>Ga0066376_10000539_pt1 | contig 35140 bp, 29 predicted proteins | sample Knorr_S15_td_Bot_FD_77009 | JGI IMG/M metagenome (GOLD analysis project Ga0066376, IMG submission 77009) | Marine microbial communities from Southern Atlantic Ocean transect - Knorr_S15_td_Bottom_ad_5009_LV_A | ecosystem: Environmental > Aquatic > Marine > Oceanic | place: Southern Atlantic... | reverse complement strand
TCCATATCGCTGAGCTTCCAGCGCCTGGTGGGATCGTCGATGCGCTGCTGGAAGCGTCGCTCCTGCTCGTCGTCGGACACCGAGAACCAGTATTTTACCAGGATGATGCCCGATCGCACGATCATACGCTCGAACTCCGGACAGGAACGAAAGAACTCCTCCACCTCCGCCTCGGTGCAGAAACCCATGACCCGCTCAACGCCGGTCCGATTGTACCAGCTGCGATCGAAGAGGACCATCTCGCCGGCACAGGGGAGGTGTTGGATGTAGCGCTGGAAGTACCACTCCGTGTGCTCCCGATCGGTGGGCTTGGCCAGCTTCTTCTCGTAGCTAACCTGTTTCAACTTGGCCGTTTTTTCGCTCTTCGACGCCTTTAGGCTGTCGCCGGAACTCTCGTGGTTCTTGCGTTTCGACATGTGTCTCCTCTGCCTCCGCGTGACGCGCTTGTCCCCCACCGTGGGCCGGGCCCTCTCCCGCCATGTCCCGGGCCCTCCGCGGCAATTTTCCGGGGAGAGGCCGAATCAGGCGTCCTCCACGCCGCGGGTAAATATTGAACCACAGACACGGGGAGGCAAGAGGGGGACCCCTCGCCCTTGCCCTGTCTACGGCGTTGATCCTATACTACCTACCCACCTGTCCTGTCCACCCGGCTCGTCCACCTGGCGTGTCCACCTTTCTTGGGCTCCCACACCAATCGCTTCTCTTCTCCGCAAGATTGTCTTGATGTCACCCTCAAATGATCTTTTCGGCAAACCGGCGGCAGAGGCCGCCGAACTCGACCACGGGGAACTCGAGCACGGGGAACTCGAGTTTGGGGACCGCAAGAAGCTCTACCTATTTGACGGTATGGCCCTGGTGTACCGGGGTTATTTCGCCCTTCTCCGCAACCCCCAGACGACCTCCAGGGGGATGAACACGTCGGCCCCCTTTATCTTCACCGCCACCCTTCTCGACATCATCGGCAAGCAGCAACCCACCCACCTGGCGGCGGTCTTCGACACCCCCGAACCCACCCACCGCCACCGCGAGTTCCCTGAGTACAAGGCCCAGCGGGATCAGATGCCCGACGATCTGAGCCAGGCGATGCCCTATATATTCCGGCTGTGCGAGGCCTTCAATATTTCGGTGATCCGCGCCCCTGGCTGGGAGGCGGATGACGTCATCGCCACGCTGGCGGACCGAGCCGCAGCTGAGGGCATGACCACGTACATGGTGACTCCGGACAAGGACTTCGCCCAACTGGTGTCGGAGCGCATCTTCATCTACAAGCCGGGCAGGGGAGGGAGTGACCCCGAGATTCTCGGCGAGAAGGAGGTGTTGGAGAATTGGCAGGTGGAGCGCGTCGACCAGGTGCGGGATATCCTGGGACTGATGGGGGACACCAGCGACAACATCCCCGGCGTTCCCGGCATCGGCCAGAAGACGGCTCAGAAGCTGATCGCCGAGTACGACACGGTGGAGAATCTGCTGGAGCACCTGGACGAGATCAAGGGAAAGCGCCGACAGCTGCTGGAGGAGCACAGGGAGCAGGCGCTGCTGTCAAAGAGGCTGGTCACCATTGAGCGGCAGGTGCCGCTGGACGGCTCGATAGGGAACCTCGCCCGCAAGTCATACGATGATGCGGCTCTGAAGCAGCTGTTCCTCGAGCTCGAGTTCAACATGTTTGGCAAACGACTGTTCGGCGACGACTTCGAGGCCAAGGCACTGCGGGTGGGGACTGGGGGCGTGGGGGACTCCGAAGAGGGAGAAGTCACGCAGGAGGAGCTGAAGACGATCGACGACGTGCCCCACGACTACCAGCTGGTCGTAGACGCGGCCGCAAGGGCGGAACTCATCGCCGCGGTGCGGGCGGAGGGCGTGATCTGTTTTGATCTGGAGACCACGGGCATCGATGCAAAGACGTGTGATATCATCGGACTGGCCGTATGTCGTCAGCCGCACGCGGGCGCCTTTGTGACCTTTCCAGAGGAGCCTACCGCCGCCGCAGCCGTGCTCGAGGAGTTCCGTCCCATCTTCGAGGACGCAGCGGTGGCCAAGATCGGGCACAATCTCAAGTATGACGTGACCACACTCTTGTGGCACGGGGTCGAAGTGAAGGGGGAGCTGTTTGATACCATGGTGGCAGCCTTCCTGGTGGTGCCCGACCTGCGGCGCAGTCTCGACTACCTCTCCCAGGCGCTGCTCGGATACCGTCCGGTGCCCATATCGGAGCTGATCGGTGAGAAGGGAGAGGAGCAGCGCAGTATGCGCGAGGTGCCTCTCGAAGAGCTGAAGGAATACGCTGTCGAGGATGCCGACATCGCTCTGCAGCTTAGCCAGGTGCTGCGGCCGATGCTGACCCAGATGAACCAGACAAAGCTCTTCGAGGAGGTCGAGGGCCCGCTGATCCCCGTACTGGCCTCCATGGAGCACACGGGGATACGGCTGGACCCCGGCTGTCTGCGCACCCTCTCCGAGACGATGTCAACTGAAATCGAGCAGTCGGCGCGGCGGATCGAAGAGCTGGCGGGAGAACCGTTCAATCTGAACTCACCCAGTCAGATGGGAGCGATCCTCTTCGACAAGCTGCAGCTGGACCCGCGCGCGCGCAGAACCCAGAAGTCGAAGCAGTACCAGACCAATGAGCTGGTGCTGACCCGTCTGTCACACGAGCACGAGATAGCCCGCCAGATTCTCAATTACCGGCTGTGCACCAAGCTGAAGTCCACTTACCTGGATATGCTGCCGGGCGCTATCTTTCCAGCCACGGGGAGGGTCCACACACACTACGAGCAGACAGTCGCAGCTACCGGGCGCATGCAGTCCAGCGGCCCCAACCTGCAGAATATCCCCGTCCGCTCCGAGCAGGGACGCGAGATCCGCAGGGCGTTCGTACCTCGCGACGATGAGCATATTCTGCTCTCGGCCGACTACTCGCAGATAGAACTGCGCATCATCGCCGAGATTTGCCACGACGAGCGCATGAACCGCGCCTTTCGAACCGGGGAGGATATCCACGCGGTGACCGCGTGTCGTATCTACGGGGTGCCACCGGAGATGATGACGGATGAGATGCGGCGCCAGTCAAAGACGGTGAATTTCGGCATCATTTACGGGATATCCGCCTTCGGACTGGCCGAGCGTCTGGGGATACCGCGCAAGATGGCCAGCGAGATGATCGAGCAGTACTTCGAGGAGTACCCCGGCGTGCGGCGCTACATGGAGGAGACGGTGGAGTTTGCGCGCGAACACGGTTACGTCGAAACCCTCATGGGTCGGCGCAGGTACCTGAGGGACATCAACTCGCGCAACGCGGCGGCTCGCAAGGGGGCGGAGCGAAACGCCATCAACTCCCCGATCCAGGGCACGGCGGCAGACATGATCAAGCTGGCTATGGTGATCATTCACCGGGAGCAGAAAGCGCGGGGATGGCGCACCAGGATGCTCCTGCAGGTCCACGACGAGCTCGTCTTCGACCTTTTCCGGGAAGAGGAGGAGGAGGTGAAGGAGGTTGTTGCACAGGCCATGGTCAGCGCCATACCCATGGAGATCCCGATCGTGGTGGAGATGGGCATGGGGGCCGACTGGCTGTCTGCCCACTGATGATCGCATTTTCGGCAAAGCCGCCTGCACCTGGCTTGTCTGCACCTGACTTATCTGTTGCGGGTTTGCCTGTTGCGGGCGGATGTGTTATACATCTCAATCGTCAAACGCTCAAAACCAAGTCACGCCAATTTCGACAGTCCAGCGGATCCGTGGGAGGCGTCAGGTGATCGCATCAGTGACGCAGTCGCCGCGCCAGGCACTCCACGCGCTCCGGGACTCGTTGCACGCCGCCCTCCGGAGCGGGCGGCGGGCAACGAGTCAGAAACCCCGGCCGCGCTCTTTGTAGCGTCACCGGATCGAGGAGAAAAGCGGCAGGAAGAACCTAATTCGTCGATCTCTGATCATGTCGTCAAATGATCAATTAAGCGCTCAACCACGCGCTCAATCACGGATAATCGACAAAACGATCTCGACTGCGAAAGAATGCCCGCATGACTTCGAATGCAGACCGGAATTTCGGTCAAGGACTTTCGGGATCGCCAATCACTCAATAGGGAAGGGTTTTAATGTTTGAACCTTATGCAGTGGGGAAATCTCCCACAGACCGAGGGCGACGACGAGGGGGGGACACAAGGTGGTGGCAGGGCGGCGTGAGCCTGGCTCTGGCCGTCGTCTTCCTGTCTCCCGGAGCGGCGTTCGCGGACCAACTCAACTCTGGCGACACGGCGTGGATGCTGACTTCCACGGCGCTGGTGTTATTCATGACCATCCCCGGGCTCGCCCTGTTCTACGGCGGCCTGGTGCGCGCCAAGAACGTGCTGTCCGTGCTCATGCAGTGCTTTGCCCTGACAGGTGTGATCACCATCGTCTGGATCCTCTGGGGGTACAGCCTCGCCTTCGACTCGACCGGCATGGTAGCGGGCGAAATCAATCTCAATTCGTTCGTCGGCGGCCTGGGCAAGGCGATGCTGGCGGGGGTCGGTATCGACGCTCTCACCGGCACTATTCCCGAGACGGTGTTCGTCACCTTTCAGCTCACCTTCGCCATCATCACCCCGGCGCTGATCGCCGGGGCCTTTGCCGAACGCATGAAATTCAGCGCCATGCTGCTGTTCATGGTGATCTGGTCGACCGTCGTCTACGCGCCGATCTGCCACATGGCCTGGGGCGGCCCCGGTTCCTTCTTCGGCGACCTGGGGGTGCTCGATTTTGCTGGCGGGACAGTGGTCCACATCAATGCCGGCATCGCCGCTCTGGTTACGGCTATCCTCATCGGCAAGCGCAAAGGTTACCCCGAACGTCCGATCCCCCCCCACAGTCTGGTATTGACCGTGGTCGGAGCGGCCATGTTGTGGGTCGGCTGGTTCGGCTTCAACGCCGGCAGCGCCCTGGCCGCCGACGGCGTGGCTGGTATGGCCATGCTGGTCACCCAGATCGCCACCGCGACGGCAGCCGTAACCTGGATGCTGGTCGAGTGGATGAAACACGGCAAGCCCAGCGTCCTGGGCATCGTCACCGGGGCCGTGGCTGGACTGGTGGCAATTACACCGGCATCCGGCAGCGTCGGTCCCATGGGGGCTATCGCCTTGGGTGCGGCGTCGGGCGTGTTCTGTTTCTGGGGCGCGACGATGTTGAAGCAGAAGCTGGGCTACGACGACTCTCTGGATGCTTTCGGAGTGCATGGAATCGGCGGTATCGTCGGCGCCATGCTCACCGGCGTGTTTGTTGCAAAGAGCATGGGAGGTCAGGGACTGGCAGATGGTATGACCATGGGCAGCCAGATTTGGACCCAGTTCGTCGGTGTTGCCTTCACGGTCATTTACTGCGGCGTGCTGTCGTTTATTATCCTCAAGATCGTCGATGCCCTGATCGGACTGCGGGTCACCGAGGAAGATGAGGACCGCGGTCTGGACATCTCGCTCCACAACGAACAAGGATACTACTCCGAGGTCTAGAATTGACGTCCGCCATTCGCATGCATACTGTCTGGCGCTGTCCGCGCACTGGGCGGGCCGGCGCCACGGAGAGGTAATAGATAATATGAAACTGCTGAAGTGCATCGTCCGGCCGAACGCTCTCGAGAGAGTGAAGGAAGGTCTGAGCTCGCTGGGAGTCGTGGGTATGACGGTGAGCGAGGTCAAGGGTTTTGGCCGTCAAAAGGGCCACCGCGAGGTTTACCGCGGGGCCGAGTACAACATAGATTTCACGCCCAAGCTGAAAATAGAGGTCGTCGTGGCCGATGACGTGGCCGACAAAGCCATCGACGCGGTGAAGGAAGCGGCCAACACGGGTAATATCGGCGACGGCAAGATCTTCGTCCTGTCAGTGGATGAGGTGGTTCGTATTCGCACAGGCGAGACCGGGGAGTCCGCCGTATAGGTGGACTTGCTCGCTGCACAGAAAACGGCTGCATCCGCTGGATGCAGCCGTTTTCTAGTCAATTCCTAATCGTCTTAAGTTTAGTTGTCTTCCGGCACCCATGTCTCTGAAGCTGATCCGTCAGGCTCTGAACCGACACCGTCCGCCGCCACGCATGTGGCGCGCCCATCCACTGAAGAAGCGCTACGACGTCATCATCATCGGCGGGGGCGCTCACGGCTTGGCTTGCGCGCACTATCTGGCGAAAGACCACGGGGTGACCGATGTGGCTGTCCTGGAGAAGAGCTACATCGGGTCTGGGGGGAGCGGGCGCAACACCGCCATCATCCGCGCCAACTATCTGACTCCGGAGGGGGTCAGATTCTACCACCAGAGCCTCATGCTTTACGAGGATCTGGCCGGAGAGCTGGATTTTAACGTCATGTTCAGCCAGCGCGGACATCTCACGCTCGCCCACACCGATGGCGCTGTCCGCACCATGCGCCGACGGGCGGAAGTCAACCGTCTGCAGGGGGTGGATTCCCGCCTCGTAGGCCCGGAGGAGTTGGCTCGTCTGTGTCCTCATCTGGATCTCAGCCAGCGTCCCCGGTATCCGATCCTGGCGGCTCTCTACCACCCGCCGGGGGGGATCATCCGCCACGACGCAGTAGTCTGGGGATACGCCCACCAGGCCGATACACGCGGCATCCACATCCACCAGCAGACCGAGGTGACCGGCATCGATGCCGGCGACGGGGGCGCGGTGCAGGGGGTGCAGACCACCCGGGGGTACGTGGAGGCGGGCACGGTATTGAACGCCACGGCGGGTTGGGGTTCGACGATAGCGGCCATGGTAGACCTCGAGCTGCCCCTGGAGACCTTTCCCCTGCAGGCCTGTGTCACTGAACCTCTCAAGCCCTTCCTCGATACCGTCATCGTTTCGGGCAGTCTGCACGTGTACGTCAGTCAGTCCGACCGCGGCGAACTGGTCATGGGGGCCAGTATAGACCCGTACGCTTCGTACTCGCTGAATTCGTCGCTGGATTTCCTGGAGGGCATTGCCGGTCACATGCTGGAGCTGTTCCCCTTCCTCGGCGAGGCGAGGATCCTGCGCCAGTGGGCGGGTCCATGCGAGATGCCGCCCGACTTCAGCCCGCTCATGGGAAAGACTCCGGTCTCGGGCTTCCTCCTCGACGTCGGGTGGGGGACGTACGGATTCAAAGCATCGCCTATCTGCGGCAAGACCATGGCCCAGCTGATCGCCACCGGCGAAACACCCGACCTGATCGCCCCTTTCCGTCTCTCCCGCTTCGCCGAACTGGATCTGGTGGGCGAAAAAGGCGCGGCGTCGGTGGGGCAGTGATCTTTACAGGGATTGTGTACCGATAGATGCTGATTCTCTGCTGTCCGAATTGTGGCGCGCGCAATGTCAGCGAGTTTCGCTTTGGCGGAGAGAACTCACCCAGACCCGCGTTGCCGATGGAGGCCAGCGAGGCCGAGTGGGCGGAGTACCTCTACCTGCGCGCCAACACCATGGGCCCGCAGGTGGAGTGGTGGTATCACCAGGCTGGCTGTGGCCTGTGGTTTCTGGCAGAGAGGGACAGGGCGCTGAATGAGGTGGTGAGGACGTTCATATGGGAGGATGGGGTGCAGGAGAAGGAGAGAGAGAGAGGGGGGGAGAGAAGCTGATGACGCCTGACGGGGCCATGGGGCCGTCAGGCGGCGATCTGCCTGGACGGCTGAAGAAGCGGGCGGGGGAGGTCGTCGATCGCGACCGCTCCATTGAGTTCACCTTCGACGATGAGACCTACAGCGCACACCCGGGCGACACCATTGCCTCCGCTCTGGTCGCAGCCGGCATCCGGGTCTTCAGCCGCTCTTTCAAGTACCACCGCCCGAGAGGGCTGCTGTGCTGCGCCGGGAATTGCCCCAACTGTTTGGTGCAGGTCGGGGACGAGCCCAACGTGAGAGCCTGCCGTCGACCGGTCGAGGAGGGGATGTCGGTAGCGGCACAGAACGCCTGGCCCTCGTTGAGACACGACCTCATGTCCCTGATCCAGTACGCGGCGCCCCTCATGCCCGTCGGTTTTTACTACAAGACCTTCATGAGGCCAAAGAAACTGTGGCCTTTGTACGAGCATGTCCTGCGCCAGGCGGCGGGACTCGGCACCATCAATACGCACGCTCAAGAGCTGCCGGGGGCGGACAAGCGCTATCTACACGCCGACGTGGCTGTGATCGGCGGCGGCCCCGCCGGTGTGGGCGCTGCTCTGGCCGCGGCGCGGGAGGGCGCGAGGGTGCTGCTCTTCGATGAAAACACCGATCTGGGTGGCCACGGCTGCTACCGAAGGGGAGGAGTCGCCTCAAGCGCAGCTCTGCGTTCGACGATCGACGCCGTCCAGGGCGGTTCGACCACCGGCGAGATCGAAGTGTTAACGGATACCTCCGTCTTCGGATGGTATAAACACAACTGGCTGGGTGCGGTACAGGGGCGGCGTCTGTTCAAGGTGCGCGCCAAGGCTGTGGTTCTGGCCACCGGGTCGTTCGAGCGCCCGCCGGTCTTTGGCAACAACGACCTTCCCGGCATCATGCTGGGAAGCGGCGTCAGCAGGCTTCTACATCAGTACAGCGTGGCGCCGGGTCGCCGAGTTGTGGTGGTCACGGTCAACGACGAGGGCTGGGAACTCGCCGCCGATCTCGTCGCCGCCGGAGTGGAGGTGGTGGCGGTGGTGGATAGACGGCCGCAGCGATCGGAGCTGGCGGAGGGTCCGATGGCACAAAGCGGCGCCACTCTCCTGTTCTCTCATACCATCTGGGCGGCCAGTGGCCGCGGCGAGGTCGAAGGGGCACGGTTCATACGTGTGGGGGGCAGCGGCGCGGACGGGGCAGACCCATCGGCGGGAGGGCCAACGCTGAGAGAGCCAACGCTAAGAGAGCCAATGGTAAGAGAGGCAGTGGCGTGCGATCTCATCGCCCTGAGCACGGACCGATCGCCGGCGCGGGAGCTGGCGTATATGGCCGGCGCCCAGGACGACCAGTTCGGCACCGGGCCCGGTGCCGGGGACACGCTGCCACCGGGGATGTATGCGGCGGGTCGCTGCCGTGGTACTAAGGGCGTCGAGGAGGGAATCGGCCAGGATATCCTTTATGGGGAAGTGGCCGGGCGAGCCGCGGCTGCGTTCGCCAGAGATGGTATCGATCACCCCGATAATGTCGTGGCTGTCGAAGTCGACCGCATCGAAGCAGAAGACGCACCGTGCGAGTATTCTCCCGAAGCGGACTCAACCGGCTCGGGGAAGAGCTTCGTCTGTCTCTGCGAGGATGTGACCGACGAGGACCTGCAGACGGCGATGGCCGAGGGGTTCGACCACATCCAGCTACTCAAACGATACAGCACCGCCACCATGGGTCCGTGTCAGGGCCGTATGTGCGCGGCTGAAACAGCGAGGATATGTGCGCGGACAACCGGGCGGACCCTCCGGGAGGTGGGCAGGACCACGGCGCGTCCACCGGCCAAACCGGTGACCCTCGACGCTCTCGCCGGACAGAAGATGGATCCGGTGCAGATCACCCCCCTTCACGACTGGCACGTCGATCGCGGCGCTAACATGATGGTCGCGGGGCTCTGGTTGCGACCCGAACACTACGGCGACGCCGTTGCCGAAGTGAGAGCGGTGCGGCAGCGGGTCGGCCTCATTGACGTGAGTCCCCTGGGCAAACTGAAACTCACCGGGCCAGGCGTACCCGACCTGCTGGAGAGAATCTACGCTAACCAGTGGCGACAGCTGGGGCGCGGGAGGGTGCGTTACGGCGTCATGTGCAACGACGAAGGGGTCGTCATCGACGACGGCGTCACCGCCCGGGTCGGGGACACCGAATGGTACATGAGCACCACATCGAGTGGGGCCAGGTCGGTTTTCGAGTGGATCGAGTGGTGGCTGCAGTCGGGTTGGGGAGATGGTGTTCACCTGACCGATCTGACCCAGACGTACGCCGCCTTCAACCTGGCAGGTCCGCGGGCTCGACAAGTGCTGCAGAAGCTCACCGGCCGCGATCTGGGCAACGGCAGGTTTCCCTACATGCGCGTGCGGACGGTGCGGGTGGCGGGCGTGCCGTGCCGGGTACTGCGCATCGGCTTTACCGGCGAGCTCTCCTACGAACTGCACTGCCCGGCCGGGTACGCCCCGCACCTCTGGGAAGCCCTCATGGAGGCCGGCGAGGAGTTCGATCTGCTGCCGTTCGGCGTGGAGGCGCAGCGCGTCCTGCGATTGGAGAAGGGACACATCATCGTCGGTCAGGACACCGACGCCCTCTCCGATCCCATCTCCGCCGATCTCGGGTGGGCGGTGAAGATGGCGGGAAAGGATGATTTCCTGGGAAGGAGGGCGCTGACCCGGATCAGCCAGAACGGGCCGCGTCAGCGTCTGGTGGGCTTCGAGGCCGAGGGTGCCGATGACGTTCCCGAGGAGGGCCTGCAGATCGTCGGCGCCCACGACCGCATCATCGGGTGGGTTACCTCCAGTCGCTACAGTTCAACGCTGGGGCGGGTTATCGGGCTGTGCTGGCTGCCGGTCGAGATCGCGTCTCAAAGCGGAGGGACCTTCCGCATACACAGGGCGGGTGGGGATGTGGTGGCCCGGGTGCACCACGGGCCGTTCTACGATCCGCAAGGGGAGAGGCTGAAGCTCTGATGTCTATTGCCAGAACCCACTCCCCCATCGCCGTCACCCCCGTTCTGGGGCGCATGAAAGAGCTCGGCGCCGATCTGGTCGTCGAGGGCGAATGGCGGGTGGCGGAGTCCATCTCTGCCGTCGACGAGGAGGTCGAGCGTGCGCGGCGGGCGGTCGGGTTGGTCGACGAGTCGGCGCGGGGAAAGCTGCTGATCCAGGGCATGGCGGCGGAAGCACTGGTAACCGCCGCCTTCGGCATGGCGGCCCCCGCTATCGAGCGGGGAGCGACGTTGACCGGGATGGGGGCGGCCCTCTACCGACTCCGGCACGACCTGTTTCTGGCCAGCACTCCGCCCGGTGGGGAGAAGACCGTGACCGGGCTCCTGGAAGGCGTCTCACAGGATGGCTTCGTCACGGTCACCGACATCACCCACGGACGCTCAGAGTTCAGGCTTATCGGCCCGCGGGCGGCGATGGTGATGAGCAAAGTGTGCGGCCTGGACTTCCACCCCTCCCGCTTTGCCGATGGCACGGCGCGTCAAACCAGTGTAGCCAAGACCCGGCAGCTGGTGGTCAGGCGAGATGCGGGAAGCCAAAACGCCGGTGTCGGTGCACGGCTGCCGGCCTATGCCATGTTGGGCGGCAGGGCTTCGGGACGGTATTTCTGGGACGTCCTGCTGGAGGCGGGCGCCGAGTTCGACATCGCTCCCATTGGCCAGGAGTCGGTTAGAGGACTGGACGAATGATGGCCGCCGCAACCAGAGATGGACACCATAACACAGGCAGAAACTGCCTACATTTGAGGAGAAGGTCATGACCCTGGACGAGGTAAGAGCGCTGGTGGCTGAGAACAAGGTCGAGTTTTTCCTCTGTTCGTTCGTGGAAATGAGCGGCGCGCCCAAGGCGAAGCTCGTGCCCGCCACGCACCTGGAGGACATGGTCGAAGATGGCGCGGGCTTCGCCGGTTTCGCCACGGGGAACATGGGGCAGGAACCCCACGATCCCGACATGGCCAACATGCCCGACTTCAGCTCTCTCACCATCCTCCCGTGGCGCTCGAACATATCGTGGGTGGCGGGAAACATCGAGGTGGAAGGGGAACCCTTCGACTACTGCCCACGTACCATCCTGCAGCGCCAGCTGGAGAGGGCGAGGGGCATGGGGTATGTCTTCAACGTCGGGGTGGAGGCGGAGTTTATGCTTCTGCGGCGGGATGAGACGGGCAAATACGTGCCCAGTGATCCCCTGGATACTCTGGAGAAGCCCTGCTATGACCTGCTGACGCTGAATCGGAATCTGGACTTCATGACGATCCTGATCCGCTACATGCAAGAGCTGGGTTGGGATCCGTACGCCAACGACCACGAGGATGCCAACTGCCAGTTTGAGATAAACTGGCGCTATGCCGACGCCATGCGGACGGCGGACCGCCACACGTTTTTTCGCTGGATGGTGAAGGTCCTGGCTGAAGAGCGCTCGCTTCTGGCCACTTTTATGCCCAAGCCCTTTGCTCATCTGACCGGCAGCGGCGCCCACTACCACATGAGCCTGTGGGATTTGGCCGGGGAGAGCAATCTCTTCCTCGACGAAGCGGACGAGAGCGGGCTCTCCCAGATGGCCTACCATTTCCTGGGCGGGATTCTCGATCACGCCCGCGGTCTCTCGGCGGTGACGGCGCCGCTGGTGAACAGCTACAAGCGGCTGGTCCGCGGCGCGCCGAGATCGGGCGCTTCCTGGGCGCCGGTGTACGTGACCTACGGCGGTTCCAATCGGACCCAGATGGTGCGGATTCCCGCTAGTGGACGCATCGAGAATCGCTGCATTGACGGCGCCGCCAATCCCTATCTGGCTTGCGCCGTCATGCTCGCCGCCGGCCTCGACGGTATCGAGAAGAAGACGAATCCGGGAGAGCGCAATGAAGACAATCTGTATCAGGTCCCGGAGGGGGAACTGCGGCAGCGGAATATCCACTTTCTGCCCTCCACACTAAGAGAGGCGTGTGACTGGCTGGAGGGCGACGAGGTCGTGCGCCAGGCCTTGGGCACCGAGTACGCCGATTACTACATCGACTGCAAGCGGGAGGAATGGCGCGACTACCATCAGTCGGTTACCGACTGGGAGCGCGAGCGCTACCTGCCCATTTATTAGCAATAGAGCGCCGCCGCTTACTTTGAGCCCCTTGGGGCAGAGGGGACGGAGGGATGGCTGATACGAAGGTCGAGGAATCGTCGATGGCGGGCTCCTGGGAAGGCAGCTGGCTGGTCGGTACGGCGCTCGGCCTGTATTGCGGTGGGTCCACTAGTGGCTGGCATCGGGCTGGACGCTACGAGTTCAAGGTTACCAGTATCGTCAGACAGGGAGATGGGGCGGCTGTAGTCGGCAGCGAGGGTGGTCTCTGGAAGGCGCCTCGAGCCGGCGCGGACTGGCTCCAACTCCACGACGACGTCCTCACTCTGGTACAGGATGTGTCCCCCCTGCCGGGGGATCCCGGCGTCCTGGCTGCCACCGCCTACGGAGTCCACCGGGCCAGCAGGGACGAGCTGGGCGCCCTGCGTTGGCGCAGCTGTCCTCCCACGCTGGATAGCCCACCCCAGTTGGACGATTGTTTCAGCACCGCCATTCTCGTCGATCCGGACGATCCGAGTCGCTGGTACGTCGGCACCGAGGCCGGTCTGCTCATAGCGGAGGATGAGGGCGGTACCTGGCGACGGACCGATATCCAGGGCACGGCCGTCAGAGCTCTGACTCGCGCTGGCGGTCTTGCTGGCGGTCTTGTCTGGGCCGGTACGGATGCCCAGGGACTCCTGGTCAGTTCTGACGGCGAAAGCTGGCGACCGGCGGGTGAAGGATTGGCGGGCATACCCATATTCGACATCGCCCATACCAGTGAGGGAGATGTCCTGGTGGGAACCGAGGAAGGGGTGATGGTCGGGGATGGTGCGGGCAGGTGGCAACGCGTTGGCCCACCCATTCGCGCCGCGGCAGTGGCGGCTGCGACCTCGGGGGGGCAGCTGTGGCTGGCCGGCGGCAGCCCGGGAGGCCTGTGGCACTCAGAAGACCGGGGGATTAACTGGAGACAGGCGGCGGGGATGCCCCATTCGGTGGAAGCGCTCGCAGCTCCACGACCTCAGGTGGAAACGGCCGAGCCCGATGGTTGAGAGGCCGGGCACCATACCTGAAGCGCCAGGAGAGTGAGCATGTCGAGGCAAGAAGAATACAACTCCGCGGTCACGGCGCGGGCCCATCAGATCATGAGCGTCATGGCGGAAAAGACCAAGACGATGTGGGGTGCCCACGCCATCATGGACCAGGAGGGAGATGCCGGTCGCGCCTCCGAGCTGATCTTCGCCGTCTTGGGCAAGGAGGCGACCGGCCCCTTTGCGCGCGTTGGGGCAGGCACCTTCGACACCCTCGCCGCGGTGACGCTGGTGCGGCGTTGGGGAGACGTCCTGTCGGTGGAGGCGGTGGAGCGCGTGCGTCGCCTGATGACAGATGGGGTGCTGCACCGGGGCAACACCGAGAACCACTGGCTCATGCACTACACGGCGCAGATTCTGGCGCTGGAGCACTGGCCCGAGATCGGCACCTGGTGGAACGGGCTGTCGCGGCAGGTGGCACACGCCGAGGCGACCCGATGGATCACCGGCATGATCGAACGGACAGCTGTCCAGGGGCACCACGAATACGACTCGCCGCAGTACCATCTCTGCCACGTGCTGTCCATGATAGCTCTGGCCGATCACGCGGCCGATGACCACCTCAGGCGGCAGGCCGACCAGGCAGCCACCCTCTATATCGCCGATATGGCCCTGGAGTATTTCAAGGGCGGGTGGGCGGGCGGCCACAGCCGCGAGGGCTACCGGCAGAACACCTGGACCCGCTCCGGCTCGATCACAGGACTGCAGTATCTGTATTTTGGCGGTGAGGAGTTCGATCCGGCACAGCATTGTCACGACATGCTCGGGCCCGCCCTGACCGCGTGCTATCGGCCGCCGGCACTGCTCGCCGATCTGGCATGGGACAGAGAAAAACCCCACGTGGTGAAGAAGACGAAGGCGCCGCGCAGCATATACCGCCATGCGCGGCAGTCGGTGAGCCCGACGCGCAAGTACACCTTCATGAGCCGGTCTTTTGCCCTCGGCTCGACCCAGGTCGGACTCCCCGGCCCTCCCGCCGGCCCCATAGACCTGGTCTCCTGGGATCTGACCTGGTCCGGACCCAGGCACGCGGCGAAGATCGTCTGCAACCACCCCTTTCGGGGGGCCGGCCGGTTCGGCGCTTTCCTGGGGAGTCTGCCGCAGGGGATCGGCCGCGCCATCGCCACCGACAAACCGTATCTGCAATATCCGGACCGGCTGTTCGGAGCCTCACCGTACGAGCGCATGGTCCAGCACGAGGGCGCCATCCTCCTCCTTTACAGGATCCCGGAGGACGACGAGGCCCCCTATGTCAACCTGTACCTGCCCGCTACGGTGGCATGGGAGGCGGGTGAGGAGGGTTGGCTCTTCGGTGACGGAGGAGAGTTCTATGTCGGACTGCGCCCGATCGGCTCCTATCACTGGGAGCGGATCCGGGAGGAGGACCTCATCGATGGCTGGCTGCTGAGAATTGGCGATCGCTACGCCGGGCTGGCGCTCGAGGCGGTCGAGGCCTCGGACACGGATTTCGCCACTTTCCAGCGCCAACGGTCGGCTGCCGCGCTGGACTTGAGCGACTGGCCCGGGCCGGGCAGGGCCGGCCTCGTCACCACCGGGGGCCACAGGCTGGAGATCGTCTTCCCCGACGCCCCACCTGGTGAAGGTGATGAGTCCCATCTCCTCGACGGGGTCGCGATCGACTACTCCGCCTATCCTCTGTACGAGGCTCCTGGGGTAGCTGCACCTCTGGGAACAGGTAAGATGATCTTGCGTCACCAGGGAGAGACGACGGAGCTCGATTTTCAGATTGACCCTGACCGGGAGCTCATCCCCATGCGGGTGATCGGCTGACCGACGTTGCCGCCGCCTCTTAAACGGTGCTGCCATTGGCCGTAACCGGCGCGGCAAATGTACCCACGACAACCCGCCAGGGCTACCGGTAGATCCGGACAGCCCTTATATTTCAATGGTCACCCACTTGCGCCCATGCTATTCCATCTGCACTGCCATTCGACGCGCGAAGCTGATCGAGAGCTGACTGCGGATTCCTCGGACGATTGCCTCAAAGGCACCGATGGATCGCGGTACATCGACGGAGCGGGGGATTGCTATCTCCTGTATCGAGTCCAATCCCACCTGAGCGATTCATTCAATCAAGACCAGCGGAGTCGAGGGTGATCAGCCAGGGGATCCTCGTCTTCGAAAACGCCTCGGCCATGGGCGACCTCATGGCACTGCGTTTCGGGGGGTTGTCCCTGGTCGATCGCGGTATCCGCACGATGGTGCGAGCCGGACTGAAGCGGATCCTCGTCATCGTTCCCGCCGGCGCCGCGCCGGTGCCCCTGAGCCGCATCACGCGAAAGCTGGATATCTCGCTCGAGATCGTCCCCTGGGGAACGGCATCAGACATGCAATTTCCCGCCGGCGAGGACTTCCTGCTGCTGGTGGGGGATTATGTCCACCACCACTCATCCTTGAGCGAGGCGATGGCCGACGGTCTGGGGGCGGCCGACGTTGTCTCGCTGCTCAGCGACTCCAGCCAGCCGGATATACCCCTTCGGGAAGTCCAGCTGGAGGGAGAGGCTATTCGCTTCAGAGAAGCCGTCCAGAGCCGCGATCAATTGAGCTCGGGCGTCTTCCTTTGCGCTGCCGCGCTGGCGCCACAAGCGCTAGCCACGGCAGCCGCCGATGTATGGTCGTTTCTCTCGGTTCGCTCCGCCGGGCGCAGGGCCGAGGCGCGCCCGGGAGCGAGTCCCCTGTGGCGGCGCGTCGCCGACCGCCGCACGGCGCGCGACGCCAAGAATATGCTGTTCTCGCAGGTCACGAAGAAAACGAGTGGCCCGGTGTCACGGCACCTGAACGCCCGGTTCTCGATTCCAACCAGCAAGCTTCTTATCGAGACCGGTATCTCTCCCCATATGGTGACCGTGCTCTTCGTCCTTACTACAGGACTGACCAGCGCCTATCTGTTCTCCATGCCCGACAACTATCTGTATCTGGCCAGCGGCGGGATTCTGTGGCAGCTGGCGGCGATTCTCGATCGCTGCGACGGCGAGGTCGCCCGCGTCAGCCTGTGTGAATCGAAGTTCGGGGCGTGGTTCGACACAGTGACCGACAACATCGCTTATCTGGCCATGTTCGCGGGCACTGTGGTGGGCATGTCGAGACTGCATCCGGGCGAGTCTCTTTACATCTACGTGGGTATCTCTTCTCTCGTTTCGCTGGTGTTTTCTCTGATCTTGTTGTACAGATACGCCATCAAGACGGGCAGCGGCAGTCTGCAGGACTACCACGTCGGTCTGAAACGCGACGTGCCGGCGAGCGAAAAGGGCGTGGTCTACGCTTTCGTTGAGCGCCACGCCTACGTGGTCAAGCGGGACTTCTTCGCTTTCGTGCAGTTTCTCCTGGTGATCTTAAATCAGTTCGAACTGCTGTACTGGTTGTCGATGTTGACGTTTCACGGGATGGCCTTTGGAATCCTGCTGTCTCAGAGGAAGATGCTGGCCGTTCACAGAGCGCGGGAGCAGCAACCGGCCCCCGCCGCTGGCCTCGAAGCCATGTCGGTGGCGGAGGACCGCCGTTGACCAGCGGAATCCGCCAGCGAGCCGCTCGTCTACCGACAATCCCGTTCTCGCCGCCCTATCCGCATAAGACAGACTGTCCCCCGATACACACCCCCGAGAGGTGATCGCCCATGGAGGATGCAGTACGCCACAACTGCGGTTTCTGTGTAGCCCACACACTGCACGACGTCTACTCCTTCATCCGGTCGCTACAGCACCGGGGACGAGAGGCGGCGGGGATCGCCGCTGTCGGCGACGGAAAAATCGACGTCATCAAGTGGGAGGGTGGCGTCGATCGTTTTGATGTCACGGACCTGCACAAGATCTTCCCCAGCCCCAGCTATCACAGCTACATGGCCCACGTGCGTTACGCCACCCGCGGCGGCAAGGATGAAATCCTCGCCGATGCCCATCCACACACTCTGGGTGGGCAGGTGGAGCGGCGGGGGAACCACATACTCATCCGCGATTGCGAGATGGCCGCGGTGCACAACGGCCAGGTTGACTGGGATTACTTCGAGCCGGTAGACCTCGAGAAGCTGAAGTCCAAATGCGACACCGAGGCGATCCTGTATCTGTACCGGCGCCAGGAGGAGCACGCCTTTATGCGCAATGTCGTCGGCGCCTATACCATGGCGATCGCCGACTGGCGCAAGCGGGACATTATCGTCATGAGGGACCGCACCGGTATCAAGCCCGGGGTCCTGGGCTGGAAGGACGGGAAGTACGGGGTTGCTTCCGAGGACATCGCCTTCAGGAAAAATGGGGGTGAGTTCATTGAGAACCTCCGGCCGGGGTCGGTGTACTATCTGACTCCTGAGGGAGACTACTCGAGGGAGAACATCGTGCCGCCACAGCCGGCGCATTGTTTCTTTGAGTGGAATTACATTACCGATGTCGACTCCAGGGTGAACAATGTCAGCGTGCGCAGGATTCGAGAGACGCTCGGAGAGGCGCTGGCTCAGGAGTTCGCCCCCGCCGACGCCGACGTCGTCACCTTCCTGCCCCGGTGTCCGGAGGTGGCGGCCAGAAGCTACGCGGAGAAGACGGGATTGCCCTTCAAGCCGCTGTTTTACAAGATGCGCGGAGAGCGCTCTTTCCAGGGCTCCACCGCGAGTGAGCGCAGAAAATCTATCGGCGAGAACCTTCACCTCCTGCCCGGTTTGAGACCGCAGCTTCAGGGCAAGACAGTGGTCATGATCGACGATAGCATCGTTCGGGGGAACGCCTCGGTTCGCGCCCAGGAGCTGCTCTACAACGAACTGGGGGTGAAGAAGGCCTATCTGGTGAGCTACACTCCTCCGATCGGCATTGTGCCCGAAGATGGCATCCCGCGGGGCTGCATGTTTGGCGTCGACATGCCGCCCGATCCGCCGGTAGGAGAGGAGTTCGTCGCGCGCGGACGCACCCTGGCTGAGATCGAGGAGAAGATGGGCATGCCGGTCGTCTATCTGTCTCCAGAGAACATGCTGAAGGCCTTTGAGAAGTCGGGGATCGAGCGGGACAGGCTCTGTACCTACTGCATCGGCGGCTGCCATCCCTATGAAGGCCGCGACAACGTCGAGCCTGAAGTACAGCCGCAGTCAGACCAGCTGGAACTGGCGATGGCGAAGTAAGCGTCGGAGACGGTCCCTCGCTCAAACCCGCTCTCACACCCCCCCTGCTGATTTAAGGCCTGACCTGATAGGGAGGTATCGGGCCGACCACCATCGCTACCATGCTGCGCTTTCGCCGACTGGCAGTTTGTCTGTTCATGTCCCTCCTGCTGCACGGCGCGGCGGTGCTCTGGTTGAACGAGCTGAAGGGAGGGGAGGAGGTCAGGCGGTATCGCTCTCGACTGGCGCATGAGCCGCGCTTCGAGCCGTCGCGCCTACCCACATTCGCGCACACGGCCCCGGACGTGGAGCTCGACTACCTGTCGCCGGAGACCGCGCCACAGCTCCGCCCCCAAGTCAGCCTTCCCCTGCCACCGCCTACCCCGGCGGTGTCGGCGCCGGAGCAGCCCCTGGCTGGCGCCCTGGAGACGGCGGCGGCCTCAAAGCCCGCGTCGGCCGAACTGCGACGCCTTTCGTTGCCCGATCCTACGGACGGGCTCTTCGCCGACCGCTCGACGGCCGAGTCGCTGGAATTTTTGCGGTTTGAAGACATGGCCAGGGCGGACAGATTCCGCGGTGCGGTCACGGTCGATCCGCACAGCCGCAGGGGGGTGACCGGATATATCAACTTCACCATGCTTCGCCTGGATGGGGCCGGCAACTATCCGCGGGAGGGATCGGTGGTGGACGAACTGCTCCGCTACATCCGCCCGACCTCTGCGGTCTATTTTCTGTCGCCGGAGCTGCAGAAGGATCCGATCCACTTCCTCTTCCCGACTCCCAGGTTGGGGGGGCGAGACCCCGAGCGACTGACCTACTTCAGCAACGATGAGCTGCGGCTCCTGTCGAAATACCTGCGCTCGGGGGGGTTCCTTTTCATCGATGCTGGTGGCACCGCCGATGATCGCCGGTTTCTCATCGAAATAGTCGCCGTTCTGCGCCAGCTGGTGCTGCCGAATGGCCGTCTCTTTGAGATCCCCGCGTCTCATCTAATCTATCACTCGTTCTACGAATACCAGAACGGCTTTCCAGGTGAGTTGAAGCAGCCGGTGCCGATAGCGGCCCGGCACAGCTGGCTGTACCCCGAGCGCCCTCCGGACGCACTGGAGATCCGCGGTTTGTGGGGGGGGTGGAGGTAGACGGCGATCTGGTGGCCGTCATCAGCGACCTCAACCTGCATCTTGGGTGGTCGGGGCGGAGTCCGTCGGCGGGTCTGGGCGAGGGAGATGGAGAGGTGGCGGTGGAGGGTGGCACTGACTCTGACGGAGCGGAGGCGGCGGATGGAGCCGGTCAGGAGCCTGTCCCGGCTCCGAAAACACCCTTTCTCAGGGCGGCCACCAATGTCGTCGTCTACGCCCTGACCCGCCCGCGCGGGCTCACTCTAAAGCGAGCGCTGCCAGCGTGGCGAATAACCAGGCCGTAGTCGAGCTCGAAGATGAAGAACTCCTGCGAGAGGATCTCGAGGAGGGTATGTTCGGCGCCGACAGCTGGACCGACATAAAGGGTATGGAGTAATCTTATCGGTTGGGTGGTTCCAGCCGGGGGCTGCGCCTTGCGTAGAAGTTCCCGTTCGTCTGCAGACGAACGGGAACTTCACCTTCACCGCTCCGCGGTAGGCTACAGGTGGGCCCTGATCTCGTCGGTCTCCGGGAAGCGCCCCTCCTCCAGCTTGGAGAAGACCAGCTTGCCATCGACGCTGACCTCGAATCGTCCGCCAACGGCGGGAACGATGGAGAGTCTGGAGATGTCCATCTTTTTTTCGTTGAGGATCTCTTCCGCCAAACTGACGGCTTTGGGTAGATAGCCTCAAGCAGTACAGTATTGAATTTCCAGTTCCATGGCCATCATTCACCCTCCTTTCCAGGCTCAATATAGGAGATAACGGACAGGGGGCAACCAGGGGAAGCCGCCAAGGCAACCACAGGAGCGAACATGACTCAGGAGAAAGGGAGGAGGGAGTCGATGACATCATCACCATCCGACCACCCCCGCAGACTCATCTGGTTCTGCAACACCGAGAGCGTGGCCGATCACCCCGAGACTCTGGCGCGGCTGCGAGACGACATCGGCCTGACCACCATCATGCCGGAGAGCCATGTCTGTCACACCTCTGGTTTCGCCGCCTCGCCGGAGATAGTCGCCCGTGGGCCATTCGAGGACTGGCGGCAGCGGGCGGACATGTGGCCGAAGGCCGCGGAGGGGATATACCCGCCCGTCGCCGGTACCGTGGGCGGATTCGACGACGGCCCGCTGTTGCGTCTGATCGAGGCGGCGCGGCACGCGGGCATCGAGGTGTGGGGCCACTTCGGGCTGTGGAGTTACGGCGGCGAGGTCTATCCGGAGTTCGCGCTCCAGGATCTGGAGGGGAAGTCGCTGGGCGAAGGGAGCCGGAGCACCTGGGGTACCGGCCTGTGCCCCAGTCGCCGCCGCGTCAATGACTGGGTTGTCGACTGCTTTGTCGACCTTGTCCGACGCTATGATATCGACGGCTTCTGCGTCGATCACGCCCGCTACCCGCCCCCGGCCAACCCCGCCAGCCTGCTGGCATGCGGCTGCGCCGAGTGTCGACGGGAGTCCAGTGCGCTGGGGTATGACTTCGACGCCATGCTCGAGGGTCTGGCCGAGCTTCGCAGCGGGATGGCGGCTGCGGATGCCAACCGCCTGTTCTCCCTGGCGGACAGCTCTGGGAATCTGTGGGACTTCCTGTCGGGTCTTGGGGGTAGTGATGCGGCCAGGCAGTGGTTCGAGAGCCGCGCCGCGCTTCTGGCGGCGCGTATGGGGGAGTTCCGCCAGGCGGTGCGGACGGCGGCTCCCGACATGGTCTTCGGCAGCGATCTGTTCGCGCCCTCTATCGCCTTGCTGGGAGGCCAGAATTACAGCGGGTGGGAAGACGTCACCGACTACCTGACGGGAGGGAGCTCTCACGGTGGCGTGGTGGGTTGGGGCACGTCGGTGACCAACCTGGCTGGAGCCTGGGCGGAGGTCATATGCGACCGGATGCCGGAAACCAGAGATGAGGAGGTGCTGAAGCTCATCTACGACCTGTTCGGATGCGGCCACTTGCCGCTGCCTTTGACCCGGCAGGGACTCCAGCAGGGCGGGCTGCCGGTCGCCCAGCTGTACGCGTGGGAGGTAGCTCAGCTGATGCAGCTGTCCTCGGGACGGGTGCCGAGGTACCCGCCGATTGCCGCGGGCGGAAATCCGGAGCTGGTGCGGCTTCTTTGTCGAGCCGTGGTGGACGCCGGATGTGACGGCGCCATGCTGAGCCTCGATCCGGAGAATGGCGCGATCCTCGATATCCTGTCAGAGGAGTTGGGGCGTCTCTGAGCCGCCCATCCCGGCGGACCTCACCTTCAAATGCGGTTCATCAGATCGGCGCTGGAGTCCTACTGCCGAAGGGCGTTCAGTACGTTGAGCACCGCCTGCGCCCCCGCGCCGATGGCGTAGCCTCCCTCCTGCACCGCCAGCGTTGGTAGCTTCAGCGATGCCACCGCTTTCCCGATGTGGGAGAAGGCGTCGAGGCTGAGATCGAAATCGCCGAGGGGGTCGTCGATACACGTGTCGACGCCGAGAGCGAGGACAAGAGCGGCCGGGGAGAATGCCCGAACCCTGTCCAATGAATCTGCCAAGATGCGCAGATAGTGCTCGTCGTCCACCCGTGGGGGCAGGGGAATATTGATATTGGCGCCCGCGCCGGCGCCTGTTCCGCTCTCGCTCGCGTACCCGCAGTAATGCGGATAGGCGTGGTTGGGGTCACCGTGAATGGAGAGCGTCAGCACCTTGTCCGTGTGGTAGAATATCTCCTGGGTGCCGTTGCCGTGATGGTAGTCGATGTCGAGCACGGCTACAGGGGACTTCCCGCGCTCGAGCAGATAGGCGGCGGCGAGGGCGGCGTTGTTGAGGTAGCAGTAGCCGCCGTACATAGCGCCGGCAGCGTGGTGGCCGGGGGGGCGACAGAGGGCGTAGGCAGCTGGATCTCCACAAAGCAGTCGATCGGCGCCGGTCAGGGCGGTATCGGCTGCGGCGCGAGCAGCTACATAGGTGCCGGCCACAATCGGCGTCTGGGCGTCAAAGCAGTAGTAACCGGCCTGGCTCACCAGATCCGCGGGGCGGGTGTCGAGGCTGCGGGCGGCGAAGGTGAGCGGGATGATCCCCTGGTCCGCGGTGGGGGCCGTGTCACGCCACACCGCGTGGACTCGCTCGAGGAAGTCGAGGTAGTCGACGTCGTGCACGGCTTCAAGCACCGCACTTGCGTGTTCCACAGGTTCAGAGATGTCAAACCCGTCGGTCGCGGACTCGAGGGCAGCCAGGATGCTGTCGGCGCGGTTCGGAGATTCGGAGTAGGGCCCGAGTCCGGACCTGACGAACTCCACCGGGGGAGCGTGCTGTCTGTGCTTTGGCGAGAAGATGACGTGCACTGGTAGCCTTCAGCTGGGTACGGCCTGATTTGACGGAGCGGGCGGAGTCATTCGACGGGTTAGTGGGCTGCCGCCCGCCACATCATCCAGCTCTCCCCGCAGCAGTGAATACATCGCCATGTCCTCGAAGCGCCCGTTCAGAAGCTCGTACTCCCTGAGGACGCCCTCGCGCTGGAAGCCCAGTTTCTCCAGCAGCCTGCGAAACACGGGTCACGGTGATGCCGCTTCACCGGTCGAGAGGAAGTCCGTCACCCGCGAAGCGACGTGGTCGACCAGCAGAGACAGACCCGGGGCCACTCTCTCGGCCGAGGCCGAGCGCGCATCCTCGCCCATCTGGGCAAACAGGGGATTGGCTGGATCGAAGCAGACGCCGGGATGGCGGGATTCCTCTGGCGGTTTACCATCAGGCCAGGCGGAATCGTCGCGCCCCTCACACAGGGCTTCCTGGGAGACCAGGTGGGGGAAGAGGGCGAGACCGTAGGAGGTCTCCTCCAGCGCGGCGTGGTCGCCAGCTAGCCGAACCGCATCCCCACCCAGTGATATTTCTGTACCCCACAGCAGTAGGCGATCGCTGAATTCGCTTTGCACCGCGGGGAGATGTTCGTCGAGCATGCCCTGCCAGGGGTAGTGGCCGGCGACAAATATGAGGGCGCGGAAGCCGAATCGCATCAACTGCTTCGCCGTCGTGGTGAGGACCGCCGCCGTGGCCGCCGGATCCTGATAGTGAGTCCATAGAAAGCGGTCGTGGCCGCCACCGGCCCCCCACCACATGACCGGCAGGATCACCCCGCCGGTGCGGGTGGCGATGCGCTCGCACAGGTGTCCGGCCTTGAGGCCGTCGTATCCGACGGGCAGGTGCCAGCCGTGGTGCTCGATGAGACCCAGGGGCCAGAAGGCTACCGGGGAGCGCTGAATCAGCTCGGCGAGCTCGTCGGGGCGAAGCTCTTCGTAGCGCCTCCACGCCGCCTCTCCAGAATCTGTACCGGGGGATGCAGTCACTGAGTCGACAGGCGTCGCATGGTGATTATCGCTGGAGGTGTTTACTCTAGGACGCGCGCCTTGCGATCGTCGACCGTGACTCGGCCTCGCCTCCCAAAGCGAATACTCGGACAGGCTCCTAACACTGGGCGCCTCTGACATCGCCGCCGAAGATCTCCATGCGCTGCTCTACGGAGGTCTCTCTCACTTCGTGCGGTCGGTAGTGGAACTGCAGGGCCCGGCGTCCGAACTCGGTGCCATTGGGCGGGCTACCGTGGTGGGTGAGCCCGTGCCACAACAGCACTCCTCCCGGATCGAGTGGGACGACCACATCGCTGGCTACATCGATCTCGGTGTCGCAGATCTGCCAGTCGCGACGCTTGAAATGCTCTGCCGGCCCCTTGTGGTGAGATCCGGGAATCACGTGGAGCGCCCCGTTCTGGGCCGTCGCTTGGTCCAGGGCGATCCACACGCCTACCACGGGGGTGTCGTGAGGTATGTTGAAGTAGGCGCAGTCCTGGTGCCAGGGCTTCTCTCTGCCAATGCGAGGGGGCTTGAGCAGCGCCATCTCCTGGAAGAGGGCGGGGGAGGCGCCCAGCAGTCGCTCTAGGGTGTTTAGCAGGGCAGGATCCGTGGCCAGGACTTTGAGACGGTCGTCGTAGTCAGTGAAACTCATGAGCTTGCGCACCCCGATTCGACGTTGCTGTCTGGTGAGGTTCGCTTTGTCTCCCAGCCCCCCCTCGAACTGGATGCCGCGAAAATCGGCGCGTTTGCCGTCGATGAGGTCGTCCACCGCGGCGGCAGCCGCCTGTACGGCTTCGGGGGAGAAGCCGCGCTTGACGGCGAGATAGCCGTGGTCGCGAAAGAAGCCGATCTCCTGGTCGCGGATGCCGGCGAGGTCGGGGACGGTCTGGGCCACTCTGGAATTGCTGTACAGGCCTGCCGGATGATCGTCGACGGGCACTTCCCGCTCGAGGGCGGTCGTAGGCTGCGCCACGGTCTGATTCGCAGTCCGAGTCATTCGGCCGCGCCGCTGTCGAGCCGGTCTAGCTGGGGCTGGACGATGCTGACGTAACAGACGGGGCAGATGCCGTGGCTGAAGGAGACGTCGGCGTGATCCTCAATGTAGCCTTCGACCTGCTGCCAGTAGTCTTTGTCATCGCGGATTTTCTTACAGTACGAGCAGATCGGTAGCAGTCCCTGGAGGTGCTTCTCTCGAGCCAGAGAGGCCTCCAGCTCCGCGACCCGATCCGACAGCTCGGACTGGAGCTCGGGGACGCGGATACCCACGTCGATCCTCGCCCTCAGCTCGTTGCCATCGATCTCGGGCATCATCCAATCGAGGATAGCCAGCCGCGGATGGTCATCCCCTTCGAGCACGGAGCGCGCCTCTCGACCATCGACGGTGACGACTACTTCATGCCCCCACTGCTCCAGCCGTTTCTCCAGCGGCAGCCGCGACGGGGGATCATCTTCAGCTATGAGAATGCGCATGGGCTAGCCGGGTGTCGTTTCGCTAGGTACCGAGTCGGCCGCCCCGTCGCTTTTCCGAAGTATGGCCACGGGGATGATGACACAGTAACCGACCACGAGCAGAACGGGGGCCATGGTGAGAGACCAGAAGCCATCGGCGGGAGGGATGCTGAGAAGGAAGTAACCCAAGCCGATGACGGTAATGCCCGCCGCGAAGATGAGCCAGTTTTTTCTCTTGAAGGGGAGACCCTCAGAGACTTTGCGATTCACCGATTTAGCGCTTTTCCTTGATTCTGGCGGCCTTGCCCATGCGTCCTCTCAGGTAGAAGAGCTTGGCTCTCCTCACTTTGCCGCGGCGCAGGATTTCGATCTTGGCGATACGGGGCGAGTGAAGAGGGAATATACGCTCGACGGCGATCCCCTGGGTAACTTTGCGCACGGTGAAGGTCTCGTGGATACCCGCGCCCCGGCGTTGGATGACGTCCCCTTCGAAGATCTGGGTGCGTTTTCTATCTCCTTCGATGACGATCACGGAAATCCTGACCGTATCGCCAGGGCCGAATTTCGGAATATCCGTTTTCAGCTGGCCGGCAGTGATCTCCCGCAGGATGCTCATGTCCATAGGTTGCTCTCTCTTTCGCTAATTTCTGTGGCTAATGTCTGGCGCTAATGTGACTTCTACTAGATAGACGTTCTCAGAACGGAAGGTCATCGTTCACTTTCTCGCCGCCATTTCTCGACAAGCCGGTGCTCGTCGTCGTCCAGGTCGATCCCCTCAAGGAGGTCGGGTCTGCGCTCAAACGTGCGGCGCAAAGCCTGACGCCGTCGCCAGGCCTGCACTTGCTCGTGGTTTCCACTCACCAGCTCTGGCGGCACTGTGTGGCCGCGAAACTCGACGGGACGCGTGTACCAGGGACAGTCCAGGAGCTCGTCGTGAAAGGAATCCGACATGGCCGAGCTGAAATCGCCCAGGACCCCCGGAATAAGGCGGACAACCGCATCAATGAGCACCAGAGCAGCAGGTTCGCCGCCGGTAAGAACGAAATCGCCAATGGAAATCTCCTGGTCCACGGCCAGATTTCTGACGCGCTCATCGAGCCCTTTGTAGTGACCACACAGTAACACCAGGTGCTTCTCCAGGGAGAGCCTGGTAGCGAGGTCCTGATCGAGGGGGACACCGTCGGCCGTCAGGTAGACACACAGTCCCCGACGGAGCTGCTCCGTCTCCAGGGCGGCGGCTACCGGCTCCGGTTTCAGGACCATGCCGCCACCTCCCCCAAAGGGGGCGTCGTCTACAGAACGATGCCGATCGGTGGCAAAATCCCTGAGGTCGTGGAGCTCGATCTCCACCAGTTTTCTGTCCACCGCCCGAGCCACCATGCTCGTGGCCAGGGGCGTGGTGAAAAACTCGGGGAAGATGGTAACTACATCGATCTTCATGTCCGCGACGCCGGTCCAGCAAAGCCGCAACGACCACTCATTGAGCCGGGTGGCCACTAAAAGCCTGAGCCGGGCGGCCACTCAAAACCGCTAGTCTCGTAAGGTTTATTGGAACAACTCCTCGACGCCCCTCAGGACCAACCGGCGGTCAGCTACCGACAGCTCGGAGATATAGCTCCCCATAACGGGCACCATGATCTCCTGTTCGTTCCGGCGGATGAGAAAGACGTCCGTCGACGGCATCTCCAAAACATCGATGACGACGCCCATCTTCTCTCCCGACTCGTCCTCGACGTCGCAACCCACCAGGTCGAAGACATAGAACGCATCGGCTGAGGGAAGCGGGGTAACGTCGTCCCTGCATATAGTCAGATACCCCTTGACCAGGCACTCTACGGCGGCCTCGGGCGTGTCGATCCCGGCGAATTTCACCAGGATCCCGGGCAGGTCAGGTCGCCAGCGCTCGATCCGGAACACGCGATCGGGGCCGCCAGGGCGTTCGATGACGACTTCCGACAACTCGTCGAAACGCTCCACGGAGTGGGTGAGGGGTTTGACCTTCACTTCTCCCTTCACCCCTTTGGCGCGGACGACGTAGCCTACCGCGACCCGTTCTGGAGAGGCCGTCACCCGGCTTCCCGCGCCGGTCCCGACGGCGGAACTCTTCTCCAACTCAGTCCTTGCTAGCGTCGCCCGGTTCCGCCGCCTCTGGAGCGGCTTCGGGTGCCTTGGTCTCGTCAGCTGCTGGCGACTCCTGGGCGACGGCGACGGCCTTGGGCCCTTCAGCTGGAGCGCTGGCGGAAGCGTCATCGGCGGGCGCAGCAGCGGCCAGTTTCTTGTGGCTCTTGGGCTTTTGCCGGAGCAAAGCGTCTTCGCGGACCTTGCCCTCGAGGCCCTGCAGACGCGCCAGGATCCCCTGACTTCTGAGCAGGTCGCGAACCGTGGGCGTCATCTGGGCCCCCAGCTTCAACCAGCGCACCACGCCCTCCTCATCGAGGTCGATACGCGATTTAAGCGGATCGTAGGTCCCCAGCTGTCCCAAAGCCTGACCATCTCGCGGCGAGTTCACATCCATGGCCACAATGCGGTAGAAGGGAAGCTTTTTTCGGCCTATTCTCTTCAAACGAAGCTTTACCAATGAAACCGTCTCCTCGATTCGGGTTTGAAAGCGGTCGCCGGAAGTCAGGCGAACGGCACGGGCATCTTCATCCTGCCCGGCTTCATGCGACTCATCTGCTTCATCATTTTCTGCATCGCCTGAAACTGCTTGACCAGGCGGTTTACGTCCTGGACCGTGGTGCCGCTACCGCGGGCGATGCGCCGACGACGGCTACCGTTGAGGATCTGTGGCCGCACCCGCTCCTTTGCCGTCATGGAGCTGATGATGGCCTCCACCTGGACGAAAGCGGTCTCGTCCACCTGGACCCCTGTCAGAGCTTTTCCGGCCCCGGGAATCATTCCCATGAGCTGATCCAGGGGCCCCATCTTCTTGATCGCTTGGAGCTGCTCGCGAAAGTCGTCGAAGCTGAAAGTCTCCTGGCGGAGTTTCGCCTCCATCTCCGCCGCCTTCTCCTGGTCAAAAGCCTGCTCGGCCTTTTCCACAAAGGAGACGACATCGCCCATCCCCAGGATGCGCGAGGCGATGCGCTCGGGGTGGAAGATCTCCAGGGACTCGAGCCCCTCGCCGGTACAGATGTATTTGACCGGTTGCCCGGTGACCTGACGGATGGAGAGGGCGGCGCCGCCACGGGCATCGCCATCCATCTTGGTGAGTACACAACCGGTAATCGCCAGGCGTTCGTGGAAGCGGCTGGCGGTTTCCACCGCATCCTGTCCCAGCATGCTGTCGGCCACGAAGAGAATCTCGTGGGGCTGGGTGAGTGCCCTTATCTCGACGAGCTCGTCCATCATTTCGTCGTCGATGCTCAAGCGGCCGGCGGTGTCCAGGATGACGACGCTGCGGCTGGACTTGCGGGCCGCTTCTACGCCCCGCCGGCAGATCTCCACAGGATCCGCATCTTCACCCGTCTCGGCCTGGCTGAAGACCGGCACCCCGATCGAATCTCCCAGGGTTTTCAACTGCTCGGCGGCAGCGGGTCGATAGACATCGGCCGCCACCATAAACGGGGGTCGTCCCTGACCCTTGAAGTTCAGGGCGAGCTTGCCCGCAAAAGTGGTCTTGCCGCACCCTTGCAGGCCCACCAGGAGAATGACGGTAGGTGGGTGGTCGGCCAGCTTGATGGGCTCCATCTGTCGCCCCAGGAGGGTGACGAGCTCGTCGTGGACTATCTTCACCACCTGCTGTCCGGGCGCAAGGCTGCGGAACACTTCCCGCCCGGTGGCCTTTTCGCGAACGGCGTGGAGAAAGCTCCTGGCCACCTGAAAGTTCACATCGGCTTCCAGCAGCGCACGGCGAATCTCGCGTAGAGATTCGTCGATATTCCGCTCCGTGATTCTCCCCTGGCCACGGAGTTTCCGGAAGACATCATCCAGTCTCTCGGTAAGGCGGTCGAACATGATAGGCCGGCCCGACGAGGCGGCGATCCCCGCGACGCAGTGGTGGGGGGATCCCTAACGCTTATCCTGAGGGTGACAGAAACCTATAAATATATAGCGCCGCGGCCGAGCTGGCAATTTCAAATTGCTTTCAGGAGGCTTGCTCATCCCCCCGCAGGGCGGCGATCGCGGCGGCGGCGTCAGCGGCGCCGAACACGGATGAGCCGGCCACCAGGAGGCCAGCGCCGGCGCGGCGACACGCCGCCGCATTGTCAGGGGTGACGCCGCCGTCGATCTCAAGGGCGGCGTGCTGGTCGTGTTCGGTCATCCAGGTGCTGAGCGCAGCCAGTTTTGGCAGAACTTCCGGTCTGAATTTCTGGCCGCCGAATCCGGGCTCGACGGACATGATGAGAATGAGCTCAAGGTCGGCGACAAAGGGAAGGAGCCCCGCCACCGGCGTGTCGGGGTTGACGGCAAAGCCACACTCCATCCCGAGGCGGTGGGTTTCCTCGATGAGAGTTGCAGGTTCCGGACAGGCCTCCAAATGAAGGGTGATGGAGTCGGCACCGGCGTCTCTGAAGGGCTCCAGGAATTCCAGCGGGTTGTCGAGCATCAGGTGGGTGTCGAGCTTGAGGTCGGTTACGCGGCGGACGGCTTTGACCACGGGGATGCCGTAGCTGAGGTTGGGGACGAAGTGTCCGTCCATGATATCCAGGTGAAGGAGGTCGGCTCCGGCCTCTTCGACGCGTCGGATGTCCTCCTCGAGGCGCGAGAAATCAGCTGACAGCAGGGAGGGGGCGATCAAGACAGGATTGGTCATAGGTCCTCACACGGTAGTTGATCAGCGTTCTTGGAGGGCGCTGTTGGGCGGTGTCGGTGTGATCTGGCGAACACTCACCACCACATTGATGGCCGTGTTCAGCAGCTGTCGGCTTTCCGGACCGGGGTCCTGGGACAGGATCTGCCCCTCCGGCACGGTATTGTCCACCTGGTCGCGGACCGATCCCAGGCGCATTTCGTGATTCCGCAAGCTGTCTTCCACCGCCTCGATGAAGATGCCCACCAGATCGGGCACTCTCTTGGGCGCGAACGGCGAGCCGCTGCTGATTTTCAGACTGACGCGGCTCTGGCGGCGGACACGCGTTCCCGCTGTCGGCTGTTGACTGATGACGGCGCCCTCGGGTATGGATCCCGACGACACATACTCGACCCGACCCACCACCAGCTGCATGCCCGCTATCTTGAGCAAGGCGTCGCGTCGGCTGCCACCAGACACGTCGGGTACCGCGTAAAGTCGCCGCCCCAGGCTCACATCGACGAAGACCCGCCGGCCCTTTTTGATTTGTTGCCGAGGCGCGGGCGTCTGGTCAACGACGTAGCCCTTTTCGAGGGTCTCGTGGTGGACACTGTCGCCAATAGCGAGTCGCAGACCCTTCCTCTGCAGTCGGTCGGCCGCCTGCGTCAGCGATTTCCGATGCAGGTCGGGCACGGTGACTCGCTGGACATCGACAATGTAGGGCATGATGACGTAATCGAGCAGGAGGAGGAAAAGCACGAGGGTGCCGACCACGACGGCCACGAACACAGTGAGGGTTCGGAGTATGCGTCTCACGATGCTCCTCGTCGCAGGCGGGCCGCAAAACTCCCGTCACCGGCATCGCGGCCGGGAAGGGTCTGCACGTAACGGTCGCACCAAGCCGACCGGTTCAGGAAATCCCGCGCCGGCTCCAACCGAGCGGAGGGGGTGGCGGCGAGAAATTCCTCGATTACCGCCTCGTTTTCCTCCGCCTCGATGGAGCACGTGCTGTAGACGAGAATCCCCCCGGGCCTGAGGCGCCCGTACGCCTGGCCGAGCAGGGCCCGCTGGCGCTCGGCGCTCCGGGCGATGGTGTCGGGCGGGCGTCGCCAGCGAGCATCCGCGCGTCGCCCGAAGATCCCCGTGCTGCTGCAGGGAGCGTCGACGAGGACGCGATCGAAGGTCCCGCCGATCTCTGCTCCCGGACTGAGGCCGCGGGCTCCCACGGCCGGCTCGCAGCCGTCCTCAACACAGAGTGCCAGACAGCGAAGCCCGAGTCTGCGGGCGTTCTCCCGCAGCCGTCGGAGCCGCCGCGGCGAGCGGTCGGCGGCGGCGATGAGTCCGCGATCTCCCATAGCCATCGCTAGCTGCGCGGTCTTGCCACCCGGTGCGCTGCAGGCGTCGAGCACCTTCTCTCCTGCTCTGGCGCCAAGGAGGGCAGCGGCGAGTCCGGCATTCACATCCTGCACGAAAAACAACCCCCGGGCATAGGCTTGTGACTCGAACAGGCCCTCGACCTGGGTTACCTCGAAGCAGTCGGGCAGAGGGCCGACCGGCTGCGGCGCCGGAGCGGACTCGGGAAGAGCCGCGCGGAACTGAGCCAGATCGGCCCGCAGTCTGTTGAGCCGGATGAACAACCTGGGCGGCTCATTGTTGGCCTTCAGCAGCGCCTCGGTAGCCACCTCGCCCCAGCGCTGCACCCAGCGCCTGACGAGCCAGACGGGATGAGAGTAGTACACGGAAAGATAGACCGCTGGATCTATCTGGCGGTCGGGATAGTGGATCGGGCCCTCCCCGATTCGCCTGAGCACGGCGTTGACGAACCCGGCGAAGCCACGGCGACCGCAGCGCTTGGCCAGTTCGACCGAGGTGTGGATGGCAGCTCGAGTGGGCACCCGGTCCAGCCACAGAAGCTGGTAGACGCCGAGCCGCAAGACATTGCTCGCCGTGGGCGACAGCGATGAAATCGGCCGGCGGGCGAACTGGTTTACGATCCAATCCAGGCGGTCGCGCATTTTCAGCGTACCGGTCACCAGCTGCCGGACGAACCGATGATCTCGGGCATCGAGGCGGGAGTTTGATAGCTGCTCAAAAAGTTCTTCGACCGAGGCGTGTGGCGATTCCAGCTGATCGAGCATGCCCAGGGCGGTGGTTCGCGCTAAGTCCTTGAACTTCATCGATATATAGAACGGATAAGGCGGAGCACAGGGGGACGGGGTGCGGTGCCTCAATGTAAGCAACTCAAGCCGGCGGGCAAGGAGGCGGGCGAATACGGACGCCCGCTTGACGGGGGCGGGTCGCGAGGTATATTGACCCGATCCCCTGTTCGCAGCTCGTCTACTCAGATTTCGCGTCCCACTCCGTCTCTTCCCCATTCGAGAAGCGCCTTCCATGCGTCTCTACCCGGTATGGCAGTTCGCGCACGAAGGCCCGTACACCACGGTCTACGAGGCTCTCCTGGCCGTTCGTCACTTGACGCCGCAGCAGTTGGCGGTAGGTCCCGAGGCACTTCACCGGCCAGAGTTGCTCACCGATCTGGCGCGCGCGGCGACGCGGATAGAAGAGTCGATCCGTCGCCGCGAGATGATCGTCGTCTTCGGCGATTACGACGTGGACGGGATTTCCAGCACAGCGGTGTTGCTGGATTTCCTGGAGACGTGTGGGGCCCCATGCGACTACATCCTCCCAGATCGTCACAACGATGGCTACGGGATCAAGCCGGACGGTCTGCGACGGGCGCTGGCCAAGGGCGCCGAGTTGATCGTGACGGTCGACAACGGGATCTCCGCTTTTGAAGCTCTCGAGCTGGCCAAGGCGGAGGGTGTCGATGTCATCGTGATCGATCACCACGCCCAGACGCGGGAGCTGCCGCCGGCCCACAGCATCGTCAATCCCAACCGTCGAGATTGCGATTATCCCTTCAAGGGGTTGGCGGGGGTGGGGGTGACCTTCAAGATGGTCCAGGCCCTGAGCGAAGCCTTCATGGACACCGCCCAGCGCAGGGTGTATCTCAACGGTCTGCTGGATCTGGTGGCCCTGGGAACCGTCGCCGACGTGGCCCCTGTCCTGGACGAGAATCGCGTGCTTGTCCGCCACGGCCTGAAGGTGATGACGCGAACAGCGAGGGCGGGTCTGCGCGGTCTTAAACAGATGGCCCGATGCGACGATGGCCCGATCGATACCACGGCGATTGGATTTCGGCTGGGTCCCCGTCTTAATTCGGCCGGCCGGCTCGCTTCTCCCGACCTGGCCCTGGAACTGCTCAGGACCAACGACGAAGAGAGGGGGTTGGCACTGGCCGAGGAGCTGGACGGTCTCAACAGCCGTCGGCAGCAACTGCAGCGCAAGGGGGCGGAGGAAGCCAATGCCCTGGTGAGTGACCGCGATGTGGAGGAGGACCGCATTCTGGTGGTGCTGGGAGAGGATTGGAATCTGGGAGTCATCGGACTGATCGCCAGCAATCTGGCCGAGAGTCACTACCGCCCGGCCATCGCCTGCTCGGATGCAAGGCGGGACGGAACCTATGTCGGCTCGGCGCGCAGCATACCGCCCTACGACATGATCAGCGGCATCAGTGCCTGTGCCGATCATCTGACCACCTACGGCGGGCACCACAACGCGGCCGGTTTCTCCCTGGAGGCGGAGAGCTTCGAGGCTTTCCGCGTCGATCTGATCGATCACGCCCGAGCGAAACTCCAGCAGGAGGACCTGACGCCCAGACTCGCGGTGGACCTGGCGCTGCGGCCTGAGGACATCAGTTGGGACACGCGGCAGTCGCTGACGGACATGGAGCCGTTCGGCCAGGGGAATGCGGCTCCCGTGTTTGCCGCCCTCGATATGGAGGTGCTGGGCTGCAACCGCGTAGGGAAGCAGGGCGAGCACCTCAAGCTGGTCCTGGACGCAGCCGGCCGGCCAACATCGGCCATGTGGTGGCGGCGGGGGACGCTGGCCAAGGAGCTTCGTCAGGGAGACCGTTTAGCCGTTGCATTCGAACTCGAGGCGGATACCTACACCGGGGGAAGGGCCGTGCAGATGGTGGTCCGCGACGTGTACCAGATAGCCGATCCCAGCCACGCCTCTGACCCGGGAGAGGCGCAGGGCGGCGCCGAGACGGGAAAAGCCGATGAACCTGTCAGCACAGGCCATTCCGGCGGGGCGTCGAACGAATTTCAATTCTGACCCAGATGGTTGACCCAGATGGTTGACCCAGATGGGGGGACCCAGATGGGGGCGCTATATGAGTATACCCAAGTGAGTATACCCAAGTGAGTGGAGCCAAGTGAGTGGACCCAGATGGGAGATGCCGTGATCAGCTCCGAACACACCCGCAAGCTTTGGATTGGAGACAGCGAGGCTAAGATTGTCCTCCTCGTGATAGATGGCCTCGGCGGCCTCCCGCATCCCGACACCGGCAAGTCGGAGCTGGAGGCGGCGACGCTGCCCAACCTCGACCGCTTGGCAGCCACCGGAAGCTCCGGATCCATCAGCCCACTCGGGCCCGGCTTTACCCCCGGCAGTGGCCCGGCGCACCTGGCTCTGTTCGGATACGACCCCTGGGAGAACGAGATCGGGCGCGGCGCCCTGTCCGCTCTGGGATTGGGCATGGAATTCGCCTCTGGTGATGTGGCGGCGAGACTGAATTTCTGTACCGTGGACGGCGAGGGACGAGTGACGGACCGAAGGGCGGGGCG
>Ga0066376_10000538_pt1 | contig 35147 bp, 28 predicted proteins | sample Knorr_S15_td_Bot_FD_77009 | JGI IMG/M metagenome (GOLD analysis project Ga0066376, IMG submission 77009) | Marine microbial communities from Southern Atlantic Ocean transect - Knorr_S15_td_Bottom_ad_5009_LV_A | ecosystem: Environmental > Aquatic > Marine > Oceanic | place: Southern Atlantic... | reverse complement strand
GGCTGAAGCGTGTTAGGTGTCACTCGAATACAGCGGAATACAACTGGGGCCGGAGGAATTGCTTCGGCAGGCTGCGCAAATTGGTGTCTTGAAACATGAGAATCGGACGCGTCACGGCGGTAGTCCTCGCAATGAACCTGTGGATACTGGCGCCGCTTGCCATGGCAACCAATGCATCGGTGTTCGTCACTGACACCTTGGACAATGGCAGACCGGGCGTTCTCGAAACGACGTTCTTGGACTGTCGTCGTCAGATTTTTGCCGTGATCAGCTTGACCGATGTCCCCAAAGGGACCCACACCCTGGTTGTCGACTGGACTGATCCGAATGGGCGCCGACGCGAGAGAAACACCCAGAAGATATTGGACAGCACACGTGAAGTCGTAACCTGGCTAAAACTGCATCCTGCAACCGGAAGTGGAGTGCTTCGAGCTTTCAACCCCGCCATTGGCATGACCGCCTTCATCGGTATCTGGAACGTCGCCATATCGGTCGATGGTGCCGCGATTCAGCGCACGGAGTTTGAAGTCGTCTGCTAACAGGCCTAACGAGCGCCCCACTCCGAGTTTCGCGTCATCCAGACTCAAACCTTAAGTCGATGGGTTGGCCCTACGCATAAATAAACCGGTTGGTGTATTCGGATCGCACACCCGCATACCAATGCGGCTCCTGCGGCCATATCCACAACTTTACCTGTGGGCTACGTGAATAAATTGATGCGAACTCCTTCGCGTAACGTTCACTAGCATATCTCTCCGCGCCAGTAACGGCAGAGTTGTAACCGTGACCGCCCCAGAGTTGTCCCTCAGAACCCCCGTCAATAGATTTACCCGCAGGCTCCAATTCAAAACAGTAATCAATAAAACTGTAGGCAGCTTCCAGATTTTCTGCCCGAGCGGACAACGACATCCCATCTACCCACACCAGGGGACCCTCAAGCGGAGCCCGGTACTGAACCGGGTCACCATTGCGCATCAAGGCGATAGGAGGACTCTCCCACAGTTGACCGACGACAACGCCTTCACTCATCATCCCCACCCTCTGCCTGTCGGCATCATTCCAAAACAGTTTAATCTGGCCCTTATTCTTTACACAGAAGTCGCTCACCACGGCCCAGATCTTGCGCATCTTTGCTTCATCCGCATAAGCCTGGCGCATGGCGCCCGGTGACAGTGCGCCAGTGGTTTCCAGAAAAAGGCCAACACCCAGCATACCTGAGTGTGGCCGTATCATCACTTTTCCGGTCATGTCGGGCTGCCAGAGGTCTCCAAAACTTGGAATCTCTCCGTCCCGCGGTGGTGTCCATTTGTCAGTACGCCACGCGATACCTTCTGAACCCCAAATGTGGGGCAACCAATGCGCGCCGTTGGCACCAAAATTCCACTCGGCATCTCCAATCGCGAGTAACTGGTCATGAACGTTACTGAGATTCTTGATTCGAGTGTAGTCAAATGGCTGCAGGAGATTCAGCGAACTCCACTGCAAGGAGCGCATACTCGTGGGGCTGACAATATCGAAGCCCTTGCCCCCGGTTACCTTCATCCGGTCAAGGATGTCCTCATTGGATCGGATGCTGGTGTGATTGATATCAATGCCGGTCTTTGCCTTGAATGATTTGATTAACCCCGGCGGCAAGTAACCAGACCACATTAGGATATTTAGTTGTCCGGATGATGCCAGGACATCGGAACTCACTATCCAGGGGCCAACACTCGCAGCAGTCGTCACTGCGGCGCAATGTCTGATAAATCGTCGACGCCCTACCTTCGTTGGGCATCCCAATTCGGCACTGTTACTCACACCAATGTCATCCCATGTGACCGGACAAACAATTCTCGTTCCGCGATGTCCAGGCAACCTCTTTTGCGGCGCGGCGAATCGCCTTAGCCCAGCGCCGCATTACAGTCGCTGATTCTTTGGAGCCGGACGCCCGAATCATTCAAGTTCAGCCAGGGTCCGCCGCAGGATGTCACAAATTTTGTCGATGTGGTGTCGTTCTGATACCAGCGGCGGCGCAATCAGTCCCGCATCACCTGTCATTTTGATATGCAGGCCGTTCTTGAACATCCTTTTCTGGAGATCCGTACCCCGCACACCCGGACCCCCGGCCGGCTTGACATCAAACCCGGCAAAAAGCCCATAGCCGCGAATGTCTGTAATTAATGGTACATCGCTTAGGGCAAATACCTGATCAAGAAAATACGGGGAAAGTTCGCTCGCGCGTTCAAACAACCGATCAGTCTCGATGATATCCATCATTGCGAGTCCTGCTGCACACGCTGCCGGATGACCCGAATAAGTATAGCCGTGGCAAAATTCGACTAAACCGGGCCCAGTGGCTTCCATAATGGTGTCGTGCACTCGATCGCTAACTGCGACCGCTCCCATCGGCTGGGCTGCATTGGTGATTGCCTTAGCCATGGTCATGATATCTGGCGTCACCGAAAACGCGTCCGCTGCAAACGCTGTGCCGAGCCGACCGAAACCGCAAATCACTTCATCGAACACCAGTAGAATTCCGTGTTCATCACAGATTTCTCGCAACCGCTCCAGATAACCTTTCGGCGGGACTAGAACCCCGGTGGACCCTGCCACAGGCTCAACGAAACAGGCGGCGATCGTATCAGGGCCAACATTCATCGCGATACGCTGCAGATCTTCTGCCAGCTCAATACCCTCGTCAGGCTGACCCCTTACAAAACGATTTTCAGGCAACCACGTGTGGCGCATATGGGCCACCCCCGGCACACCGGGACCGAAGGCTTGGCGATTCTTAATCATGCCGCTTAGCGAAATACCGCCAAGGTTAACGCCATGATAGGCTCGTTCGCGCGACACAAAGCGTTGCCGCTGGCCTTCGCCACGAGCGTAGTGGTAGGCGTAGGCCATCTTCATTGCAGTATCCACCGACTCCGAGCCCGAATTCACGAAAAAAATATGATCCAATCCATTCGGGGTGAGCTGTGCCACGCGTCGAGCCAATTCAAAACTCAACGGCTGACTGAGCTGGAACGGCGGCACGTAGGCGGCTTGCTGCAACTGGGCATAAACAGCCTCGGCGATTTCGGGGCGAGAGTGACCGGCAGCACAACAAAACAGACCGGAAGACCCATCTAGAATCGCTTCGTCCTCCGGGGTATACATGTAAACCCCCTCGCCACGCACAATGATGCGCGGATCCGCCTTAAAGTCACGGTTGGCGGTGAACGGCATCCAATAGTTTTCGAGAAATTCGATATCGTACTTCATCCTGATCCGGCCTCCTGGCGTATGGCGATCTTCAACCATGGCGGGGCCCCCTCAAACGAGGCAGCTCGGGCTTCGACCATGCCCACTGTAACGCAGGATACGCATTCAACGCACCTCGGACAATCGAATGCAAACCGACACTACCGAAGAGCGAGCGCATGCACTATATTTCCCTCGCACCATTAGCTCCTCACTAATTCGACACCCCCATGACTAACTGGCTTAACTGACCAACCTAACTATGCAGATCGGCGTACCCAAAGAAACCAAGAATCACGAATATCGCGTCGGGCTCTCTCCGTCAAGCGTTCGTGAAATCGTTAGTCATGGCCACCAGATCGTTGTAGAGCAACAAGCCGGCGAAGGGATTGGTGCATCCGATGCGGATTACCGCTCGGCAGGTGCTACGGTCACTGGGAATGTTGTCGGGCTTTTTAACGACTGCGACATGATTGTCAAAGTCAAAGAGCCGCAGGCCGATGAACGCGGAATGTTGCACGAGGGGCAGATACTTTTTACCTACCTTCATCTGGCACCCGATCCGGAACAAACCGAGGACCTGGTTAAAAGTGGTGCAACATGCATTGCCTACGAAACAGTCACGTCACCACACGGCGGACTACCACTGCTCGCTCCTATGTCCAAAGTCGCCGGCCGCATGGCCATTCAAGCAGGTGCTCACTGCCTGGAACAACCCCATGGCGGGCTGGGTATCCTGCTGGGTGGTGTGCCCGGGGTCCCACCCGCCAAAGTCGTCATTCTCGGCAGTGGAGTGGTCGGTACCCATGCCACGCACATGGCGGTTGGTATGGGTGCTGATGTTTGGGTCCTTGACCGCGATCCGGACGCGCTCGAGAATCACTGGCGCCAATTTGGCCGAAGTACTAATACCATATTTTCCACTCAAGACGCGATCGAACAACATGTGACGCAGGCTGACCTGGTGATTGGCGGTGTGCTGATTCCTGGCTCATCCGCACCTAAACTTGTGTCAAGAGATCTCGTCAAAGCCATGAAACGGGGCTCAGTCATCGTCGATGTAGCAATTGACCAAGGTGGCTGTGTAGAAACATCACGACCTACCACGCACGATGATCCGACCTTTGTTATCGACGGGGTCATCCATTACTGCGTCGCGAATATGCCCGGTGGCGTGCCACGCACGTCGACCTATGCGCTGAATAATGTGACCTTACCGCATGTCCTCACATTGGCTAACAAGGGCTGGCGCCAGGCCCTCCGCCACGATCCTCACCTGCGCGATGGCCTTAATGTCCACGCGGGACAGATCACATGCCAGGAAGTTGCTGACAGCCTTGGTTACCCTTTTGTCGCTGCAGAAGACCTTCTGTAGCGCTGTACCCGACGACCCTTACACCGAATAAAACACCTGCTAACCTGATGCCGGCCTACTTTGGGAGACTGATCAAATGACTCGAATGACCCCCAGCGAAGCGTTCGTTGAAACTCTGGCCGCCCACGGCGTCACTGACATCTTCGGAATCATGGGTTCAGCCTTCATGGATGCCATGGATATCTTCGAACCCGCTGGCATCCGCTTTATCCCCGTGTGCCATGAACAAGGATCAGCGCATATGGCGGATGGCTACGCCCGCGTCAGCGGGCGTCATGGCGTGTGCATGGGCCAGAATGGTCCAGGCATCAGCAACAGTGTGACGGCCATAGCAGCGGCGTTTTGGGCCCATTCGCCGGTAGTGATTATTACACCGGAAACCGGCACCATGGGCATGGGGCTAGGCGGGTTTCAGGAAGCTAACCAGCTGCCCATGTTCCAGGAATTCACCAAGTATCAGGGCCACGTCAACAATCCAGCGCGGATGGCCGAATTTACTGCACGTTGTTTTGATCGCGCGCAGTCAGAACTCGGTCCCACACAACTGAATATTCCGCGTGACTACTTTTACGGTGACATTAACGTCAACATTCCCCAACCCCGCCCGCTTGACCGGGGTCCCGGTGGGACGCAGAGCCTTAACGATGCAGCAGACCGGCTGGCGAAAGCCAAATTTCCCGTCATTATCTCGGGTGGCGGCGTGGTGATGGCTGACGGCGTTGACGCCTGTAAGGCCCTGGCTGAACGACTGGGCGCTCCTGTGGTCAACAGTTACCTGCACAACGATTCTTTCCCGGCCAGTCACCCACTTTGGTGTGGGCCTTTGGGTTACCAAGGCTCGAAAGCCGGTATGAAACTGATGAGCCGGGCCGATGTCGTGCTGGCACTGGGCACTCGCCTTGGGCCTTTTGGGACGCTGCCCCAGTACGGCATGGAGTATTGGCCAAATGACGCGGAAATTATCCAAGTCGATGCGGATCACAAGATGCTGGGCCTGGTCAAGGATATTACCGTGGGTATCTGCGGTGACGCCAAAGCAGCAGCACAGGCACTGCTTGAGCGACTGCAAGATCGAACACTCGACAGTGACTCCACCACCGGCGAACGTGGCCAAACCATTCAGGCTGAAAAAGCGGCGTGGGAGAAAGAGCTTGATGAGTGGATCCATGAAAATGATGAATGGAGCCTTCAGATAATAAAAGAAGCGGGCGAAGGCGAACTGCATCCGCGCCAGGTCTTGCGAGAACTCGAAAAAGCGATGCCCGCTGATGTCATGGTCTCGACCGACATCGGCAACATCAATGCGATCTCTAACAGTTATTTGCGTTTCGAGCGCCCCAGAAGCTTTCTGGCACCGATGAGCTTTGGTAACTGCGGCTACGCTTTGCCAACTATTATTGGCGCCAAAGTCGCAGCGCCTGAGCGACCCGCAATCGCCTACTCAGGTGATGGTGCTTGGACCATGAGCATGGTTGAAACGATGACCTGTGTCAGACATAGCATCCCGATCACCGCAGTGGTTTTCCATAACAAACAGTGGGGGGCTGAGAAAAAGAATCAGGTCGACTTTTATGGCAAACGGTTTGTGGCCGGTGAACTCCAAAACCAGGACTTTGCTTCCATCGCGAGGGCCATGGGTGCCGAAGGCGTCAATGTGAGTCGACTTGAAGAGGTTGGGCCGGCACTTGAAAAAGCGATTGATGCTCAGATGAACGCAGGCGTCACCACGATTATCGAAATCATGTGCACGAAGGAATTGGGGGATCCGTTTAGACGCGACGCGCTAAGCATCCCGGTCCGACATCTGGACAAATACAAACAGTATGTCTGAGTTGTCTTCTGAGACAATAGACAAGGAATACTTACTGTCAATGTAGTCTTACGAATCACGAGGGTGCCATCACGGCACCCTCATCTGCGCCTGTCTCGTTCGTGTTGTGAAACGCCTTAACCATGGAGTGACTCACAGTACCCGCCGGTACATGATCATCGCAATGCCCAAAAATATCACTGACGGCAGCGTAGCCCCAAGCAATGGCGGCACACCGTGAACCAACACCACGTAACCAAATACCTGACTGAAAAAGAAAAACGACAATCCCATTAAACTCCCAAGAAAAAGATTGCGCCCCATGTTGCCGGCTCGAATACTCCCAAGGACAAATGGAATGGCGAGGACCACCATGACCGCGGTTGAAACCGGCAACATCCACTTGCCCCAGTAGGCCAGTTCAGAGGCTCGCGTGTCCTGATGGTTGCGTTTCAGATGACCGATGTACTTTCGCAACTGCACCATTGATAACTGGGCCGGCTGAACCGCAAACATCTTCATCATCTCCTGTGTCACGCTTGTGGGCCAGACTTGACGATCAGAATTTTTGATCTTCACAAAGCCCTCATCATCGATAATTGTTGTGTTGACGTTGCTCATTTCCCAGGAACCCTCAACAAAGCTTGCCACCTCGGCATCAACCAACGAGTGCAATCGATCATGGCCTGCAAACCGGAAAATCTTGATGTTCCTTAAAGAAAGATTCGGCATGACTTCGTTGACATTGACATAAGTGTCCGCGTCACGAAACCACAACCCAAAACTGGTACCCTGATCAATATTGCGGTGCAACGCCTTTGCCTTGACCTGTTGAGCGAGCGTCTCGCTATAAGGACTGACCAGTTCACCGATCAGGATGGCCGCTAGGACAAAGAACGCACCAAATTTGAGCGCCGATAACGTCATCCGTGCTACAGAAACACCGCTGGCACGGATAACAATTAGCTCCGAGTCACGCGCCATACTGGAAAGACCCAGGATGGCCCCCAGCAAGACCGCCATGGGAAAGACCTCGTAGACAATTCGCGGCACGCTCAGTCCGACGAAAACAAATGCCCGCATCACACCGTAATCTCCTGACCCGATGTCATCGATCTGGTCAATAAAAATCACGAGTGCAAACAGGCCAACGAGAACGGCCATCACCACCAATGCCTGGTGAACAATGGTACGGCCGATGTAGAGATCGAGCAAACTCATGTCATCACGCGGCAGCGTTAAGCCTACCCAATAGCGGTCGATTGTTAGAACGACACCAAAAGAAATAGCCCGCTGCCATCAACATCAACAAATGCAAAAGCCATAGCATCGTAGAATCGGTCACCGTCCCATTACGAATCATGCCTACCAGGAGAGCGACCGCATTGTAATAGACGAAGTAAATCCCGAGCGCGATCACAAATCCGGGCAAGCGCTGTCGCCTCGAATATCCACTGTTTGACGCCAATGCAAACAAAATCAAGACCGGCACCATGACGACTTTGGAAATGCGCCAACATAGTTCCGACACCAGCAATGGATTAGTGCTGTTGATAAGACGTTGGGTTTTCCAACCCCGCAACGGCACCTGCAACGGACCGGAAAACGCTTGCTGGATGCGAATGCCGTACTTCTCAAAACGGGTCACGCGATAGGTCGGCGATCCTGGCGTGCCGTCGTAACGTACCCCATCGGTCATCACCAGATAGTCAGTCCCGCTACGGGTTTCCTGATAGCCGTTGGCTGCGACAATCACCACCTCGTTACCAAGATCAGAACCGTAGGCAAAGATGTTCTTCAATCGGTTGCTGTCGGCGTCGCGGCTCTCAACAAAATATACAGCGCTTGCGCTCGCGGACTCGATAAATAGACCTGGGACCACTGATTCGAGATCACTACGATTCCTGAGCTCCGTTTCGACGCGGGCCCCGGCCTGTACGGATAACGGCGACAAATAAAACGAAAAGCCACCAATGAGCAACACCGAGATCAACATAAGCGTAACCGCTGGACGAAGAAAAGCCGGCAGTCCCAGTCCTGACGCGGCAAGCACAATGAGCTCGTTGTCTTTACGCCATCGTCCCAGCACCAACAGAATCGCCACGTACAGCATCAGTGGCAACATTACATCCAGGTACGACAGCACCTTCAAACCCAGTAATGAGACAATACGGCCCAGTGGCATAACACCTTCTGCAGCCATGCGAAGAAACCCAAGCGTTCGAATGACCAGGAAAATCACCAACATAATCAAAGTGGCAGCGCTGCAGGTCCGCAGGACTTCACTGACGAAAGTTCGGTGGAGGATCAACGTCGAATCATTCCATCTATTGCTTTGACAGAATTGCGATTGTCGCACGACAATAACGGCAACGCTGTGCGGATTGTTATCCGAACACCCATACTCCCACTTCACTCTACACGAATCCAACTAAGCCATTATGAAAATTTCTGTGACCACGTCTGATCCTTGCGCACTGACGGCAGACTGCCTGATCGTCGGTATCCACCAAGACACGCCGGTGACCGGCGTTGCAGCAGCAGTTAACCGGGCAACCAAAGGCTTGGTCAAACGCCTGTTGGACCGTAACGATATGGATGGCACAGCGGGGCGTTGCGTGATGCTTCCGCTTGATACTGGGGTCAACGCGCAGCGGCTGCTCTTGGTCGGGCTTGGCAAACCCGGCACCGCACGCGACTTCGAGACAGCTGTTCGAGGAGCGGCTGAAACCCTCGGGCGCTCCGGCTCGCGCAATGCGGTCTTTGCACTGACCTCCTCTGGTCGGCGTGCGGCAGAAACCGGTCAGCAGGCCCGACTAGTGGCGCAGGGCTTTTCTGACGCGCAATACCGATTTGATCAGATGAAGAGCCACAAAGACAAACGACCGGCGACACTCGCACGCCTGACGTTAGCCGTTGCCAAGGGCAAACAAGTGGCCAGTGCCCGGCAGGGCGTTCGCGAAGGCAACGCCATTGCCGCAGGCTTAAAATTAGCCCGTGATCTTGGTAACCTGCCCGGCAACATCTGTACGCCCACCTACCTCGCACAACAAGCTCGCAAACTGGGCCGAAGCCACGCCCTGAAAGTGTCGGTACTGAATGAGAATCGGATGAAAACTCTGAAGATGGGTTCCTTGTTGTCCGTTTCCCAGGGCTCTCGCCAACCAGCCAAGTTAATCGTGATGGAATATGGGGGCGCAAAACGGGGCGATGCACCCATCGTTCTGGTTGGCAAAGGGCTGACTTTTGATGCCGGCGGCATTTCACTTAAACCTGCTGGTGGCATGGAAGAAATGAAATTTGATATGTGCGGTGGTGCCAGCGTTTTTGGCACATTACTTGCCATCGCAGAACTTAAACTGAAGGTGAATGTGGTGGGTATCGTACCAAGCAGCGAAAACCTCCCCGATGGTGCTGCCAATAAGCCCGGTGACATTGTCACCAGCATGGCCGGTAAGACGATCGAGATTATTAACACTGATGCCGAAGGGCGGCTCATTCTGTGCGATGCGCTAACCTATGCCGAACGCTATCAACCCGCTGCCGTGATCGACATCGCCACCCTGACGGGAGCTTGCGTGGTGGCACTCGGTTCCCCGGCCAGTGGCCTTTTTAGCAATGACGATGAATTGGCCGACGACCTGCTTAGCGCAGGCACAGAAAGTGGCGACCGTGCGTGGCGAATGCCGGTATGGGATGACTATCAGGCACAGTTAAAGAGTCCTTATGCCGACATGGCCAATGTCGGCGGTCGCAGTGCCGGCGCAGTCACGGCGGCCTGTTTCCTGGCTCGTTTTACCGAAACCATGAAGTGGGCACATCTCGACATTGCCGGAACAGCCTGGGCAGGAGGCAAAAACAAAGGCAGCACCGGACGACCGGTGCCACTACTGACACGTTATCTGATTAACCTAGCGCCGACTGCCTGAGATCAAGATTGCGACCGTGGCCAACGAGACTCGTATCGACTTCTACGTGCTCGAGAACTCCGACGGACAGGGCCGACTGCGAGTGGCCTGCCGGGTAACTGAGAAAGCCTATCGGGCAGGTCATCGAGTTCACGTATTGACCCGGGACGAAGAAGAAGCCGGAGTGCTCGATGACCTCTTGTGGACTTTTTCCCAAAGCAGTTTTATTCCACATGCCTTGGCCACCACGGCTGAAGATGATGAAACATCTCCGCCAGTGCGTGTTAGCCACTGCCTGCCCGACTCCACCAACATCGATACGCTGATTTCTTTAGCGAATGAGCCGATTGCCAATTACACACAGTTTTCGCGTATTGCGGAGGTTGTTGGTACCACGATTGAAGACAAAGCAATCGGTCGAGCGCATTTTCGCTTCTATCGTGACGAAGGTCTGATCCCGAGCACCCATACCATCGCCTCTCCATAACCATAGAACGAACCCCATGAAAAAGAAAAACAGCCGGACACTGATCGCCGATCTGCAGGCACTGGGCAAACTGATTGACCCCGAGAATGGGCCCAAGTCAAGACCCACCACCTCTCGCTCACTGGAGGACAGGCCGACTCGGAATCTCGAATCTATCTCCGCATCAGCACCTACGCCGGCATCATCGTTAAATCAGGCTCCAACATGCGGCTCATCAGCTGCTAACCGTGTGACATCAGCTGCGTCGAACCAGACGCCTTTCCCAACACTTGATATGTTTGGATCGACACCAGAGAACGAGACGGTTTCCGAGACACAGACAACGTCCGACACGCTGTCACCTCCTGCTGATGCGCCTGCGGTGTCACTCGATCAGGTCGAGTCTGACGACGCACCAACCGAGGAGCTCGCGCGCGAGTTGATTGGTCTCATCGAGCAACGTGTCAGCGCCCGCACTGGAGAGGAGCTCGATGACACGCTACGTGACGAACTGATCGTTGTGGTCATGAATCACATCGAGGACTGGCAACACTCGTCGTAATCACTGATCGCCCGAGTCGATAACGACATGGCTTGCCGTATACTCGATCGCCTTTCGTGACTAACAGACTTCACTCGTTCGCACCTCACCATGACCACGACTGAACTCGCCAAATCTTTCGAGCCTCACGCCCTTGAGCAGAGTATCTACGCATCATGGGAACGCAGCGGCTACTTTGAGCCCAGCGGTATCGGCGACGGCTACTGCATTGTCATTCCACCGCCCAACGTCACCGGCAGTCTGCACATGGGGCACGCCTTCCAGGACACCATCATGGATGCCCTGGCGCGATACCACCGCATGCAGGGGCGCAACACCTTGTGGCAACCTGGCACCGATCACGCCGGCATCGCGACTCAGATGGTGGTTGAGCGCCAGTTGGAACGCGATGGCCTGACTCGTCACGACCTTGGGCGAGAGGCTTTCATTGAGCGCATCTGGCAGTGGAAGAAAGAGTCGGGCGGTACCATCAGTCGCCAGCTGCGCCGCATGGGTGCGTCACTCGCTTGGTCGCGTGAACGCTTCACCATGGACGAAGATCTGTCCAGCGCTGTGCGCGAAGTTTTTGTTCGCCTGTACGAGGAAGACTTGATTTATCGTGGCAAGCGTCTGGTCAACTGGGACCCCATATTGCATACCGCGGTTTCGGACCTGGAAGTTGTTTCCGAGGAAGAATCCGGGTACCTGTGGCACATACGCTACCCATTAATGAGCAGTGACGGCCATGTTGTGGTCGCGACCACGCGCCCTGAGACTCTGCTCGGCGATGCGGCAGTAGCCGTGCATCCAGAGGACCCCCGTTACCACGCCTTGATTGGCCAGGCTGTTGAACTACCATTGACTGGACGAGAGATCCCTATCGTCGCCGACGACTATGTCGACCGAGAGTTCGGTACCGGCTGCCTGAAAATTACACCAGCCCACGATTTCAATGATTACGAAGTGGGCCAGCGCCATGGTCTGCCCCTGATTAATGTGCTGGACCACAGCGCCGCGATCGACCTGCCAACTTCTCCCTATCACGGACTCGACCGCTATGTCGCCCGCGAAAAAATCGTAAGCGACCTACAGACACAGGGCCTGATTGAGAAAATAGATGAACATCGAATGATGGTCCCCCGCGGCGACCGCTCGAATGCTGTGGTGGAGCCTTACCTGACGGATCAATGGTTCGTGCGGGCCGCCCCGCTCGCTGCACCGGCCATTCGCGCTGTCGAAGATGGGCGGATTCGTTTCGTACCGGATAACTGGCAAAGAACCTACTTCGAATGGATGCGCAACATACAGGACTGGTGCATCTCGCGTCAGATCTGGTGGGGACATCGCATCCCCGCCTGGTACGATCAGGATGGCAACTTCTTTGTTGCCAGGACTGAAGAGGAGGCTACGGCACAAGCCAGAGCACACCATGGTCACGACACCACTTTGCACCAGGATGAGGACGTCCTCGATACCTGGTTCTCATCCGCACTGTGGCCCTTCTCTACGCTTGGATGGCCTGAGCAAACCCCCACCCTGAAAGCTTTGTACCCTACTAACGTACTTGTAACGGGGTTCGACATCATCTTTTTCTGGGTCGCCCGCATGATCATGTTCGGTATCAAGTTCACGGGTGAAGTGCCGTTTCATGATGTCTATGTTCACGGGCTGGTGCGCGACGCCGCTGGCCAGAAAATGTCGAAATCCAAAGGTAACGTACTCGACCCACTTGACCTGATCGATGGCATCGAACTCGAAGAGCTGGTCAAAACACGCACCTCGGGGTTGATGCAGCCCCAGATGGCGCAACAGATTGAAAAGACAACCCGCCGACAGTTTCCCGATGGCATCGCCGCCTACGGGACCGATGCGCTGCGCTTTACCTTTGCGTCGCTGGCCACGCAGGGACGGGACATTCGTTTTGATCTTGGCCGCATCGAGGGCTTTAGAAATTTCTGCAATAAGTTATGGAATGCCACTCGGTTTGTCATTATCAATACTGAAGGTCACGACCCTGGGGCCCAACGGGCAACCGATCTTGACAGCCCTGAACGCTGGATACTGGCCCGTCTCAACAGTGTTACCGGGGAAGTGATTGCCTCGACTGAGCAGTACCGATTGGATCTCGTTTGTCAGACGCTGCACAGTTTTGTGTGGGATGAGTATTGCAGCTGGTATCTTGAAATTGCCAAGATTCGCCTTGCCAACGAACCCAATGAGGATCGTGCCCAAGCGGTCCGACAGACTCTCTTGTCAGTCCTAGAAACTGCGCTTCGACTGTTACACCCATTGATGCCATTTATCACAGAAGCGTTGTGGCAGCGGATCACGCCCCTCACTGGCCTGACCGGCCCGACCATCATGACGCAACCCTTTCCGGCAACCGACGCCTTACGCGAGGACCAAGACGCAGTAGCGGATCTCGACTGGGTCAAAGCCGTGGTATCGGCTGTGCGAAATATCCGTGGAGAAATGGATATTGAACCGCGAAAACGCATCCCGGTTCTGCTACAAAGCGAAGACTCAGCAGACACTTCGCGCATTGAGCAGTACCAGGATTTGATCAGTGAATTGGCGCGGACCGAACCCCTGGCCGTGAGCACACCGGATGAGGCAACGCCCGAGTGCGCAACAGCACTGGTCGACACGCTAAAAGTGATGGTCCCACTCGGCTCATTGATCGACCGTGACGCGGAACTCGCTCGATTAAAGAAGGAACTCAACCGACTCGAAACAGAACGATCGAAGTGTGAAGGAAAACTCGCAAATCGCCAGTTTATCGAGCGCGCGCCTGACGCCATCGTCGTCAAAGAAAAAAACCGCCTGGAACAGGCCGTGAATGCTATCGACGAACTGATTCAACAACGTCACCGAGTCGAAAGTCTCTTAGACTGAGGCCAAGCGGATATTGCTTGGAAAGCTATGGATACCTCCCGCTTTGACTCACTCTGGCTACGTGCAGGCGGTACTAGTGACAGCGCGATGGTGATTATCAACATACTTACAGACCACTATGGTGAATCACACCGCTACTACCACACCCTGGGGCACATTGAGAATTGCCTTCGAACCTACGACCAGGCAACCCTGAAACTCGGCGCAAACGATTCGGTTGAAATGGCCTTGTGGTTCCATGATTTGGTGCATATGCCAGGACGCGCTGACAATGAAGCGCGTAGCGCAGAACAGTTCAGATCGCTCAGCAATGGTCAGCTGACAACCCAATTTATGGATACCGTTGAACGTCTGATCAGATCAACACAGCATCTGACGTTGTCCGAAAATTCAGACGAGCAGTTTGTCTCCGATGTTGATCTAAGCGGCCTGGCAAAACCGTGGGATACCTTTATTTCCGACACGTATCTTCTTCGCCAAGAAGACGAGACCATCGATAACGCAACATTTCAGGCCGGGCTACGTCATTTTTTTAATCGCTTGCTTGATCGCCCTCACATCTATGGCACCTCATGGTTTCGCGAACAAGCGGAAACCACTGCTCGCAACAATGTTAAGCGACTGCTGACAGAGATGGAATCCTTGTGGGTGCACAAATAATGCGCTTCGCGATTTGAAGTCATATCATTCCCCCTGACGGGGACGCTAATGACGGTCAGTTCTTTACAGATCCCCCCTCAGTTTCATTAAAAGACCATCGAAGCAACGCGGCAGACCCCCGACCATGACACCCCCTGAAGAAACCACAAACATCAGTTATGACTCACTGAGACAGGTCACTATTTTGTCACCGTTGAGCAACGATGAATTGGCCGGATTCGCAGATAGTTGCAGTTGGAGTCGGCATGATTCCCACTATGAAGTCGTAGTTCAAGACACGCCGTGTGATCGGGTTTATTTCATTGCACAGGGGCGAGTAAGCGCAAAAACCTATTCCCAAAAAGGTCGGGAAGTGACCTATGCGGAACTTGGTGTGGGTGAATTCTTCGGAGAGCTATCTGCACTCGATAACAAACCTCACGTCAGTTTCGTCATCACCTTGCAAGAAAGCCTAATCGCCTCAATCGACGCTGACGCGTTTAATGCATTTCTGGAGACTCACCCTGCGGTCATGCGAACATTGCTGACCGAATTGGCCGGGCGAGTGCGGCTACTTGATAAGAAAATTCTTGAATTCAGCACACTCACCGCCAGCAACAGAATCCACGCCGAGCTCCTCCGTCTTGCCAAAGGCCACCGACAAATTGACGGTGGTGCTGAAATTTCGCCAACACTGACACACGCCGATCTTGCCAGTCGGACCAACACCACTCGTGAGAGCGTAACGCGCGAACTGGCGCGGCTGAAAAAAAACAACATCATACGAACAGGCCCCGATCGTTTGTCCATTTTAGACATCACCGCACTGACCAAACTGATTGAGGACGAGTGAATCACTCAATAATCGGCATTCTGATAGACGACTGCCTAATTCACAAACAACGCGCCCTCTCATCATTGACGATAGACACGCGGACTCTTGCGCCGGGCAGACCAAAGACACAAGGTCACATCGCACCGACGAGCGTAACCAGGGCAACCGCTGCCGTTTCTATACGCAGTATCCCGTCACCGAGGCGCACAGGTACAACGTTGGAGTTCCGTAAGATTACAGTCTCAGTGTCGCTAAAGCCGCCTTCGGGCCCCACCACGAGTGAAAGATTAGTCTTTTCCAACTGAGCACTATCCAATTCGTTGATCGAAACGCCGCTAGGGTCAGCCACTAATCTGGTGTAACCACCGAGCCCTTTATCTTCGACCACTTCGGTGAGTGAGGTTTCCGCGTGTAACCGTGGTAGCCATGCCCGTCGACTCTGCTTACATGCTTCCAGCATGAGGCGCTGCCAGCGTTCAACTGATCGTTGGCCCTGACCCGCCACGCTGCGTTCACAGCGAAGCGGCGTAAAATCAGTCACTCCCAACTGGGTCACCATATCAATCAGGACCGATTGGCGATCACCCTTGGGTAAAGCGGAAACGAGATGAATCTGCCTCGTCGGTGGCGGCAACATCGTGCGCTGCCGCACGCGCAGCACCGCCCGAACTGGACGTGATTCCAATTCTCGCACCTCGGCCAGTGCCGTGTTGCCGAACCCATCGAATATCGTGACTAAGGCACCGACACGCAGACGTCGAGAACGAGCGAGGTGTGTCGATTCAGTCAATGGCAACTCGAATACCTCCCCTTCGCCGAATACCCCGTCGCAATAGAACCAGGCGTCTTGTTCGCTCATTGACCCGTCAGGTAAACGTCATAGCGCACAGCACGTCCCAACACCTGGTGGTGTACTTCTCCTGTAAGTGGCGGAGCATGTCGAGGACGTTTCACCACGACTCGGTGCCTGGCCCGGCGACAGGCCAGTTGCAACACCTCGACCGCGTCACTGTCCTTACCAACCAATGCCCGCAATAACTGCTGGGCTTTGCTCGGCTTCGCGCTCGCGTTTTCTTTACCCGGAAACATCGGGTCGATATACACTACGTCAGACGGGGGAAGCTCAACCAACCACTGCCGACTGTCCCCCGCCTTCACAGACAGTCGCAATCGCGTTTCATCGAGTGGCAAACCCTGAATGCGGTCCTTTAACAACGCACAAACCACTGGCGAGCGTTCAATGGCAATCACTTCAAGCCCTAATTCAGCACAGTGTATGGCGTCACTGCCAAAACCCGCGGTTGCATCCATTACGCTGTGACTTCGCTTGCCTAAGGCGCGGCCGAGTAGGCCACGACCCATCACCGCCCGGTGTCTGGGCAAGTCTCGCACTCGAAGTGCTCTCAGGCCAGGACGTTGGCAGTCTCTTAAGGCAAGGCCTCGGTCATCCACCTCGATGACGAAACGGGACGCCCCGGCCAATGGCTCGTCACACATCATCAAACCGAGATCTTCGGCCAATCGGGCTGCCAGTTCTACGGCTGCCGGTCGCATGGCCATCACCGATATAAGTGGCGCGCACGCGCCCATTGGACAGTTTTTTGACACCGCTCTACCCTTCGGATACAAGGCACCTTACAACCCATTGTAACCACTGAAAGATAACACCATGGCACTACTGGAAGGAAAACGCGCCCTCATCACTGGACTCGCCAGCAATCGATCTATCGCCTGGGGCATTGCAAAAGCAATGCAGCGAGAAGGGGCAGAAATCGCATTGACTTACCAGAACGAGAAACTCAAGCCACGGGTAGAAAAATTCGCCGCGGAACTCGGATCAAACCTCGCCTTCCCTTGCGATGTGGGAGATGATCGCGCCATTGACGAACTATTCCGCACGCTGGCAACCCACTGGGATGTGCTCGATATCGTAGTCCACTCCATTGCCTATGCACCACGGGAAGAACTCGAAGGTCTATATCTCGATGCCGTCACCCGCGAGGGCTTTATGATAGCCCATGAGATCAGTTCTTATAGTTTTACAGCGCTCGCTCGGGGTGCCCGAGAACTAATGCGCGGTCGAAACGGTGCTCTCCTGACGCTGACCTACATCGGATCACTCCGTTCCATGCCAGGATATAACGTGATGGGGCTGGCCAAGGCAAGTCTTGAAGCCAACGTGCGTTATCTCGCCCAATCCCTCGGGGCCGAAGGCATCCGCGTTAATGGTATTTCGGCGGGGCCGATACGCACCTTAGCCGCGGCGGGCATCCGCGGCTTTCGAAAAATGATGTCTTTCTACGAAAAAACAGCGCCTCTTGGCCGCGGAGTAACCATAGACGAAGTCGGCAATGCGGCTGCTTTTCTATGTTCTGACCTTGCCTCGGGTATTACCGGAGAGATCAGTTACGTTGATGCGGGATTTAACAGTGTCGGCATCAGTCCACACTTTGCCGAAGAAGAAGAGTCAACCTAACTGGACCCGTCACCGTATTTTCACGTCACAGTCGATTGTCGAAAATTTTGACATCGGCCGCTTTGCGCAAATCAGCGCGAAAACCATCGAACAATAGGTCGCCCTGCCGACGTAAGATGGCAGTGCGAACCCGTTCCCGTTCTTCTTGCTTGATGGCTGATAGATCACCCACTGTCACGGCATCCAGGCGATAGATAGCAAACACCTCGGGGCTGATCTGGCCGCCGCCAAATACCGGTGCGCCGGCACCAGGATGGGGTGCGGCAAACACCTTCACCGCAATCGCCTGCTCCTGTGGATCAGTAATCTCCTCTACAGCAGCCGGCAAGGATGCTTCGACCAAACCATATCGCGCAAGCAATTCGGACCACGGTATCCCGTCAGTCAACGCCGTAAGTATTGCATTACCGGCCTGCTCCAGTGCCAGCATTGCCTGTCGATTTTCAAGCATGGTTTTGATCTGCTCACTTACCTCTTCCAGCAGCATGGGACGGCGCTCCCGGTGTTTTAGTTTTCGAAATACAATCAACGTGTCCGGATCGATCTCGATCAAACCACTGTTCAACCCGTCGACCAGAACTTCGTCCGAGAACGCACCTTTCCGTACTTTTGGATTGGCGGCAATACCCGTGCCCTTTGCTTCGCTGAACCAGTCACTGGTCTGAATTGCTAACCCCAATTGATCGGTCAAGGGTTCGAGACTGTCAGGTTGCTCAAAAGCAATATTGCCCAACTGTTCGGCTAGCTGCACAAACTCGGCTTCACCGGCACGCCGGCGAAGCGCTGTCGCAATGTCCTCGCGCACGTCCTCAAAGGGCATCGCCTCGGTTTTCGAGACGCGGGTGACTTTAATCACATGATAACCAAACTCGGTCTTCACTGGCTCACTGATCTCGCCTGCACTAAGCGCGAATACGGCCTTCTCAAACGGGGGCACCATTGCCCCTTTCTGGATCACGCCGAGATCCCCGCCACGAGCGGCCGAACCGGAGTCTTTCGAATGCGTCCGTGCCAATTCGGCAAAATCAGCGCCTCCGCGTGCCTCAGACACTAAGCGGGCCGCTTTAGCGCGAATCGCCTCTTCGGCGGCCGCCCCCCCATCTGCTGCCAGCGGCAGTAATATGTGACTCGCACTGCGGCTACCGGGCTTTGAATAACGACGCGGCGCGTCGTCGTAGTGTTTTTCCACCTCACTGTCATCAATCTTGATGGCTGCCGCCAAGCGTGCAACCGACAGTTCCACATAAGCTACACGCGCTTGGGGCGGCTCAAAATAAACAGCCCGCTTGGTAGCGAACTCATTACTGATATCCCCATCAGTAATCTTGACGTCTTCGAGGAAGTGTTCAAGCAACAAGACCGCATACACCGCAGTGCGCTCCTGGTTGAGAAGTTTCAGGGCGTAATCCAGTTCTGTCTGGCTAACGAATGCCGTCTCAGCCAGGCTGGTCCGCATTTGATCCACCGTAAGCTGCTGACGCTGTTGGGCTTGAAACCCTTGCACCGACAAACCCGCGTTGCCGACCAGTCGCTCATAGCGCTCGATATCGAACTGACCATTAGTGTGAAACGCTTCGGTGGTTTGGATGAAACGATTCAACTGATCATCACTAATGCGAAATCCTCGGTCACGTGAGAACTCGCGCTCAAGCGTCTCATCGATCATCGACTCCACCACCTGTCGTTTGAAAACAGGACTGTCCAGATACTCAGTACCCAGATCACGTCCAGCGAGTTGCACCAATTGGCGCTGTTTCTGTGCCAGCGCTCGTTGGTAATCCGACTGTTCAATCTCAACGCCGTTGGCCACGGCAATCACGATCTGTGTTGCCCCTTCGAAATAGGAGTTCACCCCCCATAGCGCGAAAGGGATAGATATCAGAATCACGATAATCCAGGCAATCCACCCGGTGGCTTTTTTCCGAATCGCAGTTAGCATCGGTTTTCGGCTCCTTCGTGGCCGGCATTGACAGTCGATGTGTACGGCTGCAAGCAACAACGCATCGAACTCCCCTCCATCTCAATCACAAAAGCCAGGCAGTCAACTCAAACTACCTGGCTTTGCGCACCAAATGGCGGAGCGGACGGGACTCGAACCCGCGACCCCCGGCGTGACAGGCCGGTATTCTAACCAACTGAACTACCGCTCCGAAAAGCAAAAAACCTGGGATGTTATACAGGGCACCCCAATGGCTGGTGGGTGCTGCGGGGCTCGAACCTGCGACCTTCGCCTTGTAAGGGCGACGCTCTCCCAACTGAGCTAAGCACCCTTGAATAGGGTTGACGCTTTAGTAGACCGACCGATCAGAGTTAACAGCATCCTTAAGTTGCTTGCCGGCTTTGAATTTCGGCGCCCGGGAAGCCGCAATTTGGATTTCTTCCCCAGTTCTCGGATTGCGTCCAGTACGGGCTGCACGATCGCTGACTGAAAACGACCCGAATCCAACCAACGAAACAGTGTCACCGCTTTTCATCGCGTTACGGATATTTTCGAATACGGCTTCAACGGCAGCCACAGCATCGCTCTTGGATTGGCCTGTGTTGGCAGCTACGGCATCGATTAGTTCGGCTTTATTCACATTAAGTCCCTCTAAAAATGGGTGGTTTGAACGAGAGTCATCGCGGGAACTTCCCCGCACATCGGTTAGGTGCTGAGCTGGGTCATCCTCAGTACAAACCCAGGATTTTCAACACATTTCTTATACCAATTCGAAATTTTACCTGTCAAGGACCATACAGCCTCTCGATCTGTGATTGTCTCTGGAAACACCACTTAACACATTGATATTATGCCTTTGTTGAGATTACAAGGCCAAGAAAATAAACAAAACTTTATTGTCAAAAAAGGTCTCGCGTTGTATTGCGACTTAAATCTACACGCCGCGCGAGTCAGTCAGTGAGCCCGCGGTTGATCATCCGTCGCACCCGCAGGTTCAGCGACCGTGTCCTCAAAGCCCTCTGTGGCTTCATCCGTCAAGGGGAAAGACTCCAATGCCAAGGTAAAGACCTCGTCGATCCATCGAACCGGCCGAATATCCAGTTGACTCTTTATATTCTTGGGTATCTCAGCCAAATCTTTCTCGTTCTCCTGTGGAATCAGCACCATGCGGATACCACCGCGCAAGGCTGCCAGTAACTTTTCCTTTAGACCGCCGATGGGCAGGACCTCGCCACGCAACGTAATCTCACCCGTCATGGCCACGTCAGAACGTACCGGGACACCGGCAATAGCCGAAAGTATCGCGGTGCACATACCGATGCCTGCACTCGGACCATCTTTGGGCGTCGCCCCTTCCGGAACATGAATATGGACATCGTGTTTCTGATAAAAATCGTTGTCTATACCGTAATGCTGGCCACGGGTTCGCAATACACTCATAGCGGCCTGTATTGACTCTTGCATCACATCACCCAATTTACCGGTGTAAATCTGCTTACCTTTGCCGGGCATATGGGCCACCTCAATGGTGAGCAGTTCGCCACCCACCTCCGTCCAAGCGAGGCCAGTGACCTGGCCAACCCGATTGGCTTCTTCAGCCTTGCCATATCGAAATTGCCGCACACCACAAAACTTGTCGAGATTCCGAGCTGTCACGGAGACTCGACGCTTTGACTTGCTGAACAGCAACTGCTTGACCGTCTTACGGAAAATTTTGGCAATCTCTCGTTCCAATCCGCGCACACCGGCTTCACGTGTGTAATAGCGGACAATATCGAGGAGACCGCTACTCGCCAGCATAATCTCACTGTCTTTGAGGCCGTGGTTTTTGATTTGCTTGGGCACCAAGTAGCGGGTTGCGATGTTGATCTTCTCATCTTCGGTGTAGCCAGAAATACGAATGACCTCCATGCGATCTAACAACGGCGCGGGAATATTCAGCGTATTCGCAGTGGCAATGAACATCACCTCGGATAGGTCATAATCAACTTCCAGATAATGATCGCCAAATCTGTGGTTCTGCTCCGGATCAAGCACTTCCAATAATGCTGATGAAGGATCACCACGAAAGTCCATCGACATCTTGTCCACTTCATCGAGCATAAACAACGGGTTGCGCGCCTTAACCTTGGACATATTCTGAATAATCTTGCCCGGCATTGATCCAATGTACGTCCTTCGATGGCCACGGATTTCAGCCTCATCGCGCACTCCGCCGAGCGACATCCGAACAAATTTTCGGTTGGTGGCACGAGCAATCGATTCCCCCAATGAGGTCTTACCCACCCCAGGCGGCCCAACCAGGCAGAGAATCGGTCCCTTCAATTGGTTCACTCGTTGCTGAACGGCGAGGTACTCAAGAATTCGTTCTTTAACTTTCTCGAGGCCATAGTGATCTGCTTCCAGTATTTTTTCTGCTTTACGCAGGTCTTTCGATACACGGCTACGCTTTTTCCAGGGCACCTGCACCAACCAATCAATGTAGTTGCGAACCACCGTAGCTTCAGCAGACATTGGTGACATCATGCGTAATTTCTTGAGTTCAGCATCGGCCTTTTCTCGGGCCTCCTTCGACATGCCCACCCCTTCGATCTTTTGCTGCAACTCATCCAACTCGTTGGAACCGTCTTCCATCTCACCGAGTTCCTTCTGAATAGCCTTCATCTGCTCATTCAGATAGTACTCACGTTGGCTCTTCTCCATCTGCTTCTTGACACGACCGCGGATTCGTTTCTCAACCTGTAGCAGATCTATTTCCGACTCCATGGTGCCGAGAATGTGTTCCAGACGTTCACGTGTATCACCAATTTCAAGGAGCTTCTGTTTTTCCTCATTACGTAAGGTCAGATGTGCTGCCACCGTATCGGCCAAACGAGCGGGTGTTTCAATACCACTCAGTGAGGTCAGCACTTCTGGCGGGATCTTGGAATTTGCCTTGACGTATTGCTCGAACACACTCGACACCGTTCTCACAAGAACTTCGGATTCCTGGTCATCGAGCTCACCCTCTTCCATGGCCGCAGTATCGACCACATACATCTCGTCGATCTCAACATACTTGACAATAGAGGCTCGCGAAACTCCTTCCACCAACACTTTGACCGTCCCATCGGGCAATTTCAGCAACTGAAGAATATTGGCCATGGTTCCAACGGTATAAATATCCTCTGGCTGAGGGTCATCAGCGGCAGCATCATGCTGGGCCGCCAGAAAAATCTGTTTGCCTGTGTCCATGGCACTTTCGAGCGCTCTAATGGATTTTTCACGACCGACAAACAGTGGAATCACCATGTGGGGAAACACCACCACATCGCGCAGTGGCAACAACGTATAACGAGTAGGTGGCACGACGACTTCAGGCTCTTGAGTATCAGTCATATGGTTTAACGTGCAATTGTCCTAGTGAAGTTAGAGCGAAGGCCGCGAGCACCACCGCTGCACTCGTAATGGGGACTCGCCGAGCCAAATTCAAGGCTGCGGAAGGCCTTTTTTCGTCGAGGATGGAAAACAATCCGCTACCGAGACATCCGGACGAGTTGTGGCTACACATCCTGCATCCTCAGGAACTTTGCGCGGCATTCCGGGTATCGTCCGCATACACATAAAGGGGCTTAGCGCCTTCTTCAATAACACTTTGATCTACCGTGACTTTCTTGACATTGTCAAGCGACGGCAATTCAAACATGGTCTCCAGTAGCGCCTTTTCAAGAATTGAGCGCAATCCACGTGCGCCTGTTTTTCGATCCATCGCCTTGTGTGCTACCGCTACCAACGCGTCTTCACGAATCTCGAGTTCTACGCCTTCGAGTTCAAACAATTTGCCGTACTGCTTGTTGAGCGCATTCTTTGGCTGCGTCAGAATTGTGACAAGTGCATCCTCATCAAGTTCTTCAAGGGTGGCGACCACCGGCAAGCGCCCAACAAACTCGGGAATCAGACCGTATTTGATGAGATCCTCGGGCTCCAGGTCCTTGAGAAACAGACTCATTGAATCTTGTTCAGTCTTGCTCTTTATATCCGCGCCAAAACCAATTCCCGATTTTTCTGAGCGTTCCTGTATCACTTTTTCAAGACCCGAAAATGCACCACCACAAATAAACAGCACATTACGAGTATCGATCTGCAGAAATTCTTGCTGTGGGTGTTTGCGACCCCCTTGTGGCGGCACCGACGCAACCGTACCCTCAATCAGCCTCAGTAATGCCTGCTGAACGCCTTCTCCTGACACATCACGCGTGATCGAAGGGTTATCCGATTTGCGCGAAATTTTATCGATCTCGTCGATGTATACGATGCCGGTCTGCGCCTTTTCAACGTCATAATCACACTTCTGCAGTAGCTTCTGGATGATGTTTTCTACATCTTCACCGACATACCCCGCCTCAGTCAGTGTTGTGGCATCCGCAATGGTGAATGGTACATTCAACTCTCGGGCGAGTGTCTCAGCAAGCAGTGTTTTTCCCGAACCGGTCGGGCCAATCATCAGTATGTTGCTCTTTGAAATGTCGACGTCACCGACAGCCTCTTCGTTCTCGAGCCGCTTGTAGTGGTTGTAGACCGCGACTGACAACACCTTCTTGGCCTCGTCCTGGCCAATCACGTACTCATCTAGTCGCTGGCAGATTTCCTGCGGGGTTGGATACTGGGATCGAGTAGCCGCCTGGGAATCCTTGTCTTCGGCCTCTTCTCGAATGATCTCGTTGCAAAGTTCAACACATTCATCACAAACGAACACCGATGGACCGGCAATCAACTTACGGACATCATGTTGACTTTTTCCACAAAACGAGCAGTAGAGCAGCTTGTCCTGCTTTCTCTCGTTACTGTTCTCTTTGTCAGTCATGTTATTTCGATAGAGAGACTGAACTGGATTCCTTAAACAGACATCAGTTTAAACCAAAAATGTGTTGAAACCGAATGCCAGATCAGCCCGCCACACCGGCATGCTTCCTCAAGCCTCGCGCTGGCTAATTACCTTGTCAATGATACCGTATGTGACAGCATCCTCGCCGCCCATGAAATTGTCTCGTTCGGTATCACGCTGAACCTGGTCCAGGTCACGCCCAACGTGGTGCGCTAAAATCGCGTTTAGTCGTTCGCGCAGTTGGAGGATTTCCCGAGCATGAATGTCGATATCCGTCGCCTGCCCCTGAAACCCCCCCCACGGTTGGTGGATCATGATTCGGGCGTGAGGAAGGGAAAACCGCTTATTGGATGCCCCGCCCGCTAATATCAACGCACCCATACTCGCTGCCTGACCGATGCAGACCGTACTGACGTCAGGCCGAACAAACTGCATGGTGTCATAAATAGCCAGGCCAGCGGTAACGCTCCCACCAGGGCTGTTGACATAAAGGTGGATGTCCTTGTCCGGATTTTCTGATTCGAGGTAAAGAAGCTGCGCCACAACCAGATTGGCTATGTGATCATCCACCTGACCCACCAGAAATATCACCCGCTCTTTGAGCAGGCGCGAATAGATATCGAACGCTCGTTCACCACGGCCGGTGGTTTCGATCACCATCGGGATAAGTCCAATATTCTGCGGATCACTTCCTAGTGCGCGTTGCGATTGGTCTTTCACGTTGCCCCCTGCTAACTCAGTTAACCTAGTCCCACTGTTTGTCATTCTGTCGCTGAAACCGCATCGGTATTACCCGTAGCCGCAGGGTTCATGAATTCGCTGAACCGTATTTCATTATCCACGACTTCGGCTTCCTCTAGCAGACACTGAATCGCCTTTTCCTCTACGACCAACGCTTCGATCTGACTCAACCGCGAGCGTTCAGCATAGTGCCAACTGATCACCTGCCGAGGATCATCGTAACTCGACGCAAGCTTTTCCAGATGCGCCTTTACTTCGTCATCCCCCGGTTGGAGCTCCCTCACCTTAACGAATTCGTTCATCACTAAACCCAACGCGACTCGACGCTTGGCCTCGTCACGGTAACGCGTTCGATCAATATCACCATCACCCGGCAACCCCTGCTGCTGTAGTTGCGCTCGAGTCGCCTGAATCGCCCGTTCAATCTCTTCCTCGATCAACGTTTCTGGGACGGGAAAATCATTGCCTTCGAGTAACGCATCGAAAACAGCATGCCGCAGCAAGCTGCGCACTCGCTCGTCGCGTTCACGTTCGAGATTCGATCTCACTTCAGCCCGAAACGCATCTGAAGTCCCCTCACTAATGCCAAGGGCTTTTATAAAGTCTTCATCCACTTCCGGCAATACCGGCCGACCAACATCGCGCACCGTAATCGCAAATTCAGCTGCTTGTCCAGCGAGTTCCGCATTGGGGTAATCTTCAGGGAAAGTGAGAGACACCGCCACTTGGTCATCAGCCTTGGTCCCTGCCAAAGCACTCTCGAACTCAGGCAACAAACCACCACTGCCGATGACAGCCGGATAGTTCTCTGCCTCCCCACCCTCAAACGGCTCTCCATCGACAGTGCCCTTGAAATCGACCGAGACACGGTCACCTTCATTCGCGACATCAAAGGTGGGTTCCCAAGTTGTCCGGCGCTTTCGGAGTGTTTCAACCGTCTGGTCGATGTCGCTGTCTTCAACCGCGCAGACCGGTCGTTCAACGCGCTTGCCCTTGATATCATGTCTGGGAATATCTGGAAAAACTTCAATCGTGGCCGTGTATTCAAGGATTTCACCTCGCGTGAGGTTTTTCGGCTCAATCGATGGCATACCTACCGGTACAATTGCCTGTTCCTGCAAGGCGTCACGGTAACTCGTGTCAATCAGTTCCTGAGCGGCTTCATGTAGCGCCTGAATACCAAATTGGGCTTCGGCCACTTTACGTGGCACCTTACCCGGCCGAAATCCAGGGATTTTGGCTGTCCGGGCAAATCGAACAATGCGTGCATCGACTCCCTTTTCCAACTCTGTGGCGGGTACCTTAATAGTCATGCGGCGAACAATTTCACCGGGTGATTCGATCGAAACTTCCACTGGTCATCCTCTGCTATGCCGCTCAGCAATGCGATCGTGATACTGGTGCGAAAGGGGAGACTCGAACTCCCATGGGTTACCCCACTGATACCTAAAACCAGCGCGTCTACCAGTTCCGCCACTTTCGCGATGCTGCATCTTGCCGCTTCTGATTCTATATAACGCTGTAATCGTGGTTTTCAACAGCCGCCCCACCATTTGAAGACAAATGGTGGGCAACCAATCGGCGATGCAGACAGGCTGTGTTAACAGTACGATTTTCTAACAAAACCCATTTATAGTCAAACACTTACGAATATACAGACTAACCCGCACCACCTCCATCGGCGCGTGACCCGTCAACTCGAGTGCACAAAACAAATAAGAAACTTGAGACCGGGTTGGTGAATTATTCGCCCACACAACTCTTTGACTGACGGGTTAGGTTCTCAGCGGCGACTCTACTCTTAGCCATTCAAGCCTCGTTGAGGGCGTGGGACAATACCCTTTTATGCCATCGTCGAGATCGCCACTAAGTGACTCACGCAACCGCCCTGTGGCATCGATTTATTCCCGCGACGCCGGTAGTTTTTGTTTTCCTTTGGAGTTCCGCCTTTGTCGGCATTCGCTTTGGACTGCCTTACGCCGAACCGTTTACCTTCCTCGCCTGGCGGTTCTTACTGGCAGCGAGTATTTTCCTTCTGGTCGCCTGGCAACTACGTAGCCCGTGGCCTTCGCACCTCAGCGATTATGCGCACATCATATTCTGCGGCGTCTTGATTCATGGCGTCTATCTCGGTGGCGTGTTTGAAGCGGTTTATCGCGGAGTGCCCGTCGGTGTTTGCGCACTCATACTGGGAACACAACCGCTGATCACAGCCGTATTGGTTCAACCTTTCGTCGGTGAAAAAGTTAGCCAGCGCCAGTGGCTTGGCTTTATCGGGGGAGCGCTCGGGGTCGCGTTGGTTGTCACGGAACAGTTAGACGTCTTTGGTCGAGATCTATCCGGCATGGGACTTTGCTTGATGTCTGTCGTCGCCATCAGTATTGCGACGGTTTATCAAAAGCGCTATTGCAGTGAAATGGATCTTGGGAGTGGTGCCTTCCTGCAGTTTCTCGCTGCCGGTATCCTGATGCTACTGCTCTCCTTATTACTGGAAAGCGGACACGTAGAATGGAGTGGCGAATTTCTATTTGCACTATCGTGGCTTGTATTGGTTGTTTCGTTGGGGGCCATGACTCTCTTGTGGGTCATGGTCAAACAAAATGCTGCTGTCAATGTTGCCAGTCTGTTCTTTCTGGTACCGCCTTTGGCAATGATCATGATGTGGTTGCTTTTTGACGAAAAACTGGGCCTGCAGGCCATTGCTGGCATGATTATTATTGCCACCTCGGTTTTGCTCATTACGCGCGGTCGATAGAACTCGCTAGAACGGTCAGGGACGACTGGCGCAACCCATCTCTTAACCATCCATGGCGCTCCTATGATGCACCATGCATTCGTTCGCGCCATCAACGGTTGGCCTATTCACCTTACCCCGTGTTTCATGCCAACCACGTCAGGGGCGCAACAGACTTTGGCGCCTCAGCGCGTTTTTGTAGGACTTCACCGAATGCATGCGAGGATTCCGTAAGCGTAAGCTATTGTCCGAAATCCTCGCACACTGCACTCCTATCAAAAAGCTAAATCGTTAATCCATGGGGCCTCGTATTTCTTTGCAAGTTCTTCCAACTTACCACTAGCAATTAACTGATTAAGCGCGGTATTAACGAAGCGCAGAATATCAGTGTCCTCTTTGTGCATTGCCCAGGCGACCATGTTTCTGCTGTAGATCCGGCCCCCAAGCACTGCCTGGATACCTGACTGTTTGACAAGCGCATGATGCGCAGCGACTGAGTCGCCAATGGCAACGTCAACTTTTCCGGTGATAATCTGAAGCATATTTAACTCTTCAGTTTTGACCACGCTCAGCTTCGCCTTAGGTGCCACCTTCTGCGCCCAGTCATGCTCACCCGTCCCTTGGGTAACTCCAATGGTGATATCAGCATTGTTTAAATCTTCAGGACTGTTGAATCGATTGTCACCTTTTTTTGCAACCGCTCTATAGCCGAGAAAATAAATAGGTTGACTAAAATTGACGACGAGGGCTCTTTTCATCTTCGAGTAGGTTGACGCAACAGAAAGATCAATCTGTCTTGATTGTATTCCTGCAATAAAAGTCGCCCATGCGAATTCCTTGAAAACACATTCGACCTCGATGGTCTCGCAAATCGTTCGAGCAGCATCCACAAAAATACCCTTGTACTCGCCAGTCTTAGGGTCTCTGATGACATCGGGTGGGAACGGTACAACTCCAATATTGAACTTCTTTGACTTCGTTATGTCCGCCATATCTCTTGCCTCGGCAGGGGTCACTAGTAATGACACGACCGCCATAGCAGCAAACAAAGTTGGCACAAGACGGTAAATACGATTTTTTCTACTGATCATAACTTCACTCCTCCTCGTCATAGTGGGCATTTGCCCGTTGGTTACACCGCTCGAAACGCAGCCGCTTCTTGTGGCCGCAACAATAATGGGATACCCAAATCAAATTAAAATTCTTCATGCGCCACCAATGAAAGGAATTCACGAGTTCGCGCCTGACTTGGATTTTTCAGGATTTTCTCTGGCGTGCCTTCCTCAATAATCACCCCTTCGTCCATAAATACGACTCGATCTGCCACTCTGGAAGCAAACCCGATCTCATGCGTCACCACCACCATGGTCATCCCCTCTTCCGCGAGCTGTTTCATTACTCGGAGAACCTCGTCCACCAACTCTGGATCGAGTGCCGACGTGACCTCATCGAACAACATGATCTCTGGGTGCATTGCCAGTGCACGGGCAATGGCGACTCGCTGTTGTTGTCCACCGGACAGATGCGAAGGGTATTCATTGCGCTTTTCCGAAAGGCCCACTTTACCTAACAGTTGATCCCCAATTGCCTCAGCTTCATCTCTTGGCATTTTCTTTACCAGCTTGAGCGCCTCGGTAATGTTTCCCAACACCGTTTTGTGTGGCCAAAGATTGAACTGCTGAAACACCATGCCTGCCTTCATCTGTACTTTGCGTAACGCAGCCCCCCCTACGCGTTCCAAACGGCCGCCGTTGAAAACGCGGCCAAGCAGCTCACCCCCGAGATAAATCGCCCCTTCGAAATCGTCTTCTAAGTAAGCTATACAACGCAACAGAGTGCTTTTTCCGGAGCCCGATGGACCGATCACACAGACGACCTCTCCGGTTTTGACCTCAAGATCGACTCCGCACAGGACCTCGAGCGATCCGAAACGTTTCTTAATGGCTTGTAACTGAATAGCAGGAACTGTTGAATCCACCGATCAAAACCTCTCAGCAAAATAAAGTTCAGCACGCCGAGCAACAAAAGCCACCGGGAAAATCAGCATGAAGTACACGACTGCAAGGGCAGAGTACATCTCCAGTGGTCGGAAATTGTTCATAATGACATTTTCGACTGAATGAAGTAACTCATAGACACCAATGACAGAAGCCAGTGCTGAGAGTTTCAAGATGTCAGCAAAATTATTGACCAACGGTGGGAGCATTCGCCGCAGCGCCTGCGGCAAGATAATACGGCGCATAATCTGAAAGTAATTCAATCCCAGAATCTTTGCAGCATCAATATGCCCTTTATCAACGGACGCAATACCTGCCCGAACGATCTCCGCGACATAGGCTGACATATGTAAAGACAGCGCAACAACCGAAGCCCAGAATGCGGACAACGTGACCCCCATAAGGATCGGGAGACAATAGAAAATCCAAACGATCTGAATGAGTAATGGGGTATCCCGAAATATTTCCACGTACCACGCAGCCGGGAAGGACAGAGACCTGCGCGGACTCTGCCGGGCAATTCCCACAACTAAACCTAACGACAAGCTGAACAGTACAGCTAACAGACTGAGTTGCAACGTGATCAATGCACCCTGGATATAGACCACCCTATAATCCCAAACAACGCTGAAACTCCAGTCATACATCACACCCTCCTGGGGCACACCCGATGTTCCCCAAAACCTAATGTCTTATCCGATCAGCAACCACTCGGAGAAATGCCGCTTCAAGGAAACGGCAGGACAGAACACAAACCACTGCTTTTGGAAAATGGGATAGAAATCTTATCAGCTAATAATCTACAACAGCGCTGAGCGCCATACACCCTAGCAATCATAGGGGATTATAGTCGACCACCAGAAAGCGTCGATGAATGGTTTTAACAGACACTCAAGGGAAAACAATCAAACAATCGATGGCGTCTTAGATGAAATACAAGGAATACAGAATGTCAGTCGGCAACGATCGAACTCATCCGTTAATCGGCACGGTGAACCCACACAGGGCCACGCTACCAGGCTATACGCCGCATCCAAGACCAGGACTAAGGCCAAGACAGCAACTGAATTAGCGTGCTCTGAAATCCGTTCGACAAACAAAACCGCAAATGACCAGGCCGTCAATAGCCTGCAAGCCTTCTTGTTACAATCACCAATCTTAGGCCCTACAAGCAAGACGTTGACATAGTTACGATCGTGAATCCCTCTAGTACAGGCCCGTTATCAGCACTTCAGTCTGAAAACCTTGATAACGTCATCGCTTATGGCGATCTGAACTGTCCGTTTTGCTTTGCGCTGCATCAGCGCCTTGCTGATTGGGGGCTGCTGGAACGCATCGAATGGCGCCTCATAGTCCATGCCCCCGAACTGTCGAAAACCAATTTCTCCCTAGAGGATCAGAGCCTGCTTGCCAACGAGGTTTTTTCCATTCATCACCGAGCGCCCGATGTCACGGTCAAGTTACCGCGTACCCGCCCTGGCACTGAAATGGCAACAGAACTGATCTACGCCCTGGGAAAAACCGCCCCGACGTCGCAAGCCACACTGCGGCTGGCCCTTTATCAATCCCTGTGGCTCGAGGGACGTGATATTGCTGATCCCACGGTACTTCAGGAAATCGTCAATGAAACCGGCCTAGTAGACATCCTGTATCAAGACGGTGGTGATAACGGGGCTGTTTTGAGCGTTAGCCAAAACGACAACAATGATGGCGCCACGACCGACGTTGAATCACTTTCGGTGTGGCAGTTCTTGCAAGAACAGAAATCCGCACCGACAGAATTCGCCAAGTGGCAATCTGACTGGGAAAGCAATGAGCACTTCGACCGGCGCATTCCGATCATGACCCATCGCACCAGCAATAATCTCCTCCTGGGACTACCAACTGAAGAAGCCCTTTACCAGTTTCTTCTCGGCCGCCGCGAGCATTTTGTTAACCATGACGTCTGCGTCTTCCAACCCCGGCCCGTCGTTGCCCTTTATGGCTCTATGGACAATCTCTGGCCAGTGGTCAGGATCGTACGCGAGTCCTGCGAGGTTTTACATTTCTCAGATCTGGACCAATGCCAGGAAATGTTGGTCAAGAACGATAACGTCGACTTCCTGATCATAGAGCATGAGTTTGTCGAAGACATTGTCCTCGATGCACTCACTCATCTGGCCACTAATCGTCGCGTGACGTGGGTGTTAGCTTCTCTCATCAGCTCGGACGCTGCCGAGATTCGAGCGCTAAAGAACGGTGCCACCGAATACATGCCACTGGACCGTAGCCCGGAAATCCTGAATGCTCGCTTCGACAAACTCGTGACCGACCGGCGTGATACCTCCGCCATGGCCGAACACGCGAGGATGGACAGCCTAACCCAGGTTTCCAACCGGCGCGATTTCCAGTTTCGAATTGAACAAGAGTGGCGACGCCTAGCCGATCGTGGCTCGGGGAACTGTTCGCTACTGCTGATCGATATCGACTTCTTTAAACCGTACAACGACACCTACGGACACCTGGCAGGAGATGCCTGCCTGAAACGGGTGGCAGCCGTGTTAAGCAACAACGTAAAAGAACCGACCAGTCTCGTTGCACGCTACGGTGGTGAGGAATTCGTCGCCCTGTTGCCGGAAACAGACCTTTCCCAAGCGTCGGCAGTGGGCGAACGCCTGAGGCAAGCGGTCGCATCGGAGGAAATCGAGCACAGCGCCGGAACCCATCAGAATATCGTAACAATCAGTGTTGGAGTGGCGAGTGCAACGCCAATTACCGGCGGCACCGCCGGGGACCTGATACACATTGCCGACGATCATCTTTATCTCGCCAAAGGGGCTGGACGAAACCAAGTTTGCTCTCAAGGCTCCCGTTGGGGTGAAGTGAACTAACCCAACCTTCACCCTGCATGCGCTCTTAAGGAGATCAGACTTAGTGCCAACCTTAGGGCGAAGACGGACTGTCACCTCACTTAAACGAACGTCGCGCCCACATTGCCGAATGCCGACGAGGTGACATCAACGCGGGTTTTATCGCCAAGGGGTATCGGCGGTCCAAACGCACCGGTCAGGATCAGATCGCCCGCTTTGAGTCGTTGACTCGACTCAGCGAGTGTTTCAACCAGCCACTTGATGGCGGACAGAATATCCCCGGGCCATTGAACCGAAGCCCAAGAGTCCACTATGTCACCGTCGAACACGAGGGCGAGATCCGTCGTCAGTAATGCCGCGGGATCAGGCACCGGCTGTCCACGAACCACCCCGGCGTGAATGGCATTGTTCGCAATTAACTCATGTCCGTTGGGTGCCTCACCGCGCATCACTTTGTTATGAATCTCTATGACCGGATACACCGCTTCAATCGCGGAGGTAATCTCTTCAGTCGATGTGTGACCCGGACTGATCGCGCTACTCAGAGTAACGGCAAATTCCGCCTCCAGCGCGACGTTGGCGAAGGCTGCCTTGCCAAGGACCGCCTCGTCGGCATGCTGTTCGTTCGACCAGAGCCGACCCCAAACCGGGTGGGACAGACCCATTGCCTTTTGATTGCTATCGCAAACGCAACCGATCTTGTATCCGACGACGGATTCACCACGTTGCTCTCGAAGGCGTGTCACCGCGGTCTGCACTCGCCAGGCATCTGGAATCTCGAGCCGCAAACCATTGGCAAAGATCTTACCGGGATCAACGGCGTCATAGTCCGCCAGCATCTGATTTGCAATGGTATTCAGCGTGTCGTCGTCTAGTTGTGACATAGTCGCCATCGGGCTATCTGTTTTAATGCAAAAGCATACTACCAATCACTGGTCGCGGATGCTGTAGTCATGATCCACGCTAGCTAAGTCCAAACCTACCCGACTTCCATTTAAAACCGGATGAACAATACACATGAAATACGAAATAACATGATATCCAATGTCAAAATGGAGTGCGGTCAATGAATAAAAAACGCTTTGCCGGGGCGGCCGTCGCCACGCCTTTAACACCGGACCTTGGCATTGACCATGCCTGCCTAGTCGCGCATACCGTACAACTGCTTGAACGTGGGATTGATCTGCTGACCTTGTTCGGCACCACCGGTGAGGGCCCGAGCTTTTCACGCAACGAGCGAAGTGAAGCGATACGGCGGTGCCGCGAGTCGGGCATCAGCGCTAACCAACTGGGTAGCGGTGTCTTCGCCCTGTCACCCGTTCATGCTGGAGAAGACGCGCGTGCTGCCTTCGATAATGGGTGCGGTCATGTCTTGCTTGCCCCACCTTGTTACTACAAGGGTCTCGACGACGAAGGGCTCTATCGTTGGTTCAGTGAAACAATCGAATGCACTGGCGCAAACCCAGGGCAGTTTGTGCTCTATCACATTCCTGGCATGACCCAGGTGGAACTGAGTGTCGAACTGGTCAGTCGACTCGCTGCGCAGTTTCCGGGCGTGATTACCGGCGTTAAAGACAGCTCCGGCAATTGGTCACATACAGAACGCCTCATTAAGGAGCGCGGTGCGCTAACCGTTTTCGTGGGGCACGAAGGGCAGTTGGAACGCGGCATGCGAGCTGGAGCTTCCGGTGCCATCGCCGGGAGTGCCAATATCCTGCCCGAAGTGATCAAGGCGATCGTTCATGATGACAACGAAGAACCCAACCTGCCGCTACTCATTGATGAACTACTCAAGCACCCGATCATTCCGGCGGTCAAGGCGTTGATCGCGTATCGTCTGGATTCCCCTG
>Ga0066376_10000537_pt1 | contig 35150 bp, 34 predicted proteins | sample Knorr_S15_td_Bot_FD_77009 | JGI IMG/M metagenome (GOLD analysis project Ga0066376, IMG submission 77009) | Marine microbial communities from Southern Atlantic Ocean transect - Knorr_S15_td_Bottom_ad_5009_LV_A | ecosystem: Environmental > Aquatic > Marine > Oceanic | place: Southern Atlantic... | reverse complement strand
TTAGAGATAACAAAGATGTTTCAATGTCCAAAAGATCTGGAACATATATCACGATAAAAGATTTACTTAAAGAATTCGATAGTGATCTAGTTAGATTTTTGATGATAAGTAGAAGCTCGGATACTCATTTTGATTTTGATTTTGATAAATGTAAGAGTAATTCTGAAGAAAACCCGGTTTTCTATATTCAATATGCTAACGCAAGAATAAATAGCATCCTTAAAAAAAGCCCATTGGATCAATGGAATTTCAAAAATGTCTTACTTCTTAATGAAGACAAAGAGATAAATTTGATAAAAAGATTATTAAATTTTACAGAAATTGTTAGTGAATCAGCTGAAAATTTAGCACCCCATAAAATTGCTTTTTATTTACAAGAACTTGCCTCAGAGTTTCATGCATATTACAAATCTACAAAAGTTCTTGTAGAAGATGATAAAATATTGAATGGCAGACTCATTTTACTCTCTTCAATCAAGATAGTTCTTATTAATGGACTAAATTTGCTTGGAGTATCTTCACCGGATAAAATGTAATGGATTTATGAATATGTTGGATTTTCTACAGCCACATATAATTTTTTTGTGTATATTGACAAGTCTGTTAATTTATAAATTTATTGTATTTTTTTTCAAAGGTAACAATCCTGAAAGTTTTGATGAAATGGTTTTAAGGGCTACTAAGAATCCTGAGGGATACAAAGATAAGACAATGATTTCAAATGCATTTAAAGAATGGTGGGCATTTGTTATATCGCCTATCGAAGAATCACTAGTTAGATCTAAAATAAAACCCAATTTCTTAACTTCTATTCCTTTAATTGTTTCTTTTTTGACCGCATATATGTACGCGAATGGTTTTATAATCATAGCCTCGGTACTCGTTCTCTCTGGATCAAGTTTTGATATATTAGATGGGAGGGTTGCAAGAATCACGAATCAAGTTTCAAACAAGGGCGCTTTTCTTGATAGTTCTTTAGATAGATTATCAGAAATTGTAATTATGTTTGGATTGTTTGTGTATTTCTTCCCAAGTTATTTTTGTTTCGTGGTTTTTTTAGCAATTTGTTTTAGCCTTACGGTAAGCTATGTAAAAGCCGCTGCGGATAATCTTAATCTTGATACAGATACAGGAATAATGCAAAGAGCGGATAGAGTTGTCTATCTCGGTATTGGTGGAATTATTAGTGGAATTTTGGATTACTATGAAATTCACCCCTTTGGAATTGATGACACTATATTAATGCTGGTTGTTAGTATTGTATTATTATTCTCTTTGATTAGCACTATACAAAGGATATTGTTAAGTACCAAAAGCTAATACTATTTCGTACTTTCTTTAATTCTTGAGGCTTTCTTGGATAGTCCTCTCATGTAATAAAGCTTAGCTCTCCTAATTCTTCCTCTTTTTTTAATTTCTATTTTAGCTATTTGTTCTGAATGTAATGGAAATATTCTCTCAGTTCCTATGCCGTGCGAAATTTTTCTAACTGTAAAAGTTTCTCGAATACTTGAGCCACTGCGAGCAATCACCACGCCTTCAAAAATTTGGATTCTTTCTTTTTCACCTTCTTTAATTTTATAATGAACAGATACAGTATCACCAGCCTTAAACAAAGGAACTTCTTTCAAGCTTTCTTGTTCAATTTTATCTATTATATTCATATAACTACACCTAAAAATTACAACCAAAAAGTCTATCTAAAATAATAGCAACCGCACTTCTTACAGATAAGTGATTATATTCTAAATAACCTCCAACTGGTTTAATTATATAATCCGCACCATCTAAGATTTCTTTGGCCAACCCCCAGCCTGTACCAAAAAGAAATAGATACGGACCGGAATCTGATTCAATAATATCCTTAAGACGGGAATAATTTACCATATTATGCATAATTCTTGCATCTGTTGCAACTACCTTTGGTCGCTTATTGTGAATTGATTTTATTGAATTGATTGCCTCGCTTATATCCTGTGTAATTTTCACGAGCTCCATGGCTTCGTGTTTTGAGCTTTTATTACGGTTATTTCTATTATCTCTCCAATAGCCCAGGACACTTTCTGCTAGATCTCTTTGTTCTTTTACTGGATGAGTGATGAAATATTTTTTTATTCCATAGGTTTTACATGATCTGGCAATATCTTGAATATCTAAATTTGTTAATGAGGTTTTTATAATGTCTCCATTGATATCTTCTATAGGATAGTGTACTAATGCCAGATAAAGACTAGATTTCATTTGTTGAACTTTAATCTCTTTTAACATATCTCTCTCTTCAGGGCTTATATGAGCTTTTTCTAGCAAATCCTCTCTTTTTTTAAGAGTTTCAGTAAGCGAAGAATTCCTGTTAAATTTAGCAATTCTTTTATGGTCACCAGAGACTAAGACCCTAGGAACTTCACTTCTTTTGAATACAGCCGGTCTTGTATATACAGAATTTTTTAACAATGAATTTTGGAATGAATCTTTTTCCACGGATTCTTTCTTACCTACTACGGAATTAACCATTCTACTAACTGAATCAATAATTGTTAGAGCAGCAATTTCTCCACCGGAGATAACATAATCGCCCACAGACAATTCAAGGTCTGCATAATTCTCTATTAATCTTTGATCGAAACCCTCATATCTTCCACAAACAATTGTAAGATTTTTGGTCTTAGCTAATTCGGTTGTCAATTTATTGTCCAGCAATCTTCCCTTAGGAGTTAGGAATACGACTAGGGTTTTAGAATTATTGCTTTTTATTGCCTCTATTGCTCTTGATGCTTTATCGTAAGTTATAACCATTCCCGCATCCCCGCCATATTGACGATCATCAATTCTCTCGTTATTTTTTAGAAAATCGTTATAATTGTACAAATTTATCTTTATTTTATTTTTTTTGATAGCTTTCGAAAGGATTCCATATTTAAGGGGTGATCTAAATATCTCTCTGAAAACCGTAAGTACGTTAAATATCATAAAGAAGCAATTTTCTCCAAGTTTTTAATAACCAAGGCTTTGTCATTTATATTAATGGCCATTACAAATGATTTATTTAATGGGATTAAATATGTTGTATTGTTGTTATAAACTTCTAACAAAGCCCCAGATTTAGTTCCCAGAACTCTAACTATCTTACCAAAGCACTTACTTTCTTCCGAGAATACACTACACCCAATTAAGTCTTTATTGTAAAACTCATCTTTTTCTAACTCAGACATTTACTCTTGTTATATTACTTATAAGAAGAAATGACATTTCTTAGTTTACTCAATAATTTCTAAAACAGCTCTTCTTTTTTCTTTAGCAGCCGCAGCCCCTAGAAGAACCCTGATCGCCCTTGCTGTCTTACCTTGTTTGCCAATAATTTTACCTAAATCTTCTTGGGCTACTCTTAATTCGTAAACGGTGGTAGAATCTCCGATTACTTCTTGAATTTCAACCTGTTCAGGCTTATCGACAAGGGAGCTAGCAATCAATTTAATTAGTTCCCCAACTTTATCCATTAGCACTCAACCTCTATATATTGCAATTATACAATAATTGGAAAAAATTAGCTTAAGTTTTTTGTAAATACAATCTATGTATAAAATTAGGTTTTGTCGGTATCTAGAGACGGTTATGTAGCCGCTACTTTATTAAATTTTCTTTTTAATCCTAATTGTTTGCGATACGAAACTAACTTTAGTTGGTTTTTCATTGTTTTATTTGTCTATATTCTTTGTCGTTACGACGCCTTCTTTTTTGTTAATTATCAGTCTTAACTTCTTCTTTAGCCACAACTTCTTCTTTCACTTCTTCTTTAGGAGTCTCTTCAGTCTTAACTTCTTCTTTAGGAACGGCCTTCTTAGGCTTTCTCTTTGGTTTATTTTTTACGAGTTCTGAATATTTATCCGGATCAATTATTTTTTGAACTCTATTGCTTAATTGAGCACCTTTTTTTACCCATTCATCTATTTTGTTTTTGTTAAAAGATATTTCAGCTGGCTCTTTAATAGGGTCATACGTTCCAAGAATTTCTAAGAATTTCCCGTCTCTAGGGGACCGAGAATCGGCTGCCACAATTCTATAAAAAGGTCTTTTTTTTCTTCCTAAGCGAGTGAGTCTTATTTTTAACATATATATCCTGTCCCTTAATAATGATTAATATTAGTTGAAATTCAATAGATTTTTTGAATTTTTTTTCTTTTTACCAAGATTTTTAGACATTTTCTTCATTTGCAAAAATTTTTTAATCAATTTATTGATATCTTGCACTGATGTACCGCTTCCGGTGGCTATTCTTCTTCTTCTTCTTCCATCGAGTAGGGCATGATTGTTTCTCTCTTTTCTTGTCATAGAATCAATAATTGCGACAGTTTTTTTCATCTCTACACTCGCTTGTTGCATAGCGTTTTCATCTTGAGATAGATTTCCCAGACCTGGTATCATCGAAAGAGTACTTTTCAATGAACCTAATTTGCTCATGGATTTTATTGCATCTTTGAAATCATTTAAATTGAAATCGTTTCTCTCGAGTTTTTCAGATAGTTTCTCGGCTTGCTTCTCGTCTATAGAAGAGGATGTCTTTTCAACAAGGGATACAACGTCCCCCATTCCAAGTATTCTTGAAGCCATTCTGTCGGGGTGAAAAATGTCAAGCGCATCCATTTTCTCTCCAGAACCATAAAATTTTATTGGCTTGTTGGTGATAAATTTTGCAGATAACGCTGCTCCTCCTCTTGCATCACCATCTAATTTTGTTAATGCGATGCCTTCAATCCCTACTTCATCATTAAAAGTCTTAGCAACATTAATAGCTTCTTGACCAAGCATTGAATCGATGATTAAGAGAGTTTCATGGATTGTCACTTCAGATTTGATTGATTTTAATTCTTGAATCATTGAATCATCAATTTGAAGCCTACCAGCGGTATCTATTATTAAAGTGTCGTAACCTTGATTGTAAGCAGACTTAAAAGCATTTTTACAAATTTCAATTACATCTTGCGAAGAATTTTCAATAAATCCAACCTTAACTTGATTTGATAAAATCTTAAGTTGCTCAATAGCTGCTGGTCTATATATATCTGCTGATACCATACAAGGATTTCTTTTCTCTTTTTCTTTTAAATATTTTGATAATTTTGCTGCGGTTGTGGTTTTACCAGATCCTTGGAGTCCTACCATCATGATTACAGCAGGTGGTGAGACCTTTATGTTTAGATATTCAGTTTCAGAACCCAAGATTTTAATTAATTCATCATTAAAAATTTTAGTGAACTGTTCTCCTGGTGATACACTCTTTAAGACTTCTTTTCCAACGGAAGCTTCCTTTATCGAATCTACGAGAGATTTGACGACCTTATAATTGACATCAGCTTCTAATAGACCGAGTCTTATTTCCTTGAGCGCCTCATCTATGTTTTTGTCCGTTATGACACTATGCCCTCTAAGTTTTTTGAAAGAACTAGTTATCTTGTCAGTAATTTTTTCAAACATTTCAAAATTATATCATTTCTTGGGTGACTTTTTTCTCGAAACCATTTCAAATTTAGGGTTGAATTTTGAATCCAAATATACTTTTGCTTTAAAAAATGGCATTCTTGCATTCCTCCTTTTGGATTTAAATTGTAAAATTGTTGTTTTTCCATCTTTAAAAAGTTTTTCTGCTTCTTCTATAGGCAAGGAGTCTTTTTTCCTCTCTTCTTCATCTTCAGAATTCAGATATGGAGAAAGCATTTTCCTAGAAATTCTATTTTTTCCAGCCTTTCCAAAATAATAAAAATCATCATCGTAATAAACTTTTGATTTCACAACTGGAGATTCACATAGACACTCTAATTCCTTCAGATCTACTTCTTTCTTTCCATTGGCAAAAAATTCTTGGTCAAATCTACAGCTTGGGTTTTCCTTCGTGAACATTAAAGGTGCATCGAAGTATTGACCATATTGATTAACAAATCTAGCAAGCTTTATTCTTGCTTCATTTCCATCATACGATTTAATTAATTCTATTATCTCTTCACGACTAATTGGTCTTCCAGAATAAACTTTACCTATATTTGTTGATTCCTCAGGTTTATCAGTCGTATATCGATTGAACGTTTCATACATTGGCAAACCCGTGATTGGACAATCTATACCCAAAGGACTTAAATGTTCATCTGTATCCACTCTCGTATCTCTTGCTTTTTTTATTATTTCATCTCTCAGCTTGTCTATCTCTGCAATAAATTCTCCATAAGAGTATTCATCCCTTTCTATTTTATTTAATTTTGATTCCCATTCCGCAGTTAAGCTAGCCGAAGTTAACTGATCAATTTTTAAAATTTTCAGGTCCTCTATAAGTTTTTTCCCTCTTATAGAGGAAATAATACATCTTCTTTCGTTTTCATCTTTAGTCCTTAATAAATATTTATCCCTTATTATCAATTCTTCTATAATGACAGCTCTAGTTGCCGGAGTACCAATTCCTTTGTTTTTCATAATTAGTGCTAATTCATCGTCCTCTATTTCTCTACCCGCAGTTTCCATAGCCCTTAACAGTGTTGCATCGGTATATCTAGCTTTAGGAATGGTGTTTTTATCTACTTTCTCTATGTTGATTGCTTCAGCGATGTCATCTTCATCTATTTCATTTAGTAATTTGTCTTGCATTGGACTATTAAAAACCTCTCTCCATCCTTTATCAATCAGAATTCTGCCTGTTGTTCTAAACGCATTTTCTTCTATTATAGTATTTCTTGTTGTTTCTTTTGTAATTGTAGGAGGATAAAAAACTGCTAAGAATCTTTTAACTATTAAATCGTAAATTTTTAATTGTTGATCATTTAATTTATCTAAATTAGGAATGTTTGAGGTTGGTATTATTGCAAAGTGATCGGATACTGCTTTTGAATCAAAGATTCTTTTGTCGCCCCCCTTCGCAAGATTTTCTTTTAATATATGCTCAGAATAATTTTTATATGGTGCTTGTTGCAAACTACTTAAAAGTCTATTTGCTTCTTGTAAATAATCGTCAGGCAACCTTCTTGAATCTGTCCTCGGATAAGTTATATAACCTTCTCCAGAGATTGGTTGATATAGGAATTGAGCAATGCTCAGAGTACTGTTTGCGGTAAATCCAAATCTACTATTTCCTTCACGCTGAAGCGTTGTCAAATCGAATAGGGCTGGAGAATATTCTTTGTTTTCTTTCGAGGTATCTGATATTTTCCCTTTTTTACCCAATGAAGACTCAACAATTTCCTCGACTCTCTTCTTGTCAAAAATTCTATCATTCTTTCTTGTTCTTCTCTCTTCTTCGCTAAGACTCTCATTACTAAATTCCTTATCAATATAAACTCCTTGATATTCACCGGAGCTTGTACGGAATGTTGCATGGATTTCGCTATATTTTTCTGATACAAACTTGTCAATTTCTAAATCTCTTGACACAATTAGTGTTAATGTCGGAGTTTTTACTCTCCCCACAACTTGCTTGTTAAAACCTACATTGTATGCCTTGCTTGACCAAGCGCTAACGGCCCTTGTTCCATTCATCCCTATTTTCCAATCCGCTATTGTTCTTCCTAATGCAGCCTCTCCAAGATTTTTGAACATCTCTGATGATTTGAGATTATTGAACTCTTTTTCAATTTCTTTTTTTGTCATTGACTGCAACCATACTCTGTAGAATGGTTTATCGACTTTCAAATAATCCATTATTTGGTTGAAAATTAATTCTCCTTCACGACCAGCATCGCAAGCATTAATCGCACCAACTATATCATCTCTTTTTAAAAGTTTTTTTATAAAATTTAATTTTGGTTTAACGCTTTCTTTTGGTATTAGTTTTCCGGGACCGTTAAGTGGTAGTTCATCAAAAGACCATTTCTGTTTTGGTTTTTCATATTCAACCAAATGACCTACTGCTGATGTGATAACATATCTTTTATCTTCATAACAATTTAAACCTTTAGAAACATCAGCCTTTTTTACTCCAAGTACTGAAGCTATCAATTTTGCCACGCTAGGTTTTTCTGCTATAACAAGAAACTTTTCTTTGTCCATAGAAACGCAAATTTAAATAATGATAAAAAAGATGTCAAATCCTAGTTTTAGCGAAATAGGCTTAAGTAGCCTTAATTATTGATATAATTATTTTTTTTATACCACTCTATACTCTTAGCTAAAATTTGATCTGCATTAAGATACTTGAAACCTAATTCATCGATAGATTTTTGAGCACTGGCTGTTGCTCCTATCTCTATAGCTTTTAATCCATCAATAGGAAGGAAGGGCCTTTTCCTAGTAAGGAATGATACTGATTCTGAAAAATATGCCAACATTAGTAAAAAAATTTCTGGGGTTACTTTATCGATTTTTTCTCTATTTAAAATCTTACAAACTTTATCAAAGATGTCTCCGATCTTGATGTTTTCTCCAACAACAATGTATTTTTTACCCGCTTCTATATCAAGAGCGTTTATTAATATATCAATGACATCATCTATATACACTAAGGGAACATAAGATTCGGGAAAGAACTTAGATTTGATTTTCCCGTTAGCAATACCAATGAGAGTTTGTCCAAAGCTTTTAAAATCGTGAGGCCCGGTTACAACCCCAGGATTTAAGGTTACAATTGGTAAACCAAGATTTTTATACTTGTCGATTTCTTTCTCTACTAAATATTTTGACTTGCTATAATCACTCTCAAAGTCACCCTGATGTATGGAGGTTTCCGTGGCAACGATACCTTTTGGTTGCCGTATAGCCGCAACACTGCTTGTATAAATTATTTTTGCTAAGTTCGAATCTTTTGCTTCTTCCAATAGATTGATTGTTCCGCCAACATTAATATCATAATAATCTTGCTTTCTTGGGAGCCACCATGAAGCTATATTTGCTAAATGAAAGAGAACTTCTATATTATCGAAAATCCCATTCAATGACTCTTTGTCGGTAAGGTCACCAAGGAGACAATTAAACCCTTCAGATTTCAATCTATCAAAATCGTCTTTCTTCCTAACTAGAACACTGACTTCGTGACCATCTTTTTTTAACCTGTTTATAAGAAATGGGCCAATATAACCAGTCGCACCTGTTACGAGTGTTTTCAATTAGTTGTTCCGGCAAGTTCTGAGATGATTTCTTCCAGGATTTTTTCTTCTATATCATTTTTCTCAGATATTTCTTTAATCTTTTTTTTGTTATCGAGCAAATTGTTTAAGGTTGTGTCTATTCCTCCGTTATACTTATTACCTTTCGTATTGTAATTGATATTAATTAGGTCAGGTCTTGAGTAGTGACCAAGATGGTCAAAAATTGCTTTTGATGCCATAATTTGTTCCGCATAGCAATCTGTATAAACAATTCCCTCTTCATTGAACAAGGGCCCATTGAGAATTCTACCAGCGGGATTTGTTATCAAAGACCCTCCTCTTGACCATGAATAATTCATGTGCTCACTATCTCTGAATTTCTCTAGATTTTTATTGAAACAATTTTCAGTTAGAATTCCGCTAACTGACAAAGTAAATGCCCCAGATTCAAATGAATTGATTTTACAGAATGATTGAATATTGCAAGAATTGTTTTCCATACTTGTGTCAGCATCTAATAATTTATCTTTACCTCTTTTCCAATTTCCTGGCCAAACACAGGCATGGATTTCAAATCCTTTTGTCATCAAATAAGATCTTATTGCTGTCATATGATTTTCCCAGCAAATTAAACCACTAATCCTCCCATATTCGGTATCATAAACCTCTAAATCGGACCCATCACCGTTGCCCCAATATATTCTTTCAGTATAGGTGGGAATTAATTTTCTGTGAGACCCCAGTAATTTACCGTGATTATCAATAAACAGGAGTGAATTAAAAACAGTTTGAGAGCCGGGAGTGCTATCTAATTCATTCGCACCCATTATCACTATAATATTGTTATCTCTAGCGACTTCTTTTAGGGTGTTGACTTCTTCACCGTCAATGATTATTGAACTTCTCTGAAGTGAGATTAAATATTCCGTCCATACTTTTGGATTGGAATCATAACCCAATGTAAAAAAGGCGGGATATCCAGATATAAAAACTTCTGGAAAAGCAATTATATTACATTCTAATTTTGCAGCCTCTTTTATTAAATCACAGGCTTTTGAAAGAGTTTTTTCTTTGTCGAAAAAAAAGGGAGACGCCTGTATAGCTCCAATTCTAACTTTGTCTTTTCCACCTAGAATGTTTTTCATATGATTTCTCTCTAATTATGGAATTATAATTTTTTTATCTTCTTGAATGATTTTTCCTTTTTCTTCTTTAGCCTGTTCTTCAGCTAATCTTTGAGTTTCTAAGACTCTTATTTCTATCAATTTAAAAAACCTAGCTTGAAATTCTTTATCAAATGCACAGATTCTGGGAATTATGTAACCCATAGTTGCTACTTGGATAAAGAATTCAGCATTACTTTTTATAAAATCTTCTGGTACTTCTTTGCCATATGCTTGTCTGAGCTGTCCATATATAGCTTCTTCAATTCCTTTAACTACATCAGGGGTCGTATTTTTATCCTGTGTAGGCTGAGTCTGCAAACCTAGATTGAACGCATTAGCTATGGTTGCCTGAATGGCATTAATTGCAGTCTGGGGGTCGGGTTCATTTACTTCTTGTTTACTTTCGGCTATTTTAAGATTGTTTCTTTTTTTACTTTTATCTGGCATTTTCCTCTCTCAATGCAATTCTTTTGTATATAATTTATATTATACTGTTAATCGAGTTAAAACACATGAGCAATAAAATTGACGGTGGTTCTGCCGTAATAAATACATTGAAAAATCTAGGAGTTAAGGACATTTTTACCCTTGCAGGTGGGCATATAAACCCTATGTACAACGCTTGTAGAGAAATGGGTGTTCGATTAATCGATACTCATCATGAACAGGGTGCTTCGATGGCGGCGGATGCCTATGGGAGAGTAACAAAATCACCCGGAGTTTGTTTAGTTACTGCTGGGCCTGGTTTGACAAACACAATGACAGGTATGTCAGGAGCTTTTTTGTCGAATTCTCCGTGTATCTTTTTATCCGGAAATTCAGGAATTGACGAATTCGACAGGTTGCCCCTACAGGATATTGACCAGGAATCAATGGTAAGGCCTATAACAAAATGGGCTAAGACCGTATATGATACAAAAAGATTGGCGGAATATACAGCACACGCATATAAGATGTGTATCTCCGGACGCCCTGGGCCAGTTTATTTGGGATTTCCTCATGAAGTTTTATATAAAAAAATTAATAGCAGTGAACTTGACGATTCTCAATTGGTAATTCCATCAAATCCTGAAATCTCGGATGAATCTTGTAACAAATTTATTGATCTTCTCTCGGCATCTTCAAGACCAGTGGTAATTGCAGGAAGTGGCACATGGTATTCTGGTGCATCAACTTCGATAAAAGAATTTGTTGAAAAAATCGATTTGCCAATATTTACTCTGAATTTTGGGAGAGGAATAATATCCGATAATCACGAGAATTGTTTAGGACAAGCAAGCCCCTCAGCGTTAAATGCTTTCAAGAAAATAACATCTGAGTCTGATCTGATTATATTGTTGGGGGTTAGGCTAAGTTTGTATATAGGGTGGGGCAGAACATTCAATCCTAATGCTAAAATAATTCAAGTTGATATAGAATCTGAAGAGATAGGCAGAAATAGACCGGCACACCTTCCAATAGTCTCTGATATTGATAAGGCTTTATTGAAAGTAAATTCTAAAATTGTCAATTTAGGACTGAACTTTTCAGAGTGGATAAATATTTGCAAGGAATGGAAAGATGATGAATGGAAAGAAGTTCTGAGACTAAAAAATAATGATGAGAAGCCTTTGCATGTTTTAAGAGTTGTCAAGTCAATCGAAGATGTTTTAGGAAAAGATGCAATGCTGTGTGTTGATGGTGGAGACACGCAAGCTTGGACTGATTCAACTTACAATGTAGATAAGGCAGGAATATATATGAAAGGTGGACCGTTAGGCTGTATGGGGGTTGGAGTTCCGTTCGCAATAGGTAGCAAAGTGGCTTTTCCTGACAGACAGGTTGCCTTAATTAGTGGAGATGGAGCGATAGGGATGAATTTTATGGAATTTGAAACAGCCGTTAAACATAAAATTCCCTTTGTATCAATTGTTTGTAATGATCAATCTTGGGGAATGACAAAACACCAGCATTGGATTAATTACGGTAAAGATAATACTCCCACCGGACACGAATTACCTCTTATCAATTTTCATGAAATTGTTAAGGCAATGGGAGGATATGGAGAGATGGTGGTAGAGCCTGATGAGTTATCACCTGCTATTGAGAGAGCCTGCAAATCGAATCTTCCGGCTTTGATAAATGTTCTTACTGATCCAAACGCACCAAGTGCCGCTACCCTTGCAATTACTGCAATGATGACACCGAAAGAAGAGGATTGAAATTAAACTCATTCTTTAGTTGATAAAATTGCTATAAAAGCTTCTTGTGGTATTTCAACATTTCCTACATTTTTCATCCTTTTTTTTCCTTCCTTTTGTTTTTCTAAAAGTTTTCTTTTTCTGGTGACATCTCCACCATAGCATTTCGCGGTTACATCTTTTCTCAAAGCTTTTACTGTTTCTCTAGCTATAATCTTAGACCCGATAGAAGCCTGTATAGCTACTTCAAAAAGTTGTCTCGGGATTATTTCTCTTAATTTTTCAGTTATATCTCTAGCTCTATAATAAGAATTTTTTCTATGTGTTATGAAAGATAATGCATCAACAACTTCACCATTAATTAATATATCAAGTTTGATTAGATCCGATTCTTTTGTATTGCTCGGCTCATAATCCATTGAGCAATAACCCTTACTAATAGATTTAACTTTGTTGTAGAAATCATAAATCATCTCTGATAAAGGTAATTCATATTCTAAAATTAGCCTTTCTTCAGATATAAAATCTATATTTTTTTGAACTCCTCTTCTAGATTCACACAAATCCAATAAGCCTCCTAGAAATTGTTTAGGACTATGGAGACTAACATTTACAAATGGTTCCATAATGCATTTTATCTGATTGTTCTCAGGTAGAAGATTTGGGTTGTCAACAATAATTTTTTCTCCATTTTTTTTAAGGACTTCGTATACTACGGTTGGGGACGTGGCAATTGATAATAAATTAAATTCTCTTTCAAGCCTCTCTTTGACTATCTCCATATGTAACAAACCAAGAAATCCACATCTAAAGCCAAATCCTAATGCAGCCGATGTTTCTGGCTCATATTTAATCGACGCATCATTTAAGGCAATTTTTTCTAGGGATTCTTTAAGGTGTTGGTAAAAATTAGAATCAATTGGATATAAACCACAAAAAACCATAGGTTTTATATCCTTGAATCCTTTTAAGGGATTCTTGGCTGGATAGTTTGCCGAGGTTATTGTATCACCAACTTTTGCGTCGCTTATTTGTTTTATCGACGCCGTTACAAACCCAACTTCACCTAAACTAAGTTTAGAGATGTTTTTTACTTTCGGATTGAATATCCCTAAATTTCTAACCTCATAATTTTTGTTGGTGGACATTAGTTTAATTCTCTCGCCAGTTTTGATATCTTTGTCAAATATTCTAACGAGTAGAACTACACCCAAATAAGAATCAAACCAGGTATCAATTATTAGTGCTCTTAAATTTTCAACTTTTGATTCTCTAGGTGGGGGTATACTTTTGACTATTTCTTCTAAAATATTTTCAACTCCTTCCCCAGTCTTAGCGCTTACCAATATTGCATTTGAACAGTCTATACCTATAGAGTTTTCGATTTCCTTACATACTCTTACAGGATTAGATGCAGGTAAATCAATTTTATTTATTACAGGTATGATTTCTAGACCCATATCAGCAGCAAGGAAAGCGTGCGCTAGAGTTTGAGCTTCAACACCTTGCGTAGCATCGACAACAAGTATGGCACCTTCAGATGCCATCAAGCTCCTGGAAACTTCGTAGCTAAAATCAACATGCCCGGGTGTATCAATTAGATTAAATATGTATTCATTATTATTTTTCGAGGTGTAATTTATTCTTACCGATTGCGATTTAATTGTTATCCCTCTTTCTCTTTCGATATCCATGTTGTCTAAGAATTGATTTGTCATTTCTCTTTTTGTTACAGACTTAGTAATCTCTAAGATTCTATCAGCAAGAGTTGATTTCCCGTGATCGATATGGGCTATGATGGAAAAATTTCTTATGTTCTCTCTATTCATCTGATTGAATTATAAATGAATTGAAAAAATTAATATAATTTATTAAATAATAAACCCGTTGGAATTTTTGGGTAAAAGTATGTAGATTTTTGAGGCATCTTGTCATTATTTAAAACGACTTTCATTATATCCGAAGGAACGAATTTGGGCAAGATTAGGCATATAGAGTCAGAAGAAATTGAAGATTTGGCATCATCAAGACTTTTAAAGAAATCAATTTCAGAATATAATTTTTCAAAAATATCAATAATTTTATTTTGAACTGCATAAACACTCATTCCGTAGAATTTATCTCTATCCTTATTTTTGATTTTACATTTCAAAGACAAACTTTTGTTCTTACATGCAACAAAAAACTCATCGGGTAACAAACGGTCTTCGTTGACCGTATTATTGCAGATTTCATTTATAAAATTCGATTTTATGGAAGAAATTATTTTATCTACATTTTGAATTCCACGGAGAATTCTGTGAGTTGGATTGATAAGTAATCCTTTCTGATTTATTCCTGATAAATAAAACATTGAATAACCATTTTTAGATGTTTTTTCTTCTTTATGTAGATTGATTGAGGTTTCATATCTGTGGTGTCCATCAGCAATCAAAATTTGTTTATATTTGAAAATATCTTTTACGTGATGAATTATATTTTTATCGGATATTTTCCAAACAATATTAATTGTTTCATCGGATGATTTAACCTCAATGATTGGCTTATTAGAACTAATATAATCATCAAGTATTTCATCAACCTTTCTGTCAGGGTCGTCATAGATTCCGAATATAGGACTTAAATTAGCATTGCATGCTTTCATTAGTTTTAATCTATCCTCCTTTGGCCCGCTAAATGTTTCTTCATGTGGGAGAATGATCTTTTCTGAAAACTCATGTAATTTAACAAGGACTATTAATCCAAGTCTCTCATATTTTTTTCTTTTATATGCAAATTTTTGATAATACGGATAGATACTTTCTTCTTGATCCTGTATTAAGATTTTTCTTGCTTGCCAATCTTGAAATATTTTTTGCGCAATTCTATATTTTTCATCACCAGGTGTCTTATTTAAATCAATTCTAATTACATTATATTCATCTGATGAATATAGTTTATCTTGTTGATTTTTGTTTATGATGTCGTATGGTGGAGCAATCACATTACTTATATTCTTTATTATTTCTTGATTATACCTTAGTGCTTTGAAAGATTTAATTTCTGCCATGTAAGAAAACCATTATCTCTTTTTCTTTAATATCGCCTTCTCTAATAATTTTGATACCATCATTTTCTATTTCCACAATGGTAGAGCCCAAAGATTCTTTGATGTCTCCAGCATTGATAATGATATCTACTAGATTATGGAAAGTACTATATATTGTTTTAAAAGAAAAAATATTTTTGTCTCTACTGAGATTTGCACTTGTAGATACAATTGGGACATCTAATAATTCAAAAAGGTTTATAACAAATGGATGAGAAGATATTCTGCAATTAATTTTGCTATCTTCACCAATTAGTGAATTCAGAACTAAATTAGTATTTTTTATCTTTAATAAAATTGATAGTGGCCCAGGAGTGAATTTCATAATTAAATCTTTCTCGATCGCATTCAATTTACAAAATTTTTTTACCATTTTAATATCCTTAAACAATATGGAAAATTTTTTCTCTTTTTCTCTTGATTTAATTTGATAAATTTTTTCTATCGCTTGAGCATTGCTTATGATGCACCCAAGTCCGTAGATAGTCTCAGTTGGGTAGCAAAGAGTTTTACCTCGCTTTATGTTGTCTACTAAGGAAGCAAAATCTGTTTTATAAAGGTCAACGATTTGCAATTTTTTTACTTATTGTATTTTTCGGCAGCTTTTTTTACCTTTTCTTTTAATTTCCCCCGTAGATTTTTTAATGACTCCTTAATTGCGGGATGTTTTATAGAAAGAATAGAAGCGGCATAAATTCCTGCATTTCTAGCTCCTCCCTTTCCAATAGACATTGTTCCAACCGGTATTCCAGGAGGCATCTGTACAATTGACAAAAGAGAATCTAGACCATTTAGGCACGAAGAATCAATGGGAATTCCAATGACTGGCAAAGTGGTCAACGAAGCGACAACACCTGGCAAATGTGCAGCCCATCCTGCGGCAGCTATTATTACTTCAATGCCCCTTTCTTCAACGTCACTCATATATGCGGTAACTAATTCTGGCGTTCTATGTGCAGATGCAATTCTTAGTTCGTAAGGAATATCTAATTCTTCAAGTACGGTGCAGGCATCGGAAGCCTTATCTAGATCTGAATCACTACCAACTATTATTGCTACTAGGGCCACAAAATTAAGTTATCCTGATTATAGCAAGAATTCAATAGATTTAAGAAAAAAGGGAAAATTATTGATTACTAGAGAATATAATGACAATTTATGTTTTATCACTCAACATGACCATGCAAGAGTGTCGCTTGATATTTTCCTTCTTTTTAGTGAGGAAATTATTTCTGGTGTAAAAAACAAAGAAGAACTTCAATATGCTATAAGAAATCATGACTGCGGATGGATTGAGTATGATAAAACCCCGAAAGTATCAGAGAATAACGAGGTCTATACTTTTCAGAATATGAAACAATCTCTACAAGAGGAGTTGTGGGTTAAAAGTGTTTCGAACTCTATTGTTACTTACTCCTCTCTCTTAATTGCTGAGCATTTCAAAGTTCTTTATGCTAAATCCATTTCTCGGAGAAATGCTACTAACAACTCATTTAATGAACGTTGTGATTACAACGTTGGTTCGGCTTTTCTAAAAGAAAAAAAACCCTCAGTTAAAACGGATGAATTCAAAATCGAGCTAAGATTTCTCCAGATATGCGACTTACTTTCGTTGGTCTTATGTAGAGAAAGACCTATTGATTCACGCATAATTTCGGGTATTAAATCTGATCAAGAAAAGCTCGGTGATTTTAATTTCAAAAAAATCGAAAACTCGATTTATAAACTTCAAACTGGTATATTGAAATCGAAAGAAAATCTAATAGAGATTCCTTACAAGATGATAGATAGAGAGTTATTATCTAGACCAAAAAAACTTAAAGAAGAATTTAAATCTGCAAAAATGAAATTCAGACAGCTCTATCTAATTAGCTAATATGTAATCAGTTGATTTGAAATCTCGTAGAAAATCTCTTTTTATTTTTTGAGTTGATGTCTTTTTAAAATCATTTGTGGTTATATAAACTTTGTTGACTCTTTTATAGGATTCTAATTGTTTGTTTGTATCCAATACGCAATCGTAAATTATTTTTTTCACTTCATCTAAATGTCTATTTTTAAATACTAGTTCTTCGGGTTGAATTATTACAATTATATTTTTATCATCGCTACTAAAAACTACCGAGTCTTTGACTAAATTTGAAGTCTTCAGATGCTCCTCAATCTCTTCTGGATAAATATTCTTCCCTCCTTTGTTCACAATAACAAATTTTTCTCTACCAGTAATATAAAGATAGTCCTCATCATCAAGATATCCTATGTCTCCGGTATCAAGCCAACCATCTTTTAAAACATCATTGGTCGATTCAGGATTTTTGTAATATCCTAGAAAAATATTTGGCCCTTTCGCAAAGATGATCCCGTGCCCTTCGTCGTTCTTGTCTCTTAATTCTACACTGCAAGATTTTATAATTTTACCTACCGATCCAAACTTAACTTTTGTAGGAGGATTTACAGAGATTAAAGGAGATGCTTCGGAAAGCCCATATCCCTGAACTATTTTTACGCCAATTTTGTCTAAGAATCTTTCTATTTCTTCATTTAATGCAGCACCACCACACAAAATAAATTTTATTTTATCTAGCCCAATTTTGTGTTTGACTAGTTTTCCGAAAAGTTTTGGAGCTACATAGAATAAGGCTCTTCTTGCCAGCGATTCTTCTAAACTCTTTTTTATACCCTTGTATATTTTTTCAAGTATCAAGGGAACTACTGGCCATATCGAAGGTTGAACTATTTTCATTTCTTTTGACATTGTTGGCAAATCTATTTTTGAGCAAAAATGCACCGTGTTTCCATTGTAAATGTTATTCAAAAGCCCTCCTGTTAATTCATAAACGTGGTGAAGTGGGAGAATCGAGAAAGATGTCTCTTTGTCATCATATGAAACGATTTTTTTTATATCTATAACATTTGACATTAAATTTTTATGGCTAAGCATTACACCTTTTGGATCTCCAGTTGTTCCTGAAGTAAAAAGAATTTCTGCAATCGAATCTTCAGTTATTTGCACTGGGTTACCATAATCAAAATCATACTTTTTTATGAGGCTCTCACCTGTTTCTTCACGTATGTCCTCGAGCTGGAAGACCATGCTTGGACGGTCTGGTTCCCAACCGACCTTTATGGTGGATGTAATATCCCTATATTTTTGGTGAACTTTGCTAGGATCATCAATGAAGAATGAAGAACAATTCGTAAATCCGAGAATAAATTCAACTGATTTTGCATTTAGCTTAGGATCTATGGGTACAACTGTGCAACCAGCATAAATTATTGAGAAAAATCTAATTACCCAATCAATCGAATTAGGACCTGATATAGCTATATTCAATCCAGGTTTTCCACCATGCATTTTAAGAAATATACACTGTCGTCTTGCAAGATCGTTGAGTTTAGCAAAGCTAATTTCAATTAATTCCCCATTTTCGAATTCGCTAAGAGCTATTCGGGTACCGTAGTTTTTTGCTGAATTCTGAAGCATATCAAGAATATTTCTTGGTTCGTTCATTATATTTTAATCATACAATATAAAATTTAATGATTTTTCAAATAAGAGATATAATTGGTATTTGTTGTGGTATCAGAAAAATAAAAAAAAGTAAAGAAAATTAGGTAGAACGTAGTTTTATTGGCACAATTTTTGCATATTGTAGTATAAGGTTAGTTATAAGGAGATAAACTACGATGAGAAAGTTTAAAAACATTCTATTCGCTATGGTTTTCTTGCTTCCGCTCAATGCGTTTGCTGAAGGAATTGATAGTGGAGATACGGCATGGTTGTTAACCTCAACCGCGTTGGTATTGATGATGACGATACCAGGACTATTTTTATTTTATGGTGGTCTGGTAAGAAAGAAAAATGTTCTGAGTACGATTACTCATAGTTTTGCAGCTGCGGCACTTATAAGTGTTTCGTGGGTGTTAATTGGTTATACACTTGCGTTTGGCGGCTCTGAAAGCCAGTTTGTAGGATCCTTGGATCATATAGGCTTGAAAAATATAATTGGGGCTGCTAGTGGCACAATTCCTGATTATTTATTTGTTGCCTTTCAGGCTACTTTTGCCATAATCACGGTTGCACTAATAACAGGAGCAATTGCGGAGAGAGCAAAATTTGGTTCATATGTTCTTTTTGCGGTACTTTGGTCCACCTTGATCTATTCCCCTCTTTGCTATTGGGTTTGGGGTGGAGGGTGGATTGGATCCATGGGAGCGTTAGACTTTGCCGGTGGAACGGTTGTTCATATGAGTTCCGGTACCGCTGCCTTAGTTGCTGCATTTATGTACGGAAGAAGAGCAAAAAGTTCTTCTAATACTCCCCATAATGTTCCTTTTGTAGTCGCAGGTGCGGCTCTTCTGTGGGTAGGATGGTTTGGTTTTAATGCCGGAAGTGCATTGGGGGCAAATGCAGATGCTGCTCTAGCTTTTCTTAATACTAATACTGCTGCTGCAGCTGCAGTTATAGGATGGATGCTAAGCGAATGGGTATCAAAAGGAGTTCCAACAGTTGTAGGGGCTGCTAGTGGAGCCATTGCTGGTCTTGTTGCTATTACTCCTGCCGCAGGATTTGTAGATCCTATATCCTCTCTCTATATTGGTTTAATTGCAGGTATTATTTGCAGTTATGCATGTTCGCTAAAAACTCAATTTGGTTTTGACGACACATTAGATGTTGTTGCAATACATGGAATAGGGGGGCTTTGGGGTACTATCGCTACAGGAATTTTTGCTGTAGGTATTGCAAGCAATTTTGCACAAGTTGTGATTCAAATGAAAGCAGCCGCAGGCACTATCATCTTTGTTGCTATAGGTACTTACATTATCTTGTTCGTAATCGATCAACTGTTTGGACTTAGGGTTGATGAAGAGAGTGAGACCAAAGGACTTGATATATCAGAGCATGGAAATGAAGCTTACGGTGATTAATTTAATATTAAGAAAATAATTTTTTATGCGCATAAACTAACACTTTATGCGCATAAATAAATTATCTCTAAGAGGTTTAACGATATCTAGAAAATTATTAGTCGTTTTCTGATAACAGCTTACCACCAACCGACCACAGATCTCTTGATATCTCATCGATTACTATATAAGTAGATGAGGGTGGTTTTCCTGCTACATCTTCAAGTGTCTTTGTAAATTGAGAAATGATTTCTTTTTTTTGCTGCTCGGTTAGTTTCCCGCCAACTTTTAGATTTATATATGGCATTTTAACACCCAAAAAGAACCATAAATTTTTTACCACAACAATGACATTCTTTGTCAGCTTTTGTCTCTTCAGAATTTAATTTATCTCTACTATCTGATGAGATAGGGAATAATGCACTGCCACATTGAGGACAGAATTTGTGATAAGCTGATATAGGTTCCACTAAATTTAAACTTTCCACAGCTTAATCTTACAGTAAAAGCATCTCTCATATCAAGCCATTGTCATCTAATAAGAACCATCAATGAGTTCATGCTCTATTGATTAAACCTATTTAGTTACTAAAAAATAACAACAAATGATTTATAATTACGGTGTACTAATGAAGATAGGAATTTTTGATTCAGGAATTGGTGGCTTAACAGTATTGAAAGAAATCTCCAAAAGACTTCCATCTTTCGAATTGCTCTATCTTGGAGATACTGCCAGACTCCCCTACGGAATAAAATCGAAAAAAACAGTAGATAAATATTCTGAGAATAATGTTAGGTTTTTGAAGTCCCTAGGTTGTAAAATCATTATTGTGGCTTGCAATACTGCCTCATCATATTCAACTAGTTTGCTAAAGAGAAAATTTAACTTACCCATTTTTGATGTTCTATCTGCAGGCGCACAGGCTTCCTCTAAATCAGGAGCTAAGAGAATAGGTATTATCGGTACTTCTTCAACGATTGAAAGTAGAACATACGAGAAAAAGATACGAAAAATTGACAAATCAATCAAGATATTAAGTAAGGCATGTCCTATCTTTGCTCCAATGATAGAACAAGGCCTTTCAAAAAAGAATTATTCAAAACTAATAATTAAAGATAATTTGCAAATATTTAAAAATAAAAAGATCGATGCGTTGATACTTGGTTGCACACACTATCCATTGATTAAAAAAAATATACAAGATTATCTTGGCTCAGATGTTATTTTGATTGATTCGGCTGAAGAAATTTCTAAATCTTTATATGATTATCTCAAGCTCTATCATCCTAATGAATTTAGTAAGATACCAAAACAAAGAAAAATATTTCTTACTGATAAATCTACATATTTTAATTCGGTAATAAAACGAATATTTAACAATATGGATTTTAAAATCAAATTGGTTGATATTACTTAGGACAGAACTTTTTACTTTGCTTCATGTATCCAAGTTTTTAAGAGAGATTTTTAAATTCTTCTGTTAATGCGGGAATAACCTCGAATAGGTCTCCACAAATTCCATAGTCACATTTTTGGAAAATTGGAGCATCAGGATCTTTATTGATTGCCACAATTATTGTTGAGGAACCCATTCCTGCATAGTGCTGTACGGAACCTGAAATACCTACAGCCACGTATAAGTTAGGAGACACAACTTTACCTGTCTGTCCTACTTGCATTTCATAGGGCACGAATCCGGAATCAACTGCTGCTCTAGATGCACCAGCAGCAGCACCTATACTGTCAGCAATGTCGAAAATTAATTTAAAATTGTCACCATTTGCCATCCCTCTCCCTCCAGAAACAATTTTATCAGCTTCAGTTAATTCGGGCCTTTCTTTAGGGATAATTTTAGTTTCTAGAACTTTCATATTATTCTCTGCGGGAACATCTATGCTTTCGTTGATAACCTCAGCACTTGTTTGATTTTCTACCGGTTTAAAAGCGTTAGGTCTCAGTGTGGCTATCATCGGTTTTACATCATGATAGGAGATTGTGGATATCGACTTACCAGAATATCTATATCTTTTTACTTGCAATGTCGATGAAGAATTTATATCTATATCTATAGCATCAAAACTTAGACCTGCGGATGTTCTCGATGCAACCCGCGGAAGGAAATCCTGATTTTGTAGCGTGTTGCCTGCCAAAATTATATCAGGGTTGTGTTTTTTTATGGTTTCGGCTAGTGCATGAGCATGAGCCGAGGCATTAAAATCTTTGAGAGTTGGATTTTCAATTTTATAAATCTTTTCAGCACCATATTTAGAAAGATCTCCCTCAATGGAACCTGCTTCATCACCTACATAAACTGCTGCTATAGTAGCACCATTTTTTTCCTTTAATTTTCTAGCTGCGGTCAAAACTTCATAAGTAACATTTCTAATTACGCCTTGACTTGTATCTACTAGTACCCAAATCTCACCCATTTTTTTCTCCTTAAATAATTTTAGCTTCTTCTCTTAAAAGTCTTGCAAGTTCTTCAGATGCTTTTTTTACTTCATCCGCTTGTACCATATCAGATTTTCCACCTTTAAGTATTGTAAGGGTTCTTTTGATTACAGGAATTTCGATACTATCAACTTTAAGTCTGGAGCCAGCATTACCTAGACTTTCTTTGGTGAGACCAAGTTCGCCAACATCAATTGAATCCATTTTAACTTCTTCAAGTGGTTTTTTCTTCGCTTTCATAATACCAGGAAGTGAGGCATACCTAGGCTCGTTCAAACCTCTTTCACAAGTTATTAAAGCAGGAAGTTTTAATTCCACAATTCTTTGTCCACCTTCAATTTCTGATTGAACTTTTACAGATTTGTTAGCTTCATCTAAATCAATTTTGGTGGCTAGGGTTGCTTGTGGTATTCCAAGTTCCTCGGCAATTTGTATTGCAACCTGACCGGATTCTTCGTCAATCCATTTTTTTCCACTAAGGATTAAATCAACATCACCAATGCTTTTAATTTTTGAAGCTATAACTTTCGAAAGAGCATAAGAATCCATGTCGGCAAAACTATCATCTGTAATATGAATTGCTGAATCACCACCCATAGCGAGCGCAGTTCTTAGTGCCTCGAGGGATCTCTCAGATCCAACAGTAAGTATGATTACTTCAGAAGCCGATTTTTCCTTAATTTGCACCGCTTCTTCAACAGCGATTTCATCAAATGGATTCAGAATCCACTTTATATTGGACGTTTCGATACCATTTTGAGTGGAATTTGCTTGAATCTTGGCCTCAGTATCTGGAGTTTGCCTGATGATTACTAAAATTTTCAATTTGATTTCCCCTCTCTTAAAAAAGTACCAAAGAAATGTTAAGTAATATGCTCTTAAAGTCAAGAAGGATTAGAAAGAATCTATGATACCTTTCTTCTGTCAATTAATGATTTTGCGAGTGTATTTTTATCAGTATAATTAACTTCCGATCCAATTGGAATTCCTATAGCAATTCGTGTTATTAAAGGACAATAATCTTTGATTTTTTCGTGAATGAATTGAGCTGTGAATTCCCCATCGCTAGTAGGATTTGTTGCTAAAATTACTTCTTTAAAATCTTCTTTCTTGACTCTGGCAACTAGTTTATCGATTTTTAAATCTTTGGGGTTGACTCCTTGTGAGATTGAAAGAAGTCCTTGAAGAACATGGTATTGACCATTGTATCCTTCGCTTTTTTCTATAGAAATTAAATCTATACTATCCTCAACTATACAAAGAATATCACTATTTCTTGACCCGCTATAGCAGTCACACTCATTGTTAAAAATAAAATCATTACAAGTTTCACAAGTTCTAACAGATTTTTTAGCCTCTACTATAGATCTTGCTATTTCCATACTTAATTGAGAAGGCTTTTTCATTAAATATAGAGCTAGCCTAGACGCAGTTACATTGCCAATGCCAGGCAATTTAGATAGCGAATCGATTAGTCGGACAATTTCGTTGGCAAGATAGTTCTTTTTCATTTTTAAAGGAGACCAGGTGGTATCCCCATTGATAATGCGGCTTTAGACATTGCTTCTTTAATATTTTCTCTACCTTTATCTAGGACTTCGTTAATCGCAGCCTGAATTAAATCTTGAATCATTGCTTTATCCCCAGATTTTAATACTTCATCCTCTATAATAATTGAAGTTATCTCACCTTTTGACTTAGCAATTATTTTAACCATTCCTCCACCCGAACTTGATTCGACTAATGTATTCCCTGCCTCTTCTTGAAGTTTGTCCATTTCAAGTTTCATTTTTTCAGCCTGTTTCATCATGTTCTTCATATCTAGATTTCCGGGTACTTTCATGATCAAATTTCCTTTTCTACATCCATTATCCTACAGTCAAAAGCATCAAATAGGTTTTTTACAGATGAAGACTGTAATAGTTTATCTTTTTTTTCTTTAAATTTAAAATCATGGCTGTTGACTGATTCTTTTGAATCTTTATCAGGTTCTTTGATTATTAGATTGTAATCCTTTTGAAAGATATCCTGAATTAAATTTTTAATCTCCTCTTTCTTCGAATCCTCGTTAAGAAGTTGAGATAAAATTTCATTTCTTGATTTTATTGTTATTGTATTATCTCCGATTTCGAAATCTGACTCTTTTAATAATTTAAAATTGTTGTTTTTTGAATCTTCCAAATTATTAAGGAAAATTTCTGAATTAAATTCACTACTATTAGATTTTAATTTTTTTTTTTCGATATTTTTCTTATCACTTACTTCTTTTGGCATGTTATTGGTTTTATTTTCGTCTCTTGGAACCTCATCCTTTTCAATTATCAAATCGAAATCAAGATAATTTGAAATCAAACATAATTTTATGAGATGAGATTCAATAAGAAATCTGATACTATCTGATTTTGAAGACAAATCATATAGTTTTATTAGCTCATCAAAAAAATTTTCAAGTATTGGAAGTTCCAATTGTTTGAGATTCTCAGTTTCATCATTATTGAGAATATCAATATCGTCGACTGTGTCCTCTAAGCCTAATTTATAATAAATCATGGTTCTAAAATAATTCATTAATGAATTGATAAATTTTTTTGAGTCATAACCATTTTCGTAAATATTGTTATATTCGTTTAGAACTTTATTGACATCTCCTTTGAGAATGTTTTCAGTAATTTTTGAAAGGATTTGCTTTGTTGTTTTTCCTAAAATAATTGAGGCATCATCTATTTTTATATTTTTACTTAATGAATTTGAAAGCAACTCCAGAAACCCTAATGCATCTCTTGCTGACCCTCTGCTCTCATCAGCGATCATTTTAATTGATTCATTGTCAATAGAAATCTCTTCATTCTTGGAAATTTCTTCTAGGTATTTTGCGATATCTTCTTTCCTTATATTTTTGAAATTAATTGTTTGGCATCTTGAAATTACGGTAAGGGGTATTTTTTCGACCTCGGTTGTAGCAAGAATAAAAATTGTATTTTTATTTGGCTCCTCAAGAGTCTTTAATAATGCGTTAAATGCGGCTTTTGAAAGCATATGCACTTCATCGATGATAAAAACTTTATATTTACATCTGATTGACGAATAATTTGAACTATCAATTATTTCTCTAATCTGATCAACACCATTGTTTGATGCGGCATCAATCTCAATAACGTCTATGGATTTATTTTCATCGATTTCCTTACAAGAGCAAGAATCATATTTTTTGCATTTGCCCGATTTTAATAATTCGTCGCAATTAATAGTCTTTGCCAATATTCTCGCCATGGAGGTCTTTCCGACACCTCTGGACCCACAAAATATTAAAGCGTGAGGTAGCGAGTAGTTTTGTATAAAACTTTTTAAAATTGTTAATGCGTTATCTTGACCTAAAATTTCATCGAAAGCTTTAGGTCTATATTGTCTTGATAAAGTTAAATACGACATTTAAATTTTACGGCCGGCTAATCAATTAAAATGGTCAAACTTACTTGCTACCGTTGCTACATTTCTGTCCTGGCGGAGTTAACAAAGGTTCGCCATCAAAATGACCAGCCGACTAATTTTCTCCGGAGAGTGTGGGATTCGAACCCACGAGAGGTTTTATCCTCTACACGCTTTCCAAGCGTGCGCCTTCGGCCACTCGGCCAACCCTCCAACAAAAATAATATTAACATTTTCATAATTGTTTATCTTAAAGATTTTTAATTGATTAAGCATTCAGTTAAGATTGAGACTTGTATGAAGAAATGGATAATACAAAATAAAAAATTATTAAAGAACCTAAAGATTTTTGATTTATTTAAGTATGAGATGAAATCCCCATACCAAGTTTCTCAAAATAAAAAATATAATTTCTATGTCCTTGAATCTAGCGATTGGATTAACATATTTCCTTTAACGGTGGATAAAAAAGTCGTTTTCGTTGAACAATATAGACCAGGAACTAATTCAATCACTCTTGAGTTGCCTGGGGGTATGATTAATATGGATGAGAAACCACTTAATTCGGCTAAAAGAGAACTTCTTGAAGAAACCGGTTTCGTATCTCGGCAATGGTCAAAGCTTGGAATCGTCCACCCGAACCCAGCAATTTTGAATAATAAATGTCATACATTCTTGGCCAAAGATATCGAAAAAATATCTGAACCCCAAAATTCAGGTAGTGAATATACAAAGGTGAAACTGGTAGATTTATTAGATTTGAAAAGGTTTATAATGGAGAAAAAAATTACCCATTCCCTTGTAATCAATGCTATTTATTGGTATACAATCAAAGAAAAAATAATTTGATTTAAAGAGGATATGGGCGAATGGCGGAATTGGTAGACGCGGCGGCCTCAAAAGCCGCTGGATTTAAATCTGTAAGGGTTCGAGTCCCTTTTCGCCCAGATAATTTACGATGAATATAGATGAAATATTAGAAAGAATTAAAAAGTCTACAGAATTTAAGTTCTCAAGATTCTTGGAGTTTAATTTTCTGAAATCCATTTTTTTATCTTTCGAAGGAAGAATTGACAGAAGAACTTGGTGGTACTCAAAAATCTTTTTATATCTTGCATGGTTTTTACTTATATTTCCACTCAGTGCAATAATGTCTGGATTAAATCTTGGTGAAGGCCATGTTCTAAGGGTTATTTCTCTTTCATTGCTTGTTTTTTTTGCACTAGGCGTTTTTGTTGATGCAAAAAGATTACAGGACAGATCGATTAATGGTCTTTTAGCTGTCGTCCCATATGTTATGTCAATCCCATATTATATGGGAGTGATATCTGAATCGATACTGAATCCATACAAAATAATAATCTTAATGGTTGAATTATATATATTTGTCAATGCAGGATTTTTAAAAGGCAATGAACAAAATAATAAATATGGGACATCAACTTATACAGTAGAAAATACCACGAGTAATGTCACAACAGAGACATCGACTTATACACCAAAGGATGTAGTGGATAGTTCTAAAACAACAAAACTAACCACAAAAAAAATTATAGTTTATATCATTATTGGTTTACTTGTAGTTGGGACAATTGGTAAGATAATGGGTGATAGCGATAGACCAACTGGATTTGAAGATTTGGAAGAACAACCAATTTTCGAGGATCTATAAAAGATGCGCCATATTAATATCTAGGCATTGTATCATCAAACTTTGCAGCCCATGCATCTATGCCACCGGCTAGGTTTCTTACTTTTTTATAACCCATTCCCAGGAGTATTCTAGCAGCCTGCAAACTCCTCATTCCATGATGACAATAGACAACAATATCATCAGCGGTATCTAATTCATGAACTCTAGAAGTAAGGTCACCTAGCGGAATCAACCTGGAATCTTTTAAATTGCAAATTTCATACTCACCTGGTTCTCTAACATCTAAAAGTGTAATATTGGGTTTGGAATCTAAGACATCCTTAAATACATCGACGCTCATTTCTAGTTCATTCTCATCGTCGTCTAAAGCATTGATACCACAGAATTCTTCATAATCTATTAATCCTGTAATTTTTGGAGTGTCCGGACTTTTTCTTAATTTAATTTCCCTAAAAGACATTTTTAACGAATCATAGAGAAGAAGTCTGCCACTCAATGTTTGGCCTATTTCGAGCAGTATTTTTACTGTTTCAGTTGCTTGGATAACCCCGATTATACCTGGTAGTATTCCTAATACTCCTCCTTCCGCACATGATGGAACCAACCCTGGTGGAGGGGGCTCAGGATACAAATCTCTATAATGAGGCCCACCCTTATAATTGAATACCGTTGCCTGTCCTTCAAACCGGAAAATGCTACCGTAGACATTTGGTTTATCTAATAAAACACAGGCATCATTTACTAAATATCTTGTTGGAAAATTATCAGTTCCATCTACGATTACATCATAGTCTTTAAATAAATCTAGAGTATTTTCGGACGTGAGTCGAAGATTATATGTATTTACATTTATATCGGAGTTGAGTTCAGAAAGTCTTTTTTTTGCTGACTCGACTTTTAATTCACCAATTCTTTCTTCAGCGTGAAGAATTTGTCTTTGAAGGTTACTGAGATCAACAACATCAAAGTCTACTATTCCAATAGTTCCAACCCCAGCTGAAGCCAGATAGAGAGCTAAAGGAGATCCTAATCCACCAGCACCAATACATAAAACTTTTGATTCAGCCAGTTTTTCTTGGCCTCTCACCCCAACCTCTGGCATTATCAAATGCCTACTATATCTTGCAATTTGGTTCTTTGTTAGACTCATTGAATTTCTCTAGGTAGATATTATCCAGGTAGTAAAATATAGCATAAAAATTGTGATTTAAAATTAGTTATGATAGCCACCGTGTCAATTTATCGATTAATTTGTCTTTCAACCTCCAATTAAGTATAATGTGATAAAAATTTATCTATATTTATTGTACTTAATAAGTTGGAGTAAAGGATGAAAGAGACAACAGTTAAGATAAGTGTTACCCAAGATGGACTTCTCCCCGATGAGATTACCGTATTAGGCACAATTTTTTTGCCGTCTATCCAAAAGCAATTGCTAAAGTCCGTAGGTTTCGAGAAGATTGATCGAGGAACTTTCGCTGGTGTTATGCCTGTGAAAATTGTCATGAATCAAAAAGACCAGGTAATAGAATTTGAAGTCGGAGCACTTTCGGACCTCAGAAAAAAAGTTATTAAGTTTATCAACGACGTAAGCGTGCGTGAATTTGAAGATATCAAAGTCGAAATCGAGGAAGAATCCACAAAAGGAAAAGTAGGGAAATCCAAGCAGAGACAAACCAAAGAAAACAAAACTAAAAATAAAGTCAATGTTCCTAGTAAATCAAAGTTAGTTGAAAAGTCTAAAAAAGTTATAAAGAAAGAAGCTGGGCCAAAAAAAATTACTCCTAAAAAAAATAAAACAAAGAGTACAACTAAAGAGAACAAGTTTACCTCTAAAAAATTTCCAAATATTAGAATTAGGCCAAAGAAATCAACGACAAAATCCAAGAGGACAAAAAGGAGCTTTGCAAAATAAGAAAGGATATTAAAATTAGAGAATCATTAACTTTCGATGACGTTCTTTTGTGCCCCTCTTATTCAACTGTCATGCCCTCAGCTGTTGATGTAAAGACTAATGTGACCAAGATATTTTCATTGAATATACCTATTATAAGTTCGGCTATGGATACAGTTACGGAAGCTAGAACTGCTATTGCTATGGCACGGGAAGGTGGTTTAGGAGTTATTCATAAAAATTTAAGTATCCTAGAACAGTCTCAAAAAGTGGAAAGGGTAAAAAAATATGAGGGCGGTATGATCATTGAGCCTCATACAATTTCTCCTAATTCTACCGGAAGACAAGCTCTCGAAATCATGACAACTAAAAATTTTACTGGTTTACCTGTAACCGAGAATGGGGCGGATTTGCTAGGAATAATAACCATGAGAGACTTAAGATACGAAAAAAATTTACATTTCAAAATAAGCAAATTAATGACTCCTAAGAAAGATTTAATTGTCGTCCAAAGTGGTATTGATTCCAATGAGGCTAGAGAATTATTGAACAAATATAAAATAGAGAAATTGCCTGTAGTGGACAAAAAATTTAGACTCCAGGGCTTGATAACCATGAAAGATATCGAGAAAAGCAGCAAATTCCCAAATTCTTCTAAAGATAAACAGGGAAGACTACTTGCTGCTGCAGCGGTGGGAGTTGGACAAGATATGATTGAAAGAGTTGAAAGCTTAATTCAATATGGATTAGATATTTTATTCATTGACACAGCTCATGCGCATTCAAAAAAAGTTGTTGATTCTCTTAAGCTACTAAAAAAGAAATTTAGCAGAATTGGTATAGTTGTTGGTAATATAGCTACAATTGAAGCGGCCAAAGAACTTATAAAGGCTGGTGCTGATGCATTGAAAGTTGGCATAGGACCGGGTTCCATTTGCACAACAAGAATAATAGCAGGAATTGGAGTTCCTCAATTAACTGCGATAATGGATGTCTGCTCTATTGCTAAAAAATCTAAAATACCTGTTATTGCTGACGGAGGTATTAAATATTCAGGAGATATCACAAAAGCTCTTGCAGCCGGTGCAAATTGTGCCATGATAGGCAATTTATTGGCCGGAACGGACGAGGCTCCTGGAGAACTCGTTCTTTACCAGGGTAGATCTTTCAAAACTTATAGAGGAATGGGCTCTATTGAGGCGATGAAAGAAGGGAGTAGAGATAGATACTACCAAGAGGATATTATTGATTCAAAACTCGTACCTGAGGGAATTGAAGGAAGAGTTCCCTATAGAGGACCTATTAACAAAGTCATCTATCAATTAGTGGGTGGCTTGAAAGCGGGAATGGGATATACAGGGTCAAGGAACTTAAAGGATTTGAAGTCAGCCAAATTCATAAAATTAACAAGTGCGGGGTTAAAAGAAAGCCACGTTCATGATATTGATATAAGTAGAGAGGCGCCAAACTATTCTTTAGATTAGAAAATGAATATAAGTACCGCTCTAATTTTAGACTTTGGATCTCAAGTTACAAAGCTAATCGCGAGAAAAATTAGAGAACTAAACATTTATTCCGAGATAGTTCCATTTAATATAAAAATTCAGGATATATTAAAAAAAAATCCTAGCTGTATAATTTTTTCCGGCAGCCCTGCTAGTGTACATGATAGAAATGCACCTAAGATAGATTTGAAAATACTCGAATCTGGTATTCCTGTATTAGGTATTTGTTATGGAGCTCAAATAATATCAAAAATGCTTGGTGGTAGAATCGGGAAATCAGAAATAAGAGAGTTTGGACCATCTAAACTTAAGAAAGTTGCTCAGTCAAAAATATTGAAAAATATTTCTAGCAACGAAATGTCCTGGATGTCACATGGTGATACAATCGTAAAACTTCCCAAATCTTTAAAAGTTCTTGCAAAATCGGAATTTGGGTCAATCTCTGTTTTTTCATCAAAAGATTCAAGAATAATTGGAACACAATTTCATCCTGAAGTTATGCATACATCCTTTGGCAAACAGTTCTTTAAAAACTTTTTAATCGATATTGCAGGTTGCAAACCTAACTGGAAACCTTCAAAACTTGTTCAATCAAAAGTTAAGGAAATAAAAGAAACGATAGGTAAAGATATTGCTATTTCCGCAATCTCCGGGGGAGTTGATTCATGTGTGTCCTCAGTTCTTGTTAATAAAGCTATAGGCAAAAACCTAAAGTCTTTCATTGTTGATACAGGACTTATGAGATATAAAGAAGTGGAAGAGATATTACCAAGTTTAAAAAAATTGGGTTTAAGACCAAAAGTCATCAATGCATCAAACTTATTTTATAAAAGATTAAACAACGTCGTTAATCCGGAAAAAAAGAGAAAGATAATAGGAAAAACCTTTATAGAACTTTTTGAAAAAGAAGCTAAAAAGAGTAGGGCTAAGTTTTTAGTTCAGGGAACTTTGTATCCAGATGTAATAGAGAGTGTCAGTGTTAGCGGACCATCTGCGGTTATTAAGTCACATCATAATGTTGGTGGATTACCAAAGAAAATGAATTTAAAACTAGTTGAGCCTTTAAGAGATTTATTTAAAGATGAAGTTAGAGTATTTGGTAATGCTTTAAAAATAAATAAAGATTTAATTGGTAGACATCCATTCCCGGGCCCCGGTCTAGCCATAAGAATTATAGGTGCTGTTACAAAAGAAAGAGTTCAGCTTTTACAAACTGCAGACAAGATATATATCGACATTCTTAAATCTAAAAATTTATATAATAAAATTTGGCAAGCATTTTGTGTTCTAATCCCAATTAAAACAGTAGGGGTTATGGGAGACGAAAGAACTTATGAAAATACTATTGCTATACGAGCAGTTAATAGTGTAGATGGAATGACAGCTAATTGGTCAAGAATTCCTCATGATGTTCTAGATTTAATATCATCTGAAATTATTAATAATGTTAAAGGAATTAATAAGGTAGTCTTCGATATTTCTAACAAGCCACCAAGTACTATAGAATGGGAGTGAAGAATGTATGGTCGGGACACTCAGACAATCTTCTAAACACCCTGTAAACACTATCTGATATAACGATTTCCAATGTTTGAGATTTTGTGCAGAGTTGTGCAGAGTTGTGCAGAGTCAAATTGCATGTTTCAATCATTACAGGGAGTTAAGTTTTTTGGTTTCCTTAAAACGACAGAGTCCCCTATACAATACAAACGCAGGTGGAAAATGACAAGAACGAAAAGAACAACTAAACAATCAATGGTAACAAGGACTATTAGATTGGTCTCAAAACCAACAAAATTTCTTAATAAATGTCAGATTTATAAGATTGAGGAATCCCCATATTTTTACTATTCATTCAGAATCAAAGGTGGAAAGAATATAAGAAAATCTACCAATTTTCGAGATATCAAATCGTCAGAAGAATATGCGAGGAGTGAATTCTTAAAGTATGAGAAATTATGTTCTGATGGTCATGAATTCAAAGGGATATCATGTAAAAAATTGATTGAGGAATATCTTATTTCTGACAAAAAAAGAGTTAATTCAGGACAACTTGCATTCGGGTCGTGGGAGAATAGAAAACACATTCTTGAAAAAAGATTACTCCCCTTTCTTAATAGGAACACTCACCCAAAAGGTAACAGATTGTTAGAAGATGTAAGTGGTCTTGAATTTGAAAAATACTTTGAGTATAGAAGGAATAATGCAAAGAAAGGAGATATAAAAACCACGACTCTACGGAGTGAGAAATCTATCATTGGAACATTGTTCAAATATGCATATAACAGAGGATATATCTCCGATAGACAAAGACCTTCATTTGAGAGATTAAAATATGAGATAGGTGTCCGTGCAGGATTTACTGATGATGAATATAAACGATTGTATTCATATCTGAATAGGGGATTTATCAACAAAGAAGATGAGGAAAGAGTTGTCTTTGCAAAAGAACAATTTAGAGATTATCTGTATATACTTGCGAACTCGGGTATTAGAACATCAGAATTAAATCGATTGGAAAATCGACATATTCAAGTATATCCCAAAAGACCTAATCAAAGATTTCCCTATGCGATTTTTAATATTCCCCCATCAATTTCAAAGGTAAATTACGACAGGAACGCAGTATGCACTCGTGGGGATATAGTAAAAAGAGTAATGAAAAGGACAAGTGATAAATTAGGTGGTAATTCCCCAGAGAATAAATTACTTGTTACGACAGAAGGATACCCTTTTACCAAATCTCACGTCTATGGGTGGTGGAAGAAGATTAGGGGTGTAGTCAATCTCGAACACCGAATAGTATATGACCTGCGAGGATATTATATTTCCAAGAGATTAGAAGAAGGAATGGAAATAGGTCAAGTTGCACGAACAGTAGGAACATCTATAAACCAAATCCACTTTGCATACTATGGTAGAACACTTGATATCGATAGTGCAACGAAAGTTACACGAAAAACGAATCCATAGACATCAATTTAGATCGGACCGGCATCAAAGGAGAGTTAAAATACCTACCCCATTTTCCATTCCCAAAGGATTTTGGGATTAGTGTAATTTTGGAAAATGCTACCGAGAACTTTTTTTCACTTTTTTAATCTATAAATGCAACAAAAAGATGTTTAGAAATATCGATTTATAAGACTTATTCTGTGTGTTCGGATACATACCCCATAGGTAAGATTTTAAGACGTGACACTAACTATCCCAGAAGATATCAGAGGGTATTTTACCCCTTTGCTACCCGTTAAATTGTCCGACAGAAAAATAATTTAGACCTTAAATGTTTAAGTTGTATAAATAAAAGTGAAGTGAAGTGAATAACTTTGATGACAGATAAAAAAGGTGTTTTTAATAGGATGTAGTGATGGACTTAAATAGTAATAGTTCGATAAGAGAAAGACATAAAACTGCAAGGATGATTGTCGAGAAATATAACAATAAAAAAAGGGATAGAAATTTTAATATTAAAAATAGATTCCAAGATTGGGTGGAAAGATTTGATTGGGAATTTATGGTCACAATCCCTTGCGACAATAACCGAATGTCTGAAGAAGAATTTGGTCAAAGATTACGCATTTTCAGTTACAACTTAAACAAGAAATATATGATTAACAGATTTTCAAGATTATCGTTAAGGGACAGAATAACTAATCTTGGATTTGTCGAATATACCACAACGGGAGATAGACATATGCATATACTCACGCACTTTCCAGAACACTCTGACAGGTCTGGATTTTCAAAAACGCAGTCTCCTTTTAGGTGCAAAAAAGAGTTCGTTGCAATGGATATTATTCAGGATTGGGTATCGATAC
>Ga0066376_10000535_pt1 | contig 35210 bp, 33 predicted proteins | sample Knorr_S15_td_Bot_FD_77009 | JGI IMG/M metagenome (GOLD analysis project Ga0066376, IMG submission 77009) | Marine microbial communities from Southern Atlantic Ocean transect - Knorr_S15_td_Bottom_ad_5009_LV_A | ecosystem: Environmental > Aquatic > Marine > Oceanic | place: Southern Atlantic... | reverse complement strand
GAGGACAGTCCCTGGCTTAAACTGTTTGAGAACGCGAGGGCATGGGTGGATTGAGAAGGCATCGGTCTGCCGTCTAGGAAGCGTTGCGTTTAGGCAACTGGGTCGAGCAAGCACTGAAGATGTGCATTGACAACATCGGCCGATTCAATCTGCAGGAAATGACCACTGTCGGGCACGATTTCAATGACGGCACTGGAATACCGCTGTCGGACATGATCCAGCCAGGGTTGTGGACTCGTCTTTACCGGATAGAGACTCGATTGCGCTCTTCGTTGACATAGGTGCTCTGAATGACCGTCAGGGGCCGTACAAATGACCGAAGGGTGCTATCCAGTTGCTGAACATCCCAAGCCACCATGCTGGCAAACCCCGCTCGGCCGACGGCCTCAGGTATGGCCAGTGCACGGTCAATCACGCGTTGTCGCAAACTGGCCGGTGCCTTTTCGGTAAACATCTGTTTGAAGAGGTGACGCACCAGCACAGGCCAGCCGCCAGCTGCCTCGACGCTGGCGAGTGCATCGTCGTAGGCTGAGGGTCCATTAACGCCGGCAAAGCGACTGCCATCGACCAGCGCCACGGCACCTACACGCTCTGGCCGGTGCAGGGCGCTCGCCAGTGCCACGCGACAGCCCATGCTGTGACCGACCAGGACGCCATTTTGCACATTGAGCGAATCGAGTAGTTCAGCGATATCAGCCGCCCAGTTCTCAATAGAGACCGGTTCAACAGGTGCTGCAGAATATCCATGACCTTTGAGATCACAGCCGATCACCCGATAGCGGTCCTGGAAATGTGTGCGTTGATGTTCCCAATCGGTGAGATCACAACACAAGCCGTGAATGAAGCAGACGGTTTGTTTGGATAAAGAGGATCCAGTGACTTCGTAGTGCTGTGGCTGGCGATGGACTCCATGTCAGGAGGATTCTTCGTTAGCCCGAGCACCTGCCTGGTGTTGCCATGGGCCAACGTACCCTTTCGACCAATCCGGTGGCAGTTCACACCCCCGGGGGTCATGACTCGCGTAGCGCGCCGGTTCACCGTGTACGATCACACCGTCGTATTGGTTGGCGAGCGGGTTAAAGGCATACGGCATTGAGTCGGCAGAGGAATACACATTAAGCAGTAGCGGTCGCATTCGTGTGGAATTATTTGCGTGTGACCCATGTATCACACGACAGTTTAGAACGACCACTGAACCGGCCGGACCGGTTAGATTCACGAGGTGATCCTGCCAGCCCGGTTCGAGATCTTCTTGTGGAATGCGTAACACCCAGTTGCGATTGTTGTCGTACATGCTGTGCAGGTCACCGCGATGAGACCCATTGATGGCCATTAATGGGCCCTGTTCAACGCCGCAATCTTCTAGGTAAAGGCCGATACTAATCGGACTGTAATCCGTATGGGGCCACGCCGGGATATCTTGGTGCCAGTCAAATTGATGTCCTACGTGTGGCCACTTGAAATTGAGTTTAGAGTGATAAAACTTAACGTTTGGGCCACATAGATCCGCAGCCAATTCGGCCATCGGCGATTCAGAGGCAAAACGCCAGAAGTCCGTGTGACGGCAGACCGGGTTATTGAGTCGTCGAAGTGCGGGTGTTTCCAGGCAGTGGCCGGATTCGAGCACGTAGACCGCGTTATTCTCTGTGATATGACGCGCCGATTCGATGCTCTCGGAAACCGCGTGTCGCAATCGTCTCAACCAGTTGTTGCCGACGAAACTTTCGAGCACGAGACTGCCATTAGCAAAGAACGCGGCTCGCTGTTCGCTGGTGATAGCCTTTGTCGGGTATTTCAATACGTCAGCTTCAAGCATCGTTTCCTCCAGGGCTTCGGGCGAGCAGTCGGCGCTAGAGTGCCGGGCGCTACATCGCTCCGTAGTTGGGGCCGCCACCGCCTTCGGGCGTTATCCAGGTAATGTTCTCGCTTGGATCCTTAATGTCACAGGTCTTGCAGTGGATGCAGTTCTGGGCATTGATCTGAAAGTGTGAACCTGCTTCATCCTTGACGATCTCATAGACACCGGCCGGGCAGTAGCGTTGGGCGGGTTCTGCCCAGCGGGGTAGGTTAACCTCGAGAGGAATCGACGGATCCTCGAGACACAGATGGACAGGTTGATCTTCCTCGTGGTGGGTGTTCGTGAGAAAGACTGACGAATTCTTGTCAAAACTGAGAATCCCATCGGCAGGGGGGTAGGTGATCGGTTTGGCAGCAGAGGCTCTCCGCAGCGAACGGCTGTCGATCGAGCGGTCTTTAAGCGTAAAGGGCAGTTTTCCCCTGAACACGTTCTGGTCGAGAAAGTTGAATGCACCGCCAAGATAAGGTCCCATTTGATGCATGGCGGGTCCAAAATTTCGCGCTCGTTTGAGTTCTGTATGAAGCCAGGAAAGACGGAATTCGTTCTGGTAGTGGGCATGATCCTTGCCACCAGGATCGCCCTCGGCGATGGCCTTGAACAAGGTTTCGGCGGCGATCATGCCGGATTTCATGGCGGTGTGGGTGCCTTTTATCTTGGCAAAGTTAAGTGTTCCCGCATCGCAACCCACCAGAATGCCGCCCGGTAAGGACATTTTAGGGAGCGAATTAAAGCCTCCCTTCGTGATAGCCCGCGCGCCGTAGGCGAGTCGCTCCCCGCCCTCCAGATACTGACGTACGGTGGGGTGCAGTTTGAATCGTTGCAGTTCGTCAAATGGGTTGAGGAAGGGGTTGTTGTAGTTGAGGTCGACGATTAATCCCAGAGCGACCTGGCAATCTTCCAGGTGATACAAGAACGAGCCGCCGGACGCGCCGTGTTCCGCAAGTGGCCAACCGGCGCCATGCTGAACAAGTCCGGGTCGATGCTTCTCGGGGGGTATTTGCCAGAGTTCCTTCAGGCCGATACCGTAGTGCTGCGGTGTAGAGGCGCTATCCAGACCATAGGTATCAATGAGTTGTTTACCGAGGTGTCCCCGACACCCTTCTGCAAACACCGTATAGCGGGCATGTAGTTCCATGCCCGGCTCATAAGTATTTTTCTTTTCACCCGAAGCCGAGATTCCCATTTCCCCGGTAATGACGCCTTTTACGCTGCCGTCGTTAGAGAACAGTAATCGGCTGGCCGCAAACCCTGGGTAAATATCAACTCCCAGATTTTCGGCCTGTTCGCCCAGCCAGCGAACGACCTTACCGAGGCTGACGATATAGTTCCCCGTGTTGTGCATGCTGCGTGGCAACAAACTGTTCGGTACTCGAAATGCACGCTCTGGCCCGCTAAAAAAGAAGAACTCATCTTCGGTGACTGGGGTTAACAAAGGGGCGCTTTGGGCAGCCCAATCAGGAAACAATTCATCCAGTGCTCGTGTTTCAATGACCGCGCCCGATAGCGTGTGCCCACCGATCTCAGCGGCTTTTTCAAGAATCACGACTTGCAGGGAATGGTTATTTTCCTCGGACAGTTGCATCAAGCGACAGGCCGTGGCGAGTCCGGCGGGTCCGCCGCCGACAATCAGGACATCGACCTTCATAGATTCACGTTGGGCGGTCTCAATGGTATCTTGCATGGATTTGGGTCACCTAAGCGTGATCATCAGTGCCGGGTACTGGGCGCCTTACCGATCATGAGTTACGAAGTATTCCCTTCAATCTGTTATATAGCGGGCTGGTTTCATTGTACTGGATCAGTCTCGTGATCAGAATGCTGGCGCTTGATATTGATGGAACGCTCACTACCAGTGAACGCTCTATCTCCGACAGGACCTGCGCGGCTGTGCGCAAAGCGGTGGACAGTGGGCTCAAGGTCGTGCTCGCCACCAATCGTCGATATCGCTCCTCGTTATTGATTGCCGATCAGTTAGGCGTGGTCGTGCCAGTGGTGTGTGTCGGGGGGGCCTTGGTTAAGGGAAAAACCGGCGAAACCGTCGTTTGTGAGTCTTTTCCCGCCGCTGCGGTGCAGCGAATTATTCAGATTGCACGGGCTGAGAAGCAGTCGCTGATCGTGCATCATGACGCCGACCTGTCACAGACTCGCGATTTCGTACTGGACGATAACGACCCCTGGAACATCTATACAGCGCGTTATTTCAGCGAATATGAATCGGTCGCATGGGTTGGTGATGCACAGAAACTGTCCGCCCGCATCAAACCCATCGGTGCGACGTTGTTTGGCGAAGAACAGGTATTACGGGATGTTGAGCGGCAAGTAACGCGCGATTGTCCGGGGGTGGTGTTAACGATCATTCGTGAGGTCGATGGTTTTGGTTGGTCCTGTGCTGTGTCACAGCGTCATGTGACGAAATGGACCGGTTTGTCTCGCCTTGCCGTGGTGTCTGGGTTCACGCCTGCTGAAGTCTGCGCTGTAGGAGATGAACTGAACGATCTTGCGATGATAGAGGGCGCTGGTGTGTCGGTGGCGATGGGTAACGCCCATCCAAAGGTTAAGGCCCGGGCAACCTGGGTGACCAATTCAAACGATCACGATGGTGTGGTAACGGTGATCGAGCGTCTACTCGCCGAGGTGAGTTAACCAATATCAGTCGATTGCCGCAGGCGATTAATTGTGCGCTTGGCAGTGGGTTTGATGTCTAGAACATCAAGGCTGACATCGATCGCCGTCACACTATGAGTCAGATCGCCGACCGAAATGATATCCACGCCGGTTTCCGCAACGGATACGATGGTGTCTTCATTGATGCCACCTGAAGCCTCGGTAATTGCCTGGCCATTTACAATTTTCATCCCTTGGCGGATTTCCTCGAGATCCAGATTGTCGAACATGATGACTTCGACGTTCGCTGCGAGGGCTTCTTCAACCATTTCCATTGATTCGCATTCCACTTCGATCTTAAATGTGTGTTGTGCACGTTTGCGTATGGTCTCGACAGCAACGGTAATGCTGCCGGCGAGTTTGATATGGTTGTCCTTGATGAGAATACAGTTGTTCAAATTAAAGATATGGTTGTGTGCGCCGCCCACTCGCACGGCATATTTTTGAACCATGCGTATTCCCGGCCAGCCCTTGCGGGTGTCGGTCACCCGCACGTCAAAATCCTTGACCAAATTTACGTAGTGGTTAACCTTGGTGGCGAGTCCTGAGAGTTGCTGAATCCAGTCGATGGCGGCACGTTCGATAGAGAAAAATGTCGACGCACGTGCCGTAATCTTGAGAAAAATGCTGCCCGGTTCAACGATGTCACCGTCGCTCACCGCGTGTTCAATTTGCGCTTCGGGTTCGACCAGTTTGATGGTTTCATCTGCCAGCAGTAGCCCGCAGGCGATGCCATGAGCTTTAGAGTAGATTTGGCCGGTGAGGACGGGGTCGTTCTGTTCGGTCAGGAAGCCACCGGTGGTATCTCCGGCAGACAGTTCTTCACGCAGGCCCTGTTCGACCAGGGGTCGGATCATAAAACGATTGAGTAGCATTGGATATCTCGATCTTCGGTGTTGTCTTAAATTGTCCTGGGTGAGCGTCGCAAAATGTAAGGCTTACTCCACTAGAGCCTGTTTATAGATAGTGCCATCTTTCATAATGAGTTTGACGTTGTCACGGCATTGCAGCAGTTTGATGTCCGACAAGGGGTCACCCTCAACGACCACCACATCAGCCAGGCGACCCGGTTCGAGTGCGCCCAGGTCAGGTCGTTGCATGCATTCCGCAGCCCGACCTGTCGCACAAACAATAGCTTCCATGGGTGATATACCGAGCCAATCGACCATGTACTCAAGCTCAACAAGATTGTTGCCCGTCATCAGGCGGTGAGACTGGTCACTGCCCATAGCCACTTTCACGCCGCGCCGTACTGCATCACGCCATAGCGATCGCTGTTTCTCGAAGAGCGAGAGTATTTCATTATCTTTTTTTTCTTCATCACCCAATTGTTGTGTGCTCCATTGGGTGTTTGTTTTTCTGTGTTGAACGGAAAGGGGGACAAGCGCGATGGTGGGTACCCACCAGGTGTCCTGATCAATCATTCGGTCGACACATTCTTCGTCGATAAACCATCCATGTTCGATGGAATGAACTTTTGCCTCGAGTGCGCGCTTTATACCAGAGGTGCCCTCCGCATGTACGGCGACCGTCTTTCCTTTATTTGCAGCCTCCTCGACCGCAACGCGTATTTCTTCTACCGTGTATTGGGGTTCGTCCCAACTGTCAGTTACAGATGTGATTCCCCCGCTCGCGCAGACTTTGACAAAGTCTGCACCCGCCATAAGAACATGGCGGACCAGTTTCCGAATTTCCTCGGGGCCGTCTGCAACAGGGCTGTGCAACCAGGCTCTTTTAGGTATGTGCATCCCTGCCGGGACCCAGTAGTCTCCATGGCCACCGGTTTGGGAAATCATCAAGATGCTGATCTGCAAACGGGGTCCGGGAATCAGCTGTTCGTCGATGGCCGCACGGAAACCCGCGTCAGCACCACTCATTTCTCTAGCGCTGGTAATTCCGCAGGCCAATGTTTCTTCAATAATTTGGGTTGAACGAAGAATGTTGTAACTGGGTGTGTTTAATAGATGTTGTTTTACATCTCGGGCACGGTAGGTCGAATGGACATGGCAGTCGATTAGGCCAGGCAATACGGTATGGCCCGCGGCGTCGATGGTATTTGCATCGGCAGGAATTGTGACGTCGGCTGCAGGACCGGCCGCCGCAATGCGATCGCCAACGATTACGACCGTGCTATTAGGGATAGGGTCGCTATCCAGACCGGTAACGAGTTGGCCGCCCGTGATTGCGGTTGTCATGAGTAAGAATAAGAAAGTTCAGGAATTGTGAGTCAGTGAAGCTGCAAGGGGTATTGTAGTCACCCAAGCCAATACCTCGCATCCTCAAAAACTGTAAGGTGAAATACTATAGTGAGTCGACCGTAACGGTATCGACTGGATTCGGTCATAAAGGAAGGGAGCGATGAACCTCGAAAACGTAGCAGCAGTGGTTACTGGCGGTGGATCCGGTCTGGGTAGGGCGACGGCCATAGCCCTTGCCCAACGGGGTGCTCGCGTGGGGGTCATTGATCTTGACGAGAACGCGGCAACTGCAGTTGCCAACGGCATCGATGGACTTGCCATTGCTTGCGATGTTTCAGATGCAGAACCTGCCGCGTCAGCAGTAGATCGAGTGATCGAGCAATTCGGCGTACCCCGGGTATTGATCAACTGCGCGGGGATTGGTGTTGCTGCGCGCATCGTGGGGCGTGATGGACCGCATAGCCTGGATCTGTTTGCAAATGTAATCCGGGTGAATCTGATTGGCACCTTCAACCTGCTGCGGTTAGTGTCAGCTCACATGGTGGCGCTCGAGCCGATAACCGAAAGCGGCGGTCGTGGCGTGATTGTTAATACGGCTTCGGTGGCGGCCTATGAGGGACAGGTTGGCCAAGCCGCTTACAGTGCATCAAAGGGTGGAGTGGTCGCCTTGACCTTGCCCGCAGCTCGGGAGCTGGCGAGCAGTGGTATCCGCGTACTCACTATTGCACCTGGCATGATCGCAACGCCAATGTTCGAAGGACTGTCACAGGAGGTGCAGGATCGACTGGCGGCCCAGGTACCGTTCCCCAGACGATTGGGTCATCCTAAGGAGTTTGCGGCTCTGGTAGAGCACATCATTGATAATGAGATGCTCAATGGCGAAGTCATCCGTCTCGATGGAGCGATTCGAATGCAGCCCCGGTGACGTTTAGTTTTTTTGCTCGTCGTTCAGTGCTAGCGTTCTTTCACGTAGTTTGAATTTCTGCACCTTGCCGGTGCTGGTTTTCGGCAAAGGTCCGAAGAGCACTGTTTTCGGCACTTTAAACCGGGCCATGTGCTCACGACAGAAGTCGATCACCTGCGATTCGGTAATATCAGAGAGACCTTGTTTCAGGGTTACGAATGCGCAAGGCGTTTCGCCCCATTGTTCATCAGGTCGGGCAACCACTGCCGCTTCAAGTACCGCCGGGTGACGATACAGAACATCTTCAACCTCAATGGATGAGATATTTTCACCGCCAGAGATAATAATGTCCTTGGAGCGATCTTTGAGTTGTATGTAGTGATCCGTGTGCATAACCCCAAGGTCGCCGGAATGAAACCAGCCACCGGCAAATGCCGCTGCCGTCGCTTCGGGGTTTTTAAGATAACCCTTCATCACGTTGTTGCCCCGAAACATGGCTTCGCCCATGGTTTCGCCATCTGCCGTGACGGCGGTCATGGTTTCTGGGTCGAATATTTCCAACTGGTCCAGCACATGGTAAGGCACACCCTGGCGTGAATTTTTTTCGGCCCGGGCGTCGGTGCTCAGTGCATTCCAACTTTCGTGCCAGGCGCAAATGACGGCCGGCCCGTAGGTTTCTGTCAGGCCATAGACATGGGTCACCAGGAAGCCAGCAGATTCCATGGCAGCAAGTACTGCGGCCGGCGGTGGTGAAGCGGCGGTCATGACGCGGACAACCTGATTAAAGTCACGTTTTTCACTTTCCGGGGCATTGATCAGCATTCCCAAGACGACAGGTGCACCACAAAAGTGTGTGATGCCGGCATCCGCAATGGCATCATAGATGGGCGCCGGTTCAACTTTGCGCAGGCAGACACTAGTCCCGGCAACGGCGGCTAGCGCCCACGGAAAGCACCAGCCGTTGCAGTGAAACATCGGCAAAGTCCAAAGGTAGACCGGATGATGTGCCATCTCCCAGCCGATGAGGTTGCTGATCGCGTTCAGATAGGCCCCACGATGATGGTAGACAACCCCTTTGGGCTTGCCGGTAGTACCAGAGGTGTAATTGAGAGAGATGGCCTGCCACTCGTCAGCGGGTAGGGACCAAGCGAAGTTCGGATCCCCCTCGGCAAGTAATGCTTCGTATGTGATTTCCCCAATACAGCCGTCTTTAGGTCCCAGTGGGTCGTCGATATCAATGACCAGGATGTCGCGGCCGGTTTTGGCCACCGCGTCCGTCATCACTTCGAAGAATTCAGAATCTGTGAGCAAGGCTTTGGCTTCACCGTGGTCGAGAATAAAAGCCAGGGTATCGGCATCGAGGCGGATATTGAGCGTGTTCAGCACAGCACCCGCCATGGGTACGCCAAAATGCGCCTCATACATGGCGGGTACATTGGGCGACATGATGGCGACGGTATCGCCCATTCTGATGCCGCGGCGTGTGAGGGCAGAGGCTAGTTGGCGACAGCGACGGTAAGTATCGGCCCAGTTCTGTCGGTGTGGTCCATGCACCAGTGCCGTGTGTTCCGGGTAGACACGAGCCGTGCGGCGGATAAAACTGAGCGGACTCAGCGCGGTGAAGTTGGCTTCACAACGCTCGAGACCCTCCTCATAAATGGAGTCGACGTGGCTCAAAGCAATTCTCCTTTTGTCGTATCCATTTGCTGGATACACGATGCACCGGCTTGTTTGATTACAGCGACATTATAGATAATTGGCGGTGGTTACCAGCCGATGCTAGTCTTCAAACACAGTGGGTAAAACGTATTGCCTCTTAGCCAGCACCTTGCGGACTCGGTCTGGGTAGTCACTGATGATGCCATCGACCGCATAGTCCACCATGGTCTCGATATGCGTTATTTCATTGACAGTCCAGGTGTGGACTTCAAGTCCCAACGATTGGGCCTCGGCGACCCGTGAACGCGTAAGATCCTGAAAGCACGGCCCCCAGTAATGGCCGCCTGCGGCGGCGATGGCCTGTGGCAGGCTATGACTGAATTGCTCCGGGTCGTAACCATCAAGCCAAGGGGAAGCGCTGTTCGCATGCGCAGTGATGGTGTCGAAGTCTGGTTGTGCACTGGTTAGAAATCCAGTGGGTAGTTTGGCCGTTAATGCGTGAATCTGACGAAGCACACGCCAGTCAAAAGAGTGGACCCAACATTGATCGATCAGGCCGAGAGTGTTGAGTTCATCAACCAGGGTGGTTGCCCAGTCTGTCGGTGTTGGTCCTTGTTCAGGTTTTAACGGATCAGATTTAATCTCGATATTGAGCAATAAACCGTCATCGAGTGCAGGCGCTATCCGATCACGGAGCATCGCAAGATCAGGAATCGTTTGCCCATCCTGGGCGGTTTGACGGGGAAAACGTTTAATAATGGACGATCCGGGTCGGGCACGACCAATATCGAATTGCTGAAGCGCTTCAAACGTATAGTGATCAAGCGGCTTGGTGGGGGGGGTGAGCCAAGTGCCTGCCTCGATACGTGTCAGGTCAGGATTAAGCTTTCTGTCGTGGTGGACGACGATCTTTCCATCTCCACTCATTCGAAGGTCCAGTTCCAGTACATCGACGCCCACCTTAAGCGCACAGGCAAAACCTGCCAGGGTGTTCTCTGGAGCCAGTCCGCGTGCGCCGCGATGGCCATGGATCAGGATGTGTGGTTGAAGTTGCGAGTTCATGGAACACACGATACACCGTAAAATGTAGGCCACAAGACGTCGCTTTGTCGGGCAGCATTAATATCGGGTGTGTCGACGTCATAGTGCATTTCGGAATAATGAAACCATGAACCCATCTCAGCAGCGTGGACATGAGTGGCTTGCCTCGCAGGGATTCAACCTGCAGGCCGTTATGCGGGCAGACCAATGGCCGCAGCGGCTTCGGCAGTCCATGGAGGACTGCCAGGTGAACATCGAATCCACCCGCCGGTTTGTGATGCTGGGCGCTGGGGGTAGTCTTTTGTGGCAACAGCTCGGCGGTGATTTGACGGACAGCGGTCATCCATTGGATACGTTTTCGGTAAATGCGGCTGGTCGTGTGGTAACCGAGTATTGGGGTGGTGGAGATGTGGAGATCCTTTATCCGGGGCCGACACCGGTGCCCTTGCAACAGCTTGGTGTGTTTGCGGGTTGGAGCCACGTGTCGCCCCTCGGGATTGGCATCAACACGGGGTTTGGAACTTGGTTTGCGTACCGGGCGCTGTTTGCCCTGGATAATCCGTTGCAGGAGACGGTGCCGGTGGCTTCGCACGGAACACCGTGCGATCAATGTGTGGAAAAACCGTGCCGAAGTGCGTGCCCAGCGGGGGCAGTACGATCGCACAAGTCCTTCGACCTGGATCGCTGCGTTTCGCATCGGCTGGAATTCGCCTCGTCTTGCGCAGATCGGTGTCTCGCCCGGCTGGCCTGCCCCGTTGGACAGGATTGGCGTTACGACGAGGATCAGCTCGTTTATCATGGCCGGCGTTCACTGGACGCTCTGCGAGCGTGGTGTGAACAGAAATCCGATTGAAATTGATGGTCGCTATCATTCGGGCGTTCTCACCGACGGGATTGTTGTAATGGTCGAATCGTTTCACGGATTGCTCACGTGTTAAGCGCCGTGGCGCGGACTTCGCGCATCGTGCGTTGTCTTCTGCTGGTTTTAATAGGTCTCGGGTTGAGCGTCATGTCGTATCCGGCGTTCACCGATGATGCGGATGATGCGTTTGCCGCGGGTAACTTTCAAAAAGCACTTGAGATCTGGTTGCCTCGTGCCTATGAGGGCGACACGGAAGCACAGTTTCGTGTTGCACTGATGTTCGATAGTGGAAAAGGTGTGGTGCAAAATGCGCGTGAGGCGGCGTACTGGTTTACTTACGCCGCAGAGTTAGGACATACGGGGGCACAGTATCGTATTGGAGTTATCCATCTTTCTGGTCTCGGAGCCCCCAAAGATCTGGCCAGGGCGCTTGGCTGGTGGCGTCTTGCGGCCGATGGCGGTAATGCGGACGCGCAATATGGACTGGGCCGGGCCTGTCTTTACGGCATCGGTCTGCCAAAAGATCGCACGGAAGCGATCACATGGTTAAAAGCTGCGGCTGGGCTGGGCCATGCTCAGGCCATACGGTTGTTGAAGAGTCTGGGGGATCAGGGTGCGGGCACTTCACAGAATAGACCCGCAGTGTATTTCAGAGTAGGTGCCTCGCCGCTTCACGTCCATGCTTCGTTTAATCGCCTTTCTCCCATTGTCGATCGGCTGTCCTCTGGTGCACTGGTGCAGTTAGTGGAGCGCAGATCGGGGTGGGTTAAAGTGCTTGTGGGCCCGGGTTTTCGACTGTGGCTCGATGGGGCACAACTCAGTGGAGACAGCACGCGCGGCTGGCGCACGGGAGCGCAGGTCAAGGTGTTTGCCGAAGTGTCCCCGCAGGATGCGTCTCCTGTAGTGGGTGAAATTGAGTCGGGTGTGTCGCTAGATGTTCTTGACTGGCGAGGAGGGTGGGCACAGATTCAGGCTCCGATAGAGATAGGAGGTTGGGTGGAAGCTTTGGGGTTGGTGGCAGCGACTGAAACGGAGGCTGTTTTACATGCCGAATGGCGTGTTGACGATGCCCCATTTAACACCACTGCACAAAAGCCGGTGGTCGCCGCTTCGAGTGCGAATGCGGACGTCGCCCCAATCAACGTCACTCAAGCGGGGCCCCCAGACTCACCCGTATTTGGGCACTTAACAGCCGTGACATCGCGGGACAACGTTGCTGAGCTGTTGCCCCAGGCCACGCCGGTCGTTACAACCCGAAAGGCAGTAACGGATGCGGGTATGCCTATTCGTGATTCGACGAAAGGTGAGACTATTATGAGCCGACGACTTCGGTCGATTCAGTCAAATACCTATGAGTGGCTATTTTCGCAGGACAACAGTCGATACACCATCGAACTTTTTAGCGCCACCAGTGAGGTATTGGTCCGCCAATTCATTCGGTCGCACGAGTTTGTTGACGGGGTGCATTATTTCCGAACTCAAGAGCATGGTAAAACCTGGTATACGGTTGTGCACGGTTCTTACAAAGATGTCGGTGACGTGCGGGCAGCTCTCCGTCAGTTGCCAGTCAAGTTGGAGAGTACTCGTGTTCGACGAATGCGGGAATTGCACGAATGGGCTTGTCAGCATCTTGACCTTGTCGTTGCGAGACGGGCAAAAGATACGCCGGCGGTATGCGCGGGCTATGGCAAGGTTTGAGATGAAGCGCTCGTAAAGATAAAGTGTTGGAACGCACGTCGTGCCAAGATAAGGACGGGTCGTCCCGACTACACGCGACAAGATAGAAAGGGTTTTACCTTATAGGTGGCGTGGCCTCTGAAGAACGCGTCGTACGGGGAAGCGGGTTTTCAAATTTTCGTATAAGGAATGTCTATGTTTTACGTATCCGATCGAATAAAAGGTTTTGATGACGAACTGTGGAATGCTATCCAGGGTGAGTGTCAGCGACAGGAAGAGCATGTCGAATTGATTGCTTCAGAAAACTACACCAGTCCCAGAGTACTGGAAGCGCAGGGGTCAGTACTGACCAATAAATACGCAGAAGGTTATCCGGGTAAGCGTTATTACGGGGGTTGCGAGTTTGTCGACATTGCTGAGCAGCTTGCTATTGACCGCGCAAAGCAGTTGTTTGATGCCGCTTATGTCAATGTCCAGCCGCACTCCGGGTCGAGTGCTAATGCGGCAGTTTATATGGCACTGCTTGATCCGGGTGACACAGTCCTGGGCATGAGTCTTGCTCATGGCGGGCATCTCACGCATGGCGCTGCCGTCAATTTCTCAGGCAAGTTGTATCAGGCTGTTCAGTATGGCCTCGACGATAGTGGCGGAGAAATCGATTATGAGCAGGTTGCGTCCCTAGCTCATGAGCATCGGCCGCGCATGATCATGGCGGGATTTTCGGCCTACAGTCGAATCGTTGACTGGCAGCGGTTTCGGGATATCGCAGATTCCGTTAATGCGTATCTGGTGGTCGACATGGCACATGTAGCGGGATTGGTGGCAGTGGGTCTTTACCCCAGTCCCGTGCAGATTGCAGATGTCACCACAACGACTACCCACAAGACGTTGCGTGGTGCCCGTGGGGGTATGATCCTGGCACGGTCCGACGAGACGGTTGAGAAGAAATTGTCTTCACTTGTTTTTCCAGGTACTCAAGGAGGCCCCTTGATGCATGCGATAGCGGGTAAAGCGGTCGCCTTCAAGGAAGCGCTAGAGCCTTCCTTTACAGCTTATCAGCAACAGGTACTCGATAATGCGCGAGCAATGGCCGACGCACTAGTGGAGCGTGGTTACCAGATTGTGTCCGGCGGTACTGACAACCACCTGTTTCTGCTCGACCTCATCGATACGAATATCACTGGTAAAGATGCTGATGCGGCGCTAGGGCGCGCCAACATCACGGTGAATAAAAACGTGGTTCCCAATGATCCGCGTTCACCCTTTGTCACCAGTGGATTGCGCTTAGGGACACCGGCCAGTACGACACGAGGATTCAAGGAAGCCGAAATGCGAATGGTGGCTAACTGGATTGCAGATGTGTTGGACAGCCTTGGGGATGAGTCTGTAGTCGACACTGTACGCGGGCAAGTTAAAACATTGTGCGCTCGATACCCTGTGTATCGTTCGAGCTGACGTGCTTCGTGTAAGTTCCCTTTGTGATTGCACCAGTGGGCCAGCGTGACGGGTGACTAAACGCTACTCCATTTTCAGCCTGGCCCGGAATGCGCTAAGTCATCACGAGAACTGGCAGGAGGCATGGCGTAGCCCACAGCCACAATCCGAATACGATGTGGTTATCGTCGGCGGCGGCGGTCATGGGCTTGCGAGCGCCTACTATCTAGCGCGAAATTTTGACGTCGGACGCATCGCGGTTGTTGAAAAAGGTTGGATTGGTGGTGGTAACACTGGTCGCAACACGAGCATCGTTCGGTCGAATTACCTGTGGGACGAAGCCGCACACCTGTATGAGAAATCACTCCAGTTGTGGGAAGGTCTTAGCCAAGAATTGAATTACAACGTTATGTTCAGTCAGCGTGGCGTAATGAATCTTGGGCATACGCTGCAGGACATGCGTGACATCGTGCGACGCTCAAGTGCGAACCGTCTCAACGGCATTGACAGCGAAGTCCTGACGCCCACGGACATCAAGCGGCGGGTGCCGGCCATCGATGTCGGGCCGGGTGCCCGTTATCCGATTCTGGGTGCCTCTTTTCAACCCCGTGGCGGTGTCGCGCGACACGACGCGGTTGCCTGGGGTTTCGCTCGCGCAGCCGATCAGCTCGGGGTCGACATCATTCAGAATTGCGAGGTCACTGGCATACGACAGGTCAACGGGGCTGTCACAGCGCTTGAAACCAGTCGCGGCTTGATTAGAACAACGAAAGTCGGAGTGGTCGCAGCGGGGCACTCCAGCGTGATGGCGGCGATGGCGGGTCTGCGGTTGCCGATCGAGAGTCATCCGCTTCAGGCGCTTGTTTCGGAGCCGTTAAAGCCGGTCTTGGATACGGTCATTATGTCTAATGCCGTGCACGGTTATATCAGCCAATCGGACAAGGGAGAACTGGTTGTCGGTGCGGGCATTGACGCGTATACCAGTTACGGCCAGCGTGGAAGCTATAGCATTATTGAAGGCAATATCGCGGCGATCGTGACGTTGTTTCCTTCATTCAGTCGAGTCCGCATGTTGCGCCAGTGGGGAGGGATTGTCGATGTGTGTCCTGATGCGTGCCCCATCATCGGTAAGACACCGGTTCGAGGGCTCTATTTCAACTGCGGTTGGGGAACGGGAGGATTCAAGGCAACTCCTGGATCGGGCTGGGTGTTTGCACACACCTTGGCGAGGGATGAGCCACATTCGCTCAACGCCGCCTTTTCGTTGGAACGTTTTTATACAGGCGCCTTGATTGATGAGCATGGTGCGGCGGGTGTCGCGCATTAGTGGTTATGGTTCTTACGCCTGAAAAAACCACAGGACGGTGTTGAGATGCTTCAGATCGAATGTCCTTGGTGCGGTGCTTGCGACCAGAGTGAGTTCAGCTATGGTGGTGAAGCGCATATTGCTCGACCGAAAACGCCTGCTGATTTGTCGGATCAAGAATGGGGTGATTATCTGTTCAATCGAGAAAACCCGAAAGGTTGGCACCGAGAGCAGTGGTGCCACACGGCGGGATGTCGACGCTGGTTTAATGCGGTTCGCGACACCGTGACTTGCAGGATCAAAGCCTATTACCAGATGGGTACTGTCCCGCCCGAGGAGGATGACCGTTGAGCCAGCGTTGGCGTCTGGCGACTGGTGGGCGTATCAATCGATCGCGGCCACTCAGGTTTGTTTTTAACGGTCGGGCACTGACTGGCTACGAGGGTGACACCTTAGCATCCGCATTGATCGCCAATGGTATTCGTACTGTGGCGCGGAGTTTCAAGTATCACCGTCCGCGAGGCATTGTTGGGGTTGGGGCTGAAGAACCGAACGCTATTTTTCAGGTGGGCGAAGGGCGCAAGACAGTGCCGGGATTGCGTGCGACGCAGGTGGAACTCTATGAAGGGCTCAAGGCTCATTCGGTCAATGGTTGGCCCAGTGTGGAATTCGATATTTATGCCATTAACGATCTGATTGGCGGCCTGTTACCGGCCGGTTTTTATTACAAGACGTTCATGTGGCCGCGCTCCTTCTGGAAGCGTTATGAGCACCGTATCCGCCAGGTCGCGGGTCTGGGTCGGGCCCCTGACGCATCCGACCCGGATACCTATGACAAGCGCAATATTCATTGCGATGTGCTCGTGGTGGGTGCTGGCCCCTCAGGACTGATGGCCGCCTTGACGGCAGCGCGTTCTGGTGCTCGAGTGATTGTGGCCGATGAGCAGTCAGAGTTTGGCGGTGGCTTGTTGGGTGCAGGCATTGAGGTCGGCGGAATGGAGACTGGAAAATGGGTTCAGAAGATAGTGGAGGCCCTGGAAAAATGGCCTGAAGTCATGATGCTCTCTAGAAGCACTGTCACCGGTTATCACGACCATAATTTTTTGGTCATCAATGAAAGGCGCACCGATCATCTCTCTAATCCTGTGCCGTTGATGTCGAGAGAACGGATGTGGCGTGTTCGTGCAAAGCAGGTGGTTCTCGCCACCGGCGCGATCGAACGCCCTCTAGTGTTTGCGGACAACGATCGACCGGGAGTGATGTTGGCCTCGGCAGTTTCTGTTTACATGCAGCGTTATGCGGTCCTGCCAGGTCGGTCGTTAGTCATTTTTACCAATAATGATTCTGCTTATCGTGTGGTGCACGATGCGATCAATGCAGGGGCTGTTGTAAAGGGTGTTGTTGACCTTCGAGATGACGGCGTGTCAGCAGCGGCTGATGCGGCGCGACGCGTCGGTGTGCCGGTTTACCGCGGCCATGTGGTGACGGCGGTTAAATCCGGTTTTCGCGGCGTGAATAGAATCAATATCGGTCGTCTCTCGGCTGATGGCCGAAGTGTTGTTGCGCATAAGGGCTCGATTGAGTGCGATGTTCTGGCCATGTCCGGCGGTTGGAATCCAACCTGCCACCTGCATGCACAGTCAGGTGGACGGCCTGTTTTTGACGAAGCGAAAGCCTGTTTTTTGCCAGGGATTTCTGTGCAGGCGGAGCGCTCCACTGGAGCGTGCGCGGGAGAATTTGATCTATCTGTTTGCCTGGTCAGGGCAGTCGAGGCGGCATCCGAGGCGCTTCGCCAGGTGGGCATTGATCCTGTCACCGTGGATACACCGAGTACAGCGCGGCACACTGAGGCACCACTGCGAGCGTTATGGAGTATTCCAGGCGATCGAGCGATGCCAAGAGGCAAGAAGTTTGTCGATTATCAGAATGACACAACCGAGGCCGATATTCGCCTGGCCGCACGCGAGGGCTATCGTTCGATCGAACACGTTAAACGTTATACGGCCCTCGGGTTTGGGACTGACCAGGGCAAGCTCGGTAACGTTAATGGCATGGCGATACTGGCGGATGCGCTTGGTCAGAGTCCGAGTGCGATTGGTACCACCACCTATCGACCCAATTACACTCCGGTTACTTTCGGGGCCATCGCCGGCCGTGCTGTGGGCGAGGTCCTGTTCGACCCGATTCGACGGACACCGATGCATGAGTGGCACGTTGAGAATGGAGCGGCCTTTGAAGACGTCGGCCAGTGGAAAAGACCGTGGTACTACCCGCTTCCTGGAGAGGACAGGGAAAAGGCGGTGTCCCGGGAGTGTCTGGCCACTCGCCACAGCGTGGGCATACTCGACGCGTCGACGCTTGGCAAGATCGAGATTACCGGTCGTGATGCTGCCGAATTGCTGGATCGTATCTACACCAACGCCTGGAAGTCGTTGCCGGTCGGGCGCTGTCGTTATGGTCTGATGCTGGGGGAAGACGGTATGGTGATGGACGATGGTGTGACGTCACGGCTGTCGGAACACCGTTATCTCATGACCACAACCACGAGTGGGGCTGCGCACGTATTGAACTGGTTGGAACGCTGGCTGCAGACGGAGTGGCCAGAATTGGAGGTTTTCCTCACATCGGTGACGGATCGTTGGTCGGTGACCAGTATTGCCGGACCCAAGAGCCGCGAACTGCTGGAGAGTCTGAGTGAAGGCATCGATTTGTCTCCCGAGGCCCTGCCGTTCATGAGCTTTTGCGAGGGTTGGGTGGCGGGTATAGCGGCACGCGTGTTTCGCATCAGTTTCAGCGGTGAAGTGGCCTATGAGATCAATGTCAGTGCAGACCAGGGCTTGTCGCTATGGCGCGCCGTCATGGAGGCGGGTAAGCTTTTTGGCATTACACCTTACGGGACCGATGCGATGCATGTGCTTCGGGCAGAGAAAGGCTACGTGATTGTCGGCCAGGACACCGATGGATCGGTGACGCCCATTGACCTTGGTATGGACTGGATCGTGTCGAAGAAGAAGGATTTCATCGGCAAGCGGTCACTTTTTCGTGCCGATACGGCCCGCGATAACCGAAAACAGCTAGTGGGTCTTAAAACCGAAGATTCAACTGTTGTGTTGCCCGAGGGGGCGCAGTTGGTTAATGCGTTTTCCAGCAGTCGGCCCGTACCGATGGTGGGTCACGTGACATCAAGTTACTTCAGTGCCACGTTAGAACATTCCATTGCGCTTGCACTGATCAAAGGCGGGCGTGCTCGACTCGGAGGAACCGTTTACGCGCCATTGATGGATGGCCAACTGATCAAAGCCACGATTACTGAGCCGGTCTTTTATGATCCGGACAACTTACGACAGAGAGAGTGAGTGCATGGATTGGTCTAAGCGTGATTTTATTCGCTGTCTTGGAGTATGTTTTTTGGCGTTTGGTTTGACCGTGTCGGCCTCAGATCTCGAGAAGGAGAGGCGCTGGGCCGAAGAGGTCGTGGATCAGCTGTTTGACGGCGAGCCGGTGTGGTTGCTCACCGATTCGGTGCGATTTCTTAGCTTACATGTGGTACCCGAATCTGGACATGGTGGCGGGTTGCTGATCTTGCATGGCCGAGGTGTGCATCCCGACTGGCCACAGATGGTCAATCCCCTACGCGTCGCATTGGCAGAGGCTGGCTGGCATACCTTGTCGTTGCAGTTGCCTGTGTTAGCGAATGCGGTGCCAGGAGCCGATTACCAAGCGCTTTTGCCCGAAGTGCGCCCCCGCATCGAGGCGGGTCTCCGGTTTCTCGAGCGGACAACTTCAGGTCCGTGGTTTGTCGTTGCCCACAGTATGGGTTCAACGATGGCGGTTCATGCATTAACGCAGATGCCGCCGCTGCCCGTGACGGGGCTGGCCCTGATTGGCCTCGGTAGCGGACAGGGGGGAGACGGCTTGGATCCTGATGGCACGGTCTTTAGCGGCTTGTCGGTACCCGTGCTCGATCTTTTTGGTGAACAGGATCTTGAAGGAGTGATACGGGGTGCCGGTGCGCGCGCAAAGTTTGATCACCGTTTCGACTATACCCAAGTCAAACTTGACGGCGCCGATCACTTTTTCGATGGCCACGAGACGGAACTTATCGCTGTAGTGTCGGGCTGGTTGAATCGGAAATTGGCACAGTGACGTGGCGCCGTTGATGACAAAGGAGGCGAAGCCGTGACGACCGATGTGCCAGGGCAACCCGCGCTTGATTTCCCCCTGGGGGGGCGTGTCGTGTCAGGCGTTGAGGGCAGGACCGATGTGTGGTTTGCAGAATATCCGGCACTGACCCATCTCAACCTGCGCGGTAATCTTGAAGACGTTGGTTTTACCGCGGGTGTTACTGGAGTCCTGGGCATTGCCCCACCTGGAGTGCCGAATCGGGTGGCGCGCACGAGCGAGACTTGTCTTCACTGGTTGAGCCTTGACGAATGGCTGATTGTGTCGACGCTCTCGGCAGCGGTGATCGAGAAAGGACTGGCAGTGTCACTTGCCGGTCGGCATTACGCATTAGTGAATCTCAGCGGTGGACAGACCGTGCTGCGTATTGGTGGAGTGCGGGCGCGGGATATTCTGGCAAGTGACTGTACGTTGGATTTTCATCCCCACGTTTTTCACCATGGTCACTGCAGGCAATCACTATTGGCGGGCGCTCCGGTCTTGGTTCGACGCGTTGATGAACGGGATGACGTGGCTTTTGATTTGGTGGTTCGACGGAGTTTTTCCCGCCATCTGTTTGACTGGTTGACCGATGCTGCGCACGAGACAGGGTATATTTTGCGACCGCCTCATTGTGAATGATTGCAAACTGATTGGCCGGACAGTTTGACGAAGGAGCACTATTCATGGCACACGTTGCCCTCATTGTTCATCTTGATATAAAAGCCCAAGCATTACCTGAGTTCCTTGACCTGGCGCGTGCGCACGGCACTAACAGTCAGCGAATTGAAGCGGGTTGTCTACGTTTCGATGTCCTCGTGTCGACTGAACGCGATAACCATGTTGTCCTGGTCGAGGTCTACGAAGATGACGCGGCGCTCGAGTCACATTGGAACTCGAAACACATGGCGCGTTACCTGGAGCAGGTGGACGGTATGATTGAAAACCGCGAACGATACCGCTGCGCATGCTAACGGTGCGCGGGTCAGGAGATCATGCGGGAATGCGATAGAACTTGCGGGCGTTGGCGAAGAAAAGGTTGTCCTGTTGGGTCGGTGGTAGATCACAGACGATTTCCTGAAAGCCTGAATACAGAGTATTGAAATCTACGCACAATCGGTCTACCGGGAAATTGCTGGCAAACATCGCGCGCGTGTGTTCAAAGATAGCCAGTGCATCGCGTATTACGCCTCGGTTCGCTTCGACGGTCCAGGGCAGCCCCGCTTGGCCTAGCCCTGATATTTTTATCGCCGTATTGTCCTGTTGGGCGAGCTTTTCCAGCGCTTTGCGCCAAGGCGCGAGGTCATGGCGGTGTCGACCGAGCGGTAGGCCGGTGTGATTGAGAATTAACGTTGTCTCGGGAAAATCGCACGCGAGGTCCGCTGCCTGATCCAGGTGCCAGTAGGGTACCTGCAGGTCGAACGAAAAGCCGTACTGTGCCAATTTAGAATAACCATCGCGCCAGATTTTATCGTCCATAGAACCGGGTTGGCCGCGCTTCACTGTGTCGCTGCTCAACGCCGCCCGGGGCTTTTGACGAACGCCGCGCACTCGCTCGAACGCGGCGTGCTTTGATAGGACGTCGTCGACATCTTCGCGCTCAAGCCGAGCCTGTACAACAAGGACCACGGGGTGGGCTAACGTGGTCAGTACCTCTTCCAGCCAACGGGTCTCGCCCACGGGATCGGCGGGGTTCCATTCCGCCTCCACGTGCACGCTGCCCAGTACTGTGTGGCCAGCCGTATCGGCAAGATAATGTTCACCCAAGTAGTTACGACAGATGGCGGTGTAGTCGCCGTAGCGGAAAGGGATTCGGGGTTGATCACACAGCCAGGGGTGGTTAGCGCCTTCCAGGTCCCACAAATGGTGGTGGGCGTCGACCAAATTCACGCCGAGTCACTCGCGTTCTGTGTGTGGGGTAATGCTGTCGTCGGTAGCGTCGATTCGATGCTCAATATTGAGGATATGCCCCAGGTCGTAACTTCGTGTTTTTACATCGACCACTCTGTCATCTGCCCATACTTCATTAATGTCAAAGGCCGCCGAAACAAAATAATGAATCGAAACAATGAGGCCCCAGATGACAAGTGGCCAGAACAAAGACCAGCGTGCGCCCAGTGCCCATTCGATGCTCAGCAACAGGCAGATCGCACTGACCAGGACTAACGCGTGATGGCGAAAGTAAAATCGGGCAGGAAGAAAATGCCGATTTCCCCGGAATCGAGTCATCGTTTGAAGAGTCGTCTCTTCGGTGTGTCCTGATCGTCACCCTCCCGCAGGGTGGAGTAGTGTCGGGTGATGCTAACGATGCGACGTGAGTACCACAGCAACAGGACTAGGACGAGGGCGACGAGCAGCGTATCGAAGAGAGAGTGGTCGGAGCGAAGTCCATAGAAGACGAGGTAAGCGAGACCTGCCAGTGGTGCGAAGCTGAGATAAAGTGCCGCGTTGTAGTGCTTCGCATAGGCAAAAATGACGCTCGCAAAAGTGACTGACAACGCGTAAAGCGAAATGTTCGGTGAGCGCCCCTGGGGCCCGACGTCGGTTAGCGCTGTAATGGAGACCACTCCAAATAAAATGCCGATAAAGACACTATAAGCCAGGATTTCGTAGTCAGCCTGCTGGCGCTTCAGTCGATGGACTGGAATGAGATAGGGCGTTGTCCGGTCATCCCAGACGTATCGTTTGAACAGATTTTCCCAGTCAAGCATACGATTTTTGGCCCCTAGCGCGTCGGGATTATTTTCAGTAACAGGAGGAGCAGCCCTATTGCCGACTGTTTGCCCGGTCCGCTTCAGTAGACTCACGCATTTTGCGGGACTGCATCTCGAGCTGATCCTCCACTTTGTCGAGTTCCACCCTTTCCTTGCCTTCGACGAAGCCGCCTTCTTGCTCTGGCCACTCCAGTGTCATCAGGTTGTAGCGTGTGTTTTTGGGGCCAAACAGCACCATTACGACCTGTAGCCAGACTGCGATACCGGCCAAAAGCGCGGTGATGAGACCAAACACCAACACCAGCTTGATGATCCAGCGATGGGACATCCCAACCAGAGAGGCTGAAATTTCACCACATTGCCACCAAGCACAATCGGGAGCGCGATTGAAAGCCCAGGAGTCGTAGGCATACATAGCGGCGTAATAGATGATGACGCAGGTAAAGGGCACTAGGAAGATAGTCAATCCGATAAGTTCCAGCCAGGCCTTCTTGCGGAAAGCAAGTGTTTCCCGGACCAAATCAACTCGGACATGCGTATTCCAGATATAACCGAAGCCCAGCACTAGCGCGAAGAGGGCTGTGTGCGAGTGCCATTCAAGTTCTTGTAACAACGTGGAATCGAAGAACGGGCTGATGTTTTCACGCAGCCAGATTTGTATCGGGTCGCCCTGAATCCTAATCCACCGCGCTTTGCGGATAAATAAGTCCATCACGGTAATCAGAATCATGGGCATTGCGAACCAGGAGCCAAAACGCCCAACCGCGTCGACGAATCGCCGTAATTGCTCGGCAATTTTAAGGGTAATGGGTAATTCGTCCCCCGACAGGTGCCTCAGCTCTGTTGCTGGCACGGTGGCGGATATGGTTTCGTTCACTTGGATGTTCTCCGTTAGTCAGATGCCAGGCACTAGTAGTCGTAGGCGAGTTTCATCAGCCACAGGGCAACGTTGGGTTTCCACATCACCAGAATTAATCCGCAAAGCTGGAGCAGAACGAATGGAATGATGCCCTTGTAGATTTCCTGAATCTTGACTTCTTTGGGCGCGATGCCCTTGAGATAGAAGAGCGCGAAACCAAACGGTGGTGTAAGGAATGAGGTTTGCAGGTTAATGGCCATCAGCACCAGGAACCAGAACACAACGTCTTTGGAAGCGATGTGTTCGCCAAAATCGAGTCCGACAATGAGTGGTGCAAAGACCGGCAGCACAATCAGGGTAATTTCGATCCAGTCCAGAAAGAACCCCAGCATAAACGTGATGCCCATCAGCAAAATCAGTAATTGCCAGGAGGTCAATCCTGCTGAGAGGATCAAGTGTTCAACGATGTCATCGCCGCCCAGCGAGCGATAGACATAAGCGAAACAGGTCGCGCTGATGATGATGAAAAAGATCATCGCGATAGTGCGCGCTGAGGTGTGACAGACACCCTTGAGCAGATCGAAAGTTAATCGCCGATTACCAATGGCGAGCAATATGGTTCCAAAGGCTCCCACGGCACCTGCCTCACTGGGCGCGGCGACACCGAAGAGGATCGAGCCTTTAATCATGAAAATCAGTAGAACAGGCGGCAGAAAACTCTTGAAGATCATGCCCGGGTATTTATTTCTCGGCACATAGAGCAGTTCTGCCGGCAGACTGGGGGCGACCTCGGGTCTCATCTTGGCATAGACAGCGACAAACAACAGATAAAAGAAGGCGAGCACTAATCCAGGCACGATTGCGGCCATGAACATATTGCCGACGGACACTGCCATCAAGTCGGCCATGATGATGAGCATGATGCTCGGCGGGATCAGAATCCCGAGCGTGCCAGAGGCCGCGATACAACCACACGATAGCGAATTCTTGTAACCCTGTTTGATCATGGTCGGTAGGGCGAGAGCGGTCATCATGGTGACCGAAGCACCGATGATGCCAGTCATTGCAGCCAACACTGTGCCCATGACGATGACGGCCAATGCGAGGGACCCGGCCACATTTTTCAGTAGTACCTGTACGCAGTAGAGCAAGTCGTTGGCCACTCCGCTGCGCTCCATCATGACACCCATGAAGACAAATGCGGGAACAGCCACCAGTACCAGGTTCTCAGCACCCTGAAACCAGATTCTGGGTAGGAAGTTAAAAAATTCGATCAGACTGAACAAGTCTAACCAATAGCCAATCATGCCAAATAGAAAGGCAATGCCGCCAAGGATGAAAGCCACCGGAAACCCTGAAAACAACAGACACGCCAGGGTGCCAAACATGATGATGGGGAGAAAATCCTGCACGGTATACAGGAGATCTTGTTGTTCCTCGGCGTTCATGCCGAGAATCCTCAGGTAGACAAAGGCGATCACCGAAAGGATGACGACAACGACTCCGATGCGCCAGTGGCGCCAGGTGGTTTTTTGGACTGCTTCCATTCCGTGACTCCGTTTTCGAATTGTAGTGTCGGTCGATGTCTTCAACCGTTACGCAACTTTCCTGGCAGCTGCCGTTGTCCGGCGCCTTCCATTTCGTCTTCAAGGGATCGATCCAGCCTGAAACCGGCCGCAAACCGCTGGATATTTAAACTGGCCGGCGTATCCTCCTTAACTTCTGGCCCTGATGTTAGCTTATTAGGCAAGCACAATTCCACACCGTATCCGCGGTCAAGGCGGCAGATGGCTAGAATCCCACCTGATCCGCTCCCTTAAGGGCCAGCATCTGGCGCGCCTCATCTGCGCTCGCAATGTCCATCGACAATCGTTCGACAATCCGCCGAATGATCGAGACCTGCTGGGCATTGGATGTTGCGAGCTGCCCCTTCCCCGCATATAGGCTGTCTTCGAGTCCGACACGCACGTTGCCCCCCATAATCGCGCTCATGGTGACCAGCGGTAACTGGTGCCGGCCTCCGGCGAGCAGACTCCACACGTAGTCATCACCAAACAACTTGTCGGCGATGCGACGCATGTGGGTCACGTTTTCAGGATCAGCACCGATACCCCCTAAAATGCCAAAAATGGATTGTACGAAAAGCGGTGGCTTGACCAGCCCGCGGTCTAGAAAGTGTGCAAGATTATAGAGATGGCCAATGTCGTAGCACTCAAATTCAAAACGCGTGCCGCACCCCTCACCCAGTGTTTGAAGTACATGCTCAATATCTTTAAACGTGTTGCGAAAGATAAAGTCACGACTGTTTTCCAGGTGTGCCCGTTCCCATTCATAGCGAAATTCATCGTAGCGCTGCAGCATCGGGAAAAGCCCAAAGTTCATCGAACCCATATTGAGCGAACACATTTCGGGGCTGGTTCTGAGCGGTGCGGCGAGACGCTCGTCCAGGGTCATGCCATGGCCACCACCGGTGGTAATGTTGATCACGGCATCGCAGCCGTCACGAATCGTGGGCAGAAACTGCATGAATATTTCAGGGTCTGGTGTGGGCCGACCATCGGCTGGGTCCCGCGCATGCAGGTGAATGATAGCGGCGCCCGCTTCGGCCGCATCGATCGATTGTTGGGCAATGTCTGCGGGGGTTAATGGCAGGTGGGGAGACATGCTTGGGGTGTGGATTGACCCAGTGACGGCACAGGTGATGATGACTTTGCGGCCTTTGGCCATAACGTGCTCCTTTGAAAAATCGGATGTTTTAATCGAGTGTTTTAGTCAGTTAATCGATCGAGAATGGCTTCGGCTTCGATTTCGACTTTCAGTTCCGGGCTGACAAGGGCTGGAACCCCGACCAGTGTCGAGGCAGGCCGATGTTCACCAAAGTACGCCTGCCGAATGGGGTTAATCTTTTCCCTGTCGTTAACATCGATGAGGAAAACCTGCACCTTGACGATATTTTCCGGCCGCCCCCCCGCGGCACGCAGCGCGCCGTCGAGGTTGTGCATGGCGACCTCAAATTGTTCGACGACGTCTGTGGGAACCGAACCGTCTGGGCGGATACCCACGGTGCCGGATAGCCAAACCCGGTCACCTGCCCGCACCGCATGGCAATAGTGGCTGACTGGCTCAGGTTGGTCCTCAAGCAGGTATCGTTGAATCGTTGTCATTGTCAATCACCTCGTCGTGCGCTATCGATCACGCTATCATGATTGGCTTGCCTCTGCCAAACCCGTCATCGCTGGCGATGCCCGGCGCTGCGGAAATTTGTACGGGTATACGGCTTGGCCACAACACGAGTATTGCAGCTCTTGAATGACTCGACATCTGCCGGAGACAAGCCGCCGCGTCGTAGTGGGAGTTTAGAGCTCATGCGCAACCGGGAATTCGTTTCTCTCTGGTTTGTTGGCGGTGCACTAAATACGGTTCGTTGGCTCGAGACGCTGGGGGTCGGTGTGGTGGTGTTCGAAATCACCGCATCCCCCTTTGCGGTGGCCCTGATGGTGATCTTGCGGTTCCTGCCTTTGGCGCTCTTGGGAGCTTTGACAGGCGCGCTCGCGGAACGAATCAATCGTCGCCTCGTATTGTTGGTCAGTATGCTCGTTATGGGAGTGGCTTCATTGTGGTTTGGTGTGATGGCGCTAACTGGCCATGTCACGTTGTGGCTGCTGAGCGCAAGCGCACTGCTGAATGGTTTGCTATGGGCGTTTGATAATCCCGTGCGAAGAACGTTGTTTGCTGATGTTGTAACGCCCGCTCAACTGGGTTCTGCTATGACTTTGGACTCTGTGACAAGCAACAGCACTCGTTTTGTTGGGCCGGTACTGGGGGGGCTTTTTCTCGAGTATGCCGGTATACACGGTGTATTTTTTCTCGGCTCGCTTCTTTACGCAGTGGCAACATTAATCATGCTGTTTGGCACTCGAGTAGCCGGTAGCCAGAGGTTGGGTGGGGGTTCAAGCGTGTTTTCTGCGTTGTTGAATGGCTTTCGTCTGCTACGAAAGGAACGCACTTTGCAGGGTGTCATGGCTGTGACGCTGGTCTTTAATGTATGGGGTTTTCCGTTTATGTCGATGATTCCGGTAATTGGAAAGGAGGTGCTGGGTTTAACGCCTTTACCGCTGGGTGTGTTGATGAGCGCCGAGGGCGTGGGTGCACTGTTGGGGGCGCTGCTTATTCTGGCCTTTGCTGAGCTGCGGCACTATCGGTATCTATACACTTATGGGACATTTCTCTGTTTGGTAATGGCGTTTGCGTTTTCTCAGGTGGAGTCTTTCCTGTCGGCTGCAGGGTTTCTCTTCTTGGTTGGTATTGGGGCGGGCTGTTTTGGGGCCATGCAGGGCGTGCTGGTGATGTTGTGCACGCCAGTGGAAGCGCGTGGGCGGATGATGGGGGTCTTGTCGGTATGTATTGGTTTATGTACCGTGGGTTTTCTACATATTGGTTTGCTTGGAAATTGGCTCGGCGCCGAGCTTGCGATTGTTATCTGTACAGTCGAAGGTTTGTTGGTGCTGTTGCTGGTCTGTCGGCTCTGGCCTGAGGTTCTCGCTTTCCAGACCTTGCCTGATCGTTAGTAGCCAGCAGCAGGAAGATGGCTGGAATAGAGGGGGTTTGATGAAGATTACTGACATTCGTGTGGATCATTTTCGTATTCCGCTCGATCCACCGCTGTCCGACTCTACGCATGGCCTGATGACGACTTTCGGGCTTGTCACGGTTCGAATAACCGTAGGCACTGGTCACACAGGCCTCGGTTATACCTATACCGTGGGTGATATAGGAACAACCGCGATCCATCGACTGATTGAAGAAAACCTAGTGCCATGGTTGTTGGGCCGTGATGCGAACGCGATCGACCGGTTATGGCAGGACATGTGGTGGCATCTGCATTTCGTCGGTCGCGGGGGAATTGCCAGTTTTGCCATGGCGGCGGTTGACATTGGCTTGTGGGATCTGAAGGCGCGTGCGCGCGAAGTCCCGCTATGGCGGATGCTGGGTGGAGGTGATGGGCGGGTGAGAGCATACGCCGGTGGAATCGACCTGCAGTTCACACTGGATCAGTTACGGGCACAAACTCAAGGCTTTACAGACCGGGGATTCCGCGCGGTCAAGATGAAGGTGGGGCGAGCGAATTTGTCCGAAGATGTGGAGCGGGTCTATGCCATGCGAGAATGGCTTGGTGACGACATTCCATTGATGGTCGATGCCAACATGCGCTGGAGTGTGAGCGAAGCGGTGCGCGCTGCGCGGAGGTTGGCCCAGGCCGATCTTTTCTGGCTCGAAGAACCGACGATTCCAGATGATGTGGCGGGTCATGCCCGTATTGCACGCGAAGGTGGTGTGCCGATCGCCAGTGGCGAGAACCTGCACAGTACTTACGAATTTCGTGACTTGATCCGTTACGGCGGTATCAGTTTTCCTGAGCCTGATGCGGCGACGCTGGGTGGTATTACACCCTGGTTGCGCGTGGCTCGGCTGGCGGAGAGTCACAATTTGCCGGTGACCTCGCACGGCGTTCACGACATTCATGTTCACCTGCTCGGTGGTATTCCCAATGCGTCTTATCTTGAGGTGCACGGCTTCGGGCTCGAGCGATTTATTGAGTCACCTCTGCAGATCAGCGAAGGTCTGGCACAGGCGCCTGATCGACCTGGCCACGGAGTGGCGTTTGATTTCGATGCCCTCTCATCGTTAGCACCCTGAGCGGTGTTCGCGGCGAGCGGGACTCATACAACCGACCGTAAGGAGGAAGCATTATGTCATTTAAGACCCGTTATATTTTCTCAGCCAGTATGGATGTGAGTCCTGAAAGTGAAAGCCTTTTCAATGAGGTTTATGACGACGAACACGTCCCCATGTTGCTGGAGGTGCCTGGAGTCGTCGCAGTATCTCGGTTAATTACCGAGGAACTAAAAGTGGCCATGGGTGGCGAGATCCATGTGGTGCCAAACGATGGAATCCCCCGATATAGTGCTGTGTATCAGATAGAAAGCCCCGAGGTGCTGACCTCCAATGCCTGGGCTGCTGCCGTCGAGCAGGGTCGCTGGCCGGGACAGGTGAGGCCCCATACCTCTAACCGACAGCACGTTCTGCGCAAGGTGATCAGGTCGTCAGAGGGATGACGTAAAGCGCACGCAAAGTCAGTTGGCAGCCTTCGCTACGGTGTTGGTGTTTGGTGCCATCGATAAAACGTCACGGTTGCCGAACAAAGTTGCGATAAATGCTGGCGTCGCACGTTGCCGTTCGGTGTCAATGCGCACGGTTACCGTCATGCCGGCTCGCAGTCTGGTTGCCTTCGTCCCCTGTTGGTCGAGGTCTAACCGAACAGGAACCCACTGTACGACTTTGACCCAGTTACCCGAGGCGTTTTGCGGTGGCAAAAGAGCAAACTCCGCACCGGTTGCCGGCGCAATATTGGCGACAACAGTCGCCCAGATTTGATCAGGGTAGGCATCCGCCACCACACGGGCCTGCTGCCCCTCACGAACATAAGTCAGTTGGGTTTCCTTGAGGTTCGCTTCAATCCAAACTCTGGTCGTGTCAACCAGGCTGAAGACAGGTTTCCCAGCTGCTACAAATTCGCCTGTTTGTAGTTTGAGGTTAGTGATAATCCCGCTGGTAGCTGCGATTATTCTTGTACGGGCTAGATCCAGCGCAGCCTGATCACGGGTCGCACGCGCACGTCGGTAACTGGGATGATTTTCAATGGGTCGGTTGACGTCACCTCCGAGTGTGGCGAGCACCCGTTCAGTGCTCTGTTTAATTAATTGCACCTGCTGTTTGGCGGTCTCCACCGTATGCAACGCTTCGTCGTAGCGCTCCTCACTGCCAAGGCCCTGCTTGCGCAGTTGGCGCTGACGTTTTGATTGGCGACTCAGAAAATCGACTTGCTTTAGTGCGTGTTTCCTCTTGATCAGTGTCTCTCGATAATCAGCGCGAAGCGATTCGATCTCTGTCGCGACGAGGTCCATTTCAGATTCAGCCCGTTGTACTTCTATTTCGTAAGGCGCAGCGTCCAACAGAAACAGCAGGTCGCCCTTACGTACACGCTGGTTTTCGTCGACAGCGACGTGGATTACGCGGCCAGATACATCGGCGCTGATAGTAATGACGTCTGATTTGACGTAAGCATTTTCTGTTACCACATAGCGTCCACCAGTTGCATACAGGTAAATCAGTCCTAGTAGCACGATCACGGGCACTACCAGCAGGAGCAGCGGTCGCAGAAGTGGTCGGGATTTCGGGCGTGGGGACCCGCTGTCATCGCTCAACGGGATGTTCCCCCTTTAGGGTTCGCCGGCTTCGATGGACCGCTTTCATTGAGGCGGGCGAGATTCTCTTTGATGGTGATTAGCGAGTCCACAAATTGTTCGCGATCACTACGACTCAGTCCAAACAGCGCGTCCCGACGCAGCTCAGCTGCGATGGTGCGCATTGTCTGCACTGAAGGTTCGACCTCGGCAGTCAGGTAGACCCGTTTTGCCCGTCGGTCATTATCATCGGTCTGTCGACGGACCAGATTTTTGGCTTCCATTCGGTCAAGCAATCTCCCGAGTGTCGCTTTTTCTATATCAAGTATTTCCGCGAGGTCCGACTGCGTGATACCGTCTTGCCTGAAAAGATGAGTCAGGACCCACCACTGTGAGCGAGTAAGGCCGAGAGCTCGCACTCGACGGTCGAATGTCGTTCGGAGCAGGCGTGCCACGTCATTGACGAGAAAGCCAAAGTTGCGTTCAAGGTTTTCGCGCACTGGGGTAAAATTAGTTGCCTAAACGATAATAACCAAGGATATTGTAACCAGGGATACTATTATGAATCAAATTGACCTGAATGGCCGTCACGCCGTTGTTACCGGCGCCGCGCAGGGAATCGGACTTGCGATTGTCGAGCGATTTCTGATGTCGGGCGCGAGCGTTAGCCTGTGGGATCGAGATGACGCGTTACTGAAGGAAACGGTATCGGGGCTGAATCGCGAGGGTGCTGTGCATCACATGGTGATCGATGTTACCGATGCTGAAGGCGTTGCGGATGCATTAAAGCAGACAGAGCGCGCGATCGGCGGCATCGACATTATGATCAATAACGCCGGTATTGCCGGACCGATCGCCCCGTCCTGGGAATATCCTGTCGATGCGTGGCGCGAGGTGATTGAGGTCGATCTCAATGGTGTGTTCTTTTGTTGTCGCGCTGTTTTGCCAGGGATGCGTGAGCGAAATTATGGCCGTATCGTGAACGTGGCCTCAATAGCCGGTAAGGAGGGCAATCCCAATGCGGCGGCCTACAGCGCAGCCAAAGCGGGCGTCATTGCCCTGACCAAGTCATTGGCTAAAGAAACGCCGGATTTGAGCATTTCAATCAATTGCGTGACTCCTGCGCCCGTAAAGACGCGAATTTTTGATCAAATCACTCAGGAGCATATTGATTACATGTTGTCAAAAGTTCCGCGTGGACGTTTCCTCGAGCGCGAGGAAGCCGCCGCCATGATTGCGTGGATGGCGTCGGAGGAAAATTCTTATACCACTGGCGCTGCGTTTGATCTTAGCGGTGGACGCGCGACCTACTAGAGCCCGTTGGGGCACAGAGCGAGAGGCAAGGAATGATGAAGCCATCACACAAGACCACTATCATGGTGACACGTCGTTGGACTGAGGCCGTTTACGACGAGCTGGCAGAACGTTACGACGCAAGGTTGAACCTGGATGACCGGGAACTGTCTGCTGAAGACATCATTGCGGGTTGCGAAGGGGTAACGGTGCTTTGCCCGACGACCATGGATGCGATCGATGCGGCATTGATCGCCCGGTTGCCAGACAGTGTGCGCCTGATCGCCGGGTTTGGGGCTGGAACCGAGCATATCGATGTGGCCGCAGCGCTCGAACGACAGATACTGGTTAGCAATACTCCCGGTGCGGTGACAGAGGATACGGCTGATATTGCCTTCGCATTGATTCTGGCAGCATGCCGACGATTGGTTCACGGTGATAACCACCTGCGGGCAGGGCGCTGGGATGGGGTGCGCATCGATGAACCATTGGCTGGCGTCAGTGTGTGGGGTTCGACGATCGGGATTGTCGGTTTGGGACAGATAGGGCGGGCTGTTGCGCGCCGCGCCCGTGCTTTTGGTATGCAGGTGCTCTATCACAATCGTAATCGGCAGGTGGATGCAGAAACCGAATTCAACGCCACCTACTGCCCGGATTTTTCTGAGTTGCTGGCGCTATCCGATGTGGTCTCGTTGCATTGTCCACTGACACCGGCGACACACCATCTTATCGATCGAGCCGCGCTGTCACAGATGAAATCAACGGCGGTGCTGATCAACACGGCACGCGGGCCGGTGGTGGATGAATCCGCCTTGATCGAATGCCTGAGTAGGGGAGGAATTTTCGCCGCTGGTCTCGATGTTTATGAACACGAGCCGAAAGTGTCAACAGAATTGATGGCGCTGGGGAATGTCGTGCTGGCTCCCCATCTCGGTACGGCGACTCGCAACGCACGTGATGCCATGGGAATGCGGGTGATTGCCAATATCGAAGCTTTTCTGTCCACCGGTTCCCCCGGCGATCAAGTCACCGCTTAGGCCTTGGGATCAAGCACGCTGTATATCAGTGAGAGTGGCGCGGTAACGTTTTGCGGATACGCTGATATTTGGCGGCGAGTTCGATAATGCCGCCGCCCGCGAGTTGCCCTACGGTGCTGCGGTAGATTTCCTGCCAGGGAGTTTGGTTTTCAATGACTGTCTCTTCAAGCGCCTGGCGTCGCGCGTCCAGCGTGTCCTCATCGACAAGCACGTCCAGTGTCCCCGTGTTTAGATCGATTCGCACGGTATCTCCAGTGACCAGTATGGCAAGACCGCCGCCCACGGCAGATTCGGGCGACACGTTTAAGATAGACGGGCTACCGGAAGTGCCGCTTTGCCGTCCGTCCCCCAGGGTCGGTAATTCTCGAATACCTTGTTTGATGAGTTGGTCAGGGGGCTGCATGTTAACGACTTCGGCCGAGCCTGGATAACCGATTGGGCCGCAGCCACGGATGACCAGAATACAATCGGCGTCGATATTGAGCGCGGCGTCGTTGATCCGGGCATGGTAATCCTCCGGGCCCTCGAACACGATGGCACGCACCTCAAACACGTTTTCGTGGCCCGGTCTGGACAGGTAGCGTTGACGAAAATCATCACCGATGACTGAAGTTTTCATGATGGCGGCGTCACATAGATTGCCGCGCAGAACCGCGAAACCGGCGTTCTCCTTCATGGGATCAGTGTAGGAGCGGATCACATCGTGATTACGTGATGGACTATCACTGCAGTTTTCAGAGATGGTGGTGCCATCGCAAGTGAGGGCATCGCCATGAAGTTTGCCAGCGCGCAGCAGTTCGTGCATAACCGCTGGCACACCACCTGCCAAGTGGTAGGCTTCCCCAAGATACTCCCCCGCCGGTTGTAGATTGACCAGTAGCGGAATGTCCAGGCCGATGGTTTCCCATTCCCCAATATCTAGTTCTACGCCGATGTGGCTGGCAATGGCATTGATATGAATCGGGGCATTGGTCGAACCACCAATGGCAGAATTAACCCGAATGGCGTTTTCAAAGGCTTTGCGGGTCAGAATGCGGGATGGTGTGAGGTCTTCTTCGACCATTTCGACAATGCGCAGACCTGTCCGGTACGCTATTGCTGCACGTTCCTTTAGCGGTGCCGGTATGGCCGCACTGCCGGATAGACTGATGCCCAGCGCCTCGGCCAGGGAGTTCATGGTCGTTGCAGTGCCCATGGTATTGCAGTGTCCGGCTGACGGAGTGGCATCGGCGACCAGTTGAATGAATTCCTCGTCGTCGATTTCGCCAGCGGCTAGCAATTTCCTCGCTTCCCATACGATCGTGCCGGAGCCTGCCAGTTGGCCGCGCCAGTAACCATTCATCATCGGCCCCCCGGACAACGCAATGGCCGGGATGTCGACCGTGGCGGCACCCATGATCATGGCCGGCGTGGTTTTGTCGCAGCCTGTGGTTAGAACGACGCCGTCGATGGGATAACCGAACAGAACCTCAACCAGGCTCAGATACTGCAGGTTGCGATCGAGCGCCGCCGTGGGGCGTTTGCCGCTTTCCTGTATCGGGTGCACCGGAAACTCGATGGCGATTCCGCCTGCCTCGCGAATGCCCTCACGTATGCGTCTCGCGAGGTCTATATGGATTCGATTGCACGGCACCAGGTCGCTGCCTGTCTGTGCAATGCCAATAATGGGCTTTCCCGAGCGCAGTTCCGCAGCAGTAATGCCAAAATTGGTGTAACGTTCTATGTGAAGTGCAGTGGCGCTGGGGTCACCGGGAATATCAAACCATTCTCTACTGCGTAATCGTTGCTTGGATTTTTCTGCCATGGGAAGTCTCGGTCTTAACTGTCATAAAGTCTGGATAGTGCGGGTGTCGTTTGTTTGGCGGAGCCGCGATCTGTTCAAGCGAGTATAGGTTCGTGCCTGGCTCATCGCCAACCAGAGGCGATACTTTAGTTCAGATTAAACGTGGCGAGGGCATAGCAAAGTGAGTACTAACACTGACGAGGCTGCGCAACTTCTCTTGGCGGCCTGGAAAGGGACAACTCGTATCAATGGATTGCCCTCGAGGTGCAGACCCGCTGATCTTCACCAGGGTTATGCCATACAAGATGCGTTGCTTTTGGCGACTGGCGAGGCGCTTGGCGGTCATAAGATTGCTGCGACCAGCGTGGCGGGTCAGGAACACATTGGGATTACCCATCCGATTAACGGGGGATTGTTGAGTTCTCAAATTCGCTCACCTGGTGCGCAAGTGTCGTTAAGCGGTAATCAGATGTGCGCGGCAGAGGCAGAATTTGTGTTTGCATTTAAAGCGCGTGT
>Ga0066376_10000533_pt1 | contig 35306 bp, 33 predicted proteins | sample Knorr_S15_td_Bot_FD_77009 | JGI IMG/M metagenome (GOLD analysis project Ga0066376, IMG submission 77009) | Marine microbial communities from Southern Atlantic Ocean transect - Knorr_S15_td_Bottom_ad_5009_LV_A | ecosystem: Environmental > Aquatic > Marine > Oceanic | place: Southern Atlantic... | reverse complement strand
TAGGCGCGGTAGATCTATACCCCGCACCGGGAGTCCAAACACACCACCACCCTCATGTTTCTCTCCCTTTAAAAGTGTCCCATTATCGCTGAACGCCTACAGTCAAACCGCCACATAAAATACGGGATTAGGAGACCAGCAACATGACTTAAGAGCGATTTTCAATCTACCGGCCCATCCACAAAGCCATCCGCCACATCTTGTTCTCCACTTCTCGCCAACTGGGTTTGGCCGATTTCGGGGATGACGCCGTGACTCAGGAAACCCTGGCCAACCTGGACGCCACCATCGGGTTCCTACGAGAGCATAGGAGTCATGAAGACGTCCATGTTCATACAGCTCTGGAGCGCAAGATTCCGGGCATCACAGCTAGTTTTGCAGAAGACCATGAAGAAGACGACCGTTTAACCCAGGAAATCGAGCAACTAGCAACCCGAATCAAGAGCGCCACCGGAGCCCAAAGAGTTGAGCTGGGGGTGGAAGTGCATGAGCGCTACAACGCCTATTTGGGTATCTACTTGGGCCACTTGTACCGGGAAGAAACCGTGCTTCAACAGGCTCTCTGGGACAATTTCACCGACGAAGAACTAATCGCCATTGATGGGGCAATCGCCGGGGAGATAGCACCGGAGCGCATGGGTCTCTGGCTGACCGAGATGTGCGCCAGCTATAACCCCGACGAGATAACCCTGATTCTGAACATTGTGAAGTCGGAAGCGCCGCCCGAGGTTTTCCAAGGCATTACCCAACTGGCCGAGAGTGTTATGCAACCGGCAATGTGGGCCAAGGTGCGGGCCAGGATTTGACCTTGTTCACCTAACGAATTGCGTGGCCAACGATCCGATATCCACGGTCTGCACGTCGGGCGTGGACGTGCGCAATTCTCTCATCGCTCCAGGGTCGTACGATGCTGTTAGTTCCTTGAGCCGGGGATAGACTTCTTCGGAAAATAGTTTCATGGAGTTAATCGTTTCGTCGAAAGTCATGAACCCAGCTTGGCCCATCATGAGCAGATTGCCGAATCCACCTGAGTATTCCCAGAAACTCTTGATTTGCTGGAATACCTGTTCCGGCGTGCCTGCGCATACGTTGCCCAAGGCCATCTGCTCATCCAACTTTGGAACCAGCGGAAGCCCCGACGACGAAGTGGTGCCCCTCATGATGTTTGCCGCCACCGATGGCGAGTGATAGCCCGGCGGATTATTAAATTGGGTTGCTACTTTGTTGGAGGTCATGTACCACAGAAGCCGGTTGGCTCCCTCTTGAGCTGCCTTCTCGTTTTCGCCGACATAAATCATTGCGCAATAGGCCAGCCGGTCTAGGGGTGCATCCTGACCGTGGTTTTCCAGGTAAGACTGGCGATAGCCGTCAAAAATTTTGCGGATGTTAGGGTAACCGGCTAGGAAGACCGCTCCGGTATGCCCACGCTGAGCGACTTGGTCCGCAGAGTTGGCGCTGCCCATGGTAATCCAAACCGGTGGATGAGGCTGTTGAAACGGCCTAGGCCATATATTAACCTGCCGGGCGTGGAACCACCGGCCCTCGAAATTGAACGGGCCATCGTGATGAGTCCATGCCTTCATGATTAGGTCGTGGGCCTCCCATAGCTTTTCACTGCCACGGTAAGGAAAGGCGTTCGCGGGCGCAACTTCGTAGGGCACACCTCGGACAAATCCGCACTCAAGGCGCCCTCGTGACAACACGTCGATCAAGGCCATCTCTTCGGCGACGCGGATGGGCTGTTTTCGATTGGCGATGGGGTTACCTAGAATCAGGAGCCGGGCTTTCTTGGTCTCCCGAGCTAGTATTCCCAGCAGGATTGGGGCTGCGGGAACCATGCAGGTTGCGGTCTGATGGTGCTCATTGTTCATGATATCCAGGCCCATCTCATCGGCTGCGCACCACATGTCCAGATACATGTGGTACAAATCCGCCCCAGTGTCTGGATCGAAATGGGAATTGGGCAGGTTCACTCGGATAGACTCGTAGGAGTCGGCGTCGGGCAGATTCGGATAGGCGTTTTCGGTGAAAAACCAAGTTCTCATAAGTTCTTCCTATCTTTCCTTAGCTCTTTGCAAAATCCAAGAAATGCTTCATGAATTCTTCGGGTTGTTCCACATGAGGGGCATGTCCGGCTTTTGGGATAACTACCATGCTTGCGCCGGGAATCATGTTCTTTAGGGCTTGACCGTACTGAGGCGACACGATGCCGTCACTCTCGCCCCAAATGAGTTGCGTGGGAATGTTGATGCGGTGTAGCCGGTGGGGCAGTTTGGGATTGTGCATGTAGGGCTCCCAAGTATAGAAACCCAATGCCACTCGTTGGGCCGCCAAAAGTTGGAGTTCTTCATCGGTCATGGTTGCCGGATCCGGAGCCATCAATGGGTCGTGCCAGGTGATTCTCGTCTGCTCCGAGGGAGGAAGGGCGAATACGTCGGCGATGTCCCGGTCAAAAGGGCCGCCCGGCTTGATGCCCACCGAGTCGACCAACACCAGCTTGGAGAACCTTTGGGTGCTCATGACGGCTATCTCTGCCGCCGCCCAGCCACCCATGGAAAATCCCACCAGAATCGCATCTTTGAGGTCCAGGTGGTCAATCAAGTCCATGTACAAGAAGACCAAGTCTTGAAGATTGTCAAAGTGTTCCGGGATAGCAGTGCCAGCGAACCCGGGATGAACCGGCTGTATCACATCGTAATGGTCTGCCATACGGTCGAAAACAGGAAGTCGGTCTTCGGGCCCATCGTCCCCATGTAGCAGCAGTACCTGAGGTCCAGAGCCTTTACGGAGGACCTGCAGGTCCACGCCAGGCAGCTTGATGGTGGTTTTGTTGACGGTTGTCATATATCTGTCTGGTAGCTTGATATCGAGGTAATCTCGTTTGCACTAAGGTTACTGGGGAGATTGTACTGCCTGAAGAAATGGCAAGGCAATCATGCAGGATTTACCGGGGAAAACCAGAATCACCTCAGGTGGCTTCGGGGGCTGTCGATCTTAGTTTTGGAGCTCCACTACGCACCAAGGCGAACCAAATGGTCACAAACAAGGATGCACCGGCTGCCCCGGTAATCGCAATCTCCCAGCCCCATACTCCAGCGGCCAAAGCCAGCGGAAATGCCCCCAAAAAGTGGAACCCCGGAGTGAAAGACAGAACCGCCGAGACCCGGCCCCGCAATTCAGGGGCAGACTCCAATTGAATAATCGTGGTAGCCAGCGGCCACACCATTCCCACAGACACCACGCCTACGAACAAAAAGAACATCCAGGTAACCCAGAACCAATTCGACCAAGCAAACAGGGTGAGGAACGCGGCGAAAAGCACCAAACAAATCAGAAGGGATCGATAAACTTGGTCTCTACCAATGAAGGGCAGGATGAAGCTGCCAATGAACGAACCTATGCCTGATGCTAGCAAGAGCAAACCAATGTCCGCCGCCCCGATTCCCAGGGTATCTTTTGCCATGGCGGGCAAAACCTGCAGGTGGGACATTCCAAACCCGCCGAAACTGCAGGTAATTACGATAGAGGTGAGAATCACGGGGGTTTTTTTGATGTAAATTATGCCATCGGCGAAATTCCTGAACACCGACTTGGCGATGGAAGGAGCAGCCCGTCTGATGGGACCAATCTTGGCTACGCAAGCCACACTCACGATGTAACATCCGGCGACTACCAGCAGGCTTTCGTGCAGGCCCCACACCTCAATGATAATCCCTGCGATGGGTGGACCCATGATGCGTCCGGCGTGGACGGCAGCGTTTTGCATCGCTATGGCGTCCAAAATCGATCGTTCTTCGACCAAATCGGCAATCACGGACATCCTAGCTGGCACGCTGATGGACTGGGCAGCCCCTAGAAATGCGGCAGCTACATAGATGTGCCAAACGGCGACTAGGTCGGTGGCCGTCAAAAAAGCCAGGACTGCCAAGAGCCCGCCCGCGACCACTTGGGTAAACATAATGATGTACCGACGGTCGAATCGGTCTGCGATGACGCCTGCGATGAGCAGGAATGCCACGTTCGGCACCCCGTAAATGGAAACGACCAAGCCCAACTGTACAGAAGAGCCGGTGACCTCCAGCACGAGCCAGCCAATCACCAGGAATTGGGTGGCTTGGGCCAGACCCTGGGTGGCGCTGCCTAACCAATACCAGCGGTACGCGATAATGCGCCAAAGTGTGGACAGTCTGCGCCCGTAGGCAAGGAAGCCTGTACCTGCTCTGCTTTGGGAATTGCGCATAGCGGTCACGGCTTGGTCTCGATTTTGCTCAAATGTTTATCAACTCCAGTGCTAGTCCTATGTTCATCAGCAATAAAATCGATCTCGCCAGGTGCTAGGGTTTTGAATCTAGAGCTTGGTTGGTTGGTTAATCGAGGTGGGAAATTCACGTGAAAATCAACGGGTGGTTGCTCCCGGTAAAATTTATAAGAACATTGGCAGCTTGGCGGGTACCCTGGCTAATGCATGCTACAAAGAGATACGTAGAGCCGGGTAATGAGGCCGTTGCGGCGAGAGAGGCATCGATGGGTCTTTCTGGTTTTAGAAATTACTTCTTGCATGATTGTACTTCGTAACAGAAACGCGGCGCAATCGACCAAATCTGTTAGCCGACCGCTAATAGGCTGCCGGGAGCGTTGAGCCTGGAGCGTTGAGCCTGGAGCGTCCGGATCGAAACCGGCATGCTAGGAAGGAGCATTTTTGCCGGATTAAAACGAATTTTGTGGTGGCCATCCCCGCCGGCCCAGTGTTTTACTCACCCTTAATCGAGGGTATGCGCCACCGAGGCTACCTGCTGACACCACTCTAAGCCATGCTTTTTCGAGACTGAGACAGAGGAAAAACGGGGTGTAAACCAATGCCTATTGCTGGCGTGCTCACCCTGTGTTGCGTGATAACTTTGTATTCCGAGGCACTGATGGTCGCTACACTAAAGCTTAGAAAACAAGAACACCCGGGATGGCGTTGGATATGAAGGAAAGGGTGAGAGTGAGGAAAACTATTCGTGGAATGATGGTGACGGAGTTGAAGGCATCGGATACCACGCCAACCAGAGGAAGGACGGCTAGGCTGGTTTATCCCTTGGTCAACAGTACGAAACCCAGGGTTTGGGGCACAGGAAAGCGATCGGCGATCCTGCCACCGGTGTAATTGCCATTGCTAATCCCCGCTAGTACCATGCCAATGATGCTGGTCCACGTGAAAAGGGAAATGCCAATTTCCGGGGCGAGGGCACGGGCGGCCACGATTTCTAAGATCAAGCCGCAAGCGCTGGTAATAAATACTATGATGTACGGCCTGATAATCGGCTCAGCGCTAATCAGCCGCTAGGCGATGCCTTCATAATCAGTTGATGTGTGGCGTCCGCTCCGTCTCATTGGCTAAGGCCACCAGGTAGGCCGGCCGCACTCCGGACACCGTTCGTCCGTTTAGGCGCTGAAAGGATGGTAATCATGAAGAAATGGTAGCTTTAGCCAGGATGAAATGTCTGGTTGCTATGTGGTGGACATAGAACCAAGAAGTTCCAGATCAACTACTTTCTTAGAGCTGATCTTAGATCCGACACTATGTGCGGTGTAGCTGGTATATTGGGGCCATCAACATTTGGGAGGGTCCTAATGGCGCGAACACCGGCAGTGACACGAGACAAAGTGCCCGAGAAATACCGTGCAGCGTTTGATAGCGAAGTGGCCATCAGCAGGTCCGCCATGGAAAACGGTCCGGGCTCAGTGATGATAAACAGCCCGGAGATGCGGAAACGCGCCAACCAACTGGTCTTCTACTTCCGGGAGGAGTCGGAACTGCCTCAGAGGATTCAGGAGTTGGCGATGATACTCACCGCCAGGGACAAGGACTGCCAGTACATCTGGTACGCTCACGCTGCCAGGGCCCGCGAAGAAGGCATCAGCAACGAGTTTATTGACGCTCTGCGGGATAAAAAACCATTGCCCAAACTGACCGGTGACCAGCAGATCGTCGTGGACTACGCTACTGAACTGTTCGCAACCAACAGGGTCAGTCACGGGGCGTTTCAAGCGGCCATAGACCATTTCGGGGCCCAATTGCTGACCGAGTTGACCACCATGATGGGCTACTATTCCCTCCTTGCCCTGAACGTCAACGCCTTCGAGGTTGATGTTCCCGAGGGTGGCGAAAAGCCACTGGTGGTTTAGCGCTGGTGATTGGCGATTGATTCGGTAGAGTAAACATAATGAAAATAGGCGTTATTTCGGATACACATAACCCCAGCGTTAGGGCCGACCCGCCGCCGGAAGTTGCCACGGCGTTCCGGGGGGTGGACTTGATTCTCCATGCGGGAGATATCTATCTCCCGTCTTGCCTAGACTGGTTGGAGAAGATTGCGCCGGTGTACGCTGTTGAATTGGGGTCTGACGCTCATTTCAGCAATGATTCCAGGGTGGTCGATAAAACTCGGGTCCTGCGCCTGGAGGGGCAATCTATAGGCATAACCCATGATCTGCTGGTGCCTGGCATGGCTCAAGAAATCACGGAGTACAGCCCGCTGTCCAGGCATTTTCCTGCAAACGCCGATTTATCCACTGCGCTGGAAACCGTTTTTGATACCACCGTGAATATCGTGATCTTCGGCCACACCCATTACCCGGTGGTTGAGGAATTTCAAGATATCCTGATGGTGAACCCAGGAAGCCCCAGCCTTCCTAAGCAGCTACGGCGTCTCGGCCAAGTGGCTATCCTGGATTTAGGACCGAATCACAAAAGGGCCGAAATCCTGGACCTTTCAGCTTTTTGATAGCAGTTATCCCTCCAAGAAACGGCGGGGGTTTTCCACCATAATCTGGTTGACGTCTTCTTCGGTCGTTCCCAACTCCCTCAAGTAAGGCAAGACATTCCGTGATATGAAGCTGTAACCCTCGGGTTGGTAATTGGCCCGTTGCTCCCGCATCTCCGGCGTTGGTTGCCCGCTGGGCACTGAGTGGTCGTGTCCCAGCATGATGCGATCGCCCCATCCCTCGTCAACCAATCGCTTTACGATTTGGGTGCGCTCTTGCCACAATGGGACACCCGGGAACCTGCCTCCTGGGAACCGGTCTAAGCCCACCCAAACGCCGCTTTTTAGCAGTCCGATGATGTAATCCACATCCCTGGTATCGTTGCTGTGACCGATGTAAACCCGGTTCATGTCCACACCCTCCTCTTGGAGGATGCGGACCTGTTGCTCGCCCACCCGGTCCGGAGACCAAGTGTGGGTATAAACAGGCGCTCCGGTGTGCTTGCTGGCCATGGCCACTGCCCGTAGGACGGTCTCTTCCAGTTCGGTGATGCCGCCCCTGTCACTGGCTGACTTGATGATTCCAGCCTTGACGCCCGTGTCCTCGATTCCTTCTTCAACCTCTTTTATGAACAGGGGGGCAATGGCATCGGCCGACACCGTCCGGAATATCCTGGGGATGGCTTGGTGACTACCGGTGGCAGCAACTATGTGGACTCCGCTGAGGCGGGACACTTCCTGCATCAACTCTATGTCCCTTCCTAAGTCGAAAGTGGTGGGCTCAATGTAAGAGCGAACACCTTCGGCATGGGCCTCCTTCAAGGCGGACACAGCATCCCGCACCACGGTTTCACGGTCGAAAAACTGAGGATAGGTTGTGTGCATCCCGGCCGACCCGGTGGCGATGTGCTCGTGGCTGAGGGTTACCCCCAACTTGCTGGCGTCCACGGGTCCCAAAACAGTGTTAACCGTGCCCATGTGGCGGACCTCCTGTTAATTCGTGCCTGAAATCGTTTCATTGGCTAAAGGACGGCCGACATTCCCCCGTCTAGGTTCACGGCTATGCCGGTCAGGTAGCTGGCTCTTTCTGATGCTAGGAACGCTATGACGTCGCCCGCTTCCTCCGGCTCGCCGACGCGACCCAATGGCACCGAACTCCTGTACACCGCGCCTCCACTGGCTATTTCGTCGTAGAAGGCGTCTAGGGTCAGGTTGGGCTCCTTTTCCAGACGGGCTTCGTAGCGGCGGTGGTGCTGGCCACTCTTGATTAACCCTATGCAGACGGTGGTCACCAGGATGTTGTCCTTGGCCAGGTCTTTGGATAGTCCTTTTGTGATGGCGATTCCAGCCGCTCGGGAGATGGAAGTGGGCATGGTGGATGGTCCGGGAGTACGGCCCGCCAGGTTGGTGACGTTGATTATCCGGCCCCCGCCAACCTTCCGCATCTCGAGTATCGCGCCTTTCATCAACCGTACCGCCGCCCAGACCTTCAATTCAAAGTCCGACTCCCAATCTTCGTCGCTAACTGCCTCAAATGTTTTGGCGATGGCCGAGCCCGCATTATTGACCACGATATCGAGCCGCCCGAAATTATCCAAGGCCGTTTGAATCATCTGCGGGGCTGCTCCCTCGGCGGTGACATCTAGTGATAGAGGAACCACCGAACCCTCGGTGGCCATCTTGATGTCTTGGACCGCTTGGCCAAGCACCTCTTGCCGACGGGCAACAATCACGACGTTGGCTCCTTCTTTGGCCATGCTCAAAGCAGCCGCCTTGCCGATGCCGTCACTTCCCCCCGTGATGATTGCTACCTTTCCCTGAAGGCCCATGTCCATGCTTGCATCTCCTTGGGAATATGTTTCAAGAATTCGTTTTAGTCAGACCTGGTAAGTATGCCACAATTACTCGCGGTTCCGCCGTGGCCTACCGTTCTGGCTTAAGAAGGCTGGGACGTGTAGCATGAGCAAGTTATCACAGTTCAGTACCGCTTACTGGACCGGCCCACTAAATATGATTGGAGTAGAAAATGAGACTGCTAGTACTTTCCGGCGGCAGGCACCCTTACGAAGAATCCACACCGGTTCTTGAAGGATTTCTTAAATCGGCAGGACACGATGTGACCGTCACGGAAGATGCCTCCGTCCTTGCCGGAGATTTAAGTGGTTATGACGCCCTAGTGTTCAATACCCGCAGGGAAAGCCTGCCGAACTTCGCGGACCTTCGCATGTCCGCAGGTGAGCAGGACGGTATGAAGAATTTCATAAGCTCTGGAAAGGGGTTCGTCTGCCTGCATATCTCGGGATGCTTACCGGATCATTGGCCGGAATTCCACGACATCACTGGCGGCGGTTGGATCACGGGAACCAGCTTTCATCCACCCTACGGTCACTTTTCCGTCAACATCAGCAAACCTGGTCACGTTGGGGTGCAGGGAGTTTCCGACTTTAGCACCGATGATGAGCTTTATATGGGGCTGGCGATTAAAGAAGGGAATGACGTTTTCCTCACAGGCGATGCCGAGGATGGGGAATATCCTTGGGGGCCGGACCGGGTGGTCACAAAGATGCCGGGTGGAACATTCCCTCTGGGGTGGACCCGCACCTACGGACACGGGAAGGTCTTCGTGCTTTTGCTGGGCCATGATGGGCAAAGCTTCAAGAGTCCGGAGTTTCAGAAGATTGTGCTTAATGGCGTGAACTGGGCCACCGTAGCCTGAACAACGGTGAACCCGGCGTTACCAAAAAGAAACAAGGTCAAGCTACTCCGAGTGCTTGACCTTGTTTCTTTAATTGGAAGGAGGAGTATTTCAAGTCGCCCCCAGAGTCGCCCCCCGCAGTCAATCTAGGAGAGTTTAGGTGGGCAGGACTAGGTGAGAACGCCTGGGCCGTTGGAGTAAATGCTGAGGTCGAGAACCGTGGCCTTGCCGGATTCTATCTCGGTCATGGCGTCTAACCAGGCCGACGCAGCAGCGACGAACCCCGATGCCGTGGGTGACGTATTGGCTGACGCCGCAGCGATAGACCTGGACGCTGTGGGTGACGCTTTGGTTAAGGCCGCGGACGCCGACGTGGAGCCCACGGAGACGTCTTGGCCGAATCTGCCGCCGTTGACCCTGAGGCCATCGGAGAGCGCTTGCTTCTGCCACAACCCAGGATTCGGAAGCCACAAGTGGTGCCTTGGCCGAGGCCGCCGACGCCGAGACAGCTGGTGGAGCTTTAGCCGCCGCCGAAGAGGACCCGGCCGCCACCGGCGCCGCCATGGCCTTTGCCACCGAGATAAATCTTGAGGCCACGGCCCGGGCAATGGCTACCGCCGCTGAAATCGACTCAATCGCCATAGGCCAGGCTCTAATCACCGCTTTGAAACGCAAGGCCGAGCCGATTGCCGCCGCTTTGTTGGTGGCTGCTAGGACCAATGCCGGGGACATCCAAGCAGCCATCCAGTCCGGGCCGGCCCAAGACCCTGAAGCCAGAGCGAGATTCTGGCCAGGATCTTGCCGTCCATATCCTGGGTGCCTAAATTCCCAGGGCTGGCCCCGACCCAGCAGGGGAAGCGGTTGTACTGGAAGCCGTGTTGACTGCGCTGGATGAGCAAGGAGAACCGGCTGTTGCGGGCCATTCCCCCAGTGAGAGGGTGTTGATAAAGTTCCCTGCCTCCAGGACCGATCCTCGGATAAGCGTAAGGGTCATCCCGGTCCTTCCGGAGGACGTGCCTGCCGCCAACGAAGAGCGAATCGTCAACGAGTATCTCGAGATTAGCGGTGATAATTTCGAGCAAGACGAACTGATCGTCGCTCAAGTGACCTTTTCGCTGGAGAAGCCTTGGATGGAAGCTAATAACGTCCATCAATGGCCTATCGAGTTCAGCCGATTCGATGAGAATGAGCGAATCTGGAAACCTGCATTGGCGAATCGCATCGGCGAAGATGAGGACAATGTTCTTTATAGCTTGGTGGTAACGGAGTTTTCCCTTTGGTCGATTACCGGCAGCGTGGAACCGCCACTGGTCATTTTTAAGGTCGAGGAGCTTGAAATCTCTCCGTCACGGCCCAGAGCAGGGGATACCGTTTACGTGGGAGCAACTGTCGCCAATATTCTGGATGAAGAGGCCGAGTATGTGGCCGTTTTATGGCTGAATTCTAGAATGAACTCCAGCCGGACCTTGAGTCGCGGTCCCTTGGAATCAGTGGAGGTCCTATTTGAGATTAAGCCAGAAGCCGGGAGCTAGGAGGTTTAAATCGACCAGTTGGTTGGCAGATTCGAAATTCTTGTCGTGGAAGAATCTGGTGGCGGCGGATTCCCCTGGTTGGTTCTACTCTGGATAGCTCTGGGGCTGACTGCCGGAGGACTTATCTTCCTTGCGGCCCGACGCCAAAGGAAGCGGCGTAGCGATATACCGGTCGTGTAAGCACATCTTGCTCGTTGTGCCCAGTGGGAGTTGGGCCCCTACTTGATACAACGAGCAATTTTGCGGCCATCTTGGATTCGTCTATTAAATGGCTTCTGCTAGGAAAACCGGGATCGCGCGATCCGTCTTGTCTTGGTATTCCTGGTAAGGCGGAAATGCCGCTACGGCTATACCCCACAGCCGCTTCTTCTCTGCTGCGTCCACGATTTCCCGGGCGCGCATCTTAACGATTTTGGCCTCGTCTCGGATTTCGACATCGGGGTCTGCTACGAGATTGTGGTACCACAGCGGATGGTCCGGTGCACCACCCCTGGATGCTACGAGTATATAGTTATCCCCATCCACGGCTCTCATCAGCGGGGTCTTGCGGATGGCCCCGGTCTTTCGCCCTGTGTTGGTCACAATAATGACGGGCAGGCCCGTGTCCCTGAGGGTTGTGCCTTCCTTGCCCTGGCTTCCTTCATAAAGCTCGACTTGCTCCGCTACCCATCCTGAGGGGCTAGGTATGTAATCGCTCATGGTTTCCTCCTGATCGCGTTTCTAGTTTAATCGGCTCACTGGTTAAGCATGGTATCACGCTCCACGAGCCTCAAAATCGTGTCCATCTGACGCCATCGGGCTTTGATTTCTGTTAGGATCTAAATGTCGTGATGAGCAAATCTTGATTGGTCTACCGCAGCGACACCCAATCGGGCACGTAGCCATCGGCCTTCTTAACTTCAGACTCAAAGCCTTTGAATTCAGGTTCAAACCGGCTTAGATGCTTCCAAAATCCGGGGGCATGGTTGGCTTCTCGTATATGGCAAAGCTCGTGCAAGAACACGTGCCGGACGAGCCTCGCTGGAAGAAAAAGTAGGCTCCGGTTCAGGCTGATGTTCCCGGACTGGGAGCAACTGGCCCAGCGGGTGGCTTGACCTCTGACCGTGGCCTTTTGAAAGGGAATAGCAACTTCCTGGCTGATTTCCTTGAGCCACGGGACCAGGTGGGCGTGGGCCTTCCCGTGGAGCCACTCAATCAACACCAAAGAGACTCCAGGGACGTCATCAACGTCGCCTTTTACCAAAAGCCGGTCAGGTAAAATCCCTTTTGCGGCGTCTTCTTTAACCGAGAATCGATCATTCGATGAGGCCAGGGACTGGTAATCGACCTCCCAGGTATTGCTAATTGACAGTAGATTGATGCTATGAGGCGCGACAACGGCAGGGGATTCCTGAATTCGTTGTAATTCCTTCTCGATCCAGTCTCGGTGGGCCTCTATTATCTCCGGCAGGCGCCGCCTTCCAAACCGTCTAGGAACAACAACCTCAAGGCCCTTTACTCCCACTCGTAGGATGACCCGTCTGGCTCTGGGGCTTTCCCGCAGTGTGTAATCAATCTTGTTTCCCAACATCACCATCAACCCTCACGCCTGTTGACTATCGTGCCGCCTTATTTCGCCCAATCACCATCCGATGGCCAGATATTGGTTGCGCCTCTGCCAGCGCCCTGCAGCGTTCCTTCCGCCCTCCATTCTGAGCTCAAATCCCGAAACTTGAGAAAGTGGGGCGCTTGGGTGTGGGCTTGAAAAGCCGCTTCGTCGTCGTAGACTTCGTAAACCCAAATCCGGTTCTCGTCGGTGGCGTCTTGAACCACATCGAACCTTGAGCATCCGGGCTCGTCATTGACGGCGCCGCTAGCATTCTCTTTTATCCCTTTGATGTACTGGTCTTTGAATCCTTCCTTGATTTGAATCGGGGCAATTATGATGTACATTTCATCTCCTGTTTGGGGTTTAGCAAAGGCATTGTGGATGGATTATTCGAACCCGTCAATCACCGTCGTGCTAAAATGGATGTGCTATAGCCGGTAAACCCTAGCGGCGGTGTCGTGGAATAAATCGGCCTGCTCGCTGGGCGAGAAATCTTTGGCCAGAACCTTAAACGCATTCCACAAAACGGTGTATGAGCAAGCAATCTTGTCCACCGGCCAGTTGCTCTCGAACATGCACCGCTCAGGGCCGAACTGTTCGATGCAATGCAGATAATAGGGCGCGGTTCCCTCGGCCAATTCAATGGAATTCACTGGAATAGCCTGTTCGCGCCAGCCGAAGCCGCTGAGCGGCATGACCAGCCCACCTATCTTGACTACCACATTGGGACTGGCGGCCAGAGCCGATATGCCCTCTTTCCAAAATTGGAACACCTGCTCCCGATTGCCAGCATAAGGTCCAATCCCCAATGGCCCGCCGACGTGGTTCAGCACCACGGTCACACTTGGGAATGCATTGGCCAAGTCGGCCAACTCGTGGAGTTGGGTGTGATAGACATAAGCATCGAAAGTGAGCCCCGTGTCTCCAAGTACCCCGATTCCTTCCCGAAATTTTGTGTCGCTCATCAGCCCTTGGGGGAAAGGCCGAAGGTTAGGTATGTCCTCGCTGGGATCGAAGGAGGTCATATGCCTCACTCCGCGGAAACGTGGACTGGCTGTTTGATGGGCCTCCAACACTGGTCTTACGGGAGCGCCGAGGGTAAGGGCCGCGAAGGACACGATGCCAGCGGCCACGTTGGTTTCTCCGTACTGGCCGCTGGCGCTCTGGGCGGCGATACCGTGCACAAATTCCGTTTCACCTAGAGGCTTCATCTCTTCGGGGCCGTCCCTGCGGTACATTGACCGGCATTCCACGAATACCGTCTCTCGAATATTGTGGCCACCGCTGATGTCCTCCAAAAGCTCGTCCAGGAAATACCGGTAATTGGTCCAGTCCCAGAAATGCTGATGAGGGTCGCAAACCGGCATGTCCGGGTTAAGCGTATCCTCCTCCGTCTGGTCCAGCCATTTTTGGTGCTCCGGGTTCATGTTCGCTCCTTATAGACTAGCCGAGACCGGTTTCGAGGTTACCTTCACCGGAGTCGCAAGAGAATTGGCCTTAATAAATGAGCCGCCCCGTGGCTAACAACGAGCCGAGGGCGGCTGATTTGTGTTCCTGGCTAAGGCTGAGACGGGTTGGTTTCCCGTTCTCAATGCATTCAGAATTTGTAATACCAAGTGGTCGGGGTGATTGGATTCGAACCAACGACCTCTACGTCCCGAACGTAGCGCCCTACCATACTGGGCCACACCCCGATTCCTAACTCATATAATATACCGCAATACGGTGCTTGGTGTCCCATTAACGTAAGAAAAGCGGCCCCGTTGGAGCCGCTTTTCTTGATAATCCGCATGTATTGACGGCGGATTTACGGGCCGGAAGGTTATTCTATTGGCTCAACATGGCATTGGTCTGGTCTCGCAGCACGTCTAGGTTCAAAGCTCCGCCCCAATTTTTGAAAACCTTGCCTTCCGAGTCGATAAATATTGTGGCTGGCAGCCCGAACACTCGGTAATTCTTGATTACGTCGTCGTCATTGGTGAAGCCTGCGGGGTAGGTGACTCCCAGTTCTTCCAGGAGAGCCTCGGCGTCTTGCAAGGAACCAAGACCGGTGAACTGTCCTAGGTCAATTCCCAACAGGGTCACCCGGTCACTGAATTCTTCGGAGAACTCTTGTAAATCGGGCATTTCAGCCCGGCAAGGCGGACAAAGACCAGCCCAAAAATTCAGGACTATGGGTTTTCCTTGGGGAAGATCGTGGATGTTAAGTTGCTGGGCTCCCAATACGTCTTCACCTTGGAACAGCGTGACAGCAAAGTTGGGAGCGCGGTCTCCGCCATCTCCGGATGTGCTGACGTTTGTGCCTGATGAAGAACTGGCCGAACCTGAAGAACCGGCGGAATCAGCGCTACTTCCGCAGGCCACCAAGATTATCGCTAAGACCGACAGCGCCAAAATGGCGGCCCTTGGCTTGCTCGACCACTTGCCTGGCCGGAGTTTTCCCTTCCCCCCGGCTCCAAGACTACTTGCTACGGTGATTGAAGGGGACTGCGGGTCTGTCCCTGATGCCATATTTAGGCCTCCCTGCATTTGCGACTTGCGTCGGCGGACCGTCCTTATCGAAAGGACGAGTTAATCTATTTTCAGAACCGAATGATACAAAATTTTAGATGCCACATCACATTGATAGATTCGACGTAGGGCGCAAATTGGATTCTTGATTGTTGAGAGAATTGCCGGAAACGTGACTGACCAGATAGTCGGCCCATTTCAAAAAGGCTTGGTCTGATGCGCTCCGGTATGGCTCTAGCCAGTGGCAAACGACTAATTGGGCAGAGAGGCCATCCGATCATAGAAAATCAGAAACCGCTCAAGCACCCGGGTCAGGCGCGATAACCACTCGTCTCCCAGTCGGCGCATAGGCAAGTGGACCTGCTGATTTCCAACCTCTGCCGAAGGACCCAGCGTCTGCTGCAGGGGCGCTCTGGCGCCTCCCACGGGAGAACGAAGACCCAGGACGATGGAGTCTTTCGTGTGTTGTACGGATTCTATGTTGGCCATACCCGCCAGGGCCCGCAGGTCGGCGATGAGCAGCAGATTATCCACTTCCTGAGGTGGCGGACCGAACCGGTCTTCCAACTCCTCCCTGAGTATGGGGATGTCTTCGCGGTCCGCCATCTTGGCGATTCTCTGGTAGATGGCCAGACGGGTGGGCATGTGGTCGATATAGGTATCGGGTATGCGGGCATCCAAGGGCAGTTCTATTCTCGGCAGGTTAACGGCAGTCAGGGCAGATGAAACGTCGTTGCTCTTGTTTTCGCCGGCCTCTTCAACCGCCTCTTGGAGCAATTGGCTATAGAGGGTTAAACCGACCTCCTGTATATGTCCGCTTTGGGCTGCTCCAAGCAGGTTGCCCGCCCCGCGTATTTCCAGATCTCTCATGGCAATGCGGAAGCCTGAGCCCAGTTCCGAGGACTCCAGAATAGCTTGCACCCTGTGTTCCGCCGCCTCGGTAATCCTTCGGCCTTTAGGAACTAATAGATAGGCATAGGCCCGGTGTTCCCCGCGACCGACCCGGCCCCGGAGTTGGTATAACTGGGAGAGTCCGAAACGGTCCGCCCGGTCAATTATAAGCGTGTTGACATTTGGCATGTCCAATCCGGATTCGATGATGGTGGTGCAAATCAAAACATCCGCCTCACCTTTGGAGAAAGCAATCATCGCCTCTTCCAGTTCTCCTTCCCCCATCTGGCCGTGGGCCACCAGAATCTTGGCCTGCGGAACCAATACTGCAAGTTCGGCTGCGGTTTGATGAATGGTCTTCACCCGGTTATGGAGGAAGAATACCTGCCCGTTCCTCTCCAATTCCCGGAGAATCGCTTCTTTGATAACGTCTTCGCTGTACTCCGAAACGAAGGTTTTGATGGGTAGGCGGGCCTCTGGTGGAGTGTCCATGGTGCTAAGGTCTCGGATTCCGGCCAATGCTAGATTTAACGTACGAGGTATGGGTGTAGCGCTCAGGGTTAGCACATCTACCTGCTGCCGGAGTTGCTTGAGGCGTTCTTTGTGAGCAACGCCAAAGCGCTGCTCTTCATCCACCACTGCCAGACCCAGATTCTTGAATTCAACATCCTTCTGCAGCAGGCGGTGGGTGCCGATGACTATGTCAACGCTGCCGTCTTTCAGGCCCGCGATGACCTCTTGCTGTTCCTTGTGGGTCCGGAACCGGCTGAGCACTTCCACCCGTAGTGGAAAGGGACTGAGACGCTCACTGAACGTAGCGTAGTGTTGCTGGGCCAACACGGTGGTGGGAACCAGAATTCCCACCTGCATGCCATCGTTGACGGTTTTGAAAGCGGCCCGCAAGGCAACTTCTGTCTTGCCGTAGCCAACATCGCCGCAGATGAGCCGGTCCATGGGCTTTCGATTCTCCATGTCGGCTTTCACTTCATCGATGGCCTTGGCTTGATCTGGGGTTTCCTCAAATGGAAATGAATCTTCAAGTTCCTTTTGCCAGGTGGTGTCCGGGCCGAACTCGTACCCTTCGGCCACTTCCCTTGCGGCATGCATCCTGATGAGTTCCTCGGCCAGCTCCTTGGTGGCGCCTTTCACCTTCTCTTTGACCCTAGCCCAATCCCCGGCGCTGAGCCGGGTCAAGCTTGGCTGCCGGTCCAACGCACCAACGTAGGAACTCACCCGGTCCAGATGACCGGTGGGTACGTAGAGCTTGTCGTCCTCGGCGTATTCCAAGACCAAGTATTCTTTTTCTTCGCCTTCCTCGCCCATCTTGGTAGTTCCGGCAAAACGGGCCACACCGTGGTCTATGTGGACCACGAAGCTGCCTTCCACCAAATCCGCCAACACCACATCCGGGCCGTGATCTGCCCGTCTGGACCGCCGGTATCGCCTTTCTTTCACCGTCCCGAATAACTCGGCGTCCGTAAGCAGGGTCAAAGACCGTAAACCGTCTGGGCTGGTATCACCTGGATGAGTAGAAGCAGTATTGCCGTTTTGACCGATATCAGGACTATCAACCGAGTCCTGCATGGACTGGGGCGTAGCCAGGGTCCAACCTTCACGTAGAGAGCCGGGTATCAGATAGATGTGCCCCGGCTGAGGAAGTTCTTCCAGACCCTCGGACAGGGTGGATCCAGCGCCCGCTTCTTCTAGAATCTCCGCCAACCTTGCGGCGTGTTGAGTCACAGCCACCACTGCGGTGCCGTTGCTTTTGTACTTTTGGGCATCGCTGGCCAGTTGTTCCAATTTTCCGTAGTAGGGCACGGCGGGTTCAAAGATACGGTCTTCCTCGGCGCTGACCCAGGTTTGGAGCAGCAGCCGCTGCTTTGTTGCGAGTTGAGCGGCGAATTCGGTCCAAGGGATGTAGGGGGAGGGGAAGTTTTTGGGCAGGTCTCCCCGGTCCTCTCTGCTGACCCGCATCCGTTGGTAACGTTCTTCCAACTCCAAGGCCTCGGCCTCAATCTGGCTGGACCGTTCCAAGATTATCCGACTGGATTCAGGAAGGTACTCCAGCAAGTTGGAATGGTTTAATAAGCCGTTGTAGAAGGACAGCGTCTCGTGATTGGGCTCGGTAAAGAGATGGACAATCTCGTCTTCAACCCTTTCCTTCGCGTCGTCGTGGCAACCGGCGAAATCCATGGATTCAATAAGCCGGTCGGCCAGGGAGCGGTTAGCGAATTTGGGAAGCTGCTCTTGTGAAGGAATGAGGAGCGCTTCCGTAACCTCCCGGATTGATCGCTGACTGTAGGGGTCGAACAATCTGATGGTGTCGATTTCGTCGTCGAACAGCTCAATCCGGAAGGGGAATTGTGAGTTGGGCGGGAAGACGTCGATGATGCCACCCCGGTGGCTGAATGAGCCTGGAGCTTCCACCAGCGGTTCGTGGTGATAGCCCAACTCCACCCATTGAGTCAGAAGAAGGTTTAGCCTGATTCTCTCGCCTACAGCCACCCGGTATGGAGAGACGGGCTCCGGAACCGGTCCGGTCATGGCCGCTGCCGGTAGAGTTTTTAGAAGGGCCGCTCCTATGGAAGTCACGATTAATGGGCAGGTCCCGTTGCCCGAGTGCGCCAATGCGGCAAGTGCGGCCAGGCGTTGGTTGGTGGTATTTGAGTCCACTGCCAAACGTTCAAAGGGCAACACCTCCGGCTCTGGCAACAGGTAGACCGGTTCTTCGTCTCCCAAGTAGGTGAGGAGTTGGTCGTGTAACCGCCGAGCGTCGTCGGGCCTGGGGGTCAAGACCAGCAGTGGGATGCGTTGTTGCCGCCATGTTGCGGCGATGTAGCCGGGCCGCGCTCCTTGGCGAATCGTAGTCTCAGGGACGCTATTTGCGCTGTTGCCGGAATTCGACATCAATGCCAGATGGCGTTTGTATTCCGGATGGGCGCTGATTGCCGAAAGAATGCCGCTTAAGGACATAAACTAATCTTGTTCTCCTGACCGCATGATGCGAGATTATCCGTCAAATTACGAAGGGTTGATTCCTCCCACGGAATTAAAACACGCCTAAATGGGGCCTGACGTTACGCGCCGGCCCCGAGTGTTTCATTCTATTGGTTCCAGGACTATGGCGCAAGCCAAATCCATGGCTGAGAAAGCCCCGCATGGTATAATATTCGGCTAATGGTGACGGCAGCATTTTGCCTTGGTTCACTTCTAAAATTCCCTCCTGAAACGTAGGGCCGGAAACGCCGGGCGGAAATTCTGCCCACTGCCGGTCGCCACCTTCCCAGTTTCTATATAGGACCTCTAGCTTTGGAAGAATTGCGTCACAACCGGGTCGTAATCAAAGCGGGCACCAGCGTCTTGACCAAGCCGCCGGAGCACCGGGGTCTGAACTTGGAATTGATGGAGGGCTTGGTGGGACAGGTCTGCGAGTTGAGACGGGCCGGTGTTGAGACACTCTTAGTAACCTCAGGGGCAATAGCGGCTGGCCGGGAGGTATTGGGCACGGCGCCCGAGAGGCAACTGCGGGACATTCCCACCAGGCAGGTGATGGCGGCTGTGGGCCAGAGCCAGTTGATGCATACCTATCAACAGATGTTCGCCTCCAAGGGTTTTAAAGTTGCCCAAACCCTTCTCACCACCAACGACCTCTCCCACCGGCAGTCCTACTTGAACGTGCGCAACACCCTCCGGGGACTTTTGGAATTGGGTGTCGTTCCCATCGTCAACGAAAATGACGTGGTGGCGGTGGACGAGATAGGCGAAGTTTTCGGGGATAATGACCGCCTTTCCGCGTTGGTGGCCAATCTGGTGGATGCGGACCTGCTGGTGATTCTGACCGACATCGACGGCTTGTACACCGCAGACCCCAACCAGGACCCCGACGCAAAGTTGATACCCATTGTTGACCGGGTGGACGATGCGGTTGAGGCTCTGGCGGGCAAGAACCTGAACCCTTGGGCCCGAGGCGGCATGTCCACCAAGTTGGAGGCCGCTCGCCTGGTAACGACGTCGGGAATATCTATGGTGATGTGTGATGGTCGGGCTCAAGACGTTGTTTTGAAAGCAGTTAGAGGGGAGCCGGTTGGCACCCTGTTTAATCCCGGCGCCGAGAAGCTTGAAGCCCGAAAGAGGTGGATGCTTAGCGGAATCTCCCAGCGAGGTGAGGTTTTCGTGGATGCCGGGGCTGTCTCGGCATTGCGTGAGAAGAATCGAAGCTTGTTGCCCGCTGGAATCACGAGGGTAGACGGCGATTTTTCTCGGGGTGACATCGTTTTTATCACTGGCCAAGAAGGCAGGCGGATAGCCTGTGGGATAGCTAATTACGGTTCAGAGGATATTACGCGTATTCGCGGTGCCCAATCCGGAGATATCGAAAGCACACTGGGCTATCACTTTGGTCAAGAAGTCGTTCACCGCAACAATCTGGTGCTATTGTAGAGGCTCTGAACCGTTGTGACTGAGGCTGGATAATTATGATCTCCAAAGATAAAAGCGCTAAAGCTACTGCCAAAATGACGGAGGAAGTCACAGTCAAGGCCAAGGCGGCCCGGGCTGCCAGCCGGTTGCTGTCCCGGATGTCTGCGGATGTTAAGAACCGGGCGCTGCTCAACATTGCCGCTGCGCTGGAGTCCCAACAAGCCCCAATCTTGAAAGCCAACCAGGGAGACTACGCAGCAGCCCAGAAAGATGGAATGAACGATGCCATGTTGGACCGGCTGCTCCTCGACCCGAAGCGCTTGGCCGGGATGGCCGAAGACGTGCGCCGGGTAGCCGCATTGCCCGATCCCGTGGGCGAGTCACTGGACATGAACACATTGCCCAACGGACTTATGGTCAGCAAGCGAAGGGTGCCTCTGGGCGTGATTGCTAGCATCTACGAGAGCCGTCCCAACGTGACCGTAGATATATCCGTGTTGTGCCTAAAATCCGGCAACGCTTGCTTGTTGCGGGGCGGAAAAGAGAGCCTTAAATCCAACACCGCCTTGGTGAACCTGATTCGAGACGCCATCGGCCAAGCAGGCATGACCCCAGAAGTCGTACAGTTCGTCGACAATACCGACCGGGCTTTGGTGGATGTTATCTTGGGCATGAAAGAGCACATCGACCTGATTATCCCAAGGGGTGGTACGGGTCTGATAAATTTCGTCAAAGAAAACGCCGCCATGCCCGCCATCACCGGCGGCGTGGGCGTTTGCCATACCTACGTTGACAGCGCGGCGGACTTGGACAAGGCATCGAATATTATTTTCAATGCCAAGGTGCAGCGCCCTACTGTTTGTAACGCCTTGGACACGGTATTGGTGCACTCGGATGTCGCCACCAAATGCCTGCCCTTGGTTGCCAACGCATTGGCGGTTGCTGGAGTTGAACTTCATTGCGACGGTCGGGCTTTGAGCGCTCTGGGGCCCAACCCAGGTATAGAAGCCATGCCAGCTAACGAAGACGACTGGGGCCGTGAATTTTTGTCCTTGACCGCTGCGGTCAAAGTTGTTGACTCGTTGGACGAGGCGCTGGAGCACATCGAGACCTACGGCTCCGGTCATTCCGAGGCCATCATCACCGAGGACTATTCTGCTGCCATGCGCTTCTTGGACGAAGTTGATGCGGCAGCGGTTTTCGTTAACGCCAGCACGAGGTTCACCGACGGCTCCCAACTGGGATTGGGGGCAGAGGTTGGCATCAGCACCCAGAAGTTTCATGCTAGAGGCCCCATGGGTCTCCGGGAACTCACCTCATACAAATGGGTGATTATGGGCAATGGGCAGGTGCGAGAGTAGAGGAGGCAGGCATTGCCGGATTTTAGCTTCGAACGCGAGGTCCGAACGCCGTATTCGGAGGCTTATACCATCAGGGAAGACGACCGTCCCGTGGGCCGGATTGACATCCACTTTGCCGACGGCGTGGTGCATCTGGCATTGGCGGTGGACGAGAGCCTGACACAAGACGCAATTCAAGAAATCATCGACACGGTGGACGAAGACATGGTTGACGCCGTTGGCATCTCGCGGGAAGGCTTCGTCGTCCACGTCTTCCAGGGAAGAGAGACCATCGTCTTCACCGATGACGGTTTAGACGACGAGCCGAATGGCCAGTGACGTCCTTGGTGGTTGAGAATTTTAGATTAAGAGCGCATCCTATCGACCGGAATTAGTTTACCTTGCGGGTCAATCTCTATTGAATTAGGATTCTAGCCATGGCCCCAAAGCTACCTTCAACTATTAAACCCATGCTAGGGAAAATGTCCCGGCAACCATTTGACTCGCCCGATTTTATCTATGAACTCAAGTGGGACGGGATGAGGGCGCTCGCTTCATCCACGTTTGGCCGGTCGTTGGGGGTGTCGCTGCGGTATTGGTACTGAATGAGGCCCTTGGCGTCAACGACGAAGTCGCCGCCTAGTTGGCGCAGGTCGCTGCGGCGGAAGTGGTAGGACCTGTCACGGGCCAATAGCTTGACGTAGGTCAAGACTGTCCCGAGGCTGAATATCTGGCGTATACCGCCCCGCTGAAGCCCGTAGGCCCGGTAGCTGTCCATCTCCGGGTCCGACAGCAAGGGGGAAGGGCAATCGCAGTTCGCGGGACAACTGGAATAACCGGTCCCGCGGCTCAAATGACACCGCCAACACAACCCCGCCCATTTCTTCTATCTCAGCGTGTTTTCGCCGCAACTGCGACAAGTGTTCCCTTCAAGGCAGTCAGGCGAAGTGGCGGAGGAAGACCAACAACACTGTGCGGCCCCGGAAATCGCTCAAAGACATAAATTGGCCGTCAGAATCGACTAGCGTGAAATCGGGCGCTGTCTGTTGAAGCAGACTGGTGTTCAAGTTGGTGCCTCTAGGCTATCGCCGCTAAGTGATATTTTGTTATGAAGATTATTTCACACGACTGACGGCTTGGCGACAAAATGTTGACCCCAGTTTGCTTCGGTGTTGGGGCTGAGCATTAGCAATCGTGAGATTTCAAACCTATAATTGCCTCGTCGTAGGTATTCAGACCATCCATCATAGCTGGCGACTGTTATTCTGACCGAGTGCGGGGACCAAAGAATCGCAAACTTAACGCATGAGATTCTTCGCTTAACTCAGAATGACAGGGGATTGGGATTTGCTGGCGGGACATGACGACTGTGATTGGGATTTGCTGGGGGAATTGATTACAAGGCTTGAGCAGGACGTCTAGTGATTATCGACACCCATTGCCACGTTTTGCCTCCGGAGATTCAGCGTCGGCGTGCTGACTTGTTGGCACAGGACGCTACCTTTGGCGCGTTATTCGCCAAGCCGGGGTCCGCCATGGCCGGAGTGACCGAGTTGATTCAGGCGATGGACCGTGACGGCGTCTCTCGGTCCGTGATTATGGGGATTGGCTGGGCGACTCAAGACCTGGCAAGAGAGTCGAACGATTATTTGATTGATTCCGCTCTAGCCCACAAGGGGAGGTTGAGCGCATTTTGTTCGCTGAACCCGGCTTGGGGCGACGCCGCAGTGTTGGAGTTGGAGCGTTGCGCTAAAGGCGGCGCAGTCGGAATCGGCGAGCTTCACGCCGACTCCCAAGGGTTTGACATAACAGACAAGGTCCGCATGGAGCCGGTCATGGATGCTGCCCGCAGGTTGTCTTTGCCCGTGTTGGTTCATGCGTCGGAGCCGGTGGGCCACCAGTACGCTGGCAAGGGAGAGACCACTCCCGGAAAATTGTACCGGTTCATTGAGAATTTCCCTGATAATGTGATTATCTGCGCCCATTGGGGCGGCGGTCTACCCTTCTACGCTCTCATGCCCGAGGTGCCGGAGGTAATCAAGAACGTGTACTTTGATACTGCGGTGTCGCCCTTCCTATACCGCCCCCAGGTAGTTCGAACGGTCGTTGACTTGATTGGCTCGGACCGGATTCTGTTTGGAACGGATTTCCCGCTGATTCAGCCCAAACGTCTCCTCAGATATGTTGATGAAGCTGCCCTTGAACAACCGACGCACGATGCGATTCTAGGCGGCAACGCTGCAAGATTATTCGGCTTGTAAGACATATGCAAGTAAAAAATCTGATGATTCGGACCAGTCCCTTCCCTCATTTCGGGGGAAGGTTAGGATGGGGGCGCGACTCTTGAGTTTCAGTCGGGGTTTAGCGTGGAGACGAGATACCCCCACCTCAATCCTCCCCCGCAAGGGGGGAGGAGGGTTCCTAGTTAGCAGCCCCGAATGCTTTGGAACATTTATCCAACAGGATGTGAAGATTGGAAGATTTGGTTACACTTCCCGATTATCTGCGGGAAGGGCTGGACATTGTCTTTATAGGCTTGAATCCGTCGGTCTATTCGGTGGAGGTCGGCCACTACTTTGCCAATCCCAGGAACCGGTTCTGGTCCGCTTTCAATCGTTCCAAGCTGATTGACCGGGAAGGATCCTGCGAGGAAGATGCCACTCTGCTTCGAGACGGGATAGGTTTCACCGACGTTGTGAAACGGCCAACGCGGCAAGGCTCTGGCTTGAAGGTCAGCGATTACCGGGAATGGGCGCCAGTGTTGAAAGATAAGCTAATCAAGTTCCAGCCCAGAATCGCCAGCTTCCACGGGATGATGGGCTACCGGGCATATCTGAAGCATGCCGAGAACGTTGACGGTCGATTGGAATTGGGCTTGCAGGAGCGGGCTATTGGCCAAACCAGGGTATTTGTCGTGCCCAATCCCAGTCCGGCCAATGCCAAGTACTCGCTGGACGATCTGGTAGGTTGGTACGACCGGCTTCATGAATTGCGATTGGAACTTTCCCAAATTGCGATTAGAGCTTTCCCATGAGGCTCAGCTTGTGACCGAAGCCAAATGAGCCAACCAAACCAGGCCATAAGGGTGTTCATTGCGGCGCCTATCCCATTGCCAGCCAAGCTTGTCCTGACTCAGGTTATTGAGAATCTGGGCGGCAAGATTCCCAGCGGAGTCCGTTGGGTAAACCCCGACGGCATACATCTGACTATCAAGTTTTTGGGCGACGTCCCCCCGGAGGAAATAGCTGGAATCACCGAGGCAATGTTCCTGGCAGCGGCAAAGATTAGCCCCTTTGATGTTGGTTTGTCGGGTGTGGGTGTTTTCCCCAATAAGAGAGAACCACGGGTTTTGTGGGCTGGCGTAGATGGCGACCTGGCCACGCTAACCCAACTTCAAGAATCTACCGAGCAGGAGTTGGCGGCGGCAGGGTACCCCAAGGACCGTCGGCGATTCAACCCTCATCTGACCCTGGGTCGAGTCCGAGCCCAATCCTCGGAGCACACTCGACGCAGCATAGGTCCGATGGTTACCAGTCATCAGATGCCAGCGAGCGACTCTTGGACTGTGGAATCTGTTGAGTTGATACAAAGCCATCTCGGGCCGGAAGGCGCTACTTACACCACTCTGACCAGCGCATCGCTGAAAGGCGTTCAAAGCTGAACCCAAGTCGACTAATATCCGGCTGAGGTCGGTGCCGTGCGAACTATTTGGTGCTGTTGCGGACCGACTGACGCAGGACAGCGTTACATCGCCGTTCCGTAGACGTGCTCGGGCACAACAATGATGGCCGCTCTCTTGTCTGTGACCATGGCTTGGTCGAACTCTTCCCAGTTGGAATGTTCTTCCCCCGAAGCGGTCCGAAATACATCCCGCAACGCCAATCGCAATTCATCCGCTGGAGTGTTGTCGGGTGACAAAATCTCGGCGTGGCCTTCCAACACGACAAATCCCCACCAGCTCTCATTGGACACCAAGAGGGAGCACCGAGGATTCCGCTTCAGGTTCCAGTACTTGGAGCGGGTGGAAGTAACGGTGAAGGCAACACCATCACGGTAGGGACCACAACTGATGATGCTCAATTGGACGGCCCCGTTCTTGCGAGTTGTAGTTATCACGCCCCGGTGAGTCTGAGCCAAAAATTCTCGGGTCTTGTTCGACAGCATATGGTCTCCTTTCTCGCCTTGTTATCGCATTAGTCTTGGGCTGATTCGAAATCTATTTCCCACAAATCGTAATTAGAGTGGTTCATTTTTAGGTCGGCATACACGCTTTGCGCCCGTTTGTTGTCCCGGTCCACGTATAACTTCAGCCCCTGAACGCCTTTCCCCTCAGCTTCGTCAGCGACGAAAGTATGCAGCGCGCGGTAAACACCTGAACGACGGTAGTCAGCATCAACGTAGACACTCTGAATCCACCAATAGTAGCTGTTTCGCCAATCGCTCCACTCGGTGGTAATTAATAGTTGCCCCACCACCCGGCCAGCAAACTCCGCCACGTAATAATCTCCTAGGCCATGGCGTTGAAAGACCGCAGCAACTCCCTCCCGCAGTTTCCCTTGGTCTAGTACCTTCCCTTCGGTTTCCAAGGCCATTGCAGCATTGAACCGGACAATGGAGTCTAGGTCCTCAAGGACCGCCTGCCGGACAATGATTTTGCTATTTTCGTCTGTGGCCATGGCCGCTCCGATCAACTAATTTGATAGGGACCCCTGTTAATAATTATGACGTAACAACAAAGGTCGAGCCTAGTGCGTCTTTCTGGACCTCTATACGAACGGGGAAAGCGTCTTTCAGGTCATCTAGATGGGTGATGACGATAATCTTTTCGAAGTCGTCTTGTATGGCGGCAATGACGTCTAAGATTCGCTCCCGGCCCACAGCGTCTTGAGTACCGAAACCCTCATCGATAAACAGGGTGGGCAAGGGCGCTCCCATCCTTTGGGCGAGCACCTTGGAGAGCGCAATACGCAGAGCCAAATTGACCCGGAATGCCTCGCCACCGCTGTACATCTCGTAACTGCGAGGGCCTACATCGTCGTTGACTTGGATTTCCAATGTCTCTATGGGTTCACCCTTCCCGGACCGCCGCTCACGCTGGGTCTCCAGCCTGAGATATGTCCGATTATCCGTCATGCGGCCCAGCAGCAGGTTCGCCTCTTCTTCCAGCCTTGGCACCACCGTCTCGATGAGCATTGCTTGAACTCCCTGACGACCGAAGGCGTTTACCAATTCTTGGTAGACGCTTTGCTCCTCTTGCAGGCTGACTGTACGCTTCGAATCCCTCGCGATTTCCTCCTTGAGGCTTCCCGAACGCTTTACTCTCTCCTCCAGCAGCGCTTTGCCGGAGATGGCCTGTTCCCTCTGGGATTCGAGGTTTTTCTGAGCGGATTCGGCCACGTCTCGGCTAATACGCAATTTAGGCAGGGTCTCTACAGCCGATTTATTGGATTTTTGCTGTTCATCCAGCCTCTCCAACTCGTCAAGGCGTCTTTGAAGCATACCCCGGTTCTGCAAAGCCGTTTCCTGTTGCTTAGGCAGGTTGGATTCTGCGTCGGCCAGTTGCACGGCCCTATCGGCAAAGGACTGCAAATCTTGAGCTTGGAAGTAGGCGGCGCGCCGAGCTACTTCGTCGTAACCTAAAGCGCCTATCTGGGCTTCAATCTTCTTGAGCGCCGCATTGTCTTCGCTGGCGTAATCCCCCGACGTCATGGACGCAGTGGCCGCTGCCAGTTTTGTCCGCATTTCGTCAAGCTCTTGTTGGGCCATCTGAGCTTCTTTTATCTGCCGGTCCAGGTCGCTTACCTTCAATTCTGTCCGTCGGCGAGATTCGCCAGTCTTCTTTTCCCGTTGCTCCAAATCCTTTTCCAGGATGGCGCCTTCCTCGGTGAGTTGCTTCAGGCTTGACTCATTCAACCGGTACAACCGCAGTTTTTCGTCGATGTCCGACTTGTAGGTATCCGCCAGCCGGCCACAAGCGTCTTCTCCCAAGGATGTTTTGCACAATGGGCAGACTGTGTCCTGATGTCCGGTGGCGCTCAATAGGTTTAATTTTGAGCGCAGCTCGGCGCCCTCCAACTTGTAGCGTTCTGCCACGCTTTGGGCCTGCCCAACCTGGGTGGAAAGATTCTGCTGACGGTCCCGGGAAAGGGCAATGGACTTTTCCTCGTCAAGCACCTCTTCCAGATTGTGCTTGGTTCGTTCTAGCTGGTCCGCCAAGTCCCCGGCGGATGAGGCCTTTGGCGGCAACTCCACCTCTACCTTCAGGCGTAACTGTTCCGCCTGAGCCTCCAGCCTGGACTTGGCGATGTCGATGACCCTGACTAATTCTTGCTTCGAGTTGCTTAAGCTGTCGAATGATTCCCGTGCATCCTCAAAGGACCGCAATTTCTGCCGGACTTCTTCCAGTTTGGCTGATCCACGGCGAATTTCATCGCCTTGCGAGATTAGGTCTTCCAGTTTTTTGATACTCGAATGCACATTGACCGCAATGGTTTCCATCTGGGCAACTTCTTGCTGCAGGTTTTCGATGTTTTGCGCAACTTCTTCCAGTTGGCTGAGTTGGTGCTCCAACTCGGCGACGTTTTTGCGTAGATCGTTGGTTGCGGTCAACCGGTCCTTGAGCTGAACGTCGATGCGGGCCAGTCTTTCTTCAACCTCTAGCAACTGAGGAGCAGGGTTGCCAATCTCCTCCACCTGCCGCTTCATAACGTCAAGGGCGCTTTCCAAGCCCCTGAGAGCCTCGGAGTTTCGGCTAAGTTTTGATTTGGCAATGTCCTGGAGCCGGTCATAAAGCTCCAAGCCCAAGATTTTAGACAGCACTGCTTTGCGCTCGGAAGGGGTCTTGTTGGTGAACTCGTCCGCTCTACCTTGGAGCAGAAAGGCCGAGTTGGTGAAAGTGTCGTAGTCCATTCCCAATATTTGGTCGATTTTCGTTTGGGTTTCACGGACTGTGTTTCCGGATATCGGCGTTGGGCCAGCCTCGGATAAAACCTGAAGCTGAAGCTCGGTGGCACCCTGACGGCGTCTGCCGCCTCCTCTGGAATGGGACCTAGATGCCCGGTAGTGGGTATCTCTCGAGGAAAAACCCAGCACGACGTTGCACTCATCGGCGCCGTAGGAAATGAGCTCGTCTTGACTCTTACCCCGAGCCTTGCCCCACAGGCACCAGGTTATGGCATCGAGCAAAGCCGATTTGCCATGACCATTTTGGCCGCATAGGCAGGCGACGTGGATGCCAGCGAAGTCCAGGGTGGGAGCATTCTCGCGGTAGCTGAGGAAGTTCTTGAGGCTGAGGCTCAGGGGAATCACCGCACGTCTCCAACGCAAATATGCATTGCTGCGGGGAATGATGAAAAGTAACCAGAATTGCCGCCGAAGCAAGCCCAATTGACTCCCATCACTGTCACTCCTTCCTTCTGGGTTCGCCTCAGTGCAATTGGCGATATTTTAGCAGGAATGTCCCTCCCGTGCCTGGAATATTCACAAAGAGAAGTTGTAGATTGAAATCAACGATCCAAGCAAAAATCACGTTATCACCGGCACTTAACAAACTTGGGCGATCGATAATGCGATTAAATTCCCCTGTATCCCCCTTTCCAAAAGGGGGATACAGGGGAATCTCCCTCGTATTCATCTGCCAAGAATAAATTCGGTCTTCGACGCGATCACACAAAGTTCAATTTCCACCTCCACGATTGTCCATGTATATTAGTTGTAGGTTTTCCGATTCACCCTCACCTATAGCCAGAAAGGGAGCTGCTTTATTGGCCCAAGTTAACAACCCAAGGCCCGGTCGGGATTCATCGGGCGCTGAACCAATCGTAAAAGTGATTGACCTGTGCAAAGCATACGGCGGCATCCGCGCCGTGGACGGGGTGTCCTTTTCCATCGATGCGGGGGAGGTGTTTGGAATCCTAGGCCCCAACGGCGCTGGTAAGACCTCCACGGTGGAAATCCTGGAGGGTATGCGCGTGCCTGACAGCGGAACTGCCTGGATCAACGGTATCGACGTCGAGAAAACCCCCCGGGCCGTCAAGTCGATGATTGGCATACAACTCCAGTCAACTACTTTCTTCGATCGTCTGTCCCTCGCCGAGATTCTCCAAGTATTTGCCAGCATCTATCACCGGCAGGTTGACCCTCTGGAATTGCTGGGCCAGGTGGAATTGCAGGACCGGGCCAAATCGGTTTTCAAGGACCTGTCCGGGGGTCAAAAACAAAGATTTTCCTTGGCCACAACCCTGGTAAACGACCCTCTTGTGCTGTTCTTGGACGAACCCACCACCGGCTTGGACCCCCAAGCCCGGCGTCACATGTGGGAGCTAATCAAGGCCTTCAAAGGCCAAGGCAAAACGGTACTACTGACCACTCACTACATGGAGGAAGCAGAAGAACTGTGTGACCGGGTGGCGATTATGGACCAAGGCAGAATCGTGGCCTTGGACTCTCCCGATGCACTGATAAACGAGTTGCTATCCGGTGGATTTCACAAAGAACGGGCGGAGAAAGCCGCAAACTTGGAGGACGTTTTTCTGGAACTCACCGGCCACGATTTACGAGACGCATGAAGGTGTTTTTGAATTGGAGAACCAACACCACTTGGGTATTGACCGTTGCATCGATGAAGATGTGGTACCGGGACGGGCAGGCCATATTCTGGACCTTCTTCTTGCCCTTGGTTCTGATGGTCATCTTCGGAGTGCTGAATTTTGGCGATTTCGGTAGGGTTGAATTAGGCTTGGTTGACCAAGCCCGCACCAGCGCATCCCGCAACCTAATCAGTACCTTGGAGAAGGCGGAAGCGGTGGCGCTTTTTCATCAAACCGGGACCGGCAAAGCCGGAATTGGCGTCCTAGCGAGCGAACGATTGGCGTTGGAGGAAGGCGAGCGGGATTTGGTGGTTGTAATCCCGCCGGAATTCGGGCAACCCGGTGGCCCCGTCATGGTTGAGGTGCTCTTCGATGTGAGCCAGACTAGGGAGGTCCAAATCGGCCAGACCGTAATCAGTCAGATTCTGGACGAGATGACCTTCGCTTTGACCGACGTGCCTTTCCGCTTCGGAATCACCACAAGACCAATCTACAATCGTGACCTGCGGTTCATCGATTTCCTAATGCCTGGGTTGATTGCCATGTCCATCATGCAGATGGGGCTATTCAGCGTGGCGTTTACCTTCGTCCAGCTGAAGAACCGGGGTATCTTGCGCCGGTTGCTAGCCACGCCGGTGCACCCAGTCAGTTTTCTATTCGGCCAGGTAGCGACCCGTTTGTCCGTTTCCATCTTACAAACCCTGGTTCTAATCGCTATTGGGGTGTTCGTGTTCGACGTGAAGATTCTGGGCAACATGGCGTCGATTTTGTTCCTAGCTCTCCTCGGCGGGGGCGTCTTCGTCAGCCTGGGATTCGCCGTGTCGGGATGGGCAAAGAACGAGGAAGTGGCTGCCCCGATTGCCAACATTATTGCCTTGCCCATGATGTTCCTGTCCGGCGTGTTCTTTCCACGAGACGCCATGCCGGAGGTCTTGGTAAAGATAACGGATTTCCTGCCATTGACCTACCTGATTGACGCTCTGCGCAACGTAGCGATAGACGGGGAAGCGCTCTGGTCCCAGGGATGGAGCCTTTTGGGCTTGGCCGTATGGCTGATAATTACTTTCCTGGTTGCGGTAAAACTGTTCAAATGGGAGTAGCCCGCCTTGACCCTAATCGTGCCATCAACCTAAAATCCCTATACACTCAAAGTTGAACGTCTGACGGCGACGAACGGATGTGCAAGTGAAGGTCCCAGTGAAGTTAGTTGAAACTGTCATTCTGAGAAGCGAAGCGGCGAAGAATCTCATTGTTTCGCTTTCAACCGAGAAACTAACTTACCGCAAAGACCCTTCGCTCCGCTCAGGGTGACATGGTTGAAACAGGGTGACATGGTAAAAACTTAACTTTGAGGCACCACCAATCCGATCGGCAAGTCGAACCATAAACTTTCTGAAATACAGGAACAAAAACGAGAATGTTTGACAATTTAACCGACAAGCTCAGCGGTATTTTCCAGAAGCTAACCAGCAAGGGGCGGTTGACCGAAAAAGACATCGATGAAGCCCTGAGTTTGATTCGCCGATCTTTGCTTGAAGCCGATGTGAACTTTCGAGTAGCCCGGGACTTCGTCGCGGTGATAAAAGAGCGTTCCCTAAGCTCTGACGTGATGGAGAGCCTGTCTCCCGGCCAGCAGGTTGTCAAGATTGTCCACGAAGAGTTGACCGCCCTACTTACCGGAGGCGACCACCGTCTGATGCCGTCTAGCCAACCCCCCAGCGTGTTGATGCTGGTGGGATTGCAAGGCTCGGGTAAGACCACCACTGCCGCCAAGTTGGCCTTGGACCTGCGGCGTCAGGGGCACCGTGCACTGTTGGTTGCAGCCGACCTGCGTCGTCCTGCGGCTATCTTGCAATTGGAAACATTGGGCAAGCAACTGGACATCCCCGTTTACACTGAGGACCCTGCTTCGTCCACGCCGGCAAAGGTCGCCAAAGGGGGCTTGAAGAGGGCCACGGAACTGGGCCTCACTTGGACGATTGTCGATACCGGGGGGCGCCTTCACATCGACGAAGAGATGATGAAGGAACTGGAAGAAGTGAAAAAGGCGGTTTCGCCCCAAGAGACGCTCTTGGTGATCGATGCCATGACGGGTCAGGATGCGGTCAACGCCGCCGAGGAGTTCCACAAGAGAGTAACTCTGACCGGCCTGATTATGAGCAAGATGGACGGCGATGCCCGCGGTGGCGCAGCGTTGTCCGTGACCAAGGTTACGGGCGTGCCCATAAAGTACCTGGGCATGGGCGAACGGCCCGACGCCCTAGAGCAATTCCACCCCGACCGCATGGCCTCCCGCATCCTGGCCATGGGGGATATCCTCACCCTGATCGAGAAAGCCCAAGAGGTGACCGACGAGAATCAGGCCAAGGAGATGGAGCGCAAGTTCCGTCAGGCTACCTTCGATCTGGAAGACTTCTTGCAGCAAATCCAGAGCGTGAAGAAGATGGGAACGCTGAGTCAGGTCATGGAGATGATTCCCGGTATGGGTCAGCTTGCCAAGCGGCTCCCGGCGGGCGCTCTTGACGACGACGGTCAGGTAAAGCGCATCGAAGCCATAATCCGGTCAATGACCCGCGAGGAGCGTCAGAAGCCGGAGATACTAAACGGTAGCCGCCGCCGCCGCATCGCCCAAGGCAGCGGCACCACGCCCCAGGACATAAACCAACTGCTAAACCAATTCAAACAGACCCAGAAAATGGTGCGTCAGTTGTCCAAGTCCCGTAACCCCAAAGCCCTGATGAACATGTTCAAGTAACCGCTCCTACGCCATCCCGCTACGCATGGCGGTGAACAGGTAGACAGTGGCGTAGGCCCTCCACGGCGACCAGCGCTGGGCGAACTCGCCCAGTTGAGCGTCGTTGATTTCCGCTCCCTCGAAGTACACCCTTGATACCACCCGGCGCAGGGCGAGGTCGCCCAAGGGTAGTGCGTCGGGCCTACCCAGCGCCCTGATTAGCACCCACTGGGCCGTCCAGATCCCCAATCCTCTCAGGGCCACCATGCTCGCCACGACGTCTTCGTCGGACATCCGGTGTAAGGACTCAAAGCCGTCTGGTGAGGAATCAGGTGAAAAGTTTTTAGAAGCCAGGGATATTCCTTGCACGTACTCGGCCTTGCGCTGGCTCAGCTTCATCCCCCGCAGTTCCTCTATGGATAAGCCGCCCAGGGTCTCCGGCCGAGGGAAGGCGTAGAAATCTTCTCCGTCGAATACCTGATTGGGACCGTGGGATTCTATTATGAGGGTCCGGATGATCCGAGCGACGTTGGTAGCAATCTGTTGGCCCAAGATAGCCAGGACCACGGCTTCGTACACCGAGGCGGTATGGGGCAGATGCAGGCCGTGATACTGGTTGACGATGGCTGACAGAGGAGTGTCTTGTTGCGCTGCCTCGTAAAAAGGAGTTAAGTCTTGGCTAGTGCCCAGTAGCCAGGCTACTTGCTCAGTTGCCTTCTCGATATCTTGAGAGTTCAAGCGTTGGGACTGCAACTCCACGGCCAGTTCCGGAGCCTCAACGCTGCCCACGGACCGCACCGAAGCGAGCACCAGGTTTCCATCCAAGTCCAGCAACCGGCGGTACACGCCGTCGGTCAGCGAATCCGAGCCGTACCGGCCTTGGAAGTAGGTGTGGTAGCCCGCCGTTAGCTCAAAGTCGAAGGGTGCCACGGGGAAAATGTTGGTTACTGCTTTTTGCATGGTTAAAAATTGCCACGTATTTGGAATCACTTGCTGGGTTTATGTTTCGGGACTATTAACAGGGACCATCAATCTGAACGGTACAGGCGATGCACTAAGGCTGCCCAATGCTGTCCCCATGCATTGCAGATTGAATCGATTTCCTCTTGTGGGGTGTCACGGAGCATCACCGGACCGTAGTGGGTCGAGAGAGCATGTCCCTGGATGACCATGCCGTGATTCAAAAGGATGTGTAACATGCTCAACAGACATAGCTCGGCGCCTCCACCGGGTCTCCCGCCACCTACGAAAGCGCCGCCGACTTTGCCATCGAGAGGCCCCGGATAGTCTTGGAAGGCGGTGACATCGAATAACCGCTTAATCTCCCAGTCCACGCCACCGAAGCGCACGGGAGTTCCCACGATGATGCCCTTGGCGGCCAGCATCTCCTCCCACTGGACTTCATCGACACGCCGGGTAATTACGGTGCCTCCCCCGTCGATGATTCCCTGCTGAATTGGTTCGACCATTCCGCCGGTGCGCCCGTTCTTGGTCGTGTATATGATTAACAGGTCAGGTTTATTTTCTTCCATTTTCGCCTTTTGTTACTGAGAATGGGTAATTTGCGCCTCAAGTTTACATAACGTTAGGATTAAAAGGGCTGCCTAAAATGCCTCAGTGGAGCTTCTCCGTGGCCGTGGCGGCCATCTCTTGGACTGCGGGAATGTGGCACAAACCGTTGGCCTCAATGCCGAACACGGGATTAAACTTGCTACGAAAATTTTCGTAGGCGATTATCGCCGAAAGCTCCACCAACTCCTCGTCTGTGAATTCCTTTCTGAGCTTGGTGAAGAAGCGGTCGGTTACGCGTTTGCTGGTGTGGGTCATACGCTCGGCAAGCTCCAACGCCAGCTTCTCCCGGCCACTGAAAATATCGCTGCCCTTGTAGGCGTCTAGCTGCCCTAGTTTTTCCGCCGAGCCGTTCTCTTGCGCCGCCCTGGACGCATTGATGTCAATTCAAAACGGGCAACCGTTGATCCAGGCAGTCTTGGTGTACACCAAGTACTTTAAAGACGGCTCAATCAGGCCCGAGGCATCGATGCCAGCGGCCAAGGCGGTTGATCCTTCCATGATTGTCGGCCTAAGAGCGAATATCGGTGTGGTGTTTAACACGTCGCCGAACATTCGCTTCTGACGTTGAAACAGCTCTTGGACCTCCGGAGTCGCCTCTTCTTCGGTGATTCCGCGCAGTCTGGCCATGATATCTATCTCCTTGGAATCGTTCGCCGGAATCGTTCGCCGGAATCGTTCGCCGGAATC
>Ga0066376_10000531_pt1 | contig 35449 bp, 33 predicted proteins | sample Knorr_S15_td_Bot_FD_77009 | JGI IMG/M metagenome (GOLD analysis project Ga0066376, IMG submission 77009) | Marine microbial communities from Southern Atlantic Ocean transect - Knorr_S15_td_Bottom_ad_5009_LV_A | ecosystem: Environmental > Aquatic > Marine > Oceanic | place: Southern Atlantic... | reverse complement strand
TTCTGTCTGTATCTGCGGGAAATCGGCCGCCACCTCTGTGAATACCTCGTCCCAGAAGACCATGCCGAAGGACTGGGCGTTGGATTTTGTGACTGACGTGACTTTATTTCCTTTGTTGCGCCGGACACAGTACTCAAAGGCGGCGCGGATGATGCGCTCGGTGCCGCGGCGGGTGAACATATTGGTCTGGACCACTATCTCGTGGGCGGTTCCCGCGTAGAGCCGCCCGCCCACAGGAGCGTACTCACCTTCGGTGTTCTCCCGGAAGATGACCATGTCGATATCACCGGCCTTCTTGCCCGAAAGCGGTGATTCCACGCCTGGATATAGGTAGGCGGGCCGGATGCAAACCCCCTGGTCAAAGCTCCGCCGCATGGGCAGCAGCAGACCGTGCAGGGTGATGTGGTCGGGGATATCCGGATCCCCCACGGCGCCGAACAAGATAGTATCGAAGGCTTTTAGTGTCTCGATGCCGTCGTCGGGCATGAGTTTCCCAGTCTCACGGTAGAACTCTGACCCCCACGGAAACTCGGTGAACTGGAAACTGAGCCCGTTGGTCACGGCCGCCACGGCCTCAAGGGCCTTTCTGCCTTCAGCGATGACTTCCAATCCCACGCCGTCGCCGGGAATCACTGCAATTTTGTACTCTGCCATCACGGTCCTTTTTTGACTAGGAATCTATGCTTAAACGTCCACGCGCTGCACGCCTCCGCCAAGCAAGCGGAAGTGGTACACCGTTTGGGCGTCGGGGAAGGCCGCTTTGGCCTTGTGATAAGTCGATTTGCCGCGGCGCTCCCTGGCGTCCAAAAGCACGCCCATGATGGTGCCGCTGTGGCCAACGTTCACGCCCACCGCGCCAACCGACTCCGCAAACTCTTTGACCTCGGCCAACCGGGGTTTGGCCAGGACGGTCTGGCTAGCTTCGGCGCTGATGCTGGCGCCCTGGCCGACCAGGGCCGGGTCCTGGTTGGTTATTCCCAGCCGTAGCAGGCGTAATGCCTCGGTGGTCTGCTCGTCGACCGACTGCCAGCGTTGGAAGCGGTCAACCATGTTGAACTGAACGGTGTCCACGGTGCCGCCCAGATCAAGCGCCACGATCTCCATGGGAGGCGGCGGACCCAGGCTCTCGCGTATGACGCCGGCCCGGTGATCGAACAGGGCCACGCCTGGGATCATCACGCCGTCGGTGGGCTCGATGGAAAGAGCTATCTGGGCGATCTGATAAGGACTGAGCTCTTCACCCAGCGCCAGCCCGGTGGCGGCGATGGCGGCGGCCAGGTCTGCACTGCTGCTGGCCATGCCCTTGCCCCGGGGGATGGGGTTATTGATCGTTAGCTTGGCGCGGACCTTGGCGTTTTTCAGGTGGGACAGCGTCCTTCTGACGGCGGCGGCGGCTTTGCCGCAATCTTCTGGGGCATCTACGCCAGGGCCATCGGAGTAGATGTCGACTTTGACTCTGGAGTAGAAGTCGATAGGACAGGTAACCAGGAAGTGGATCCCTTCGATCACCCCCTGGGCGAGCTCACCGCAAACGCCGGGCGCGCGGACGGTAGCCGAGCCTAGAAGCACGGCTCCGTCTCCTTCTTCTTCTGAATCTTCTGGTAATTTACCAGTGCGTGAGACCAATTTCCCTTACTCCGCCTTTGCCGGTTTGATTTTTGATGGTATGCCGGCGATCACCAGATAAACCTCGGTGGCGGACGCGGCAATCTTTTGATTTACCATGCCCAAGAGGTCTTGAAAGCGCCGCCCCAGAGGCTCCGGTGGCACCAAACTCAGCCCAACTTCGCTGCTGACCATGACGAACGCCTGTGAAGAATCGGCCGCCAGAGTCAAAAGATTGTCCGCCTCGGTCATTACGGTCTTTTCCAATGCCTGCTTAGTCTCAGTCTGGTTTTCCATCAGAAGGTTGGCCACCCAAACATCCACCGAATCTATGATCACCGCGCCTGGACTGTCGGCTCCGGTCAACAGCGGCGCCAGTCTATCCGCGAGTTCGACCGGCTCTTCCAGAGTTGACCATTCCCGCGGCCTGGACGCCTGATGCAGCTGGATGCGCTCTCTCATCTCATCATCGACGGCCAGTCCGGTCGCCACGTATAGGATCGGGCCCTGACTGAGCGCGGCTACCCTGCCCTCAGCGAATGCGCTCTTGCCCGACCTCACACCCCCCAGCACCAAACAAAGCTGGGAGGCCATCAGAGATTGGAGACCCGGGACGCGTCATATTCGCGGCTGAGTCCCGATACCCGGTAAACCAGGTCCATATCGAGACTGGCGCGAACCCAATCGGCCAGCTTGTCGTATTCTTTGTCCAAATCCAGCTCTGAGGCTACATCAGGCAGCGACACGCCCTTGCGGCGGGCCAGTTCACGTAGCATTGCCCCCCGGAGCTCGGCGTTTTGGAACAAGCCGTGGATGTAGGTGCCCATCACGCTTCCGGAGGCGTCCAGGGCTCCTTCCAGGTCGCCGCTGCCAGTCACCGGGGCGTCGGCACGGTCCTCTATCAGGAAAGGCGGAGCGAATCCTTCTCCGGACGTCCTGCCCATGTGTATCTCGTAGCCGCGGACCGGCGCTCCCGACGCGCCTGCCAGCAGGCCGGTAGCCTCGATAACCTTGCCGTTGATGCGGTGGGTCTCTTTGCTGCCTTCAAACACGGTAGTCAGATCAAGCAGTCCCAGGCCGTCCAGTTCGGCGATGGACGACTCGATGTGCTCGGGGTCGCTGACTTTCGTGCCTAGCATCTGGTAGCCGCCGCAGATTCCGATCACCGCCGCGCCGCCCGCGTGCAGGTCTTTCACCGCCTGGCTCAAGCCACGTTCGTTCATCCAGGCCAGGTCCGGGATAGTGGTTTTCGTGCCTGGAATGATTACCAGGTCGGGACGGCCCAACAGAGCGGGCGAGTCCACATACCGCAGTCCCACGCCTGGATGGCGGGCCAGGGGGTCGAAGTCGTCGAAGTTGGCGATGTGGGGCAGTTGCAGCACCGCCACGTCTAGGACCGGCTGAGTCGTGCGTACTGAAGTGTCGTCCAGGGCCACCGAGTCTTCTTCGGGGATGTGTATGTCCCGGTAGTAGTGGACGAGCCCCGCCACAGGGATGCCGGTGCGCTCCTCCAGCCAGGTGATGCCGTCCGTGAGCAGATCGGGGTCGCCCCGGAACTTGTTGATGATAAAGCCCTTGATCATCTCCCGTTCCTCGGGCTCCAGAAGCTCCAGCGTGCCTACCAAGAATGCGAACACGCCGCCGCGGTCGATGTCGCCGCAGAGCAACACTGGAGCGTCGGCGTAGCGGGCCACGCGCATATTTACGATCTCATTCTTCTTGAGGTTGATCTCGGCGGGGCTGCCGGCGCCCTCGGCCACGACGATGTCAAAGTCCTCACGCAGAGCGTCCAGGGAGGTGTGCACGGCCTCCCACAGTTGGGGTTTGAGGGCGAAGTAGTCTCTGGCCTTGGCCGTCAACAGGGGGCGGCCCATGACTATCACCTGGGAGATGTGGTCAGCTTCCGGCTTCAGCAGCACTGGGTTCATCTCGACCCTGGCTTCGACTCCAGCGGCGTCGGCCTGGACTGCCTGGGCCCGCCCGATCTCGCCGCCGTCCGCAGTCACGTAGGAGTTGTTGGACATATTCTGGGCCTTGAAGGGCGCAACGCGAAAGCCGTCCTGGCGGAAGATGCGGCAGAAAGCCGATACCAGCACGCTCTTCCCTACGTGGGAAGCGGTGCCTTGGACCATCAAGACCTTTCCAGCCATCTAGAGCAGCAACCTTATAGGCACGAACATATCGTTAACCCGCCAGTCCGTGTTGCACGGCGCCGTTGATGTGGGAGGTGTCATTGAAGTGACGGAGGACCGCGTTGTCTTTGTAGGTGTCGATGGTGGTCAGACCGCAGTTGCCGAACACGAACGACCAGTTCCCTTCCAGCGGCATTCCCAGCAGCGAGACCATGGCCGCCCGGAGCACGCCGCCGTGGCTGACGACCAGCACGGTCTCATCCAGGTGATCTGATTTGATCTGGCTGATGATGCCCGCCATGCGGGTGCTGATATCCCGGGTAGTCTCCCCGCCCTTGGGAGCGTAATCGAGGTCTTTCTCCAAGTACCTGGGGTACTCTTCGGGAAACTGGGCTTTGATCTCAGCTAGGGTCATTCCCTCGAATGCGCCCTTGTTGTACTCACGGAGCAACGGGGTCTTATTCAAGACGATGTCCCGATCCCCCAGGGCGAGTTTGGCAGTCTCATACGTGCGTTTGAGGTCGCTGGAATAGGCGGCGTCGATGTGGAGCCCGGCCAGCCGCCCAGCGAGCGAACGCGCCTGCTCGGCGCCTCTCGTTGAGAGTCCTATATCGGTATGACCTTGGATCCGTCCTTCGGCATTCCATTCGGTTTCGCCGTGACGGACGATTAAAAGCGTTCCCATTCTGGTGGATATTCTAAACACGATGCACTTGAAAGTACACTGATCTTTGTTAGTTAATAGTTTCTGGATGTTTGGCATACTACATGTAGATGAGACTGCACAGTCTCATTACTTGCCATAATTTAAGGAACTGGCATACTATATGTTGACATGTTTTAATATCCGGGATACAATATCTCGACCGTAACGATGGGAGGTGTTTCTAATGGAAGCCTATTGTGTGAAGTGCAGAAGCAAGCGCGAGATCAAGAACCCCGAGAAGATCACCATGAAGAACGGGAAGCCCGCCACTCAAGGCACGTGCCCGTCGTGTGGCACGAAGGTATTTCGCATCGGGGCCGCTTAACAGCGGCCTCTGGCTTTTCTTCTTCTCTGATTGCGGGCGGTGCACCGGTGGTCCGGCCTTCCGGAACCAACCGCTAGTTTCCGTCTGACCGTCAGGATCTGGCCTGTTGCAGCCACCCTACGTGTTGTGTAGGGAAGTGTGAGGTGGGTGGCTGGCAGCAGTTTTGTCAGGTCGGTGTTACATCAGTCCGCTTTGGCCTGAAATCAGGTCTATATAACGGCACGCTGAGTTGCTGGCCCCCCGCAGCGTAGAGGCGTATTTCCTTAAGGCTTTAAACCTGCGCTACTGGCGCGGGTGCGGCAAACAATCGCTTTGTGGCCGAGGGTCCCTCCCCTTCGGCCACGTTTTCGTTGCCCCCCTACTGATTCCGTCCCCTTTATCCCCAGTCTGGCGGCTATAGCCTAGTTTGCTATCCTCTGTGCTATCATGGCGGCTCACGCCGGAAACCGTGTTTTCGAGCGTGTTTGGTCCCCCGCCACATTCGATAACACGACCAACAAGAGGTAACGATGACACAGCCCGCACCTTGGCAGGTCCTCCTGGAATCCGGCGCTCCTGAAATCATGAAAGCGGCCACCGCCACTCGGGAGTCGGTCATGCCCGACGGCGCCCTCTCAAACAAGACCAAAACCCTGATGACCATGCTCTGCGACGCCCTGCTGGGCCACGACGGCGGCGTAGCCACGATCGCCAACCGGGCCCGTGCGGCCGGCGCATCTGAGGAAGAGATAGCCGAAACTGTGGGCGTAGCGTTTCTCATGGGCGGCCTGCCGGCCCTGGTCACCGGCTCAAACGCCTTCAAAAAGTAGCCTCTGTTAGTCTCGTCCCAGGCATGGCTCACTAGAAGATTCTGAGGTGGTTGTAATGGCCCAGACCGAGCCCATCGTGTTCTTCAACGGCGAACTGAAGCCCGAGTCCCAGGTGGGCATTTCCATCAGGGACCGTGGCTACCTTTACGGCGACGCGGTTTTCGACGCAGCCCGCACTTTTAATGGGACTCCATTCCGGCTGCCGGAGCACGTCCACCGGCTGTACGACTCGCTGCGCTATCTGCGCATCGACCCGGGCATGGCGCCGCCGGAGATGGAAGACTGGTCGCGTCAGGTGGTGGAGCACAACTACAAGCTTCTGCCGCCCGGCCAAGACATGTGGGTCATGCAACGCATCAGCCGTGGCATCGAGCCCATCCTGCCGGGCGACGAGATGCATGCCACTGTGTTGATCGAGACTCACCCCATCCCCTTCGCCCGGCGCGCCTCTTTATATCGGGATGGAGCGGCCATCTTCACGCCATCCGTGCCCCGGATACCGCCGCGATTCATCAGCCCAAGGGCCAAAACGCACAATTACCTGAACCTGATCCTGGGCGACCTGGAAGCCCAGGCCAGCGACCCCGACGCCTGGTCGGTGCTGTTGGACGAGGCCGGCAACCTGACCGAGGGCCGGGGCTCCAACATCTTCCTGGTCAAAGATGGGACCGTTTCAACGCCCAAGGGGCAGTTCGTGCTGGAGGGCATCACTAGGGGCGTTGCCATGAACCTAGCCACCGGCCTGGACATGCCTGTAGAAGAAAAAGACTTGGACCTGTATGACGCCTACACCGCCGACGAGGCTTTCTTGACTTCAACCAGCCTCTGCATCTGCCCCATATCTTCAGTGAACGGCACCCCAGTCGCCGGCGGCAAGGCCCCAGGCGTGATCACCCGCAGACTGATGGACGCCTTCAGCGACCTGGCTGGGATGGACTTCGAAGGGCAGTATCTGGCTCATCTGGAATGATCTAATAGCTAAAACCCCCTGATATACAAGAGGAGAAAAATTTGTCCGACCAAATAGCCAACATCACAGACTCACCGGCCGAGAAGCTGGCTGGGGGGTTTGGGTTCACCGAAGGCCCTCTGTGGCACCCCGACGGCCACTGGCTCTTCGTAGACATCCAGAAACAGCAGATTCACAAGATGTCCACCAGCGGCCAGTTGGAGACCTTCCGGGACCCCAGCTTCGGCACCAATGGCATGACCTTCGACAACCAGGGCAACCTGGTGATCTGCGAGAGCGACAACCGGCAGATCATGCGCCGCCAGGCCGACGGCTCCTATACCGCCATCGCCACCCACGTGGGCGGCAAACGGCTTAACCGTCCCAACGACATCGTCGGCCGTTCCGACGGGACCCTGTACTTCACCGACCCAGGCGGACGCCTGACCGAGGAAGAGCGGGAACTAGATTTCAGCGGTGTTCATATCATCGCACCCGGCGGCGCCAACTCGGTGGGCACGACAGAGACCGAGTACCCCAACGGCCTGGCCTTCTCTCCTGATGAAAAGATTCTGTATGTGGCCATCACCCGCCTGGACGCACGCTGCCTGGAAGAAAAAGAGAAGCATCAGATGTGCGAGCATCAACTGATCCGGGCCTTTGACGTTGCCGCCGACGGCAGCCTGAGCAACAACCGGGTCTTCGCCACGATGTATTCCGCCGAGGACGGCGTCCCCGACGGCATGAAGGTGGACATTGAGGGCAACATCTATTGCACCGGGTCAGAGGGCTGCTGGATATTCGACTCCTCTGGCAAGAACCTGGGCATCATTGAGTTGCCGGAGATACCCGCCAACTGTGCCTGGGGCGGGCCGGACAACCGCACCATGCTCTTCACCGCCCGGACCTCGGTCTTCAGCCAGCGGATGAAGATTCCCGGCACGGCCATCCCCAGAGATTAACCTAGCGATTAAAGGGTACGCATGCCCAGTTTTGACGCGATAGTTATCGGGGCCGGCGGCATGGGAAGCGCCGCCGTCTACCATCTGGCCAGGCGCGGGTTGAAGGTCCTGGGACTGGAACGGTACGACATCCCCCACGAGATGGGGTCGTCCCACGGCTACTCCCGGATGATTCGTTACACCCTCCAGGAGCACCCGTCCTACGTCCCGTTGGTGCGCCGCGCCTACGAGCTGTGGCACGAGTTGGAAGAAACCGCGGGGGAGAAACTGGTGGTCACCACCGGCTCGGTCCGGGCCGGGCCTGCTGACAGCCCCTATTTCCAGAAAGCCAAGGAGTCGTGCGACCTGCACAACATCCCCTATGAGATCCTGACCGCTGCCGAGATCAATAAACGGTTTCCCGGCTACCGGTTCCCAGAGGAGATTACCTCGATCTACCAGGCCGACGGCGGCTTCCTGCTGCCTGAGGAATGCATCGTGAGCCACGTCCGGGCGGCCGAGGCAGCCGGGGCGGTGGTCCATACACAGGAGACCGTGCTGGACTGGGAGCCTCAGGGCGGTGGCGTTCAGGTACGCACCGGCCGCGACACCTACACCGCGGATAGACTGGTCGTCACGGCCGGGCCCTGGGCCGCCAAATTGATCCCTGAACTGGCCGCATACGCGGTGCCCGAGCGTCAGGTGCTGGGCTGGTTCCAACCGGAGCGCCCCGAGTTGTTCACCCCGGAGACATTTCCGGTCTTTGGAGTGCTGACTGAAGAGGGGCGCTACTATGGTTTTCCCAGCTACACCGTTCCCGGATTCAAGATTGGCCGCTCCCACCATCTCGAGCAAAAGGTGGACCCAGACCTGATGGACCGAGAGGTGCACGCCGAAGATGAAGCGATCTTGCGTCAGGCCGTAAGCCGGTACTTCCCGCTGGCCGCCGGCGAGTTGTTGGACCGGAAGACCTGCATCTATACCAACACGCCGGACGAGCATTTCATGATCGGTGTGCTTCCCGAGCATCCTCAGGTGTCGGTTGCCGCTGGGTTCTCTGGTCACGGGTTCAAATTCGCCAGTGTCATCGGCGAGATCATGGCCGATCTAGCCCAGGAAGGGGAGACGGAACATGATATAAGCCTTTTCCGCCTGGACCGTTTCGACACTTAACTAGTCACAGGCATCGCCCAACCGAAAAGGCCATGCTTGTGAGTGATTCGCAGCCGGTGATATGCTGACCTTGACCCGGCGGAATTACCAGCGGAATTACCGGCGCAATTAAACCAGGCGTGACCGGCTGGTGAATCTGGCTAGCGATTTTGAAGGATGCGGTTTCCGATCGGGCCGCTTTTAATGATGGAACACCTAACCATTTCCGAAACACCTGACAGGAAGCTGGACCGGCTGGTGATCGTATTCAGCGGCTGGGCCGACGCGGCAGAGGGCGCAACCAGCGCCGTGAAGTTCATGCAGCGGAAGCTCAAAGCCAAGAAGTTCGCTGCGATAGACCCGGAAGAGTTCTACGACTTCTCCCAGACTCGGCCCCACACCTCGCGGACCAGAGACGGGAAGCGGAGGATCCACTGGCCGGCCAACGAGTTCTCCTACCTCACGGGCACTACCGGCGAGTCTGGGATCATGGTGTTTTCCGGCGTTGAGCCCAATCTGAAGTGGCGCACCTTCTCCAAAGCTATTGCAAAGGTGGCCCGCGACCACGGCGTAGAGTCTGTGATTCACATCGGAGCGCTGCTGGACGCCGTGCCGCACACGCGCCCGGTCAAGCTCAGCGGAACTGCCAGCGAACCCAAACTCAGCGAATTCCTAGAAAGCCAGGGCATTCGGGCTTCCAACTACCAAGGTCCCACGGGAATAAGCTCAGCCGTGATGGACGCCTGTATCAATGAGGGAATGAAGTACACCTCCATCTGGGGCCACACCTCCCACTACCTCCAGGCAGCGCCCAACCACCGGGTTGGCTCTACTCTTTTGAACATACTGATCAAGCTGCTGGAACTGCCCTTGGACCTGGCTGAACTGTATTCCGCGGCCGCCGTCTTCAATGAAGAGGTGGCCAAAGCCGTAGAGAAGGACGAGCAGATCAGTTCTTATGTCACCAAACTGGAAGGCCAGTACGACGAAGCGGTTGCCGCAATCGAGATTCCGGACCCAGCCGAGTTGGTCCGCGACTTGGAACAATTCCTCAGGGGCGAGCAGCGCCGACCACCCTCCGACCCCTCCGCCTAACTACGTGCCCTAGCGCCTCCAACGCCGTTCTGGCCCAAAACCTGCCCCACCTCCTACGTAGCAATCGAACTGGAGACCTCCTCCCACGCGTGCTTCATCTGCTGGGTGGCTCAAGTTTCCTTTGATCCGTGTGCCTAACCTATTGACTTGCTAAACCTGATAGTTTATATCTATTTGGTTGATATGTAGCGAAATTCGCCGCCATTTCGCAATGACATAGATCGCGATTGGCTACGCATTTCGTCGCGTTCGTCATTTCGGGACAAGTTAATAGGGGTTACCAAGTCTCAAATTGCCCCAGGAGTTCGGGAATGTGCCTCCCGGGCAACGCCCTTTTGTAATCTCAAACACCAATTGGAGGTTAGCCTATTTTGAAGCACTGGTTGAAAAACCCCAAGATTATGATTCTAGGGCCTTTGGCTCTATTATTAGCGGCTATCTTGGCCTGCGGCTCATCAGCCACCGCGACGCCCCTACCCGCTTCGCCGACCGCGGTACCGGGAGCACCCGCGCCGACCGCGATGGCGCCCACTGCGATGCCCTCAGGCGGAGCAACGGCAGTTCCCGCTCCCACCGTAGCGCCCACTGAGGCGCCGATGGCAATGGTCAAGCCCTCGGGTACGCTAAGGGTGGGCCAGAAGGAACTGGGTCCTTACGTAGGCAACCCCAAATTGATCGGTAACCCCCAGATGTTCTTGAATAGCGCCATACCGATCACTGAAACGCTCGGTATGTACAACTTCGACAACGGTTTTGTGGGCCCAATGCTCGCCGAAAGTTGGGACGTCTCCGCCAACGGACAGGTGTGGGCCTTCAAAATCCGCGAAGATGTCGAATTCCATAAAGGCTTCGGCAGGATGACGGTTGAAGACGTAGTCTTCTCCTTCGGCCAGGTAGCTGACAGCGACAAACACGCCCGGGCGGCCAACGCCAAAGAGATGTTCTTCGCGGAAAACGGCAGCCGAACGACCCCCGACGATTTCACCTGGGTGGTTGACACTGGCGTGCCATTCTCCGAGATTCCCATCCTTGAATTGCTGGGGACTCCCCGGGCGGTTGCCGCCTGGGTGGTCAGCAAGAAGCAATGGGACCAGGATGGCGAAGATGAAGCTAACTTCAACACCGCCGCCACCGGTCCTTGGGAGATCGACGAGGCAAAGACCGGTGAGTTCTGGCGGATGAAGGCCGTTGAGGACCACTGGCGCAAGACCCCTGCTTTCGCTGAACTGATATTCATGGAAATACCTGAAGAATCTGCCAGGATAGCTGGATTCAAAACGGGCAACCTGGACACCTTTGTCATGGCCCTGGATACCATCGGAGAGGTGGAGGGCGTTGATGGCGCCGTCTTGATGTCGGTACCTAACGCTGTACAGGCTGGCATCAACTTCTACGGCCAGACCTACGTGCCCGCCCGCGACGGCGGGGGAGAATCCTGGCCTAACTACAACCCGGAACTGGCGTGGGTGTCTTCAAACAGTGACATCACTTCGCCGGAATGGGCCGCGGCACGCGATGTCCGATTGGCAATGTCGATCGCCATCGACCGCCAGTCGATCATCGACAACCTTCTGCTGGGCTTCGGTCACCAACTCACCCTCAAAGACTGGATGGGCCATGAAGACCGCCTACCTTCTCCTGAGGAAACTTGGCCTTACGACCCTGAGCGGGCCAAGCAACTGATAGCCGATGCCGGTTTCCCCAATGGATTCTCAGTAACACTAACGCCAGCCATACGCGGAGCACCCTCCGAGGTGGAGGCCTGTGAGGCAATCGCCCAGTTCTGGGATGCCATTGGGCTTAGCGTCGACTTCCAGAACGTCCCTTACGGGACTTACCGGCCGACGGCGGTTGCACGCACCTATGAGGGAGTCTCCTGCCATAACGTGGGTGCGCGCCTTTCCCCGATCCAGGGGATGGCCAGCTTCCTGAATAGCGGTAACTTCAGCTGGGGCTCTGAGCACCCAATCACTGAAGATTTGATTCCCCGCGGGCAGAAAGCTGTGCTCACGGCAGACCGCTTCGCCATAGAGGACGAGATCGCCAGGTTCTACATCGATGAGGTCTTCGGCGAGACCGGCCTATATGTGGTCGACAATGTTTGGCCGGTTGGTCCGAACATCAACCCTTGGGATGATTTCATCAAACAGGGCGACCTCCGGCAGATCAATGGGTTCGAGTACATAACCCCCCGTTAAAGCTCGGTCCTAAAATAGGCACCATTGCCGCCCGGTATGGGCCGAGGGTGAAGTCGATTCACTCTTGGTCTATGCCGGGCGCGCGGCATTCTCCCCCTCGCTGTGATACCTGGCGGCGCCCGTGCTCCAGGTCAAATGCGGCAGCTCCCCTAAAATCGGACGGTTTCAGCGCCCCAGAGGCCCCGAAACGCCAGCCTCATCCACGCTCTGACTTATAACTTTTAATTCGTTGTTTCGAGCTATTGACTTGGCAAAGCCGATAGTATATATCTAGTTAGCTGTTTGGGGCTGGCGAAACGCCCCTTTATAGTTATGTAGCTCATGCCTGGGCATGAATCTCCACGAAGGATACAACAGCGGCCTTCGGCAGATAAACGGTTATGAATTCATGGAACCCCAGTGACCTGTTAGTATTACGGCGTGACTAAATATCGTCTGGAGTGATCCAGACTGCGCTTTCGAGCGTATGAATATCCAAGGGGTTCCAGACTAGGTGCAATACACGTACGACAGGGACATAAGAGAAAAGGTGGGCCCATACCTGGCCCCTGTCGGGCGAACTGTGGCAGGGGTCGTACTAGGCGTGGTCCTGAGCATGATTGGGATAGCGACCGCCTGGTCCTTTTACATATTTTTCGGAAGTCAATCGATCGCGACATGGCTGGCGTCCTTGTTCTTCGGAGCAGGGCTCGGTGCGGGAATCGCCGCATTCATCGCCTGGCTACACCTCGATCGCGAGACCAGTCTGGTATTGGGTCTTACGGCGTTTGTCGTCATAGGCGCTGGGATAGCCGGCGCATGGGGTGGCTATGAATACGGTTCGAATCAAGAGGTTGAATGTTGCGCCATGCCAACGGTTTCTCCGATCTATTACACGGCACTAGGATCAGCAGTAGTGGCAAACGCCGCGGGCCTGGCGTTCGCGGCAGGTCGAGCATTCTTGACCAGAAAAAGGCAGACTCAGTTTCCCAACGCAGTGCACTGACGGTTAGATAAAATGCAGAAATATTTGTTACGCCGATTGCTTCTAGGTCTCGTGACCTTGCTCTCGGTATCTCTGATTATCTTCATTATGAGCAGAGTGTCGGGAGACCCAAGGCACATCTACCTAGACGACTATTCGACCCAGGAAGACTGGGACCGCATGGGCGTGGTTCTGGGCTTGGATAAGCCTTATTACCAGCAATACGCCATCTTCCTTAAGGGCGCCGTCCGAGGCGACTTTGGAGAATCTGTCAGAGAAGGCCGCCCCGTTGTTGAAGTTGTGCTCGAACGAGCGCCGGCAACAATACAGCTAGGCGCTGTCGCCTTCCTTCTCTCGGTATTTATAGGAGTGCCCCTTGGCATCCTATCAGCGGTGAAACGCGGCACGTTCTTAGACACGTTTGGGAAATTTGTCGCTCTTATCGGGCAATCAGCCCCAGGCTTCTGGTTGGGCATCATGTTGATGTTCTTCTTCGCGGTGAAACTGGGCTGGGTGCCGCCGTACGGCAAGCAGGATTGGAACAGCATCATCCTGCCGGCGGTGACATTGGGTTGGTATTACGCCGCGGCAAACCTGAGGCTCGTGCGTTCGGCGATGCTGGACGTGATGGACTCGGAGTACATCAAACTGGCGCGGGCCAAGGGAGTTAACTCCAGGACCATCATCCTGAAGCACGCATTCAGGAACGCCCTTATTCCGCCTCTGACTTTCGCCGGGGTAACTCTTGGAGCTCTGGTTACCGGTTCGCTGGTCGTTGAAACGGTGTTCGCTTGGCCTGGCCTAGGCAGATTGGCCATCGAGGCGTTATTCGCCTTCGATTATCCGCTGCTTCAGGGGGTGGTGATCACCTTTACACTCATGTACATCACGGCAGCATTCGTTGTAGACATTCTCTACGCTTATGTTGACCCACGAATCCGGTACGCTTAGGAAGTAGGAGCAAGAGATGGCAGCAGATCTTAGCGGAATAGTCATTGCACCACCTCCGCGAAGAGCGCGAGCAGCCGGAGTTTACCGAAAGCTTAGGCGCTGGCCCGTGGTTCCGGTTTTCCTTTTGGGACTGGTCGTATTCGCTGGCCTCTTCGCGCCACTTATCGCACCTCACGACCCTGAGAGTGGCAATCTTCGCGAACGCAATATCCCACCGGCCTGGTCCGACGGTGAGAAGGCTGTTAAGACCGTCGTCGAGCGATTGACGATCAATCAGCGAACGACCAGTGTCACGTTGAGTGACGCGCAGCAGATCGATCCCAATATTCAGATCGGAGACCAGATCGAGGTCTTCGTCAGGCCGGCGGGAAGCACCAAGTTCCTGCTGGGCACAGACCATCTGGGCCGGGACGTCCTCTCTCGTGTGATCTACGGCGCCAGAATCTCGCTATTAGTTTCGATCATCACCTTGGCGGTGGGCGGTTCCATTGGCGTAACGATGGGCCTAATGGCAGGCTGGTACGGCGGCGTCGTTGATGAATTCCTTATGCGTCTCGTCGATATAAAGTTGGCCATCCCATTGATTCTCATCGCCCTTGTGTTGGTGATAACGCTGGGTCAATCGCTATGGATCATCGTTACTGTGCTCTGTTTGTTTATATGGCCAAGATTCGCCCGCCAGGTGAGGGGCGAAGTGCTGCAACTGAAGCACATGGACTATGTGTCCCTGGCCAAGGTCTCCGGGGCTTCAACACCTCGGATCCTGTTCATACACATATTCCCGGGCACGATCAACACACTGATCGTGGTGGCGACCCTTCAAGTCGGTATCGTGATCCTGCTGGAGTCCACCCTCAGCTTCCTGGGGGCTGGAGTCCCGCCGCCCACGCCCGCTTGGGGTTCAATGGTTGCCGACGGACGCGACAAGTTGGCCGGCGGCGTCTGGTGGATCTCCACCTTCCCCGGTGTCGCAATCATGATTACAGTGATGTCGTTGAACCTGTTCGGCGACTGGCTCCGAGACACCCTGGACCCGCGCTTGCGCCAACTGGAGTGACCGGAAGATCCTTACGTGAATAACGCAGCAAAACTAAGGGACAAGATTATTTAATGGCCACCACGGATACAAGAGTAAATACGGAGACGGTGCTAACGGTCGAGAACCTGCGGACGTACTTCACGACCCGCTGGGGAACGGTCAAAGCCGTAGATGGAATATCCTTCGACCTGCGCCGGGGCGAGACCCTGGGCATCGTCGGCGAGTCCGGTTGCGGCAAGTCCGTAACCATGCTCTCGCTGATGCGGTTGATACCCATACCGCCGGGACGGATAGTCTCGGGGTCGATAGTCCTGGACGGTGAAGACATCGTCCCCATCTCTGAGGGAGAGATGGCCAAGATCAGAGGGAGTAAGATCGCCCTGATCATCCAGGACCCCATGACCTCCCTAAACCCGGTTTTCTCCATTGGAAACCAGGTTGAAGAGGCCATCAAGATCCACCAGGACATACCAAAACGCACGGTCAAGGAGAAAGCCCTTGAGGTCCTGCGGAAGGTGAACATTCCTGCCGCTGAGGTCCGAGCCAAGGACTATCCCCATCAGATGAGCGGAGGCATGCGCCAGAGGGTTGTGGGTGCCATCGGCATCTCATGTCAGCCCCAGGTGCTGATCGCCGACGAACCGACCACGTCTCTGGACGTGACGATTCAAGCCCAGTACCTGAAGCTGTTGAAAGACATCCAGAAGGAATCTGACCTTTCGATCATCTTCATAACCCACGACTTCGGCATCGTCGCGAAGATGTGCGACCGTGTCGCGGTGATGTACGCAGGGCGTATCGTGGAGCACGGCAGCGTTAGGGATATCTTCAACAACCCGTCCCATCCCTACACCGAGGCTCTATTGGCCTCCGTGCCGAAGATGGACCGGGACGTTGAGCGGTTGTTCTCGATCGAAGGCCAACCCCCTCCCCTTCATGACCTGCCTGTCGGTTGCTCCTTCGCGGACCGTTGCCCGGTTGTGATGGACAAGTGCTGGGAACAATATCCCGATATCAAAACCGTGTCTGAGGGTCATATCTCAGCATGTTGGCGGGTTGAATGACAACTGTAGAATCGACAACTCCATTGACCCCGACGGGTCAAGTGATCCTAGAGGCCGTACACCTGAAGAAATACTTCCCTGTAACTAAGGGATTGTTGATCTCCAAGGTTACCGGACACATCAAGGCAGTGGATGACATTTCCTTCGAGCTCCGTGCGGGTGAAACCCTGGGGATCGTGGGTGAGTCAGGCTGCGGCAAAAGCACCACCGCTAAGATGATGCTGATGCTTGAGGAGCCAACGGACGGCAGCATCCTCTTTGAGGGACAGGACGTCCACCACACCTCTGCTGAAGTTAGAAAATCGTACCGAAGTTCGGTGCAAGCCGTGTTCCAAGACCCGTGGAGTTCTCTGAACCCCCGCATGCGGGTCAAGGACATCATCGCCGAGCCCATGGTCATCAACTGGAACATCACCCGGGCAGAACAGCAAGAACGGGTGATGAAACTCCTGAACGATGTTGGCTTGAACGAGTACCACTCCAACCTGTTCCCCCATGAGTTTTCCGGCGGACAACGCCAGAGGCTAGCCATCGCCCGCGCTTTGGCCCTGAACCCCAGGGTGATCGTGCTTGACGAGCCGGTTTCGGCCTTGGACGTGTCCATCCGGGCACAGATCATGAACCTGCTGAAGGACCTGCAGGCCGAGTACAACGTGGCCTACATGCTCATTGCCCATGACCTGGCCACGGTGCGCTACATGTGCACGTGGGTGGCGGTCATGTACCTGGGTCAGGTGGTGGAGCTCTCTCCAGTCCATGACCTGTTCGTCAACCCGTCGCATCCGTACACCAAAGCGCTGATGTCGGCGGCGTTGCCGTCCCATCCGGACATGGAACAGGAGGAGATAATCCTCCAGGGCGAGGTCCCCTCGCCGCTCGACCCGCCGTCAGGTTGTTACTTCCATCCCCGTTGTCCCGCGGCCATGGACCGTTGTTCCGTAGACACGCCCCAGCTATCCGAGGTTTCGCCGGGGCACACGCTTACTTGTCACCTGTTTTCCTAAGATTCCCAATCACATCCTAGGAACGTCAAAGACCGGGAGGCTAAACCTCCTGGTCTTTTCATCTTTAGGCGTGCGGGTGCTAGAATCTTGACCTATCCCGCGCCGATCATAGTTCCCACATAGTTTCCGGCCCAATCGAACGACAACCATGCCTAAGACGACCGTGAAAAAGAGGGCTCCCAAGACCAAGAGCAAGGCCGACATCGCCCGGACCATCGAGATGATGACCGCGCAGTACGGCCCGTTCGAACACGAGCCACGCCTGCCTCCAACCGACGAGATGGTCTTCACCATCCTTTCCCAGCACACGTCGGACATCAACTCCAGCCGTGCCTACCGGCGCTTGATGGAACGCTTTGAGACCCTGGATGAAGTGGCGGCGGCGGAGATACCCGAGATCGAGAAGGCCATCGCTCCTGGTGGCCTGGCCAAGATCAAGGCGCCCCGCATCAAAGCAGTCCTGAACCGCGTCCTGGAGCTGAACGGTTCGCTGGACCTTTCGTTCCTGCGTGAGATGCCCTTGAACGACGCCAAGGCCTGGCTCCGGCAGCTACCGGGCATCGGTCCAAAGTCCGCTGGTATCGTGCTAAGCTTCTCGTTGGGCATGCCGGCTATGGCCATCGACACCCACATCTACCGGGTGTCCCAACGCCTGGGCGTAATCGGCCCGAAAGTCAGCGCCGACAAGGCCCACGATATACTTGAGGAGATGGTTGAGCCTGAAGAGGTATTCAACTTCCACGTTTCGTACATCAACCACGGCCGTCAGGTGTGCCGGGCCCAGCGGCCCTTGTGCCCGGAGTGCGTGGTCGGAGGGCTCTGTCCCTCCCGTAAAAAGTTCATGAGCAAGGCAGACCTGGCCACACTGGCCGCCCAGGAAGAGCAAGCTGTGGCGGGAACGGGTGGCGCGCCCATGCCCCACGTTCCCCAGTCCTAAACCCCGTAAACCCTAAAACCCCGTAAAAAAGAGAACGCGACATGAAAGTAGGGATCATCAACATCACCGGATACGCAGGCAGCGAGTTGGCCCGCATCCTGTACCGTCACCCTGAGGTGGAAGTCACTTCGGTCACGGGCAGGAGCGCCGCCGGCCAGCAGTTGAACGAGGTGTTCCCCCACTTAGCCGCCATGGACCTAACCATCGAGCCGGAATTGAGCGGCAGCCTGGACCTGGTGTTCTCGGCCCTGCCCCACAAGGCCAGCGCCGAGGCCTGCATCCCGGTTTTGGAGCAGGGAGTGAAGGTTGTCGATATCAGCGCGGATTTTCGCCTCAAGCAGGCCGATGAGTACCAGGAATGGTACGGAGTTGACCATCCAGACCCTACGTACCTTGAAGAGGCCGTATATGGCCTTACAGAGCTGCATCGGGAAGACGTTCGGACTTCCCGGCTGGTCGCCAACCCTGGTTGCTACCCAACCAGCGCCATCTTGGGCCTGGCCCCGGCGGTGTCCGAGGGGATAATCACCCCGGACATCATCGTCGACAGCAAGTCGGGGGTGTCGGGCGGCGGCCGAAGCCTGAACATGACCAACCATTTCTCCGAGGTGAACGAGAACGTCTTCGCCTACGCGCTCGAAGGCCACCGGCACCTGCCTGAGATCATTCAGGAACTGACGCCGCTGTCCAGCAAGCCGCTGAACCTGACTTTCCTGACCCACCTGATCCCTATGACCCGAGGCATCTTGAGCTCGTGCTACGCGACGCTGACCGACCCAGACAATTGGGCCGGAGACGAGGGCAAGGAAAAGATCCTGAAGCTGTACCGGGACTACTACGCCAACGACCCTTTCGTGCGGGTGGTGGCCACGCCTCCCCAGACCAAGCAGACTCTGGGCAACAACCTGTGCCTGGTGCATCCGTCCATCGACCAGCGCACGGGCCGGCTGATCGTCATCAGTTGCCTGGACAACCTAGTCAAAGGCGCCGCCGGGCAGGCCGTGCAGAACATGAATGTCATGTGCGGGTTCCCCGAGGAAACGTCCCTGGAGGCGCTGGCGGTCTATCCGTAGCCGCGAGCTTTCAGCCGTCAGCTATCAGCGATCAGCGATCAGCTTTTAGAAAAGTCTGAATTCCCTTCTACCAATAGCAACATGGCTATAGTAGAATACGCCTGTGCCCCGGTCGTCTAGCCCGGTCTAGGACGCCACCCTTTCAAGGTGGAGATCATGGGATCGAAGCCCATCCGGGGTACCAGAACAGGAAAAAAAGGACCCTGCGGCTGATGCCGCGGGGTTTTTCGCTTTCAGAGACCAGAAAATGACCTGGCAAGAGTTTGCGAAGCAGGACCCGGAGTTGGCCGCATTGGGGCAGGAGCGGTTGGACCGGCATGGGTTGGTGATGGTGGCTACTTTGCGGAAGAATGGGTGGCCTCGGATTTCGCCGGTGGAGCCGCTGTTCTTCAACGGGCAGCTTTATCTGGGCATGATGTGGCGCTCCCAGAAGGCCCTCGACTTGCTGCGAGACCCCCGTTGCTGCGTCCATAATGCCGTTTCGGACCGCATGGCCTCGGAGGGGGAGTTCAAAGTCTACGGGCAGGCCCTGGACATCACGAACCCGGAGGAGCGGCAGGAATACCTGAAGGCGCTGTTCCAAAAGATCGGAGACCAACCGATCGGCCACGAATTCCACTGCTTCGCCATCGATATCGAAAGCGCCGCGGCCAACACCCTGGTCGGCGAAGAATTCCAGCATCAGGTGTGGAAAGCCCACTAGCCCCTCGGATCAGATCCCGTCTTTCAACCCCCTTGAGTCGTTCCCGCCGCCGCCTCGGCTTCAGCCGCCAGCATTTCCCGAGAGGCCCTAGCCAGGAAGTTGGCGTCAATGGCGCCCACGCCTCTCTCAAAAATAGTCCCGTCGGAACTGATGAACACTGTGGTGGGCATGGCGGTCACGCCGTACTTGCGAGGAACGCTGCCGTCTTCCGTCCAGCCGGCCGGGTAAGTCACTCCCAACTCACGTAACAGGGCCTCGGCGTCGCTGCGTGAGCCCAGGCCGGTGAAGACCCCGATGTCGATGCCCAGCAGCAGGACCTCGTCCTTGAACTCCTCATAGAACAACTGGAACTGGGGCATCTCGGCTCGGCACGGCGGGCACAATCCAGCCCAGAAATTCAGTATCACAGGTTTTCCTTGGAGGCTGGCAAAGTTGCCCTCGCGGAAGCCGACCTCTTCGATTCCCTGGAACAAGCTGAAGTTGAAATCCTGGGCCTGTTCCCCTTCACCGCTGCTGCCGCTGCTGGAAGCCACCGCGATCACTACCGCCGCTACAACGACGATGGCGGCCACCGCTCCCAGACCGTACTTCATGAAGTTCTTTTGCTGCTGTTTCGTGTCCTGGCGAGCCCCGCTTGAGACTCGGGCGTTGTTCCTTCTTCTGTGACGATTGGCCAATGCCGGACCTCCTTAAACGTGACCAGGCAATAATGTGATGCGGTCAAACGCTCCAGGGTTCGGCCAGGGCACCCATCGCGTCATCGGCCGTCTGATGTTATGTCTTCCGGCGCGCCGGTTCTTGTCCCTGTTCCAACCACCGTGCTATCATTGCTTCAGCCTCGGAACGCGGTCGAAAATAGCGGCCGGAGCCTCTCCTTCAGGCTCGAGAATCGTATTTGAAAAGCCAACAAGACCGCCAGGTCTATCTATCCGTGGATGAGCCCTTCACCGGCAGTATTCTCAAGGACATCCTAGGGGATATTTCGGGCGCGTCACCCGAAGATTGGCTGATGCGAATAGCCCAAGCGGCGCTGGATGTGGCGCTTATAGGGACGGATGCGGCTCAGATGAGCCTGCTCATCACCGACGACGAAACCGTCCACGGCCTGAACGCCCAGTTTCGAGGGCTGGACGAGGTGACCGATGTGCTATCTTTCTCGGCCGACCATGCCGGACACTGGGAAGGCGAAGCGGAACTACCGGAAGACATGGCCGGCTTCGATTTTGTGATGCCACCCGGCGAACCTTCTCCCCTGGGAGAAGTGATCGTGTCCTACCCCCAGGCGAAACGTCAGGCGGAAGAGCGCGGCGCGCCCCTTGAACATGAGTTGGCCCTTCTGGTAGTACATGGAGTGCTGCATCTAACGGGGCACGACCATCTGGAACCCGAAGAAACGGAGTTGATGCAATCGAAAGAGCGCACAGCCCTAGCAGCGCTTAACATTGGAGTCTAACTAGCAAGCCTGATAGGCTAGTCAAACTATGTCTAATCGGCTATTCAAATCATGCCTGATAGGCTAGTCGAACCATGATGGAGACCCACCTGTAATGACCGGCCAGGCCATAACCGACCCTGCATCCGCCACCCAGGTCTTCTACCGCAAGTGGCGGCCTTCCAGCTTCAGCCAGCTGGTTGGACAGGACCACGTCTCCAGCACACTGCGCCAGTCACTGATACAGGGCCGGGTCTCCCACTCCTACCTGTTCTGCGGCCCCAGGGGCAGCGGCAAGACCACCACCGCCCGCATCATCGCCAAGGCGGTCAACTGCCTCGACCTACAGGACGGCAACCCCTGCGACGCCTGCGCCAACTGCCGGTCGATCAACGGCGGCCAGTTCATGGACATCATCGAACTCGACGCCGCCAGCAACCGCGGCATCGACGAGATACGCGATATCAGGGAAAAGGTGAACTTCGCCCCGGCCCAGGGTCAGCGCAAGGTATACATCATCGACGAAGCCCATATGCTGACCGACGCAGCCTCCAACGCCTTTCTGAAGACACTGGAAGAGCCGCCGCCCCATGTCATCTTCGTTCTCTGCACAACCGAAGTCCATAAGATCCTGCCGACGATCATCTCCCGGTGCCAGCGATTCGACTTCCGGCGCATCGGCTCCGAGTTGATCTACGGCCGCCTGACCGACATCACCGAAGCCGAGGGCGTGAACGTCGATCCTGAAGCGATACGCCTGGTGGCCCGCCACTCCGGAGGCAGCCTGCGGGACGCGGAGAATCTGCTGGAACAGCTAGTGGTCTCGGCCGCCGACGGCGTAACGCTGAAGCAGGTTGAAGAACTGCTGGGCCTCGATAACGGCGAAAGTTCCCTGGAGTTGGTCAAATACCTGCTGATGGGCAACACCTCGGCCGCGTTAACGGCGGTGAACCGGGCCGCATGGGGTGGCACGGACCTCCGCCAATTACACAAACAGACCATTGAGCTGCTCCGGGCCGTTATGCATCTGCAATGGGGCTCTGAAGACGCCGTGGACCTTTCTGAGGACGTAACCGCCCAACTCAAGGAATTGGTCGGCAACCTGCCGGCGTGGCGCATCGTCAGGGCGCTAAAGACCTGGGGCGACGTCAACATGCGTTACGACGCTCCGTCTACACTGCCGTTGGAGTTGGCCGTGGTGGAGATCTGCGAAGACACCGCACCGCCGGCAGCACAGGCCGCTCCGGCTGCGCAACCAGCCCAGGCTCCGGCAGCGGCCCCAGCTCAGGAAACCCGGCCCGCTGCCGGTCAATCGCCGGCACAGCGCCGCGCTCCGGATGCGGCCCGCCCCGCCGCGGCAAGACCCGCCGCCACCGCGCCGGCACAGCCCACCAGCCAACGCCGCCCGGCCCCGGACACCGGCCCGATATCCGAACTTGGGGTCCAATGGCTGGCCGCGCTCAAAGTTCTTGGCCGCCTGAAAGGCAGAAAATACAACCTGGGGGCCCTGCTTCGTGACTGCAAGGCCAACGCCGTCTCTTTGGATGGCAATACCTTGGTGTTGGGATTCTCCAACAAAGCCAACCTGGAACGGATGCAAGAAGAGATGGACGACCCCGGCTCCCGCCGTCAGGTGAGCGAGGCCGTGTCCGAGGCGTTCGGGACGGCCTACGAGCTCCGCATTGGCATGGCCAACGGAGGCGGGGCCACCGCCAACACAGCGAAAACCGCGCAACAGAGTTCCCTGGTCCGCACTGCCTTGGGCATGGGCGCCAGAGTCCTAGAGGAGATCGAGGAATGAACCGCAACATGATGCGTCAGGCGCAGAAGCAACTGGCCCAACTGCAGAAAATTCAGGAAGAACTGGAGACCCTCACGGTCGAGGGAAGCGCCGGTGGCGGCGCGGTGAAAGTGGTCATGACCGGCAAGCAGATCGTGGAGTCGGTGACCATCGATCCCGAGGCAGCCGAAGAAGTGGACCTGCTCCAGGACATGGTCTTGGCCGCCGTCAACGATGCGTCCAACAAAGCCCAGGAATTGGCCGCCCAGAAGATGAGCGTAGTCACCGGCGGCATGAACATCCCCGGATTATAGTTGGCCCGGATTTTAGCAGAGACCGGCGGCACACTCGATAAATGACTCAAGAGAATATCTCCGGAGCAGCCCCTTCTTTGGCCCGGCTGGTGCAGGAACTGAACCGGCTACCGGGCATTGGCCCCAAGACCGCCCAGCGTCTGGCCTACTACATCATCCGGCTGCCCGACGAAGAGGCCTACGCCCTGGCAGACGCCGTTACTTCAGTCAAACAGAATATCGTCTTCTGTGAGGAGTGCCAGAACCTGACAGACGCCTCGCCGTGCCAGATCTGTTCCGACCCCCGCCGCGACCGCACCATCATCTGCGTGGTTGAGGATCCCCTAGACGTCCTGGCCATGGAGCGCACGAGGAGCTTTAGGGGCCTCTACCACGTGCTCCACGGCGTCATATCACCGATAAATGGGGTTGGCCCCGACCAGCTAAAGCTGAAACAACTGTTCTCCCGGCTGACACGGGAAGACATCACAGAGATGGTCGTGGCCACCAACCCCACCCTGGAAGGTGAAGCAACAGCCATGTACATCCGCCGCCATCAGGGCCGGGACGACCTCAAGGTCACGCACCTTGCCAGAGGCCTGCCGGTGGGCGGATCATTGGAATATACCGATGAAACGACGTTGACCCGGGCATTTCAGGGTCGCCAAGAAATATAGGGCAAAAGATCTAGGCCGGAGCTGGACCTATGGCGCCTCCCAGGACCTACCGCTGCGAAGCCATCATCCTCAGCTATACGCCGCTGGGTGAGGCCGACCTGCTGGTCACCATGTTCACCAGGGACGAGGGGAAGGTCCGAGCCGTGGGCAAAGGCGCCCGGCGTTCGACCAGCAAGCTGGTGGGGCATCTGGAGCCTTTGACCGTGACCAAGATGTCCATGGCCCAAGGCCGCAGCATGGACATAATCTCCCAGGCCGAGGTTGTCCAGAGCTTCTCCAAGCTGAAAGAAGACCTGACCGGCATCACCAAGGGCCTATACCTGGCGGAGTTGGTGGACGGGTTCGGGGCCGAGGGCAGCGCCAACCCCGAGCTGTACCAGTTGATGATCGACACGCTCAGGGCCGTGGAGGCGATCCCCGCGTCCGACATGCCCCTGCGTTTCTTCGAGTTCCATCTCTTGCAGGTGTCAGGGTTGATGCCGGAACTCTACCACTGCGTGGAATGCCGGGCAGAACTGGAGCCCGACGCCCACCGGTTCAGCCCCAACGTGGGCGGCACGCTATGCCTGGACTGCAACCCCGACGACGCCCACCTTCGCCCCCTCTCTCTCCGTGCCCTAAAAGTGCTCCGCCTCTTGGACCGGAGCGACATAGCCGCGGCCTGCAAACTGTCCCTAGACGAGAACCTGGCCGCCGAGCTGAAGAGCCTGCTTTCCACCACCGTAAGCTATTGGCTGGGTAAGGAAATTCGTTCTAACTCGTTCTTGGAGCGCCTTAACAATGAGTCCATTCCTGAGGTATATATCTAGGGCCTATAGGCCATTTTTTGAGCGGGACCCGTGGATTCACTCCAATAAAGTAGGGTTACCGTTCCTTGATACAAAGGGTAAATTGTGTTTACCAAGATATTGATTGCCAACCGGGGCGAGATCGCCTGCCGGATCATCCGCACCTGTCAGAAGTTGGGCATAAAGACCGTCGCGATCTACTCAACGGTCGACCAGGAAGCTCTCCACGTCAAGCAGGCTGACGAGGCCTACTTGGTTGGCGAAGCGCCTCCTCATGACAGCTATCTAAACATGGCCAAGATTCTGGAGGCCGCCAAGGCTTCCGGCGCCCAGGCCATCCACCCCGGTTACGGTTTCCTCTCTGAAAATGCTGAATTCGCCCGTCTCTGCCAAGAGGCGGGCGTTTGCTTTGTTGGGCCCGACCCAGACGTTATGGAGAAGATGGGAGACAAGATGCGCTCCCGCAAGCTGGCCCGCAAAGCCGGCCTACCCATCCTCCCAGGCACCGACGACGCGGTGGCGAACGAAAACGCCTCGACCAAAGCCTCGGAACTGGGCTTCCCCCTGATGGTCAAAGCAGCCGACGGCGGCGGCGGTATCGGCATCCATATCATCGAGTCCCAAGAAGAATTGATGCCGCTGATCGACCGCACCCGGCAGATCGCCGAGAGCGCTTTCGGCAGCTCCCGTCTATTCTTCGAACGATACCTGAAAGACGCTTCCCACATCGAAGTCCAGCTTATAGGCGACCAGCACGGCAACTTGGTGCATCTGTACGAACGCGACTGCTCCGTGCAGCGGCGCAACCAGAAACTGGTGGAGGAAACCTCCTCCGCCGCCAAATTGACGCCTAGATTACGCCGTAGGGTCTGCAGTCTGGCGATCAAACTGGGTAATTTCATCGGCTACACCAGCCTGGGCACCGTCGAGTTCCTGGTGTCGGCCGACGGCAGCGTCTTCTTCTTGGAGATGAACACCCGGCTCCAGGTTGAGCACGGCGTGACCGAGATGGTGACCGGGTTGGACTTGGTGGAACTGCAACTGCGGGTGGCCGCCGGGGAAAAGCTGCCCATCAGCCAAGAAGATGTCTCCGTCAACGGCCATGCCATCGAGGTCAGGATCTACCCCGAAGACCCCGAGACTTTCATGCCCGACGCCGGCGATATCACGGACCTGCATCAGCCCGAAGGCGAGAACATCCGCGTCGATTCCGCGCTTTGCAACGGTTATACCGTTGAGTTAGACTATGAGCCTCTGATGGCCAAGGTAATGGCCTGGGGAGAAGACCGGATTCAGGCGATAAAAACCCTGCAAAGGGCCCTCTTAGAGTTCCGGGTGGAAGGCGTCAAGTGCAACGTCCCATTGCTGCGGGACATACTGGCCACCAAGGAATTCGCGGCCGCCACGCACCACACTGGCTCCATGCCCATCTGGCTAGAAGAATTCAAGAATCGCGCTCTCAACAAATGCGCCAACGGGAAGATGCTTAAGAACGGCAATGGGCACAAAAACGGGCAGGCCAACGGCCACGAAAGCAATGAGCGAGAGATTGCGGCTGCCATCGGCGTCTCCCTTGCCATGGCCCTGAAATCCGCCCAGCCCGTGGCGGCGTCTGCCTATAGCCCCTGGCGCTCGTACGGGCGCCGGGAGCAGCTCCTCTCCCGGACATTGGGGAACCGGGGTTGGCAGTAACTACCCTTCGAATCAAGGTTGGGGACAACTGGTACAACGTCGAAGTAGGTGAACTGACCCACTCCCCGGTCCAGGTCACCGTCGAAGGCGAGACCTTCTTGGTGGAAGTCGAAGGTCTGCCTACCACACCCCCAGCGCGCCCTCGCCGCGGCCGGACTCAGACCCCTGGCATCATGGTCCCGCCTCCGCCCACCCGTAGCTCCGCTGGAGTCGGGCCTGAGAACGTCATCACCTCCCCTCTTTCCGGACGGGTCATCTCGATCCTGGTGCGGCCTGGCGATCAGGTCACCGCCGGCCAAGAAGTGTGCGTGGTGGAGGCCATGAAGATGGAGCAGAGCATCCGCACCACCCGCGACGGCGTGGTCAAAGAAGTCCTGGTCCAGCCCATGGACACCGTCCGCACCAACGACCCTCTGATCGAACTGGAATAGGGCTACCCCTCCCCCCTTTGAATGGACGACCGCATGGGGCGACCGCGTGCGTTAACTCCCCGCTTGTACTATCATGTGCTGATTAAATCCAGGGGCGTGTTCTCCCAGCCTGGGGCTCGTTCTCGCTGGGCGTCCCCTTTACTCAGCAAAGATTCAGGAGGGCTAGACCATGAAATACGACTACATCGTGGTGGGCGGAGGGTCGGCAGGATGCACCATCGCAACTCGTTTGTCCGAAGACACGTCCAAGTCGGTCCTGTTGCTTGAAGCAGGCCCGGACTATCCCAACTTTGACCAGCTTCCGGAAGACATCAAGTTCGGCAACAATGTATGGCTATCGGCCTACGGCCCCCACAGTTGGGACTACGTGGCCCAGGTTACGCCTGAGCAGCCAAATCTGACCATCCCCAGGGGCAAGGCCACCGGCGGCTCCAGCGCCATCAACGGCCAAGTGCTATTCCGCGGCATCCCTGAGGACTACGACAGTTGGGCGGAGATGGGCAACGACGAATGGGCCTTCACCAAGGTCCTCCCCTACTTCAACAAACTGGAGACGGACCTGGATTTCGGCGGCGACTTCCACGGCTCAGACGGCCCGGTGCCGGTAAAGCGTTATCCCCGCAGCGAGTGGCTACCCTACGCCACCGCTTTTGAAGCAGCCTGCGTGGCCGTGGGGTACGAGATCGACGAGGACATGAACCATCCCGAGTCCACCGGCGTCTCACCCAGGGCCAGGAACACCATCGACGGCGTTCGAATGAGCATGGCCCTGAATTACCTGGACATGGCCCGGCACCGGTTGAATTTCAACATCCGGGGCAGCGTCACCGCCCGGCGCATCTTGTTCGAAGGCAAGCGCGCAGTGGGCATCGAAGCCGAAAGCGGCGGCGAGGTATTCACGGTAGAGGGCGACCAGATCATCATCTGCAGCGGGTCCGTTGCTTCGCCGCAATTGCTGATGCTCTCGGGCATCGGGCCGGCGGAAAACCTGAAATCACTCGGGATAGACGTGGTCCAAGACACTCCGGGAGTCGGCCAGAACCTGCGCGACCATCCATCCGCCGCCGTTCTGTACCGGGCCACTGGAGACCGGCCCGATGTTCAAGCGCCTGTCATCCAGGTGGGGCTGCGCTACACCGTGGAGAACTCCAACATCCGAAACGACATGCAGATCAGCCCCATGCTGATGACCAGCGAGCACCGGCCTGCCCAAGTCGAGATCGACGACGATGCGAACTACATCGGGCTTAGCGCCAGCCTGCAGCTAGCACTGGGCAAGGGAGAGTTGAAGCTGACCTCCACTGACCCCCACGTTCAGCCGTTCTTGAACTACAACTACTTCGAGGAAGAGGAAGACCTGCGGCGCATGCGGGAGGCGGTGCGGCTATGCATCCAGATATGCGAGCAGGCCAGCTTCCACAGCATCCTCCTGGACCTGGTGAATCCCACCGAGTCCGACCTGGTCTCGGACGAGACGCTGAACGCCTGGCTGATGCGGAACACCGGAACGTCGCATCACATCTCCGGCACCTGCAAGATGGGTCCCGAATCCGACCCCATGACCGTGGTCGACCAGTTCTGCCATGTGCGTGGGATCGAGGGCCTGCGGGTTGCCGACGCGTCTGTGATGCCCGACTGCATCCGGGCCAACACCAACGCCACTGTGATCATGATCGGTGAGAAGGTGGCCGACTGGATCAAAGAGGGCCGCTGATCACCTGTCCTGCCAATCCGGGGTCTCCTCGTTGACGCAGTGTAGGAACACGAAGGCCGAGGTCCGGCCCAGTCCAATGAATGGGCGGGTCAATACCTTGACGCGGCTGTAGTAGTCCAAGTGGTCCAGGGTCCTCAGGTAAGCGTGGAACGACCCGTGCTCTGCTATGAAGTCCAACATGGTGCGGGCGTTCTCGACCGTCGCCACGATCTTGCGCCGGTTGCGGACAATGCTACGGTCCTCAAACAGGCGTTCGAGGTCGTCGGGCCCGTAGGACGCCACTCGGGCCAGTTGGAACTTGTCGAAGCTCTGCGCAAAATTGTCCCACTTCTCCAGTATGACCGCCCAACTGAACCCCGCGCGAAAGACCGCCTTGGTCAGCTCTTCAAAATAACCGTCATCGCCGTCGGGCGTGATCTTCTGCGGCCTTTCCAGGGTTCTTCGCACTTCGACGCCCTCCGAATCTGATTTTTACCGCTGGCCAGTATAGCTTCGCCCCAGCCCGTTTCCAACAGATAAAATCGCGGGCGAAACCGGCCGCTAGTTTGATTTTGACAGGTATCTCAATCCTACTACCCTTATGCTCAATGATATGTTATATTGGCGACCGTGATGCCGATTGGGGAGGCAACGCCAAATGGAATTGCGGCAGCTTGTCAGTTTTTACCACGTTGCGCAGCTGCGAAGCGTCTCTAAGGCGGCCCGTACGCTGGCATTGGGCCAACCAACAGTAACCACCCATCTTCGCAAGCTAGAAGACGAATTCGAGATCATCCTTTTCGACCGGATAAAACGGCCGATTCAGCTTACGTCCGAGGGTTCCATCCTTTTGGAACTGGTTACCCCGGTCGTCCAAGCTGTGGATGCGCTCAAGACGCAGATGGACTACAGCGAACGCCGTGGGTCATTCGTGGTGGGCGCTTACCCGGACCTGGTGATGCACCACCTACCACCGGGTATCCAGGTGTTCAGCAAGGCTTATCCCGACGTGCGGATACAGTTATTGGCCAGGCCGTACACTCCGCTGCTGCGCCTTGTCAGGTCCGGCGAGATCGACCTGGCGTTCAGCGCTCCGCCGCCGGCGGACGACCAAGCCCTGGAATTCCAAGAGCTGTTCAAGTTCGACGTTGTGTTGATGACCCCACTGGGTCACCCGCTACTGGAGCAGACCAACATCACGCTGCAGGACCTTTCTCCGTGGCCGCTGATCCTCTCCGGGCCTGAAAGCCTTACACGCCAAAAGGTGGAGCAGGAACTCAGGAACCAGGGCGTCACTTGGGACGTGGTGCTGGCCTTGGACGACACTGAGTCCATCAAACGCTACGTCGAGACGGGCATGGGGGTGGCGGTCTGCGCCGATTTCACCCTCCACCAGCAGGACCACAACCGCTTGGGAGTGGTGCGCTTGGACCATATCTTCGAGTCCTCGGTGATCGGCGTCTGCACCTTGAAGGGAAAGTTCCTCGGCCAAGCCGTGCGGAAGTTCATCGACGTGCTTTCCGACGAGATGCGGGGGTATCATGCCGACCTGGCCGGCTGGGAACACGCCAAGGTCGAAGAGCGGGCCAAAGCCAAGGCCCGGTAGCTTCTCCCCACTCTTTCGGCCTTGTTAGACGCTACGCCAGCGCGGGCCTTTTCGATTCTGCATCATCTTGGACCGCGAACGGGATGCAGATGGTGAAAGATGTGCCAACCCCGATCTCGCTTTCAACAGATATCGAGCCATGATGCTTGCTGATGATCTCGTGGCAGATCGCGAGGCCTAACCCGGTCCCACTGGATTTCCCTGAATATAACGGGTCGAAGATCTTTTCGATGTTCTCAGGGGAGATTCCGCCTCCTGTGTCCGAGACCACTATCTCGACAGACCCACCTTTTGCCTCGGCGGATATGCTCAACCTGCCTCCAAATTCCATGGCATCCTGAGCGTTCGCCACCAGATTTTGCAGAGTCCTGATCAGATGAGAGTCGTCACCCATGACCAAAGGAAGTCCAGGTTCAATGGTTATGGACAGATCGATCCTGTCATTGAGCACGAAACTGCTCATAGAGTGATGGATGACATCACCGATGTTGGTCTTTGAAAGGGCGATCTCTTTGTCGGTTCCGAACGACAAAAGGCTGGAAATGACATCTTCGGCCCGGGCAACATCGCCGTCTATCAAGTCGAGCAGTTCCGCGATCTTCACGTCCTCTTCGGCAGACCGCTCACGGCCGAACTTTCTTTTGGCTAGGTAGGCGGCGTTTTTTATCGCGCCTAAAGGGTTTCGAAGATCGTGGGCGATCCCACCTGATAGCTGACCGATCAGCGCCAGCTTCTCTGACCTCATCGCGCGTTCTCTGGCGGCCTCAAGTTCTCGGGTCCGGACCTGGACGCGTTCTTCCAGTTGCTGGTTCGATTCGTTTATCCGCTCATTGGAGTAAGACAGCGCCTCCGCCAATTGCTGCATATCCCGGTGCGACTTCTCGGACTGGTCATGAAGTAGGGAGTTTTCCACAACCAGGCCAAGTCTTTCCACGATAAACGTTACGAGCTCGATTATCTCCTCTCCAAAAGCGCTCTTTTCCCTGGAGATCACGGTAACCAGGCCAATCGTGCGCTCGCCGACTTGTACCGGCAAAAACACCAACGACTCCATCCCCATATCGACCAGAAATTGGGAGGCGGCGGGGTACGCAGGGTAATCGTCCGTGACGATTATCCTGCCTTCGTTGAACGCCGCCGTGCTGATGGTCTGGGCCTCTGTAAGCACTGGGATAGGTGGGTATTCAGCCACCGCCGGACCCGCCGCTGCCGCCAGGTGGAGCCCGGGTTCAGGCGGTTTGGCCAGCCTGAAGGTTGCCCAGTCAGCCCCTGTGAGGATTATCAGCTTTTCTAGAGCCGATTTGGCTTTGTCATTGAAATTACCCTCTTCGCTGAACACCTGGGATACCATATAATGGCTTTCCAACGCCTGGTTTGACTGTGCCAGTTCCCGGCTCAGCGTTTCTAGCTCTGCTCGAGATTCTTGGAGATTGACAGCTTGTTCGGCCGAGTCGAGGAGGGTCCACAATTCATTGGAGAACGCCGTGATCAGTGCGATGTGACCATCGTCAAAATGATTGGCGGTCTTAGATGCGACGCTCAGAGACCCTATGGCGCGGCCACCGGACATTATGGGCATGAAATACATCGATTCAACGCCCTGGGCCAATAAGTTGGGCTGGTCTCCGGAAGTTTGATAATCGTTTATGAGTGCCGGCTCTCCCCGCAGGAACGGTCTGAGAGTTAAGAGGTCTGGGTCCGTTATCTTCAGCACCTGCGTAAATTGGATCGAGCCTGAGCCTGCCGAAGCCACTAATTGCAGGTTTTCACATTTTTCGTCGGCCCGCCTCAGGACGACACGGTCTGCGCCTGATATCAACATCAGCTCTTCGACGATTCTCTGGGCCTTAGCTTCAAAACTCAAGGGTTGGGCGACGATTGCGGCTACGTTATAAAGCGATTTAAGCCGGCTGGCCCGGTCCCGTTCCGCCTGTAGCAGGATGCCACTGGCGATCGCCCCCGCTATCTGGTTCGCGACGATCTCCAGCCTTGCGAGATCGGCATCAACGTAGGCCTGGCGCACGCTGGAACCAAGGTGGAGAGTTCCAACGACCTTGTCATTGGCGATCAACGGTGCGCCGATACGAGACAAGAGGCCAGCGTCAACCAACGACTGTGCTACGGTCCCGGCGGACGGGTGTTGGTCTGTTCGCATGGCTTTCTGGGAAGTAGCTACCTCTGAGACCACCACCGATTCCTTCAGGGAGATAGTTTCCCCTTGGCCCAGGCCAATCATTTCAGTTCCAAGGTTGTACAGGACAGTGAACGTGTCACGCTCCAGGTCTAGCTGGGTGATGGCGATAAGATCGAATTGGATGATCTTTGAAACTTGGTTGGCGAACCGTTCATACACATTGGCGGTGCTAAAGGGAATGCCTACGATCCGGCCGGTCTCCGCGTAGACCGCGCGCTCCGCGGCCAGTTCTTCGTCACGGCGCCAAAGCAGGCGAATCCGGTTTACCATCGTCATACCAACGTCATACCAAATTTCAAAGTGAGAACGATCTTGTTTTCTTTGGGCCGCATATCCAAACGTAGCTTCCTCGTCTAAGAACGGGTATCTCCCCGAGAGGGGTTCCCGATTCAAACGGATAGGCGAGGGCTGAGGAGATTCCTGTTACAGTCTCCATATTTTCGATGTTGCCGTTGGATTAAAGCTAGCCGCGCCTCGAATAAACCGATTTTCCCGTCGTGATGCTTGGTCAGCTTCAAACCACTAACCCGGCCCCTTGAGTCTTGCTCGCCCTAGACCGGATAATAGGGCTGACTTGGCCATTCTGCTTGAGGTTTGTTTATGTCAACCGGTCCCTCTAAGAAGCAAATCACCATCACCGTCGTCGGCGCCGGAATCATCGGCGCCGCCATCGCCTATTCGCTAGCCAAACGCGGCGCCGCCGTGACTGTGATTGACCGAGGCAGGCCCGGCGGAGGGGCCACCAGTCACTCCTTCGCCTGGATCAACGCCACCGCCAAGCATCCAGTCTCCTACCACAACTTCAACCGGCGCTCGCTGGGCATGTGGGACCGGTTCGCCAAGGACCTTGATACTGACGTCGGCCTGCGGTGGGGCGGCCAGATGGAATGGGCCGCCACGGCCGATGGCGCCGCCGAACTGGAGTCCCGCGCCGCCCAACTCCAAGCATGGGGCTACCCCTGCCAGATGCTTGATGGCGCTCAGATGGCCCAACTTGAGCCGGGACTGACCCCTGGCCAGGTCACCGCCGCGATCTACTGCGAATTGGACGGCATGGTCGAGCCAACCGTGGCTGCTGAGGCCTGTATCGGAGCCGCCGCCAAGCACGGAGCGTCGGTCAAGCTCGAGACCGAGGTTTCCGGCCTGAAGGTCGACTCAAGCTCCGCCACGGTCGTGGCCGGCGGTGAGACCATCGCCGCCGATGTGGTGGTGCTAGCCGGCGGGGTCGACAACACACAACTGGCAGCCATGGCTGGGATAACCATCCCCCAGCAGGACAGCCCAGGCGTGGTTATCCGCACCAACCCCATCGCACAGACCCTGCTTTCAAACGTGTCGGTGCTGTACGCCCCGCCCTTGGAGCCCGGCCGGCCCGAGATCCACCTGCGTCAGTGCCTAGACGGCTCAGCCATGATTGGCGAAGGAAGTCAGGAAAGCCTGGCCAGAAACGACACCCAACCCCATGCCGATGAGCTGCTAGCCCGGGCGGCGGAGTATGTTCCAGGCCTGAAAGGCGCGTCGGCCATCCCGGTGCCCGTGGGCTACCGTCCCATGCCTCTGGACGGGTTCCCGGTGATCGGGTTCTCGCCCAAAGCCCCCAACGTCTACCTGGCGCTGACCCACAGCGGGGTGACCCTGGCGCCCATGATGGCCCAGATGGCCACCATGGAGATCATAGACGGCGCCAACGTCGACCTACTGGCCGACTACCGCCCCAGCCGGTTCGACTAGAACTTCTAGAGTCGCGTTATCCCTTCCCTCTCGAGGGGGAAGGTTAGGCCCCCCGATTAACCGGGGAGACTCAAGACGGCGTCGGAGATGGGGGTGAACTGCCCTCAGCTAACCCAGCTAGAACCCGCCACCAGCCTAAAAGGAACCACCATGAAAAAAAGCGAAGGCCGCATCTTCACCACTCACGCCGGCAGCCTGCCCCGCCCCGATGGACTGGTGGAGCTTCTGGCTGCCGTGGCCCGCGGCGAACCGGTGAATGAGCCTGCCCTGGAGAGCCTGGCCGACGAATCGACCCTGGAGGTCATCCGCAAGCAGGCGGAGGCGGGGGTGGATGTGATCAACAGCGGCGAGCAATCTCGAGTGAGCTTCTCCACGTACGTGACCCAGCGGATGTCGGGGTTCGGCGGCTCTTGGACCAGACGTGGCCTCAAAGACCAGAACGAGTTCCCCAACATCGCCCGGCCCCGGGCGGTGCAACTGATGCGTGACATTCCCCAGTGCACCGGTCCCTTGGAATACCAGCGTCCTGACTTGGCCGAGCGAGAGCTGGCCGGTTTGGTCAATGGCGTTAACCAAGCCGGCGCTTCCCACCAAGACCTGTTCATGAGCGCGGCGTCGCCCGGCATAATCGCCCTCACGCTGGGTAACGCCCACTATGCCAGTCACGAAGAATACGTCATGGCCCTGGCCGAAGAGATGCGCAAGGAGTACGAGCTCATCACCGCCGCCGGGGTGGTGCTGCAGTTGGACTGCCCGGACCTGGCCATGGAACGCCATGTGGCCTTTCAGGACGACCCCATCGAGGTTTTCCAAGAGGTGGTGGCGCTGCACATCAAAGCCATAAACCACGCCATCCGCAACATCCCCAGAGAGCAGGTGCGGCTCCACGTCTGCTGGGGCAACACCGAGGGCCCTCACCATTACGATGTGCCCCTGGAGGACATCCTCCCCTTGGTCTACGAGGCGAACGTGGGCGCGCTGGTGATGGAGATGGCCAATCCGCGCCACGCCCACGAGTACAAGGTGTACCAACGCCATCCGCTGCCGGAGCACATGCTGCTGGTGGCCGGGGTGATCGACACCAAGACCAACTACGTGGAGCACCCGGAGGTGGTGGCCGACCGGCTGCGGCTGGCGGTAGATGCGGCGGGCGGCGATCCGAGCCGGGTCATGGCCGGGACCGACTGCGGCTTCGACACCTCGGCAGGCTCCAACCGGGTGGATAAAGACATAGTTTGGCTAAAGTTGGCCGCCATGCGCGAGGGCGCCGACATAGCCAGCAAGTCCTACTCCTGGTAGACGGGCTGCCGCCAAGAAGCAGTATTGGTTGCAGGGTCTACAGGCACGGCCGTATGCTAAGATATTTGCTGCGGCAACCCCAGTTACTTCACTGGTTGCCGCCATATTCAGGCCGGTGTAGCTCAGTGGTAGAGCAGCTGTTTCGTAAACAGCAGGTCGCGGGTTCGATTCCCATCACCGGCTCCA
>Ga0066376_10000530_pt1 | contig 35490 bp, 31 predicted proteins | sample Knorr_S15_td_Bot_FD_77009 | JGI IMG/M metagenome (GOLD analysis project Ga0066376, IMG submission 77009) | Marine microbial communities from Southern Atlantic Ocean transect - Knorr_S15_td_Bottom_ad_5009_LV_A | ecosystem: Environmental > Aquatic > Marine > Oceanic | place: Southern Atlantic... | reverse complement strand
GCGCCCTGATGATCTGCTCCGGCGTGTGTCGCCTCCTGATCATTCTCGACCTCCCTGCCTTCTTGGCGACCCGTGCCAAATCCTGACATTCGGCCCGGTCTCGTTTCAGGGGGTCACGTCACCCCGCCGACCTGTTCCCGGCGCTGCGTAAGGCGGTGTGGGCCCTCGACCCGACGCTTCCCATCGCCACAGTGCGAACCATGGAAGACCGGATCGCTGCGACGATCGTGACCCCGCGCTTCATGGCGCTGCTTCTGGGACTGTTCGCCGGAACGGCACTTCTCTTGGCGGCCGTTGGTATCTTCGGAACCCCAGCATATGCGGTCGGGCGCAGACGTCGAGAGGTGGGTATCCGCATCGCCATGGCAGCGGCGGCCGACGACGTTGCTCGCCTCATGGCACGCCAGGGCTTCGGTGTCGTCGCCGGTGGCTTCGTGGTCGGCCTCGTGGGCTCGCTAGCACTTTCACGAGTCCTTACCAGTCTTCTGTTCAAGGTGAAGCCGACGGATCCGGTGACCTTGCTCGCCGTGGTGACTGTGCTCGCGACGGTTGGTTTGATTGCTTGCTATGTGCCGGCCCGGCGGGCGACGCGCATCGATGCGTCAGAGACGCTCCGGTCCGAGTAGACTAAGGGCGAGTTTCCTCTACTGCGCCAACAGCAGGTAGCAAACGATGGTTGCCACGCAGATCGTAGCCCCAGCCGGCACCGCGTACGTCCAAGGCGTAACGTCGACGTCATCGGTCTCTTTTTGCACGAAGTCGGCGTCCTGCGGCCACAGGCGTCCGATCACCAGCATCACCGCCGCGACGACGAGGAAAACGATCGCGAGCAGGTGCAAGAAGTGGACGTTCTCCTCGAAAAAGAAGACGAGGATGAAGTACATGATCGGTCCGCAAACCAAGCCCACCTTGGCAGCGAGCGGCGGCACCCGTTTTGTGAGGAAGCCAAGGAGGATGACCGCGAGCATGGGGCCGAAGAAGGTGGCGTTGATCTTCTGCAGATAGACGTAGAGGCTGCCTGTGGTATTGAGCACCGGGGCCGCGATCATGGCGGCTAGAGCGAGAACGATGCTGACGACGCGGCCGGAGAAGACGAGTTGGCGACCGGTCGCGTTCCTGTTGATGAGCGTGTAGTGAATCCCTTGACTGAACAGGGTCGCGGAGCTGTTGAGCACGCTGTTGAATGTGCTCAACACCGCGCCCACCATGACGGCGGCGAAGAAGCCCAGCAATGCCGGCGGCAGTACGGTCTTCACCAGCGTCGGGTAGGCCTGTAGATAGTCCTCTGGACGCATCGTGTCCTTGAACATGTAGAAGGCGATGACTCCGGGCAGCACGATGATCAGCGGGCCGACCAGTTTCAAGCTGGCCGCGATCAACACACCCTTTTGACCCTCGGCGAGGCTCTTGGCCCCCAGCGCCCGTTGCACGATCGATTGGTTGGTGCACCAGAAGAAGACCTGGTTCACGATCATCCCGGTGAACAGGACGCCGAACGGTAGGAACGAGCCGGGTTCGTCTCCCGTGATATCGAATTTCTCGTGCTCTTCGGTATAGACCTCGGTCAGGCCAGCCATCATGCTTCCGTCACCGACGTAGATCAGCGCCAGGACCGGCCCGAGCAGACCCGCTACGAGAAAACCCGCTCCGTTGACAGTATCGGATATCGCGACGGCCTTCAGGCCGCCGAAAATCGCGTAGAGTGAGCCCAGAGTTCCGATGCTCCACACCATCACCGTGATGGCCGCGCCTGTGCTCAGTCCGAGGTTCTCCGATACGTCGAACAGACTCTCAAGCGCGGTCGCGCCAAAAAGGAGCACCACCGGGAGAATGGCGAGAACGTAAGAGGCCAAGAACAGGCAGGTGGCGATCACCCGCGTGTGTTCGTCGTAGCGCTCGCCGAGGAACTGCGGAACCGTTGCGAAGCCGCTCTTCATGTATCGCGGAAGGAAGTAGAGCGCCGTCGCCACCATGGCCAGCGCGGCGGTCGTCTCCCACGCCATGACCGCGATCGTGTGCTGGAAGGCGTCGCGATTGAGGCCGATGAGCTGCTCGGTCGAGAGGTTCGTCAGCATCAACGAACCGGCGATCACCCAGGCCGTCAGGGTACGGCCACCGGGGACGAGGGTCGAGCAAGTCGTGGCGACCGCCGAACTCTTGGGGAGCGGGGCAACGGTACCGTTCATCGCCCGCTACCGGAAGGAGGCCACTGGGTCGCTGGACGAAGTCGCGGTGGCCACGGTTAGGGACCGCATGGCTCAACTCGCCGAGCTCGACAAGCGGCGGGGAGCCATCCTGGCGTCGCTGGCGGAGAGGGGTCTGCTGGACGACGAGCTCGGCCGTCGCGTCGCGGGGGTGGACAGCTTGCCGGTTCTCGAGGATCTCTATCTGCCGCACCGCCCCAAGCGGCGTACGCGCGGAATGGTGGCGCGGGAGCGCGGCCTGGAACCGTTGGCCAAGGCGCTGCTCGCGCAGACCGGGGCTCGCATCGACGCGGCGCCTTTCGTGAATCGTGGGCGCGGGGAGGACGACACGGACGCCGCGCTGGCCGGAGCCCGGGACATCATCGCGGAAGACGTCAGCGAAGACGCGACGGTGCGCAACGAGTTGCGCCGCCTCTTCGAGCGGCGTGCCACGCTCGTCTGCAAAGTGGTCAAGAAGAAACAGGCCGACGCGGCGAAGTTCTGGGACTATTTCGAGTGGTCCGAACCCCTCTCCCGAGCGCCGTCCCACCGCATCCTCGCTGTGCTGCGCGGAAGCAACGAGGGCTTTCTCCGGGTTCAGGCGAGGCCAGAGGAGGCCGACGCTCTGCTGAGATTGACGCGGCGTTACATACGCGGATCGGGGTTTGCCACGGGGCAGGCAGGCCAGGCCCTGGAGGACGCATACAGGCGCCTACTGCTCCCGACCTTGGAGCGCGAGGCATTGAAAGCCGCGAAGGCCCGGGCCGACGAGGACGCCATCCGGATTTTCGTCACCAATCTGCGGGAGCTGCTCATGGCGGCGCCGTTCCGGAACAAGCGCATGCTCGCCATCGACCCGGGCTTTCGAACCGGGTGCAAGGTCGTGGCGCTGGACGCCCAGGGAGCGCTCCTGCACAACACGACGATCTTCCCCACTCAGGGGCTGGGCCGTCGCGAGGAAGCCGAGCGCCTCCTGCGCGAGCTCGTGCGGCGCTTCTCCCCGGCGGCTGTGGCGGTCGGCAACGGGACCGCGGGCCGGGAGACGGAAGCATTCGTCGGGGAGCTGGCCCTCGGACTCCCCGTGATCATGGTGGACGAGGCCGGCGCGTCCATCTACAGCGCCAGCGAGGTGGCACGGGAGGAGCTGCCGGATCATGACCTGACCGTCCGGGGCTCGGTTTCGATTGGACGGAGACTCCAGGATGCGCTGGCGGAGTTGGTGAAGCTCGATCCCAAGTCCATCGGCGTGGGCCAATACCAACACGACGTGGATCAGAACGCGCTCAAGTCGGCATTGGACGACACCGTGATGAGTTGTGTCAACGCGGTGGGCGTCGACCTCAATTCTGCCAGCGTGTCGCTTCTCACTTATGTCGCCGGGCTGGGGCCGGGGCTGGCGAGCAACATTGTGACCTGGCGTGAACAGACCGGCGCGTTTCGCACTCGGCGAGACCTGTTGAAAGTGGCGCGATTAGGCGCCAAGGCCTTCGAGCAGGCTGCGGGCTTCCTGCGGATTCCCGAGGGGGCTCACCCCCTCGATGGGAGCGGCGTGCACCCGGAGCGCTATTCGTTGGTGGAGCGCACGGCCGAAGATCAGGGATGCTCGGTGCGTGATCTGCTGATCGACGCCGAGCGGCGAGGTCGCATCGACCTCGATCGCTACGTCGATGGCGAGGGAGGTGAGGGCGTCGGCCGCCCTACGCTGGACGATATCCTGGACGAGCTCGCCCGTCCGGGACGAGACCCCCGTCCGGAGTTCGAGGCTTTTTCCTTTGCCGACGTACACGCCATCGCCGACCTGAAGGTCGGCATGGTCCTGCCTGGTATCGTCACCAACGTCACCGCGTTCGGTGCCTTCGTAGACGTCGGGGTGCGCCAGGACGGTCTCGTCCACGTGAGTCAGTTGGCGGGTCGTTACGTGAAGGACCCCAACGATGTGGTGCGCGTGCGCCAGCAGGTCCAAGTGCGGGTGCTGCAGGTCGATGCCGAACGGAAACGCATCGGTCTATCCATGAAAAAGGAGTAGCATTCGTCCGTCCCTCGAGCCTCGGCTCGCTCGTATTGTGGCATTCCCGACCGCCTGTTACCTGTGGAAGCTGGATAGGCCCGATGCTGGCGACTACGTCTTCGGCGTGACCGCCGACAATGATGTCAGCGCGGGAGACTGGCAGGGTGCGGACATCCAGTGGGCCCGCGCCAAGGGGAGCCGGACCTTACAATGCCGTGGGCCCGCACCTCGTGACTGGTCTCGACCACGAGAATCTGAACATCGAAGGGCGCCACAAGGGCGAACGAGTCCAGGGTGAGAACACCTCCGACATGATCTTCAGCGTCAACTATATGCTCTCCTATATCTCCAGGTATTTCACGCTGCAGCCCGGCCACCTGATCTGGACGGGGACCATGGGCCGGACGCGGGCGCTGGAGCCCGGCGACACCTATGAGGTGGAAGTGGAAGGCGTTGGCGTGCTCAGCAACCCGGTCGTACAGGGCCGGTAGGCGAGGGTACCAGGCTTCATCTACCTCATTCGCCACGGGCAGACGGCGCTCAACGCGGCGGCTGTCGTGCAGCCATCCGACACGCCGCTCAACGGGCGTGGCGTGCGACAAGCGCAATTGCTCGCGCCCAGGATGGCCGAGTTCGGCGTGTCCCACGTCCTCGCTAGCGATCTTCCGCGGGCGGTCATGACGGCCGCACCGATCGTGCTGGCTACGTCGGCTTCCGTCGAGTACACGGCGCTATTGCAAGAGCGGAACTTCGGTGACGTGCGCGGCACACCCTACGCCGAGCTGCTCGACGACATCTTCGCGCCGGGCTACGAGCCGCCGAACGGCGAGAGCGAGCAGGATTTCGACCGGCGCGTGCGTGAGGCGTGGACGTATGTCGTGGACGTGCAACGGCGCGTGAAGGGGAACCTGGCGGTGGTGACGCACGGGCTGGTCCTCCGGTCACTCTGCTTCCAGAGCTTGCAGCTGCGGCAGGGCACGGAGGTGCCCGGACCCTTCCGGAACTCGAGCCTGACGGTGGTCGAGGCGGAGGCGCCCTACCACGTGACTTTGCTCGACTCTGTCGCCCACTTGTCGGCTGACTGACCACAGCCCTTCACGCTCACGGCACACTTCCACTACCTTCCGCCCTGCGGGATCCCACCTTACGCCCTCGGTTCCGAGGGTCGGCACTCGCTTCAAACTCCACGCCAGCTTATCGAGCCGGATGTACCGGCCGGCCTGCTGTGCGCTTCAATACCGGACAAGACACTTGGCCTTTTCTGCCCTAGAGCTACACCCGACCCTCCTGCGAGGCGTCGAGGACCTGGGCTTCGTACGCCCAACCCCCATTCAGTCGCACGCCATCCCTTACGCGCTCGAAGGCCGGGACCTGCTGGCCTGCGCAGCCACGGGAAGCGGCAAGACTGCGGCTTTCGTCCTTCCAATCCTGCACCATCTGTTGGATCGGCCACGGGGCACAACCCGCGCCTTGGTCCTGGCTCCCACCAGGGAGCTGGCGCTCCAGATTCGCGAGGACTTCGTCGGGTTGGCCCGACACACGAGGCTCACGGCTGCGGCGGTGTACGGCGGCGTGGGTATGGCCCCCCAGGAGAAGGCTTTCCGCACGGGTGCCGACGTCATCATCGCCACACCCGGAAGGCTGCTCGACCACTTCCAGTACGGGTATGCCACGCTGTCGGGACTCGAGTACCTCGTTCTCGACGAAGCCGATCGCATGCTGGACATGGGATTCCTGCCTGACATTCGGCGGGTGCTGCGGCATGTGCCGGCGCCCAAGCAGACGTTTTTCTTCAGCGCCACCATGCCGCCCTCGATCGAGAAGTTGACTCGTGCGATCCTCAAGGATCCGGCCAAGATCGCGCTGCAGCGCCGGGCCGCTCCGGCCGAGGGTGTGAAACAAGCGGTCTATCCTGTGCCCGCGAGTCTGAAAGGCGCCCTGCTGGTGGAGCTTCTGAGCGCCGGTCACATGGATGATGCGTTGGTCTTCACGCGCACCAAGCACCGTGCGAACCGGCTGGCCAAGCTCTTGAACCGCAAGGGTATCGCGGCCGAGCGCATCCACGGGAACCGCTCTCAGGCGCAACGCACCAAGGCCTTGGCGGGCTTCAAGGCCGGTGAATTCCGGGTGCTGGTCGCGACCGATATCGCAGCCAGAGGAATCGACGTGGAGGCACTCGGGCACGTCGTGAACTTCGACGTACCGCCCGTTCCCGACGACTACATCCACCGCGTGGGTCGTACGGCGCGTGCGGAGCTGACCGGGCAAGCGTTCACCTTGGTCGCCCCGGAGGACGAGGGTGACATGAAGCGCATCGAGCGGGCCGTGGGGTCGAAGATTCCCCGCGTTCGCTTGGAGGACTTCGCCTATGATGCGACGCCTGACGGCCCACTGGAAGTGCCGCGCGGTGAGCGTATCGCCGCGATTCGGGCCAAGAAGGCCGAGGACCGGGCGCGCGCTGCCGCCAAGGCGGCCAAGAAGGGGAGTGCGCCGAGTGCGCCGAGCGAGGAAGAAAGCTCACGGCCTCGACGCCGGCGCTACGGAAGGCGCCCGCGGAACAGCTAGCGTCGCCTGGCCCTTAGGGCCTCAGTCGGCCGCGATGCCTTCGCCACCGGTATCGGGTTCGATGCGAACCACACACACCTTCAACTCCGCGGTATCGGTCACCGGGTCGTAGCCCGAACCCGTGAGGATGTTCACCGGCACATCGTTGAACGAGAACGAGCAGAACACGGTACCGCGCGGGGAGCGAGGGGTCGACTCGATCTTGATGCGCACCGAGCCTCGCCGGCTCGACATCTTCACCCACGCGCCATCCTTCACACCCCAGGCCGCTACGTCGTCCGGATGGACCTCGAGCGTCTCCTCGGGCCGCAGATAATCCAGACCCTCGGACCGGCCCGTCTGCGTCCGTGAGTGGTAGTGCGCCAGGCGTCTGCCGGTCGTGAGCCAGACCGGGTAGTCGTCGTCGACCGTCTCCGCCGGGTCACGATAGCGGATGAGTTTGAAGATGCCACGGCCGTTGACGAAGCCGTCCTCGTGGAGCCGGGGAGTGCCGGGATGTCCTTCTTCCGGCACCGGCCACTGGTATTCACCGAACTCGACACGATCCCAGTTCAGGCCGGCATAGTTGCCCGAAAGCGAGCACAGCTCGTTAAAGACCTCATCGGGCCCTGAATAGTCGAAGCCCTCGAAGTTCATTCGTTGCGCGAGCCGCGAGATGATCCACCAGTCGGGCTTCGCTTCGCCCGGGGGCGGCACCGCCTTCTTCAGGCGCTGCACACGTCGTTCGGTATTGGTCTGCGTTCCGTCGGTCTCGCCGAACCCGGTAGCCGGGAATACGACGTCCGCGAACTCGGCGGTCTCCGTCATGAAGAGATCACACACCACGAGGAAATCCAGCGCCTCGAGCGCACGCTCACAGTGTTCCCGCTCCGGGTCGGTCACGACCGTGTTCTCGCCGTCGATGATCATCGCCCGGATCTGATCGCCGGCTTGCTCCAGGGCCCGCACCTTGGTGATGCCTGTCTCGAGGTCGATTTCCCGTCCCCACGCCTTCGAGAACTTCGCCTGGTTGACCGGGTCCGTAACCGACTGGAAGCCGGGATAGTTGTTCGGAATCGCGCCGACGTCGCCCGCGCCCTGGATGTTGTTTTGCCCGCGCATTGGATTGATGCCGGTGCCCTCGCGACCGATGTTGCCGGTCATGAGCGCGAGATTGCACAGGCTCTGCACGTTGTCGACTCCGCAGATGTGCTCCGTGATGCCGAGCGTGTAGTAGATGGCACCACGATCAGCGCGCCCGTAGAGCAGCGCCGCCTCTTCGATCAACTCGGGTGCGATCTCCGTGACTTCGGAGGCCCACTCGGGTGTGAACTCCTCGACGTGCTTCAGGAACGCCTCGGCTTCGACCGTGCGGTCCCGCATGAAGCCCTCATCGACGAGGCCCTCCCGGTGGATCACATGCGCCATCGCCAGCAGTAACGCGGCGTCCGAGCCGACTCTCAGGGGGAGGTGCATGTCCGCGTACTTCGTGAGACCGATCTCTCGGTGGTCGGCGTCTCTCTTTTTGGACACCTTGGCGATCGCCTTTTTCAGGCGGGTCGCGGCCACGGGATGACACTCCGTCATGTTGGTCCCGATGCAGAAGATCACATCGGGCTTCTCCATGTCCTTGAGCGGGTTCGACATGGCGCCCCTACCGATGGTTGCCGCCAGACCGGCGACTGTAGGGGCGTGTCAGGCACGGCTGCAATTGTCTATGTACGAGGTACCCAACCCCGCCCTCACGAGCTTCTGCATGAGGAAGCCCGCTTCGTTCGGCGCGCGGCCCGACGCCACCGCGTATAGGCTGTGCCGTCCGTGTTCGTTGACGGCAGCCAGCAGGCCCGCCGCTGCTTTGTCCAGTGCCTCGTCCCAGGTGGCCGGGACGAGCTTCCCCTTTTCGTCACGGACGAAGGGTGTCTTCAGTCGATCTGGATGGTGCACGAAGTCGAAGGCGAATTGGCCCTTCACGCACAACGCGCCTTCGTTGGCGGGGCCGTCCATCGCCGGCTGAATGCCGACGATCTTGTCTCCCTTGGTCATGATGTCGACCGCGCAGCCGACTCCGCAGAAGGGGCAGATCGAGCGCGTCTTCTCGATCGGCGCTTCGATGTCTTTAGCGCGAAGCGCCTTGATGTCCGCCAACGCACCCGTGGGACACGTCTGAATGCACTGTCCGCAGAACGTGCACGCAGAGTCCTCTAGTAGCCCGGCGAACTCGGTCGTGATCTGCGTGTCGAAGCCACGGTTCATGATCGAGATCGCGTAGTCGCCCTCTTGCTCCGCGCAGACGCGCACGCAGCGATAGCACGAGATGCACTGCTCGTAGTCGCGCAGGATGAACGGATTCGGGTCGTCGAGGCGCGAAGCGCCCGACTTGCCTCCGGCGAAGCGACCCGTACGCGCATCGTAGCGGTCGACCAGATCCGTCATCTCTTGGGACGCATACCCGGCCAGCGGATCTACGTCGACCTCACGATTCTCGGAGACGACCATCTCGAGCAGCACCCGGCGGTGCATCTCGAGCTTGCCACTCCTGGTCGTGACCCGCATTCCCGGCTCCGCCATCGTCGTGCAAGAAGCGACCGGGTTGCGCGCGCCTTCGAGCTCGACGATGCACAGACGGCATGCCCCGAATGCTTCCAGCCGATCGTCGTAGCAGAGCGTGGGGATCTCCTTTTGGTGCCGTTCAGAGATCTGGAAGATCGATTCCCCACGAGTGAAGCCGACCTCTTCGCCGTCCAGGAAGAGCGTCAGTCCAGTGCTGTCACTCATCGTCAGTCCTCTCCGTCTCCAACAGCGCAGATCCCTCAATGTGGGCGCGCACCGCCTCGGGAAAGTAACGCAGCAAGCTCTCCGTGATGAGCGGTGCCGCCTGACCGAGACCGCACGCCGAGGTCTCCTTCATCGTCAAGTTGATGTCCGCGACCTCGTCGAGCCATGCCGTGACGTCCCCTGGGCCCGCGTCACCCGCCAGTCGCTCAGTAAGCCGCTGGGTCCCAATCCTGCACGGGAAGCACTTTCCACATGACTCGTGTGCGAAGAATTCCATGGCGGAGTGCGCGATTTCGATCATGTCGCGCGTCTCGTCGAAGACCATGATGCCGCCGGCGCCGAGGAAGGAGTCCTTCGACCGGATCGACGGCTCGTCGAGCGTCACGTCGAGATCGTCACCTGCGAGGAACCCTCCGGAGAGGCCGGCCATCGTCACCGCCTGTATCGCGTTTCCGTGGCGCACGCCGCCCGCCCACTGTTCGATGAGTTCGGACAGCGGGAGTCCGAGCGGCACCTCGTAGTTGCCTGGCCGGTTCACGTCACCTGATAGGGAGATCACTTTGGTGCCCGCCTGCTCCCCGAGGCCGAGACCGCGGTACCACTCGGCCCCCCTCGCGACGATGGGGGGAAGGGACGCGAGCGTCTCCACGTTGTTCACCGCGGTCGGTGTGCCCTCGTAACCGTTGGTCACGGGGTAGGGTGGGCGATTCCTCGGGAAGGGGTGTGCGCCCTCGAGCGAGTTGAGTAGAGAAGTCTCCTCACCGCAGATGTAGGCGCCAGCGCCGCGGCGCAGGTAGATCTTGATCGTGTGACTCGATCCTAAGGCGTTGTCGCCCAAGACTCCCGCGGCTTCGGCTTTCGCGATCGCGACGGCCAGCACGGCGTCCGTCTCTGGGTATTCGTAGCGCAGGTACAAGAAGGCCCGCTCGGCTCCGGTCGCGACGCATGCGAGCGCCATGCCCTCGAGCACCGCGTGCGGATCGTGGTCCATGAGCGCCCGATCCTTGAAGCAGCCAGGCTCCCCCTCGTCGGCGTTGCAGACCACCGTCTTGGGCCCACCGGTTGCGTCTCGGACCGCTCGGAGTTTCCGACCCGTGGGGAAACCGGCGCCGCCGCGGCCGGCCAGTCCGCTGTCGTCGATGACGCTGATCAGCTCGTCCGGGGTCATCGAATGAACGGCCCTCTCGAGGGCCTCGTAACCGCCTGTGCTGCGGTAGCCCTCGAGTGTCTTTCGAGCCGGGTCACGGATGTGGGCGAAGACGCACTCCTCCACTCCGTCGGGCGCCGCGGGCGGCATGGGCGTGTCGCGAGCCTCGAGCGCCCCGGCGCTGAGTCCGACCAGGGTTTGATTGCCCAGCAGCACCGGGATCGGCTCGTCGCACCGTCCGCTGCACGGCATTCCCGTCGCACCGTCCAGGCTCGCCAGCAGCTCCTGCGAACCGTTCAGGCGACAGATGTATCCGGTGCAGACGCGTGGTGCCCGGTGTCCGCCGGGCTCGCGCGCGAAGTGGTGGTAGAACGTGACGGTACCGAAAAGGTCCGCGATCGGGATTCTCAATCCGTCGGAGACAGCACGCAGAGCGTCCTCGCTGAGGTAGCCGTCCCGCTCATGGAGCGCGTGAAGAAGCGGCAGGAGGGGAGCCTCCTGCCCTGCGTATTCGCCGATGAGCTGCTCGTTGGTCTGCACCAAGTTCAGTTCCTCTACTCCGTGCTCGATTCGATCCGTAAGCGCCAATGATGAATGCTCGCTGCACACAGGAGGCATGAAGCTCGCGCAGTCAGGCCGATTCCTGTACTGCTGGAGCGAATTGTACCAAGACCTTCGGCGTGAAGAAGGCACCCCTTGCCACTCCCGCGATCTCCATACATACTGGTCGGTATGTTAACGCAAGAGACCACCGTAGCTACGTCCACGGCGCGCACGCGCGACCCGGCGGGTACCCGTGCGCTCTTGGTGGAGAACGCGTTCCACGAGATCCACGCCCATGGCTACGCGGGGGCGAGTCTCGAGCGCATTCTTACAAGTTCCGGCGTTACGAAGGGTGCGCTCTATCACCACTTCAAGAGCAAGGCCGACTTGCTGCATGCGGTCATCAACGACGCGATCCGGCCAATGATTGCGGAGCGATGGATGAAGCCGCTCGCTGGGACCGATGATCCCATCCGGGCGATGGCGGAGTCGACCCGTGCGATCATGATGGACGCCACGCCCGAAGAGCTGCGGTGCGGGTGCCCGTTGAACAATCTCTCGCAGGAGCTCGCGGGCGCCGATGAGGAGTTTCGGAAGCATCTGGACCGTGTCGCGCACGACTGGCGGGCTGAGATCCAGGCCGTCTTCGAGCGGGGTCAACGGGCGGGCAACGTCCGCGGCGACGTGGACTGCGCTGCGATAGCGACCCTGGTCTTCGCCACCTATCAGGGCCTCATCGGTTCCGTGAAGACTTCACGCGATCAGGAGTCGGTCGCCGCCGGACTCTCGATGTTCCTGGACCTGCTGGAGGGTCTGAGACCCTAGAACGCTCCCCGCGACCGACTGCGGGGTCTTTTTTGGATCATGATACATACCGACTAGTCGGTTGCTACGGAGGAGCGACATAATGAGTCGGCATGAGCGCTACAGTGATCGCGGCCACCATGGCCGTTTCGTTAGCCACGGTGGGGCTCTTTGGGCTGGCCCCGGCGCTATCCGCAACCCGTTCCGATTTCGGCGGGGCGCTCCGAGATGGCACCCGGCCGGGCGGCAGTCAGGGCGCAGCCAGGTTGAGGCGCACTTTCGTCGTTCTCCAACTGGGAATGGCCGTCATGCTGACGGTGAGCGCGGGTCTCCTGCTCAAGAGTTTTTTGGCGGATGCAGCAAGTGGACACCGGGTTGGAGGTCGAGTCTCTCCTGACAATGCGGATCACGCCTCCCTCAGCGACCTATCCGGAGATCCTGGACGCGGCCACCGCGGGAGAGCGTGTGGCCGAGGCGCTGCGGACACTCCCGGGTGTGACGGCCGTGGGTCTCATTACGGACCTGCCCATGACCGGTGCCGCCAACTCGACCAACGCCTTCCGGATCGACCAGCCTCGCCCGGATCCGAATGAACTGCGGTCCACGATGACGCGGTCGATTTCACACGGTTACGTCGACGCAGCCGGCATGAGGCTCGTCGCCGGACGAGACTTCCGGCCGACTGACACGGAAGAGCCCCCCCGGTGGCGCTCATCAATGAAACGATGGTCTGGAATCATTACGGGGCCGAGGATCCGCTCGGGTACTTCATGACCGTACGGGGTGTGGAGCGCCAGATCGTCGGTGTGGTGGCGGACGTGCGCCAGTACGGCGTGGTTCGGGGTGCGGAACCGGGACTCTACCAGCCCCTGCGGCAGGAAAACCAGGGGTGGGCCGTGCGCTCCCAGGCAGTGGTGATTCGGACCGCCGGGCATCCCATAGCGGTGGCGAGAGCGGCCCGCCAGGCAGTCCTCCGCGTGGATCCGAGCATCGTCATCAACGACATCCGCACACTGGAGAGTTGGGTGGCGGAGGGGGTGGCGGATCCTCGCTTCCGCACGCCACTGCTGTCGCTCTTTGCGGGCGTGGCGTTGCTGATGGCGGCCCTCGGCATGGCGGTGTGATGGCCTACATGGTGTCGCAGCAGGAGCGGGAGTTCGCCGTGCGAATGGCACTCGGGGCGCAACGGCCAGAGGTGGTGCGGTTGGTCATGGCCCAAAGCCTCAGGCTCACCGGGGCCGGCCTGGTCGTGGGGATGATCGGCGCGGTGTTGCTGTCACGCGCAATGTCCGGATTCCTGTTCGGGGTGTTGCCCCTTGACCTACCCGTCTTCCTGGGTGCCTCTGCGGTGTTGGGGGGCGTGGTGGTCCTCGCCAGCCTGTATCCGGCGCTGCGGGCGGTGGGGGTGGATCCGGCGACTGCTCTACGCGGAGACTGAGGGTGGGCGGTGAGACCGGACGACACAGGGGTCGGTCCTACTCCGCCCTCAGAGCCTGCACGGGATCGACGAGCGTAGCACGCCTGGCCGGCACGTAGCTCGCCACGAGCGCGACTCCGCAGAGCACCACGACACCGAGCACGAACGCCGATGGGTCGGCGGGCGCGACTCCGAACAGGAAGCTCTCGAGAAGCCGGGATGCGGCTGCCGCGCCGACGATCCCGAGGCCGACGCCGAGAGCGGATAGGATCAGTCCCTGCCGCACGACCAGGGTCATCACGGAGGACGCGGCGGCCCCGAGCGCCAGACGGATGCCCATCTCCCGCTGACGTTCGCCAACCACGAAGGACATCGTGCCGTAGATGCCGACCGCCGCCAGCAGGAGCGCCAGCGTGGCGAAGCTGGCGAGCAGCCCCGTGTAGAAGCGAGGAGCGGTTATGGTGCCCGCGACGTGATCGCTCAGCGCGACGACTTCCACGGGGATGTTCGCATCGACGTCCCACACGGCGCGCTGCAGCGCTTGGGAAACGAGGGAGAAGTCGGCGTCCGAACGAACCACAATCCGCATTTGATCCGACGGTCTTTGCTGGTAGAAGAGATACGTCTGCGGCCCGCCCGACTCCGCGAGCCCTTGCTGGCGCACATCGGCGACGACACCGATCACGGTGAGCCATGGGCCAGGCCCATCGACCGAGCCTCCGATCTTCAATCGGCTGCCCAGGCTGTTGCCGTTTGGCCAGTACTCCTGAGCGAAAGCCTCATTCACGACGAGACTCGTGAGCCCTTCCGAACCACGGTCCTCCGCTGAAAAGACGCGCCCCGAGATGACGGGGGTCCCGATGGTGCTGAAGTAGTCCTCGCTCACCTGGGCGAAATCCATGCCCAGGCGGGCCCCCTCGGGAGGCGTGTACCCTTCGATAGCGATAGGGGCGCGCCAGCGGTCCCCAGACATCGGCAGTGCCGTCACCACTGCCGCCGAGACCACGCCGGGAACGGTCTGCTCCGCCCGCTCGAGTACGCTAGAGAAGAAGATCAACTGCTCTTCGCTCGTTTGGTATCGCTCGTTCAGGATGACCGAGGCGAAGGAGACGTCCGTCGGGTCGAATCCGGGGTCTACGTTCTGGAGCGTGACGAAGCTCTCGATCAAGAGACTCGCGCCGATCAGCAGGACGAGCGCGAGCGCGACTTGAGACACCACGAGTGCTGACCGAATTCTCTTGCCCACCCGGGTGGTCGCGGCGTGGGTGCCGCCACTCGCGAGGCTCGAGCCGCCGAGCCCGCTGAGCTGCACAGCCGGCATGGCTCCAAAGATGACGCCGGTCACCAACGTGACGAGAAGCGTGAAGCCCAAGACGGTTCCGTCGAGGGATACCTCGGTGAGGCGAGGCAAGTTGCCCGGGTCGATGGTGACGAGCGCTTGAATGACTCCGGCCGCGATCGCTACGCCCACTGCGCCACCAGCACCGGATAGCAGCAGGCTCTCCGTGAGCAGCTGCCGGGTGATTCGCCCTCGCCCCGCCCCCAGCGACGAGCGCAGCGCGATCTCGCGGGTTCGAGATGTAGCCCGTGCCAACAGGAGGTTGGCGACATTGGCCGAGGCGATCAGCAGCAGGAGCCCGACGGCGCCGAGCAGCAGCTTCAGTCGCGGCCCCACGTCGCCGATGGTGAGGGAAGCCAAAGGCGTCACGTCGGCCCGAAGACCCATCCTCTGGGCGGACGGGCTCTCGATGGCGTTGACCGCGTCCTGTGCCTCCGCTGGCCCTATACCGTCACGAAGGCGCGCCAACGCGCTGATCACGTCCTGGGTCGGGATGTTGAGTTGGTAGGGGTAGAGCACGTCCACTGCGTCGAAGTGGAGCACCTCTGGATACCGGAAGTCACTCGGTAAAACACCCACGACTGTATATGGCTTGCCACTCAGTGTGATGCGCCTGCCAAGAATGTTCGGATCGCCTGCCCAATGGGTTTGCCAGAGACGATGGCTCACGATGGCCACGGGTCCCGCATCGGGCAGGTCCTCCTCAGCCGAGAAATTGCGCCCCACGACGGGTGACGTGCGAAGCAACGGGAGGAAGTCGACGGACACACCGGCCGCATTCAGTCGCTGCGGGTCTCCCTCACCCACGAGGTCGAGTGTCCACTCGCTCACTGCAGCCATCTGCTCGAAGGCCGTGTTGCCCTCCTGCCAATCGGCGAATACGCCTGGCAACGTCATCCCGCGAGGGAAGCCTTGCTGTCCCTCCAACGTGCCTCCCACCACCACGAGTCGCTCGGAGTCGGGGTAGGGAAGCGGTCGCAAGAGCACGCCGTTGACCACGCTGAAAATGGCCGTGCTGGCCCCGATGCCGAGCGCCATCGTGACCACGGCCACGGTGGTGAACGACGGGTTGCGCGTGAACGTGCGCAGAGCGAATCGAACGTCTTGGAGGAAGCTGCTCATGTATGATCTGCTTTGCTCAAAAAGTTCAGGTGGACTGTTTTCAGTGACGAACGTCGCGGTGAGTCGTTCTTCGCTACCCAGCAGGATTGCCTGCCCGAGGGCGCGAGCCCACAGGCCAGCGACCGGCAGACGGCCACGAGCCTTCGCGTTGCTGAGATCGTCGGCGAACGTGTCTTCCATGTCCCGGCCGAACCGCGCCCGAAAAGCCGCGGGATAACACCGCAGGAAGAGCCGATACAAGCGTCGGCTCACGTCGGGATGGCCCCCAGGGCCTGGTAGTGCTCCACCGCTTGGGCCAGGCGCTGCCCTTCCGCCGCCAGTACGGCTCGACCCAACTCGGTCAGCGCGTAGTACCGGCGTCGTTTGTCGGAGCTCTCCGAGGCTTCTGTCTCTTCGGTCTCCTGCACCAGTCCCTCATCGAGCAGCCGCTTCAGGTGTCGGTAGAGGGGGCCGGTTTCGAGCTTCAGACGGCCTCCTGAACGAGTGCGTACGTCGCTGAGGATGGCGTACCCGTGCCTCTCCTGCTCGGCGAGGCTCATCATGATGCCAAAGACCACTGGCTTGAGCGGGATGAAGCGCTCGGTTTGCGTCTCGTGGTTGCTTGTCATGGGGACACGTTTCGTCGTTGTCGTGAGCGAGTATCGGATGGGCCGACGACTACGTACTATTTGTATATATACGTTCTGTTGGGTTCAACGGGGTGAGTATTTGGTTGCCCAGCTCGCGGCCGGGAGTGAGCAGGGCGGTCTTATCCGGCCGGATGCTCGAGATCGTGCTTGAGCATCGTCACTTCGTTGAAACGCAGGGGGAGGTCGGCGGCCCGCTGGCGTGGCTTCATGACGGCCAAGGTAGCCGCCTCCTTCCATGAAGGCTCCTTCATCTTCACTTTATGGTGTCTTCACGGGGATCGGCGCATACTCGGGGTTGACCATGCCAAATACTATCCATACGGACCCCTCCGGGATCGACCGGCGCCAGTTTCTGAAGGTGTCCGCCGCGCTCACCGTGATCTCGGGCCTAAGCGCCGAGCGCCGAGAGCTCTGGGCGGCCGTCGAACCTGCCGGCGCCGGCGCTCTCGAGGTCGTGGAATACGATCTTGCGGTGGGTCGACTCGGGGTCTCCTTCAGTGGGGACTCGGCCGAAGCCCGCGCGATCAATGGCATGATTCCAGGGCCGTTGCTGCGGCTCAGAGAGGGTCAGGAGGTGATCCTTCGCGTCACGAACAACCTCGACGAGATGACGTCGTTGCATTGGCATGGCCTTCTCGTGCCGTTCGAGATGGACGGCGTTCCGGGCTTCAGCTACGACGGGATCGAGCCGGGCGAGACGTTCACGTACCGATTTCGGGCGCGGCAAGCCGGGACGTACTGGTACCACAGCCACTCCGGCGGGCAGGAGCAGCGGGGAGTCTACGCACCCATCGTGATTGAACCGGCAGGCGACGATCCGGTCGCTTTCGATCGCGAGCACGTGCTGGTGCTGTCCGACTGGACGGACGAAGCGCCCATGGAGGTGCTTCGCAATCTCAAAGGGAACAGCGGCTACTACAACTACGACAAACGAACGCTCCCGGACTTCGTCCGCGACCTCTTCGATGACGCCGGAGCCGCGATTCGCGATCGGGACATGTGGGGTCGGATGCGGATGGACCCCACCGACTTGGCGGATGTCTCGGGGGCCACGTATACGTTCCTCCTCAACGGGCGGACGGCGCAGCAGAACTGGACGGGCCTATTCCAGCCGGGCGAGCGAGTCCGATTGCGCATCGTCAACGCCGCAGCGATGACCTACTTCGACCTGAAGATCCCGGGTCTCGCCATGACCGTCGTGCAAGCCGACGGTCAGGACATCGAGCCCGTCGTGGTCGAGGAGCTTCAGATCGCAGTGGCGGAGACCTACGATGTGGTCGTGGAGCCCGAGGCTGGTCAGACGTACACGATCTTCGCGCAGACCTTGGATCGAAGTGGCTTTGTGCGCGGCACACTCGCGGAGCGGGACGGCGCTGAGGCGCCGGTCCCGCCGACGGGCACGAGGCCTCTCCGGTCCATGCGCATGGAAGGGATGGAGGGGCACGAGATGGCGGGGCCTGGTATGGACATGCCGGCGGACGCGGAGGCCCCGCATGCGGGCCATGCCGTCGCATCTGCCCCGAAGACTGTACACGCCAAACTCGAGTATTCCCACCTAAGGGCGCTGACCCCGAATCCCGACGTCCGGGATCCAGAGAAGGACGTGGTCTTCCGTCTCACCGGTGACATGGAGCGGTACTTCTGGACGCTCAACGACAAGAAGCTGGGTGACTCCGAGCCGATTCGCTTGCAGGCTGGTGAGCGGGTGCGAATACGCTTCGTCAACGAAACGATGATGGAGCACCCGATGCACTTACACGGCGTCTACATGGAGTTGCAGAACGGGGCAGACCGTGCGCATGCTCCGCGAAAGCACACCATCAGCGTGGAGCCATTCGAGACCGTCGAGGTGCACGTCACGTTCGAGGAGGCGGGGCCCTGGGCGCTCCATTGCCACCTGCTCTATCACATGGCCACCGGGATGTTCGCCCGGGTCGAAGTAGCCGAGGCGTCGGTCGCGCAGAATTCATGAAGGTGGTCGTCAAGAGCAGCATGGTCGCGCTCACGTCCGTGTTCATGCTCGCAGTACCGGGAGCGCCGATAGGCTTGGTCGGACAGGAACTTGAGAACGGCGTCTTCCACTACTCACTGGTCGACGTGGACGCTTCCCGGGCGACCGGAACGACGACAGGCCGGTGGGAGGGATCCGGCTGGATCGGAACCGACACCGATCGCTTCTGGTGGAACACCGCGGGCGAGGGCGACGACGGGGGTTTGTACGAAGCCGAGGCCATGCTTCTGTACGGCCGCTATGCGCGGCGGTTTTGGGACCTCGTGGTCGGATACAGACACGAGATCGAGCCCACGTCCCAGGGTTACTTCACGTTCGGTGTCATGGGACTGGCGCCCTATTGGTTCGAAGTGGGGCTCTTCGGTTTCGTGAGCGACCAGGGCGAGCCGAGTCTGCGCTTCGAGGGCGAGAACGACATGTATCTCACCCAGCGACTCGTGCTTCAGTTGCGAACCGAGTTGGACTGGCTGATCACCGCCGACGACGAGCTCGATCTCGCGGCGGGCTTTCGCGGGGTCGAGGTCGGCCTCCGCACCCGGTACGAGATCCGGCGAAAACTCGCGCCCTATGTGGACCTGACGTGGTCGCGTGAGAAGGCCAGACGCGTGCCCGCGCCACGAGAAAGCGACGCGGACGGTCTACGCCTGCGACTCGGTGTTCGCCTCATCTATTGATACCTGAAGCCCCCACCCTTCAATTCGCTGACTCCACCGAAAAGACGGATCTGCCATGATAAAGAGAACGCTGCCGCCGCTCACGCTGCTGGTTGCCATTGCGGCCGCGGCGCCGCCCGAGGTCGTGGACGCCGAGTTCCACTTCGCGCTCAACAAGTCGATGCCCGAAGCGGAATCGGCCATCGAGTCTCCGCCTGAGATCAGGCCTTGGTTCACAGAAGTGCCCGAGGCGGAAACGACCTCGATTCGCGTGATCGGCGCCGATGAGCGGGCGATCCAGCCGGCCGATGTCACGCAGGACGATGAGAACAGGCAGTCGTTCGGCATAGCGCTCGAGCACGCGCTCTCCCCGGGTACCTATACGGCCTCCTGGCGGGCGATGGGCTCCGATGGACACGTCGTCCGATCCGCCTATGAGTTCACCGTGGTCGCTCAGTAGGGAACACCGATGGCCGGCGCGCTCAACGCCGTTACGGGCTGGTTGCTGTTCACCTCCATCGCGCTCTCGGCAGGTGCGGTGTTGGCACGAGCCGTAATTCTCCCTCGCGTGCAGGGGGATGACGGGCCTTCTTCCGAGTGGATGGTGGCCGGCGCCGCCCGCCTGGGCTCGGGTGCGGCTATCTTGCTCCCGGTTGCCCTGGCGCTCTACTTTGTCCGGCAAATGGTCGAATTTCGCGACCCGTTCGCTCCGTGGTCCGAGGACGCGAGCCTGCTCCTGACGGGGACGGACTGGGGCCGGACCTGGTTGTGGGGCATGGCAGCCTCTGTGGTCGTCGCCGGAGCGTTCCTGGTCGCGCGGTCCGGTCGCCGCGCGGGCTGGTGGGTTGCTACTCCCGTGGTGCTCGCTCTGGGCGCCTTTCCCGCGTTCACGGGACACGCCGCGGGCGAGCAGCAGCTGCGGTTCGTCGCGCTCGCCGCGGATACCCTGCACGTATGGGCCGCGAGCGGCTGGATCGGCGGACTCGCGCTCGTGCTCTACCTCGAGTGGCGATGGAGGCTGGAGAAGTCAGGGGCCCAGGAGAGTCTGCTCCCGAGCCTGGTACCCGCCTTCTCCCCCGTCGCGATGGCGTGCGTAGCGACCCTGGCGGTAACCGGCTCGTACACGGCGTGGCTGCATGTCGACAGCTTCGCAGCGCTCGTCTCGACCACGTATGGACGCACCCTCTCGCTGAAGCTCCTGCTGGTGGCAGGCGTGCTCGCGCTCGGCGCCCTGAACTTCCGTGTTCTTACCCCGAGGTTGGGTGGACAGAGCGGCAACGACGCGATGCGCAGGACCGCGAGCGTCGAGCTTCTTCTCGCTCAGGTTGTCCTGTTTGCTACCGCGATCCTGGTCAGAACCTCACCCATGGATCATTGAGGCCCGTTGGTGGGGCTCTCTAGGGGGCGACGGCTGGAAACCGGACCGTAAATCGAGCCCCGCCTTCTAGCAGGTTGTCGGCCGTAGCGTGCGCTCCGTGGGCTTCGGAGGCCGCCTTCACGATCGCGAGTCCCAGGCCTGTGCCCGCTGTCTCGGGACCACGGGTTCTGGCCTCGTCCGCCCGGAAGAATCGCTCGAAAGGGTTCGCGGCGTCGAGGTCACGCAGTCCGGGCCCGTCGTCCTCGACACGTAACAAGATGCCTCCCGCGTCTTGGTCGACCGTGACACGCACGTGCCCGCCCGGACCGACGTACTTGAGGGCATTGTCGACGAGATTCCAAGCGCACTGGCCCAGTAGACCCGGGTCGAGCAGCGCGGAAGTCGAGTCGGGTCCCTCCATGATGAGCTCGATGTCCTTCTCCTCTGCGCGGGCGCGCAGCCTCTCGACGGTGCGGGTCACGATCTCCACGGAGTCGGACTCCGCCAACTGCGGAGTTAGCGCCCCGGCGTCCGACCTGGCCAGCGTCAGCAGGTCCTCGGTGAGCCTGGACAGGCGCGTCACCTCCTCGAGCGTGCTGTCGAGCACTCTCGCGTACTCTTCCGGCTGGCGGGGTCGTCGCAGGGCGACCTCGATTTCGCCTCGCATCGCCGTGAGCGGAGACCGGAGCTCATGGCTCGCATCCGCCGTGAATCTACGTTGTGACTCGAAGGCGCTATGGATGCGCCCGAGCATGGTGTTCAGTACTTCCACCAGCCGCTGATACTCCGAGGTTTCCGCGTACGCCTGAATGCCGCGGCCCAACGACCCCCCCCCGATCTCCTCCGCCTAGTCGATCACCTCGTGGATGGGCCGGATGGCGCTACCGGCCAGCCACCACGATCCGGCGAACGTCGCGGCAGCCAGTAGCACCGTGAGCAGGACCAAGAAGGAGCCGGCTTGGCCGAGGACTCCGTTCCTGGCCATCAGCGGAGCGGCGATCTGGAGGACGTGCGCTTCGTGCCCCTCGCCGAGGCGATCCAACGGGTAGAACAGCGTCCTGACCGGCGATCGCTCGAACCGCTGCTCAGCCCAGACCAACTCTCCCGCGTCTGCCCTGGTCAGGGTCTCGGCGTCAGAGGGAAGGTCGGACATCATGTAGCGACCCTATAGTAGGCTCTCCCCATCGGTGTGCCAGACTTGTGCGTAGCGGATGAGGCCGCTGACCGAGGCCGCTTCCTCCGGTGTGAGGTCCCATTCGTGGGAGTGCATCCCCCCGTCACCGGTCCGGTCGGCGAGCGATGCGGCCTGGATGGAAGCCACGCTTCGGATCGAAGCGTCGAGCTCGCGGTCGAGGACCGCTCGCAGGGTCAGCAAGGTGACTCCGGAGAGTACCGCCAGTCCCAACGTGGCCCCGGCTGTAGCTCGCAGAGCCAGCTGAAAGCGAAACGAGCTGGTCATGTCGCCGCGCCTTTTTTGGAAGACGTACCGCACGCCGCGAACGGTATGGACGAGCGAGTCATCCCCGACCTTGCCGAGCTTGCGTCACAAATGCCCCACATGCACATCGACCACGTTGCTCACCGGATCGAAATTCAGGTCCCAGACCTTCTCCAACAACTCCGTCCTGCGCACCACACGTTCGGGGTTGAGCATCAGAAACTCGAGCAGCTGGAACTCTTGCGGAGTGAGGTCCAGACGCGCTCCGCCCCGGTGCGCCTTGTGTGTGACGCGGTCCAGTTCCAGGTCGTCGTACAGCAAGCGATCCGACCGGGAGGCGCCGCCCCTCCGCAGGAGAGCCCGAACCCGCGCGACCAATTCATCGAAGCCGAACGGCTTGGTGAGGTAGTCGTCCGCTCAGGCGTCCAAGCCGAGCACGATGTCGTCTTGGTCGCTACGAGCGGTGAGCAGAAGCACGGGCACAGACGACTGACGGGAGCGGAGGCTGCGAACGATCTCGAGGCCAGTCTTGCCCGGCAGCATGACATCCAGCAGGAGCAGGTCGTAGTCGTGCACGTGCGCTTTGAGCAGGCCGTCTTCCCCGTCGTGCGCCACGTCGACCGAGTACCCTTCCTCGCGAAGCCCTCTGTCGAGGAAGCTCGCGACCTTCTTGTCGTCTTCGACTACCAGGATTCTCAACCGACTGCTCTACGTTTCTGTGTTGATCGGGCGTGCCTATTGCCGCCCGGCGGCCTCCCGCCCGACCTGCAACGCGCGTGCAGTTCCCGCGGTGATGCCTCCGTCCGCACCTACGGTCACCATGCGGAAGCCCTGGCTCAAGCGCCTCGCCACAGAGCCGGCGCCCGTCGTGATCGCACAAGGAACGTCGTGGCGTAGGCAGGCGGCCAACACCGTCTGGATCGCCTCTTCTACCTGGGGCGCCCCTGGATTGTCCCCGTAGCCCATTTGTGCCGCAAGGTCGGAGGGGCCGATGAAGATCACGCCGACGCCGGGCGTGGTGACGATCTCTTCGACCCGTTCGACAGCCCCCGGACTCTCGATCTGGATGATCGTGAGCAGATTGCCGGCGGCGTTCAACGGCCAGACGTCCGCCTTCTCGAAGTATTCCCCGCCACCGATCCCCCAATACCAGGAAGCGATGCCCGGCGAGCGGCCTCGACGTCCATGCGGCTCTCGAATGTCGGAGTCGAGCGGCCGCGGATAGCGCATCGAGGATACCGCGTTGAGCGCTTGTTCTCGGTTCTCCACCATGGGGAACATGATGCCGAACGCGCCCATGTCGAGCGCCTGCTTCACGATGAAGCTCATCATCTCTGCGCCGTTTTGCGGAACTCGGACGAGCGGCGTGACGGCCATCTGGAGATCACCACTCGCGGCGATCCGCTGCTTGTTGGTCATGCCCAAGAGGAAGATCCGCAGCGTCTCCGGATTCCACGGGCCGTGCTCCATGTCGATGATGATGAAGTCGAGGCCGGACCTCGAGAGTGCGCGGGCGCTCGTGAGAGACCAATCGCCGCTGATGATGCCGAAGACGGCGTCACGGCCGTCCAGCAGGTCGATCACGCGGCTGATGCGTCGTTCCTGCGCATCGAGCGGAGTCGGTGTCACGAGGATCGGAACCGGCAGGAGGGTGCAGGCGGCCACGAGGACGACCGATCGAAGTGATGGCATGGGCGTCCTCAGTTGGGGTCGCTCACGGGCACCGTGCCCCTGGGCTTCAGGTAGGTCTCCCACCAGCGGAGTTCGTTGATCATCCGGTGCACGTTGTTCCAGTGACCCCAGCCGCCGTGTGCCATGCCTTCGTAGATGATGAGCTTCGTGGGCACGCGCTGCTTTTTGAGTGACGTATAGAGTTGAATCGAGCCCTCCAGCGGAACGCGGTAGTCGTCCTCGCCGTGCACGAACAACGTCGCGGCCTGCACGCCGCCGGAGTTGAGGTAGGCAGACTGCCGGATCATGACCTCTCTGGCCTCGGGCTCCCAGGGCGGCCCGAGGAACTCGAGCTCTTTCGAGCGGGAAACGTCCGAAAGCGCGTAGTTGCTGGTCCAGTTGGATGCGCCGGCGCCGGGGACCGCCGCCTTGAAGCGGTCCGGGTATCGCGTGATGAGCCAGTTGGTCAGGATTCCGCCGTAGGAGTGGCCCGTTGAGCCGACCCGCCCCGGGTCGATCGGGTAGCGTTCGATGAGGTGGTCGATGCCCGCGAGCACGTCTTCGCCGTCCTTGGTGCCCCAGGCTCCCCAGGTGCCCCACTTGAAGTCGTCGCCGTAGCCGGTGGAGCTGCGGAAGTTGGGCAGGAATACGAAGTATCCGTTGGCCGCGAAAAGCATGTTCTTGAAGCTGAAGCCGTATCCCGACGCGCTGTGGGGACCGCCATGGTTCATCACGATCAACGGGTATGAGCCAGCCTCGGCGTCATACCCGTAGGGGTACAGAAGAAAGCCCTCGACCGGCGTGCCGTCGTAGCTCGTGTAGAGCACGCGCTCCGATGGTCGGCTCGCCACCTCCACTTCTGCGAGGAGGTCGTGGTTGACCGATGTCAGGCGGCGCTCGTTCTGCCCGTCGATGTCGGACACGTAGACTTCCGCGGGGCGCTCGAACTCGCCGACGGTGTAGGTCATGCGCCGGAACGACTCGTCGATGTCGAGCCCTTGGATTCGCCGCTCACCCGTCGTCACCTGCTCCACACCCGATCCGTGTGGTGCGACCCGGAAGAGGTGTCTCGCTCCACCGATGCCGGTGACGAAGTAGATGTAACGGCTGTCCGGAGACCACATCGGCGTGCCGGCGTCGAGATCCCAGTCCTCCGTGAGGTTGACCGGCTCTCCGCCGTCGGCGGGCCGAATGTAGAGGTCCCGCGGTCCGCCGTGCCTCAGCTTCCGGTCGATGATCATGTTGCTGCCGAAAGCGCGCGTATATGAGATCCACCGACCGTCGGGCGAGAATCCAGCTCCTGAGTAGGTGTAGCCGTCGTCCGTGAGTCGGGTGAGGTGCCCCTCCACCGAGACCAGGAAGAGGTCCGACCGGCTGTACAGCAGCGGGTCGAGCACGGATTCGTCGGCGGTGAACAGCACTGAGCTTCCGTCGGGGTTCCACCGTAGGCCGCTCGGTCGGAGTCCGAGCCGTGTCAGTTGAACGGCTTCGTCGGCACCCATGGTGGGGGTGAGGAAGATCTCGGTCAGCGGCTGTTCGCCGGGATTCGGGAGCGGAAAACTCCGTCGGTCGCGTCGGAAGGGGTACCAGTCGAATGCCTCGCCTCTGAACCGCTCCTCGTGTCGCTTCTCGAACGCGGTCATGTCGGGCGTGCGGCGCTCGGGCATCGGCATGTCCCCCGTGCGGGCGAGCCAGCGTCCGTCCGGGCTCGGCGAGCCAGGGAGCTCGACGCCTTCGTGGGGGGCCGCGCGTTCGCCTGGGCGTTCCGGATCGAGAAGCCAGTCGGCGCCGTCATGCCGGAAGCGCAGGTGGCCGTCGTCCGACCAGCGGGGGGCGGATACGTTCTCACCGTTGCGCTGCACTCGCACCGGCTCGGCCGATCCGTCGGCCCGCACGATCCACGACTCGATCGCGGTTCCGTTCGTCTCCTCAATCGCGAGCGAAACCGTGTAGGCGATCCAATCGCCCGCGGGGGAGATGCGCGGAGAGCCGACATTCTTGAGACTGTAGTAGTCCTCCAAGGTCAGCTGTCGCCCGGTTTGAGCCGAGGCCGGCATCGAAGCGAGAAGCAAGACTCCGAGAGAAAGCATGATCCGGCGCATGGCGGCCTCCATCTGCGTGATTGGGCTGTGTCTTGTTTGGATTCCTACTGCCGGCGCGCTCCGGAGAGAAAGTCCTTCACGGTGTCCGACCGAGCCACGTCGGCCGCCGTTCGACCCTCTTGATCCACGGCGTCGACGTCCACACCGAGTGCCACCGCGAGCTCGACCGCTGCCAGCATCAAGGCATCTATCTCAGCGGGATTGGCGGACACGAAGGCGCGCATCCTGCGCGAGCCACCCATGCCGACCGCCGCCATGAGCGCGGTGGTCGACTCCGTGGTGCGGTTCGCGCCGAAGGTGCCCGTGGTGCGCACGTAGTCTGCGTGGTGCACGAAGAGAGGGTCCGCACCGAACTCCACGAGGACGCGCATGACCTCGGGTTGCGTGAAGCGAGCCGCCAGCCAGAACGGTGAGGCCCCGACCAGGGCAGGGTGAATCGACCAGTCGGCCGAGGCGCGCCGCGTGGGCGTCCAGTTGGTGAGTCGGACATTCGCGTCGGCCCCGTGGGCGAGTAGCGCGCGAACGGTTTGCTCGTCCCGACGCAGGACCGCGACATGGAGCGCCGAGAACCCCGCGCCGGCGGCGTCGGGGTCCGCGCCTTCTTCGAGCAGGAACTCGACCAGATCGAAAATGCCGAGGTGCGCGGCGAGCACCGTGGCGGTGACGCCCCTGGCGTCGGTGGCGTTCAGGTCGGCACCGGCGGCCACGAGGAGTCGCGCGGACGGGAGATCGCCCACTCGCGCCGCGAACAAGAGCGGCGTGTTGCCACCATGGGGCACATCCTGCTGGTTCGACGGATCGCTGTGCGGCGGGATCGCCATCACCTGGCTCCAGGACTCAGAGCGCGCGTGCACGTCGGCTCCACCCGCGACCAGCGCTCGAACCGCGTCCGGGTGACTCTGCGCGGCCGCCCACATGAGCGCGGTCTGCCCCCGCGTTGCGCTGGCGTCCGGATCGGCACCGGCCGCGAGTAGTTGCTCCACGACCCTTGCCGCATCCGCACGGGCCGCGGTCATGACCGGCGTCTCTCCGGAGAGCAGTGCGGCGTTCGCATCGGCTCCCGCCGTGAGCAGGCTCTCGACCATTGCGGAGCTGCCGTTCAGGGCAGCGCTCCAGAGAGGCGTCGCTCCGAGATCGTTTGCGGCGTTCACGTCACCGCCTGCCGCGATGAGGAGCTCGGCCGCCGTTACATCGTCCCAGTAGCTTGCCCAATGCAGGGCTGTCGCCCCGTCGGGCGCGGTGGCTTTGGCGTCCGCGCCTTGGGCGAGCAGCGTGCGGACGGCTTCCCAATCCGCGCCCTTCGCAGCGTCGATCAACGGCGGTGCGTCCGCCGGGCCCGGTGGAGTGGCCGCGATGAGCGCCAGCGCGAATGCCAGCTCCGTCAGCCCCGTCAGTCCCTTGAGTCCCTTGAGTCGCACCTTCAAGATCAGAGCCCGCTGAGCGTGTCGAGCGGTAGCGCTCCGGTACTCGCGCCGTGTGCGTCCACGGGGACGCCCAGCTTGTCCATGAGTGTGACGAGTAGGTTCGCCATTCCCGGATCGTCGGAATACTCGAGGTGTCGGCCGCCTCGCAGGCTCCCCGCGCCGCCGCCCATCACGAGCAGCGGCAGATTTCGTCCGGAGTGTCGCGTGCTGTTGGAGATTCCCGAGCCATACAGGATCGTCATGTTGTCGAGCAGGTTGCCGTCACCGTCCGGGGTCTCCCGCAGCTTCGTCAGATAACGCGCGAACAGCCCGGTGTGGTACCGGTTGATCCGGGACATGCGCTCGACCAGTTCCGGCTGGTCATTGTGATGAGAGAGCGGGTGATGCGCGTCGGGGACACCGATCTGCGGGTACGGCCGAGGGCTCTGCTCCTTGCCGATCATGAACGTGACGACCCGCGTCAGGTCGGTCTGGAGCGCGAGCAGCTGCAGGTCGAGCATCAAGTCCAGGTGGTCCTCGAAATCCGCTGGCGCGCCTTCCGGCTGCTCGAAGTTGGGCAACTCGATATCGATCTGAGCCTCCGCCCTCTCGATTCGGCGCTCCACGTCCCGAATGGCCTCCGTATACTGCTCTACTTTCATCTGATCCTGCGCGCCGATCTCCCGGCTGAGCTGGCCGAGCTTTTCGAGCACGGAGTCGAGGATGCTCTTCTGCTGTTCCAGTCTCTTCTCGCGCACCCCACGCTCGGTAGAGCCGGCATCGCCGAACAGTCGTTCGAAGACGGCTCGAGGATTGTACTCCGTGGGAAGCGGCTGCGTGGGGCCGCGCCACGAGAGCGTGTGTGTGTACACGCAGCTGAGGTTGCTGCTGCAGGCTCCCGCGTTCGCAGGGGCGTCCATGGAGAGTTCCAGCGACGCCACCTGAGTGGTCCGGCCAAACCTGCGCGCCAGAACCTGATCCATCGATACGTCTGCGAAGATCTCGGTCTCGGTCCGTCCACCCTGGGGAATGCCGGTCAGGAACGATCCGGAGGCGCCCGCATGGATCTGGTTCCAGTTCGCTCGAATCCCCGACAGGACCAGCATCTGGTCCCTGAACGGCGCGAGCGGCTCGAGGATCGGTGTGATCTCGAAGTCGGCGCCTATGCCCAAGGGCGACCAGTACTCCATCGCCATTCCGTTCGGCACATAGAACGTCTGGAACCGATGCACGCGCTCGGGTGTGGACAGTCCGCGCAGCCCCGCGGGCACCATCGCGTCCAAGAGCGGAAGCGCGAGGCTCGCGCCCACTCCCTTGATGAGGGTTCGTCGGGGGAGCGATTTCCCCAGGAAGGTCGTCATGTGTGAGCTCCCAAGTGTGTTTGTCCCGGCATCAGCTCGCCTCCACGGACCTGCGCATCAAGAAGGCCTGGCTTTTTGCGATTCCGAGTATGATCGATGACCAGCGGTACCCGTCGGCCTCTGCCTCGCGCACGATCTGCCGCACCGCCGGCTGATCGAAGTGCTCCAGGGGGCGTCCGAGCGCGTACGACATGAGCTTCTCGGTTACCGTGCGCACGAACTGCTCATCGTTGTCGAGCAAGAATGAGCGCAGCGCCGCCACTCCGCCGAGCTCGACTCCGCTCGGCCACACACCGCGGCTATCAACCGGGTTACCGAGTTCATCGAAGTCACGCCAGGCTCCCACCGCGTCGAAGTTCTCCAGCGCGAACCCGAGGGGATCCAGGAGCGCATGGCAACTCGCGCACAGGCGATCGGCCCGGTGCTGCTCCAGTCGCTCGCGGATGCCCAGCCCCGCCGTTCCCGCACCCTGGTCCAAACTCGTGTCCACGTTCGCGGGCGGCGGTGGTGGATTCGCACCCAAGATATTGTCCAGCAGCCACTTGCCCCGCAACACGGGTGATGTGCGATCCGGGTACGCGGTGATGGCCATGATCCCCCCGTGCCCCAGCAGGCCCCCGCGTTGCTCCGGGTTCGGAAGCGTGACGCGGCGCGGGCGGCTGCCGTAGACGCCTGGGATCCCATAGAACCTGGCCAGGCGCTCGTTCACGAAGGTGTAGTCCGCGCTCAGCAGTTCGGTGAGGGGACGATCGTCGATCAGGGTGCTGCCGATGAACATCTCCGTCTCCTGAAGAAAGGCGTCCAGGAGACTCTCATCGAAATCGGGATACTTCAGTGGATCGGCGAGCTTTTCAGGGATGAGGCGGAGGTTGAGCCACTGAGCGGAAAAGCCCCGAACCAGCGCGTCGACCGCGCGTGGATCCGCCAGCATCCTACGGACCTCTTCTTCGAAGACGGAGGGGTCGGTCAGTCGGCCGCCCTCCGCCAGCTCGAGCAGGTGTTCGTCGGGGATGCTGCTCCACAGGAAGAAAGAGAGCCGGGAAGCGACCTCCACGTCGTTGAGCTCGTACACGTGGTCTGCAGCGACGCCACGGGGCACACGGCTGACGCGCACGAGGAACTCCGGGTCGACCACGAGTCGCTCCAGCGCGAGCTGGATGCCTGCGTCGAAGCTTCCGCCCTGGGCACGACCGCGCTCGAAGAAGTCGAGCAGCACGGAGACGTCTTCTCGAGTGGCGGGTCGGCGGTAGGCTCGACGCGCCATCCGCGACAGGATCCGTTCGGCGCACGCTTCTTCTCGCGTGCCCGCCTCGGGGCGGCACACGAAGATCTCGTCGCGGCTCGGCGTCTCCCCCACCGTCCCGGTGGTCTCGTACGGACCCCCGATCTGGAGCGAGTGCACGCTGGCATAGCCCATGTAGATCTGGTCGTTCGTGAGCACCCGCCCTCTCTGAAGCGGTTGTGGCAACAACTCCGGCTCCCACTGCTCTCTGATGAACGAGACCCCGACCACCGCGGGCCCGGCCTCGACGGTCACCCGCGCCTCCAGGTGCGCATCGCCGCGGGTCTGCATGTACTCCTCCCACGCCGGGGCGCCGAACGAGCCCGGCTCTCCGGAGCCGGCGTAGCTGGCCGCGGCGGGCCTCGCGTCGAGCGCGCCGCCGCCCACCGTGAAGCGGTCGACGAGCGCGCCATCGAGCCGGAGGTCCAGCTGCTGCTGCCAACCCATGCCCATCAAGTAGTCCTGATACTGGCGACGTAGCCGGATCTTGAGCAGGTACTCGCCATCCACCGGAAAATCATATCGCACGGCGATTCCGCCGCGAGACCCGAACGGGAGGTCTTCGGCCTGCCGTTGGTCCTGGACCACGTGCAGCGGGATCTCGAAGGTCTCCACCCCGGGAGCCACGGGAGGTAGGCCCGTGGCCAGGCGCGTCACTTGTCGTGCCACCGACATGTAGCGCTCCATATGGGTGGTCGTGATCGACAGCGCGTTGGCGAAATTGTCGAAGCTGCCGTCGGCCGTCTCGTCACCCGGCAGTAGCTCCTGCACGTCTACCTCGAGCGCGAACAGGTCGTTGATCGCGTTGTTGTACTCCAACCGATTGAGGCGATGCACCGGATTCGTCGTGCCCGGTTTGGGATCGGCTGCCGCTGCGGCCCGGTCGAGTTCCGTCTCCAGCCAGCTCGCCACGAGGTCGTACTCGTTCGGGCTCGGTCGCCGCTCGTCTCCAGGCGGCATGGTGCCGGTCCGCAGCTTCCGGATGACCCTCTCCCACGCGTCCGACGCGGCGCTGGGCTCTGCCACGTCCAATATGTCGAGGGCCAACCCGCCGGTCAGACGCCGCTCGTTGTGGCAGCGCACGCAGTACTCGTCCAGCACGTCCCGCACGTCGTCGAGGTCGCTCTGGTAATGGCGCAGAGTCGTTGCCGGAGCGGCGAGCGAAGGTCCGGCGACGGTCGTCAGCGATCCGAGCACGACCATCGCGACTCCGACACCGAGCACGAGCGCCGCGAGGGACGCGTGACCGGCGGTGGATCGTTGCGCCTTCATCAGTCGTGATCTCGCGCGTGCGCTTCGACTCTTTTCACTTCCTCGCGGGCATGATCCTGACGGAGCGCGCGGTTCTCGGCGCGGAGGCCAGCGGTGGCGCGTGCCTGCGTGCCCTGCGAGCTCACCGCGGACCTCGACATGATCCGCTCCAGCTCCGCACTCCCGCACGCGAAGCATCTCGGCTGGGGCGAGGCCTCCAGCACTAGGTGCTCCAGCTCGTTGCCGCACGCACGACAACGGTATTCGAAGATGGGCATAGGATCACCCGCGGGATCCAGGGTACGACTGAGAATAGCTCCTGGCGCTGGAACGGGCCACGCCGGTGGCCGCCGACTCAGCGCATGGGTGAAAAGTCCGTGGGATCGAGGAAGACGCTCGTAAGGCCCGAGATCAACCGCCCGTCCCGCTGAGACTCCTCCGCCACGGTCCGCCACTCCGGGTCTCCGCCGAATCTGCGCCAGCTCTCTTGAGCGGCTTCCCTGGAATCGTGGGCCAGCAGATAGGTCAATGTATTCTCAGAGAGCGGCTCGTCCTGGTACACCCAGTACCCGACGTTCGTCATGCCGTGATTTTCGAAGATCCGGAGCGTGTGGTCGCGAAAGCGGGCGAGTAGGTCGTCCAGTTTCCCCGGGTTTGCCGTATACGTTCTCAGCTCGTAGACCATGTTGGCCTGGACGACCGGGATGGGGCTCGCAGAAGCCTCGGAAACGGGCGCACCCGTCTTGGCGCCCCCGAGCAGGTAGCCCGCGCCGAACAGGGTCGTCATGAGGCCCACCTGCAGAAGTCGTTTGGCATCCATCGTCTTCTTCCTTTTCGAGGTCGTGCAGCAATTTCCATCCACCGCATGTTGTGGGCGCACACTGCGTGGGAACAGGGGCGACAGGCCCGGTGAAGCCGCGCGCCCCACTGGCCGATACTAAGAACAGGCTTCAGGCGGCTTAACAGCAGGCATGAGGAACACGGAATGAAACACGGTGCCATAGCGCTCCACCGCAGACTGATCACCAAGTTTGTGGCTATGGCCCTGTTCTTCTTCTTGGTGCCCCAGGCCATCACCTATGTGCTCTCGTCGCGGAGTACCTCGGCCATGCTTCTGGAGACCCTCAGGGTCAGCCTCGAGGAAAAGTCTTTCCTGGTAGGCGCCGACATCGACCGGTTTTTCTCCAGCGCGAGCGTGACGCGCGGGTCCTCATCGTAGGCGCATGTGCTGGAGGGCGACGACCTCGATGCCGTCATCCAGTATCTGACGGAGATCACCAAGGAGACCCCGTACCTGGACGACATCGACGTCATCGACCGCGACGGGATCATCATTGCCAGCTCCGGGGAGCAGAACGAAAAAGGCGAGTATGTCCTTACCCTCTATCCGACCTTGGACGCCGGCTTCACCGCGGCACGCACCGCTCGCCAGGGTCAGGTGTTCGTCTCGGATGTGCTCGACCTGGACTCGGGCCCAGGGTTGGCGTTCCTGACGCCTATCACGGACGAAACGAACCTCGTCGTGGTCAGAGTCCTTCTCGTCGAAGTGAATCTCGACGTCGTCGCGAAGATCGTCGCCGACTTCGACGCTCGGGTGGTCGGCGACAAGTACGTCTATCTCGTGGACAACGACGGTAGGGTTCTCGTCTCCGCTGATCCCCAGACCCGCCCGATGTCCTCCTTTCCCGATCTCGTCGTGGAGCCCGACCTGCTGGATCGTTTCTCGACCCAGGGAGAAGTGGGCAATACCACGTATGAGGACGCAAAAGGCGACATGGTGATGGCCGGCTTCGCGGACATGAGTGAATTCGGTGTCAACGAGGCCATGGACTGGAGTATCATCGCGGTGGCGCCCATCGACGATGTCATGCGTCCGCTGGAGGAGTTCAGGCGTACGCCGCTGGCGCTCACTCCGGGCATCTTCGTGGTGGTGACCGGGGCTCATGTGGCTGATGGCCCGTGGCGTCCTCGGGCCCGTCGAGAGACTCATGGAGGGGGCCCGACGGGTCAGCGACGGCGACCTCAAAGATCGGGTCGATCCCGGCCCCTCCGACGAATTCGGCCACCTGGCCAGGGCGGTCAACAAGACGGTGGACGACCTCGTAGAGGCGCGGGAGGCATCAGAGGCCGCCAACCAGGCCAAGTCCGAATTCCTGGCTTCGATGAGCCACGAAATCCAGACGCCGATGAATGGTGTGATCGGGATGGCCGGAGTCCTGCTGAATTCCGACCTGTCGCCGGAGCAGTACGATCAAACGCGCACCATCAAGGAATCCGGCGAGGCACTGCTCGTACTGCTGAACGACATCCTGGACCTGTCCAAAATCAAGGCGGGTAGCGTTCATCTGGAGATCATCGATTTCGATCTACAGGACCTGATCGACAGCGTCTCCGCACTTTGGGATTCGCGCCTCGAAGGCAAGGGTCTGACTTTCCAGACCGTCATCGCGCCAGATGTGCCTACGATGCTGAAGACCGACCCGACACGCATCCGTCAGATCTTGTTCAACCTGATCGGAAACGGCACCAAGTTCACGGAGACGGGAGGCGCTACACTCGACATCTCCCAGCGCACTTTGGCGGATGACGAGTACCAGTTGCGCTTTGCTGTGACCGATACGGGTATCGGGATACCGCCAGAGGCCCGTTCTCGAATGTTCAAGAAATTCACACAGGCGGACGCGTCGACGACGCGGAAGTACGGTGGTACGGGACTCGGTCTGGTGATCTCCGAGGCGCTCACGGAACTGCTGGGCGGTGAAATCGGCTTCGAGAGCACGGTGGGCGTGGGCACGACCTTCTGGTTCACGGTCCGGTGCGGTCTCGGTGATCCTGAGGTGCTCGAGGACGTTCGCGGGGCGGTCGTGATCGACATGACGGACCTACCGGATACGGATCGGTTGTTGCGCATCCTCGTCGCCGAGGACAACAACGTGAACCAGTTCGTGATCCGTGCCCTACTGACACATTTCGGACATCATGTGGACGTTGTCGGCGATGGCGCCGAGGCCGTCACCGCCGTACAACGGGTTCCATACGACCTGGTGTTGATGGACATACACATGCCCGAGATGGACGGCGTGGAGGCGACCCGGCTGATCCGCGGACTGCCAGGTGAAGTCAGCGACTTGCCCATCGTCGCGCTCACCGCCAACGCCATGAAGGGCGACCGAGAGCAATATCTCGAGGCGGGAATGACGGACTACCTGTCGAAGCCGGTCGACAAGGACGCCCTGCTCGAAGTGCTCACGAAGGTGGCAGCAGCCGTCCCCGATTGATCGGGCGAGACGCGTGGGTCCTTTCGCTCCGCGTCACAGCCCCAATTCGCGGATCATCTGATCACGCATCACGAATTTCTGGATCTTGCCGGTCACGGTCATCGGGAACGAGTCCACGATCTTCACATAGTGGGGGATCTTGAAGTGGGCGATCTGCCCCTGGCAGAAGTCCTGGACGTCCTCAGTCGTCGCCGACGTGCCATCCCGGAGCTTGATCCAGGCGCACAACTGTTCCCCGAATCTCTCATCGGGAACGCCGATGACCTGAACGTCCTCGATGTCGGGATGGCCGTACAGGAACTCCTCGATCTCGCGCGGATAGACGTTTTCGCCGCCGCGGATGACCATGTCCTTGATGCGCCCCACGATGCAGCAATAGCCCTCGCCGTCGATCGTCGCGAGGTCGCCGGTGTGCATCCAATCGGCTGCGTCGACGGCCTCGGAGGTACGCTCCGGGTCGTCCCAGTAACCCAGCATGACGAGGTAGCCACGGGTGCACAATTCACCCCGCTCACCTGCCGGGACGATCCTGCCCTCCTCGTCGACGACTTTGACCTCCACGTGCGGATGCACGCGACCGACGGTTCCGACTCGCCGATCGAGGGGATCGTCCGGCGCGGTTTGGAAGCTCGCGGGGCTCGTCTCCGTCATGCCGTAGGCGATGGCGACCTCTTCCATGTGCATCTCGTCGATCACGCGCTTCATCACCTCTGTGGGACACGGGCTGCCGGCCATGATGCCGGTGCGCAACGAAGAGAGGTCGTAGGACTCGAAGTCCGGGTGCTCCAGCTGCGCGATGAACATGGTCGGCACGCCGTACAGCGTGGTGCAGCGCTCTTCGCTCACGGTCGCCAACACGGCGCCGGGTTCGAAGCCCTCCGACGGATAGACCATCGTCGCCCCGTGCGTGATCGCGGCGAGGTTGCCGATCACCATGCCGAAGCAGTGATAGAGCGGCACCGGGATGCAGATGCGGTCTTCGTGCGTGAGCCCGAGCGCCTGCCCCACGAAGTAGCCGTTGTTGAGGATGTTGTGGTGGGTGAGGGTCGCGCCCTTCGGTAGGCCGGTGGTGCCGCTGGTGAACTGGATGTTGATCGCTTCGTCGAACTGGAGCGTCTCGGCGATCGCGCTCAGCCGGAGCGCGTCCTCGCTCGTGCCCGCGTCCATGAGGT
>Ga0066376_10000529_pt1 | contig 35491 bp, 41 predicted proteins | sample Knorr_S15_td_Bot_FD_77009 | JGI IMG/M metagenome (GOLD analysis project Ga0066376, IMG submission 77009) | Marine microbial communities from Southern Atlantic Ocean transect - Knorr_S15_td_Bottom_ad_5009_LV_A | ecosystem: Environmental > Aquatic > Marine > Oceanic | place: Southern Atlantic... | reverse complement strand
GGCCGTCAGTTTGGAACCGTCTGAGATCAGAATGGGGCGTACCAACTCAGAAACAGATCGTCCGTCAATCTGGCGGATGATGAGAGAATCAGACTCCAGCTGAATTTCTCGCTGATCCTGCGCGAGTGAGGTCGACGCCAAGCCGATAGCCAATGCGCTCAGAAGCACGATTTTCTTACTCATCTTCAATCACCACAACGCCGCTAACCCGAGCAAGAGAGAAATCGTTCAGGTCTTCATCGGCGTCCAGCCCGTACCCGGAAAAAGTCTGCGTGGGAGTTGTGATGGTCGCGAGTCCAGGAGTGCCGATTCGCGAAGTGTTATCGGACCAGGCGAGGTGCTCGCTGAAGAGCCAGCGATCATCTCTCGCTTCTACGATCACGTCTCCCTGCGCGACGAAGCGGCCCTGCCTTTCGAAGTAGGTAATGGTTTGTGACGTGACCACAGCCGAGGTATCTCCAAGAGTATCGAAAATAAAAACGTGGACTCGCTCGGATTCCTCGTTGAGTGCTGACATAACCAGATAGGTACTGTCGGGCGTTTCATAGCGAGCCATATACGCCGCTTTCATATGGATTCTTCGAACCCCCCCATCATTGATACGCATGTCAGGATTCCAGCTTTCCGACGTCGGCCCCTCATCCTCCAGCAGGGTCTGGACGGTCACGCCAGATTCGTGAGACTGACAGCCGCCTGTTAATACGGTGGCGATCACGAGGATCACGAGAAGGTGTGGGAGCCGGAAGCGCATTATATATGCGTGTGTGCGAATGCCAGATGATACGATGAGCATATATTCAAAACCGACCTGATTCTCCCGCCCTGAGTATCACCCAGTCAGACCAAGCTTCTCGAGTTGTGCTGTTTAAAATGTCGGCGAAAACAATTCCGAGTCTCAAGCTTTCAGAACGCGAGTGCATAAACTCCATTCCCTTCGGGTTGATTATATTCGATTCAGGGTGTTTCAGTGGGGGTACGGTAAAGGCTGCCGATCCTGAATTATCTGGGTTAATACGCCCGATTAAGCGCTTTAGTTTGTATCTGGTCAGCCGATAACCAAATCGAGTACAGCATGTACAAACAACACAATACTGGTCATGGAAGCGACAACAATGAACTTTACAATCGAACCGGTCACGAGCGAAACCGTCGTGATTAGGATCGGAAAGGCGTTGGATTTCCGCAACGCAGCAGACTTCAAAGCAGCCGCACAGACGCAGGTCCGTGCTGGTATTCGAAGCTTTATTCTCGACTTTACGGATACAGGCATTCTGGATTCGACAGGGTTGGGATCGATATTTTCACTCTACCGCCAAGTCTCTCCTATGAATGGCCAGGTGGTATTTGCTTCAGTCTCACGTCCCGTTCAGGTCGTGGTGCAGTTGACGCGTACGTACAAGGTCTTCAGACAGTTTTCGACCGTCGAAGCCGCACGTAAAGCCGTTAATTAATCCATCACCCCAGCAACGTATCCTCTGATTCAGAGATATGGAAATCACACGCCAAAGATTCTGTCGACTTGACGTCGTCATTGATGAGCTTCACGCTCTGTTTGAGGAGTGGGAGCGCGAGGACGCGCTTCTCGCCCACCTCGATCAGCAGACTGTGGAGCTCTTACGTCTGGCGGTTCACGAATGGATTGCCAATCTCGTCCAGCACGCAGATTTCGCCGGTCGAAGCCCAGAGGTAATTCTTGACGTGTTTCCCAATGGAAGACGCGTCCGGTGTGTCATCGAAGACAATTCGGAAGGATTTCCTTTCCCAGAACAACTTTACGTCCAGCAGGAGGCCCTGGCCCCTTTACCAGAACGTGGAATGGGTCTCCTCATGCTGAACGCCGCAACAGAGTACTTCGAGTACTCTCTTACCGATGACGGTATGCGTCGTTTAGAATTCACCGTTTCAGCAGATAAAGACTCATGGCTCGACATTCCATTCTCATAGTAGAGGACGAGCATACTCTCAGGAGGCTGCTCGAATACCGACTCGGCATGCTCTACGACGTCCGAACGGCGTCGAACGGCCTAGAAGCCATTGAGCGTCTCGACGAAGAGCTGCCAAATCTGATCATTTCGGACATCATGATGCCGAAAATGGATGGATTTGCCTTGCAGGCCAAACTGCAGGAACGCAAGGACACGAGAAACATTCCTTTCATCTTCCTGACGGCCAAAGCCGACGAGGCGAGTAAGCTCAAAGGCCTGCGCACCGGTGTTGACGACTATATCACAAAACCATTTGATATCGACGGGCTACTCTCGCGAGTCGAGAGGTTGCTAGAGCGCACTGCTCAGTTCCAGGCTCAGCTCGATGCGAAAATCGGCCTGGATTTCTCGAAGAAATTGATGCCGAAGGACCTTCCCGATGTAGCGGGATACCGCGCATTTTTCCGAAGTGATCCTCGTGAACACGGCGGTGGGGACATCTTCGATTGGACAGAGTCTCGTCCAGGCACTTATCTCATTACCATCGGAGATGTGATGGGTAAAGGGCTTCAAGCAAAATTTTACGCATTCAGTTTCCTCGGCTATATCAGAAGTACCATTCACACTATGCTTGGTACGACGAATTCGCCGGCGGAAATGATGAAGAGAGTGAATCAGATTCTGGTAAACGATCCACCCCTCGAAGACACGTTTGCCTCACTCCTCCTCTTGCGCTGGGAACCGGCTCGAAATCTCGTCACCTATTCGAACGCAGGGCATTGCCGTCCTGTACTGGTGGGTCCACGGGGAGCCGAAATTGTCAGTCACTCTGACATGATTCTCGGTCTTGACAAGGGAGCGGAATTCAAGGATACCTCTATCGTTCTCTCGCCGGGTTCGGCCATCGTAACCTACACGGATGGCCTCCTCGAACAACAGATGGAAGGGGGCGAGCAACTGGGAGAAGACGGAGTCACCGACAGCATCATGAAGGCTTATGGAACTGCCGATCCCGTAGACGTGCTCCTCAAGAACGTGCTGGAAGACAGCTCGGACAATGAGTTCAGCGACGATATCCTGTTGTTCTGGCTCGAACGCGAGACAACTCGCGATCGAAAGACTCCTCGCTGGTTCTCACCGTACGCTGAAGGATCTGAATCGGGTAAGGACACCGCTTAAAAAGAGCACTGCCTCACTCAGTTCGAGCGTAGTATGATTCCCAGTTCCGTCAGGAACCGTTCGATATCCCCTACAGAATTGTAACCGTGAGCAGAAACTCTGAGTCCGCCGTCGCGGGCAGTCGTCCATACACTCTGCTCTCGAAGTGTCGTACAAACCCCGGCAGCATCTTGGACGTCGATAAGAAGTATTCCAGATCCGTAATCCACGGAAGAATGTGATCGAATAGGCACGTCCAATTCCTGAAGTCCTGATCGAATCGACCGCATTAACGACAGAATTCGGGACTTCACATTCTCGACGCCCACCTCAGAAAGCGAGCGCAGGGCCTCTCCCATGGAAAATATTCCTGGAAACGCCGGGTGTCCCATCTCGTGCCCAATTCCTGTAGGCAACAGATCGAGTCGATTATTCTCGAGTGCATACGCATTTCTTGCGCTGCGCCATCCTACCAAAGGAGGATCCCCTTCCGGCCAATTGAATCCTGTGGCCAGGACCGCTACGCCGTAACCCGCAGTTGCCCACTTGTACCCGCTGAAAATCAGCGCGTCGACATAATCATCTTCAAGGTTGATGGGAAAGGCTCCAATAGACTGCGTGGCATCCACGATAAACAGAACATCATTTTTTCGGCATATCCTTCCCAGTTCTCGAATGTCGGAGCGGAAGCCGTTCGCATACTGAACTGAACTCAGCACGAAAGCCCGAGGACGAGGGTCCAGGTTCTGCAAGAGCATGTCCGCATCAACATATCCGGTGGAATCGGTTGGCATGAACTTCACCTCCCACCCCGCCCGGATGAATGGTGTGGTACAGGAAGGGAATTCTTTATCAATGGCGAGTACGCGTGCGCTTTCGCCCCGCGAATCCAGCGGACCCAGCGAACGTGCCACAATATTCAGGCCCAGAGAAGCATTCTGCAGAAAGGCGATTTGGTGGGCAGCGGCGCCGACAAATAGAGCGACATCGTTCCTGGCCAACTCGGCGCGCTCGAGCCATTCATCCCACGCCGTGTCACCCTTCTCAAGAGCTTCCTGATAGTATTGCTGCCCCGCCCGGGCAACTCGATATGACATCACCCCACCGCCGGCGGTGTTCAAATATGCTCGATCCTCGAGGGCAGGAAACTGCGATCTGAAGGAGGTCCAGTCCATCACGGTAAATCTCTAAATACTGGTAGAAGTTACTTCAACCTCTGATGACGGGCGACTGTCGAGCGGAAAACCGGCCTACCCAGGACGCATGTGAATATATTGATACCCCAAGATATTCAGTTGAACCCCTCCGGCACACCTCTCAAACGCAATTAGTGCTGGATTGGGCGAATGCCTTGCGATCGGATCAAAGATTTACGTTAATTCGTTGTGATGGAGTACTTGCGGGGCTTCGTCTATTCAGAAATTCAGATCTTTTCCTGTCGACATGCAAATTCGAGCTGCCATTATTCTTCCAATGCTGATCTGCCTGTTGGCAGGCTGCCGCGATTATGGCGTGGAATCGAATCCCGACGGAAGCCAGACAACGGGAAAGAATGAAATCGAGGTCCAGCTAAATGTACCATTTGAGCTCGCTCTCGGGGCCAAAGCGCTTCTAGAAGGGACCGACCTGCAGATAGAATTTTCGTTTGTGAACGAAGACAGTCGGTGCGCTTCAAATGTTACCTGCATCCATGCAGGCAGGGCGATCATTCTTCTGACCATCGAAAACGGTCAATTCGAGCGCCGTCAACTGGTAGCGCATATTCCAGGCCTGGTGGCGACACCTTATCGATTGAACGATATCATTCAGTTTGAAGACCATCGATACCGCCTGCTGCGTCTGAATCCTTATCCCGAGGACGGGGTGACGGTTCGTGATTCCGATTATCGAGCCCTGATCGATGTCGAAGAAATTTTTGAGTGAAGGCCCACGTTCACTCTCGTGAACGATTCACGTCTTCTTCCCCTCTACCGTGAACGATAAATCTGTGTTCACTCGTATTTTTTAGGTTGTCATTTTATCCGTTTCTATCGATCAAGAGGAGTCATGGCTCTCGAGCGCACACTTGCAATTCTCAAACCGGACTGCGTCCGAAAAAATCTCATTGGCGAAGTTATTCGCCGGATTCAGGAAGCGGGTTTTACGGTTCGCGCCCTCAAGATGATAAATCTTTCTAGAGTCGATGCGGAAGGGTTTTACTCCGTGCATCGTGACCGCCCATTTTTTGGTGAACTGACGGAATTCATGTCTTCGGGTCCCTGCGTTCCTATCGTTCTCGAAAAGGAAAATGCGGTGGCCGATTTTCGTACTCTGATAGGAGCTACGGATCCTGCAGAGGCCGATGCCGGTACGATTCGAAGAGATTTCGCTGATAACAAGGGGCAGAACATCGTACATGGATCTGACTCTGCACAAAATGGCCGACTTGAATCGAATTATTACTTCCCGGAAGTCGAGATCGTCAGCAACGCTGGCTAAGCTCCTTATATTAGCGGCGTTCGTTCTGAGCGCGAGCGGATGTGAAGGGTTTGGTGGGCGGGCGGATCAAGGGATCCGCCCGCCCACTCCAATTTCTACAGGCGCCGATGAGCTCATAAAGTCTGGCTTTGAGGCACTTGACGGCATGAACGTCGCCTTGATCGTTAATCATACAGCCAGAACAGGGGGGCGTCATCTGATAGATGTGATTGATAAAGCCCAGAACGTGAAGCTCCAGGCACTGTTTGGCCCCGAACACGGAATACGAGGCGAAGAAGATGCAGGAGCCCAAATCGATGATGGCCTTGACGATGTGACCGGCGCGCCCGTATACAGTCTGTATGGAGAGATTCGGCGCCCGACACCCGAAATGCTTTATGAGGTGGATGCACTCGTATTCGATATTCAGGATGTTGGCGCACGCTTTTACACGTTCATCTCGACCATGGGGCTTTCCATGCAATCGGCTGCGTTGGCCGACATACCGTTCGTCGTACTGGACCGGCCCAATCCACTAGGCGGTGAGCGGGTCGAGGGATTTATTCGCGACTCCAGCCTGGTCTCGTTCGTCTCCCAGTTCCCGATTCCTGTTCGGCATGGACTCACGGTCGGAGAATTGGCACGGATGATCAAGGGCGAGGCCTGGGTTGCCGGTCTCGAGAATCTGGATCTAAGGGTTATCGAGATGTCCGGGTGGAAGCGCGACATGATGTGGCCGGATACAGGCCTCGAGTGGATACCGACCAGTCCGAATATCCCAACATTCGAAACCGCGCTGGTCTATGCAGGCACCTGTTTTTTCGAAGCTACGATAGCAAGTGAAGGAAGGGGCACCCCTTCCCCCTTCTTGACCCTTGGAGCGCCCTGGCTGGACGCGGAGACTCTGGCGGAAGAATTCAACCGATGGGATTTTCCGGGTGTTCGACTCTCCGCCGGAACGACCATTCCCGTGAGCATTCCTGGAGCCGCGACCCATCCGAAGCTTGAAAACATTCCAATTCAAACGCTGATTGTCGAGGTAACAAATCCTGACTCGATCCAATCGGTAGCTCTGGGGCTCGATCTCGTCGGTCGATTCTTTGCCCAGGCTCCGGATTCGTTGAAGGATTCCTTTTTCAATGAAAGATGGCTCGCGCTGCTGACGGGCTCCACGGGGACCCTCGACATGATTCGGGGAGGTATGGATTATGCGGCGTTCGAATGGAAATGGAGGGACGAGACGGCGGCATTCAAAGATCTGAGAGGACCCTATCTCCTGTACTGATCGGACTGGAAGCCGTCGAGCATTACGAGATCATCTTCGTCTCGGTCGACCTGGGCAAAAACGGCGAAGGTGCCGTCAGGAGATAAATCGGCGACCGCGCAATTGAAGAGACTTGTTGGCAATTCCAGTGATACCGTCTTCTCCCTCGACTCGAGATCAAACTTGACAATTTCGGGCTGTTCTCCCCGCCTGATATAGCTGACCGTGTTTCCATCGATTCGCCACGATCGAAAATCGTTCGCCGACAGATCGTCTATGACCTGGACGGGTTCAGTGGCTTCTACACCGAGTGGCAGTGCCCACAATCCATCGAGCGATGGCCTCACGTAGAGAAGTGTCGACCCGTCTGCCGTTTCCTGTGCGATCGATCCTTCCGTTTCGGTAATCGAAACGGCCTCTCCACCCGAAAGAGGAATCGACCATATTTTCTTAATTCCGCTGCGATCAGAACTGAAGTAAACCGTTTTTCCGTCCGCAGACCAACCTGGTGACCACTCTTTTGAGGCGTCGTTCGTGAGCCGGACATATTGACCACCCGCGGTAGAAACAGTGTAAATGTCCCAATTTCCGTCCACACCCGCCTCGAACGCCAGGGTAACACCGTCGGGAGACCATCGGGGAGTTCGAAGGTCGAAGCAATTGATGTCAAAACTCGCGACAGCCCGCTCGCCAGATCCATCCAGGTTAGCCACATACAGACTACAATCGCCGGAACGATCGGAAATAAACGCTATTTTCGATCCATCAGGAGAGATCCTCGGGTCGTGATCCACGCGTGTCGTGGCCAGCAAAACCTTTGCTTCCAACTCGGGATCGGTCAGGTCGACGGCCTGCTTTTTCCAACGCGGATGCACACCGGGCCCGTGGATGGGTCGACTATCTACGGATATCACCTGATCGCAAATTATTCGATCGACCAGCGGTTCGACGAAAAGCGGATGGTAATGCCTGAGGATGCTCTCGTTGATCTCTCGCGGCGCGATCGGTAACCACGCCACTGAAGGGACAGCAGCTATGCGTCGGCTTCAGCCGGCCGCCACATCACGGCGTAGATGATTTCGAGGTAGCCAGCGAGAAGAATGATGGGTGCGATGTAAAGCGAGATGAAGCCATCTACTTCGTTTTCCATCCTCATGATGACGTATCCCACCACTATCATCGCCAACCCAGACAGCAAAAGAATGTAGTTCTTTCGGGTGAACACCATCACGCCGCGCTTGCGCACCTGACGGGAACGAGATCCTCGGTTGCGTCTCGATTTTCTTGCTGCTTGCGCTGCCATCGACAGAAAAGGAAAGATGAATTTGGTGGACGAGCACTCCGAAAAGGCCCACTTCCGAACACACGGGCCTTTCGCAGGTTCCTCTTTCGATATTCCGTTTCGCCATCAATACGTGCTTCGTAGATTGGCGCTTCAACTCACGAATCCATGCCGGCACCCGTTCGCACATTTCTGATTGGACTTGGCATCTTCCTGCTTCAATGGCTGATGCTGGGGCGACTCACATTGTGGGGAGCATATCCGGATGCAGTTCTACTTTTCGTTGCCTGGCTCGGAGTCCGAAAAGGGCGTCAGTGGGGTGCCATCGGTGGATTTGTCTTCGGCTTCCTCATGGATGTCGTCTACAACACTTGGGGCCTCCATATGCTGGTCAAGACGCTGATCGGATTTATGCTGGGTCTCTTTCCAAGCTCAGAGCGTGAGGGTCTGCTAATCTTACCCCGCCAGGCTCTTGTTGGCGGCCTGGTCGTAGCCCTGGTTCACAACGGTATTTTCGTCACGATGCTTGCCCTCCAGGCAGGAGTCCGAAATTCTTTCCTGGTTACCGGATTGTGGATCGGATCGGCCCTGTACACCGCGTTTCTGGGCACCTTCGCGTCGCTTTTCAGCTCCCGATAGGATATGAATTGATTGTGGATCGGGGCCACCTACACCGACTACGTGTTGCTTGAGCGTCGCCTAGCACCGTATTTTCCGCACTCGATCAGGGTATCGCTCTCGAGATTCTGATCAAGAATGGGGCTATAGCTCAGTTGGTAGAGCGCTTGAATGGCATTCAAGAGGTCAGGAGTTCGACTCTCCTTAGCTCCACACGCTTTATTAAGCCCGTTCGCCCTAACCGCTGCATCGCAGCGTGTTAGGGCATTTTTGCGTTTAGCGACCTCTGCAAATCAATACAGAAATGCCAGAAATTAAATATCGCACTAAGTCGTTGTTAATATATCACTTAATGAGCCTATAATATATGTGAGGGTTTCCCCAAATCGCCAATACTGAGTCGGAGAATCGGGTAATCATCCTGAAACGACCCCTCATACATAGACTCGCCATGACATTGGCGTTTATTCTCCTCACAAGCTTCTCCACCACAGGGTGTAGAGATATTATAGTAGATGCCTCCGCTGAGGAGCAAGCGGCCATGGCTCGCCCCGATTCATTGCTTCAACCCTGTTTCTCCAAGAACGAGCACTGTTACGAGCCTTTGAACTAGTACCCGGCTCTATTCGTAGCGAAGGCTGACGATTGGATCCGCGAGAGCAGCCTTCACGTGATCCCGAATGTGCCTTTCAAGCTCTTCAATATCCTCAGCGTGAAAAGCGCGATTGAGCTCGAAGGATCTCCTCCACGTCGATATTGCAGTTTTCAGATTGAACATCAGGCTACGGAAAGCTCCGATCCCCAGAGGTTCATGAGGATGGAATGGAAGTCCAGCCATTCCCTCTTGTCTGCTTCGAGCACAGCAGCTCCTTTGGTAGTGAGGCGGTAGTATTTGCGTCTCGGCCCCGAGTCGGATGGACGCCAGACAGACGCAATCAATCCACGACCTTCCAGGCGGTGCATCAGGGGATAGAGAGTCCCTGCGGTCCATTTCAACCGGCCGTCAGACAAGTCGAGCGCGCGCTGCATTATTTCGTAGCCGTAGGCCTCCTTGCGGCTCAATATGGTGAGCACCACAGGTTGAAGGGATGCTGCGACAAGATTCTTGGAGAACATAGAGGTGATGTCTGGTGAGCTATATCGTACGGCAATATAGCTGCCAGGTTAGCCTACATTTTTAAGAGTACTATCGAGGCTCAGCGCCTGCGGCCCAGAGATACGTAGGAGCGCTGTCCAAGCCCAGGATGGGCCCTTCGGAAGTGTATCTGGCGATCTTCCCATGTGGCCTCGTCGATCTCAATCATCACATCGTGATCCATCAACAACATCTGACGGTGTTCGATGAGTTCGTCAAAGGCGCCTAGTTTGTAGGCCAGCAGTGCCATTGTGAGGAGGAGAACGATTACCATGGAAATTCAGCCAGGTCCTGTTTCGTAGAAGAAGGTAGAATATTCACTTACCCCCGGATTATACCTACAATAAATGAATCCTGTTGCAGAAAGACACACCAATTCACGATACCCGTTCGAATCGCGCACTAATGTCGACGATTTCCTATAGTTTTGTTTGATAAGCCAGCCAAATCTCGTGGCAGATAAAAACCATATCGAAATATTAGACCAAGGAATTGAAGCCTGGAATGCGTGGCGGACTGAAAATCCGGACATCAAGCCCGATTTGAGTGCGCATGATCTGACCGGCCGCTTCCTTCAGGGGATTAACTTTGAAGGGTCAGACCTGAAGGCCACCCTCCTGACTGTTGCTGAACTGGATGGTGCCAATTTGAATGAGGCCGATTTGACAGGAGCCAATCTAACAGGAGCCGACCTGAGCCAGGCAACCGCCCGCGGCGCGCGACTGATAGGCGTGGATCTGAGCTATGCTACGCTGACCGGGTGCGACCTGGACGGAGCAGACATGACCCGCTGCCGGCTGCCAGAAGCCATCTTGTTCAATGCTACGCTGAGAAACGCTTGCCTGGTCGAGGCACATCTGCGTGAAACCATCCTGACTGGGGCCGATTTGACGGGCGTCAATCTGGAAGGGGCGCATTTGCAGGACCTGATCACCGATGGAGCAATCCTTCCAATCGGTATGCCGAAAATGCTACGTAAAAACCTCGACTAGCGCTCGGTTTCAAGTAACTCTTCGTCAAACCAATGGTCTGCATCCAGAAACGAGCGGGGCTCAAAATATCCATCACCGAATTCTGTCCCGATTTCGATGCTGTGATATCTTTCAATCAGAGTGATTGTCGAATCAGCGTAGAATCGCACCTCGGGCGCTATCCAGCCGCCGCCCAAAGGTTGATAGTCATTGAATAGTATCTCTTGTTGAACGGATGCATCGCGGCCAACCCCCTGCAGGAGTCGCACAAATACGAGTCTCTCTGCGTCAATCCAGAATTGAGAAGTATCGAGATCACCTTCGACGTCCGTTCCAATCACGTACGCGGTCCGATCCTGCCACGACGCGACGTGCATTCTCTCAAGGTCGAATCCCAGACTGTCGAGCTTCGCGCGCGCCTCGTCCGTGGGCATTCCATACACATCAAATCCAAGAAGCAGGAGCGGATGGACGGTCGGCGCGGCATTGGCGAGCTGTCCATCTCGGAAAACGTAGATGGAGTCTTCCCGGAAAATCATCGTATTTCCGGAAGTCGGAGATCCGATATCGATCCTCAGTTTCCCAGGAATCTGAATTCCCTCGAACCAGGAGGTGGTATCCACCCCACCGGTTGGATCGAACTGGATGGTTGTCTGGACGAAGGTGAGTGTTTCGTACCACTCGCCATCGTACGTAGATTTCATAGCGGCCAAAACGCTGGAAGCATCCTGGAGAGTCGCCATGTCAGAATCTGAACGAGCACATCCTGAACTCAGAACCGCCACTAAAAGTAGAGGAAGAATAGAACGACTCATCGAATGAATGTGTAGGTGTATTTGAGGAGAAACGTTCGGTTGTTGGAAAGGGGCAGTGCCGGACTTTCACGGAACCGATCGGAGTTCAGGTTTTCAGTGTAAACGAGCCAGAGGTCGTTTCCTTCCGACAGGTTGTAGCGAAATCTAGCATTGGAGGCTACTACCTTTGCAGACGTGTTGTACTGAACAAACGAATTCAGCGACACTTTAGTGTTGAAGCCGATCTGGGCTTGCACTCCCACAAGGTGAATATTAGCGGACTGATCGCGATCCGGAAATTCCAGGTGTGTAAATTTGTAGCTGCCTCCCAATTCAACAAATCGATTGATATTCCAGGTGGGGTTCAATCCCGCCTCATACCTCCAGCCGTCGTAGAAAGAGCCGACCTGGAACTGATAACGACCTCTGAAGAGATTGCCACTGGGCATATTGTAACTGGTCTCCCACTCTACAAACGAATATCGGCCTTCAGGTACCGAGATATCATCTGGAAACTGAAGCTCGCTCGTGAGATCTTCTACGATAAAATTCGCGTTGGTCCTGGCACTCGCACTCGATTTTAATTTGAAGTCCCAGCTTGCTCCAGCCCGTACGGACTCGATACTACCGTCGTCATTTCTGAAATAGACGTTTCCGTACATCGATCCGTCGTGTGTCCACAGTTTCGCTTCTTCCGGCGAAAGCCATCCATACTGCACGTCCCACGAAACCTGCGTGTAGTCATTTCGCTGGACGAATCCAATACCCGGATTAAAGTCGGCACCCGAATAGGAGACTCCAGATCGAAAGGATAATCCAATATCGTTTCGACGTGCGATCTGAGCTGAAGCGTAGGCCGCCCCGGTAAAATCAAATCCCGTCGAGTCGATAATATCGTCATCGAAGGTCTGAGCCCATTTCAAATCGAGATAATCGTCCGTTCCGACCTTGAACGACCCATCCACTCCATAAACTGCATTGTACGAACCATCTTCTGCTAGACGGCTCGTGAACATTCCACCGGCGTAGGATTGGTCGTTTATCACCTGCCGGCGAAGACGCAGGATTCCAAAATTTTCCGCGGGTAGGTCGCCCGAAGATTCAGTTTGCATATCGATAAAACCCAGATCCCAAGAGCCTACCCGGCCAACGACGCGACCTCCTGCAAGTATGCGGACCGTTTCGCCATCGTTTATACCGATCTGCCGGCTGTGAAAGAGTCGATCCCGCTGGCCCGTCGAAAAATCAAACAGGCCCGCTCGCTCCTGAAAAAATTGTCTTTTTTCTGGGAAAAACAACGAAAATCGGGAGAGATTGACCTGCTGGTCGTCGGCTTCAACCTGAGCAAAGTCCGTATTGATAGTCGCGTCCAGCGTAAGATTGCTGGTGATTGCGTATTTGAGATCGAGGCCAACCTGGCGGGTAAACTCACTTTCAAACTCGTAAGCTGAATCGTCCTCGTTTAGGACATTGAGACCTGTGCTGCCACCTGTCAAATAGGGCGTGATATAGATTGGTTTCTTGCTTCGAACATTTTGCAAAACCACCTTCTGAGCCTGGGACGGCTTGGCAAAGCCCATGCTCCAGTTCGGGGGAATGAATGGGTAGATATGACGTTCGCCCTTTCGCGCAATCAGTCGGTACGTGATCAAACCCATCACGACCCGCCCGTCTTTTTCCTGAAAATTGAGGCTCGAATAAGGAATTCTCATTTCCGCAAACCACCCTTCGTCGTTTTGGGCCGTTTCCACATCCCAGAAGGTGTTCCAGGAGGTGTTTACCGCTCCGCTTCCGAGCGTCGAACTTCCGCCAAAGCTATTCGCATCCCGCGACACCGCATAGTCCATACGAACGCCCCTGGGGGTAGTGTAAAACCACAGGGCGTTCTCGTTGTCGTTAAACGTGTCCAGAACAATCGCCAATACATCATCACCAGAATACCCGTCTCTATAGAGTGTATTGCCCCTGATCCCGTCTGCGTTCGAGTCATACATGCGCCCGGATACGTACAGGTAGTCGTCGTCGTAGCCTATTCTGATCTCGGTCCGTTCCGTCATCGTACCACCAGATATGGGCTGGTACATGCTGAGGGGGACGGGGTCGATACTTTCCCACGCTGGCTCGTTGGAAAAGCCATCCAATTGAATAGGACCCTCAATTCTCTGAAGAAATACCAGGTCCTGAGCATTTGCAGCGGACGCGACCATCAGGAAGAGTAGAATGAGCCAGATCGAACGGACCATGTAGCACTGACGAGTAATAGCTGTGGAGGCTCAGTAAACAGCGATGGTCGAATCGATGTGCTGTGACCAGGCAAGAATGCCGCCGTCCAGGCTGTGCACATTTTCATAATCCTGTTTGCCCAACCACGCCGCGACGTTTGCCGATCGTACCCCGCTGCGGCACATCACGACGATTTTCTGCTTCTTGTCCGGTGCGACCTCATCCAGGCGCTCCGGAAGCTCATTCATGGGCACCGATACGCCACCGATGTCCGCTACCGAGAGTTCTTCTGGTTGCCGGACATCGAGGAGTAGGAAGTCTTCCCCACTCTCTCGCATTTCCTTGAGTTGGTGGACGTCGATGAGAGATACCTGAGGTGAAAACAGCAAATTATTGGACTCAGTTGAAGTCTGTGGCGAAGAATCGAGTGGGTCTGGCAAAGATTGCGAGCGATCTGCTGGATCACTCCTTTCAATTCCAGAACAGAACGACTCGTAGTCTATCAATTTATCTATTGTTGGACGTTCCCCACAAACCGCACATTCCACATCGCGCGAAATTCGCAAGGTCTTAAAATGCATGGTCAGAGCATCAATCAACAGCATTTTTCCGATCAGCGGTTCGCCGAGGCCCGCCAGCATTTTGATGACTTCGGTGGCCTGAAGAGTACCGAGAATACCTGGTAAAACACCCAGAACCCCACCTTCAGCGCACGACGGGACGGATCCGGCGGGTGGTGGCTGAGGAAACAGACACCTGTAGCAGGGTCCGTCTTCGGCTCCGAAAACGGCGAGCTGGCCGTCGAACCTAAAAATGGATGCGAATACGTTCGGCGTGCAGGTCAACACACAAGCGTCATTCACCAGATAGCGCGTCGCAAAGTTATCCGTGCCGTCTGCGACAATATCATAATCAGAAATAAGGTCCAGCGCATTTTCAGAGGTCAGCCTTTCTTCATATAGTTCGATGTCAATCAGCGGGTTGATATCGCGCAACCTTCGACTTGCCACCGACAGTTTGGATGCACCGACATCATCGGTTCCGTACAATATCTGGCGATGAAGATTGCTGGCGTCGACCGTATCAAATTCCACGATCCCGATTCTTCCGATTCCGGCAGCGGCCATGTACATGAGGGCGCCCGAACCAAGTCCTCCCGCGCCGACGACGAGCACTGAGGATTCCTTCAGCCTGCGCTGACCGTTCTCTCCGAATTCAGGAAGCAAGAGATGACGACTGTATCTCGTCTTTTCGTCGAACGTGAGCATTTTGAGAGCGGTAAAGTTTGGTCTTCAGACGAGCAGTGACGATACTCCGACGCCGGATTCAGACCGGGTTGCTTCAACGTACTGAGTTCATTTAGGTCCCTACCAGCTTCATCATGACAGAGTCCGCGTATATCATTGGTGTTCTGAGTGCCATCGTCTTCGTCACCGAGATACTCATCCGGAGGACGGTCCTGAAGCACTTCGGCACGGCTTTGCTGGTGATTCTCGTGACAGCGGTCGTAGCCAATATGGGTCTGCTCCCGACGGGTTCATCTGCTGCAAATCCTGTACCTGCGTACGACTACATTTTTTCGACGATCGCTCCTCTCGCCATTTTCTGGCTCCTTCTGCCGTCAACCTGAAAGACGTTTTCAGGGCCGGAAAGCCGATTGTTTTACTCTTCTTGTTTGGGTCTCTGGCGACAGCGATTGGTGTCTTTGTGGGAATGTGGGTAATCGACGGCGCCGAGACGATTGGACCACTCTATCACGCTATTGGTGGGATGTTCGTGGGCACCTACACCGGAGGTAGCGTCAACTTCAATTCCCTGGCACTGACCTACAATGTCATGGAGGAGAGCGTGCTGTTCAGCGGATCGATCGTCGTTGACAACATCATCACCACGACCTGGATGATCATCAGCCTTGCGATTCCACGTGCACTTATTCACGTCTGGCCACGACCGAAGGGTCGCGAAATTGGATCCATAATTGGGGACGTATCGACTGGAGAAAAAAGGATACCGAATCAATTCACCCTATAGATCTCGGCGTGATCCTGGGACTTGGTTTTGGCGCAGTCTGGCTTTCAGAACAGATCGCTTCGCTGGTCCCGGCCGTACCGTCAGCAATAATCTTGACCGTAATCGCCTTGATTCTCGCTCAGATTCCAACGCTTTCGAAGCTTCCCGGACTGAAGGTCATGGGAATGTTCGCGGTGTATCTGTTTCTAGCGGTTATAGGGGCGTACACCGATATCGGAGCAATGGCAGGGCTGGGCGGGCTCGGCGTAAGTCTTCTGATTTTCACCTCTATTACCTGGTTCACGGCGTGCTCGTGTATTCGGCCGCCTATTTGTTCAAAATAGATTCAGTCGTGGCTTCCATCGCGTCGCAGGCCAACATCGGAGGGGGCACTTCCGCGCTCGCACTCGCCCGGAGTCTGGGGCGTGAGGATCTGGTACTTCCGTCGATCCTGATCGGCTCCCTTGGCTACGCTGTGGGCACCTTTCTCGGATTCTGGGTGGCCGAAAGCTGGCTACCACTTATCGGTTGAGGCGAAAAAACTCGGTCAGAAGTGACGGCGCGTCAATATCTCCGATCGGCCATTCGTGGGTTCCATTTACGATCTCGTCCAGGCGTACCCTGAATCCTCCCATGCATGACTCAATGAGATGAACCTGGGTGGTCCGACCACCGTTGCGAATCGTTTGCACGTCCCTAAAGTTCGCGCAGCCGTTCTTGGCCCCCCACAAAAAGTAGGTTTCAAGCGCGCCCTTGAGTGCATAGGAACCCTCTGAACTTCCGCGAAACGGTACCGATTCGTCATTTGTGCCGTTCAGCATCATGATGTCGACCCCTGAATCAGGATTACAGTTGAGAGACAGCGGCACAGAGAGGGATCCCACCGTGAAAAATCCGGCGTACGTCTCGCTTCGCTCGCAGGCCAGTCGATGGACGAACATGCCACCTTGAGAATAACCTGCGGCATAAATCCGGGACCGATCGATCTCATAGAGATCATCGAGCAGCTCGATGGTTTGATCCGCGAAACCAACATCGTCCACGCCGTCCAGGTCCGGTCTTATACAATCACAGCCTTCTGCCCAGTTGCTGCCAGATGCCGTGGGATAGGCTACAATGAATCCGTGTTTGTCCGCTTCTCTGTCCAGGCGTGCTCCCTGCTGGAATCCAAATCCAGAGTCCTGCGCTCCGTGAAATGCAAGTAGAACAGGCATTGGGTCGGCCTCGTCATGACCATCAGGGAAGTGGACATGAATAAATCGATTAACATCCTGGAAAAGGATGCTATGTCTTTCATCTGTTCCCGAGGGATCGCTGGATGAGCAACCCAAAGAGAATAAGAGAAAGGCGATTGAGGCGAATGCCGGAAGACGAAATGAAGTGGTCATGCGCGCAAAACTAGCTTCCGTTGAGCTAGCATCCGGGGCAATATGACCTACCTCTGCGGAATACGATTCGTTTTGCATCCTCATAAAATTAACTATTTTCACACACAGCTTAAATTATTTATACATATAATATATTATACCTAATATTTATCGGCTCGCAAGTGGCATCTGCGTAACTTATCATGCATTGTCTCGTAGTGGGGAGAGTTTTCAAGGAGTTCGCACCATGGATTCGGTTTATCTAATCAGTTTGATCGTCGGCGGATTTTTCGTCCTACTGTCCGTGTTTGGCGCGGGCGAGTCCGATTCTGACGTGGACATGGATGCAGATTTCGATCACGACTTCGATTTTGATTTAGACGCGGACCATGATTTCGACAGCGAATTTTCGGTCGATGCAGGATCCGGACTCGGAGTGGTGGACCTGCTGAGCGTTCGAGCCCTGTTTCTGTTCGCGGCGTTTTTCGGCCTGAGCGGAGTGATCCTCGGATTTATGGGCTCTGCTGAGCCACGCACCGCAATCCTGTCCGCCACCACGGGCCTACTGATTGGAATCGGTGGAAACTTTATCATTAAGCGCTTTGCATACGAACACGTATCGAGCCAGGTGTCAGATGCGGACATCCAGGGACGAACCGCCCAGGTTTTACTGCCGTTCAAAGGAAGCGAGAGTGGGAAGATTCTCGTGGAGGCCGGCGGAAAGCGACTTCAGATAACCGCCCGCCTATTTGAATCGACCGATATGGATGCCGTTCAGGACGGCGATCAGGTTGTCGTGGTTCGCATGAAGGGCCGAATTGCCGAAGTAGTCAAACCCGACTAATACTCACCGAAAGTCAGCGGCATATCAACACTATCCAATCCTTATTAACACCGTTAACCGAGCACACAACAGTATTCGATACACTATTCATCAAGATGGAGAAGCACTATGGACCTACTTGCCATTCCCGCCATTATCATTCTCGGATTTTTGGCTGTGCTCGGCATTATTCGGGCCAATTTGAAGATTTGTCAGCCAAATGAAGTGCTCATCTTCTCGGGTCGATCGCGGACGCTCAGTGATGGATCGAGAGTCGGATACCGTGTTATCCAAGGTGGTCGAGGATTTCGGATCCCGATCATCGAAGAAGTAGACAGCCTCTCGTTGAACACCATTCCGATTGACTTGACGGTGTCGAACGCCTACTCAAAAGGAGGAATACCGCTGATGGTCCGCGCCATAGCCAACGTAAAAATATCCTCCGGCGAACATGAGCTGAATAATGCGGTCGAACGTCTTCTGGGAAAAGATCTCGAGGAAATACAGACGATCGCAAAGGAGACCCTCGAAGGAAATCTTCGCGGAGTGGTCGCCTCATTAACCCCGGAGGAAGTCAACGAGGATCGACTCAAGTTTGCCAAGGAACTGCTCAACGAAGCTGACAATGATTTGTCTGTGCTGGGACTGCAACTCGATACATTGAAGATCCAGAGTGTCGAGGATGATCGAGGCTATCTGGATGCCATTGGACGGCAGAGTACGGCGCAGATCATCGCTACTGCACAAGTAGTGGAGGCCGAGAAGAGAGAACAATCCAAGCTAGCCGAAGCGAAGGCCGACATGGAAATAACCAGGGCGGAAAACGGCGTACGGATTCTGAAGGCTCAATTGGCAGCCCAGGCCTCGGCCGAAGAAGCCAAGATCGAGGTCGCTGCCAGGGTCGCAGAGGCGGTTGCCGAGCAGGAGCTCGCTGAGCAGGAAATAATGCTGGCAGAAAAGAGACAACAGGCTGACGTAATCGTCGTCGCGGAGGCGGAAAGGAAGGCCAAAGAGGAAATCGCTATCGGAAACGCTGCCCGAATTCTGGAAGATGGAAAGGCCGAAGTCAAGGTGCTGGCTCAGAAGCTTGAGCTCTGGCAGGCTGCTGGGGACGATGCCGAACGGCTGTTCCTTATTCAGATGCTCCCCGAGATCCTGAAGGACGTCGTTTCGACGGTCGACAATCTTAAAATTGACAAGTTGACCGTTGTGGACAGCGGTCAGGGTGGAAGTGGTGTGCCAGCGGTCTTCAGTCAGATTGCGGGTGCCACCCCTGCCCTACTCGAAAGCCTGAAGGCTTCAACTGGCGTGGATATCGCCGGGATGTTGAGCCGGGCCTCTGAACCACGCAGCACCAAGGTAACTACCACAAGCGCCGAGAAAGCTACGCCCAGCGCCGAAGGCTGATAACAGGATCACTCTGATATATTGACACGATCGGTGGCGATCCAGATTGATAACAATCAGGATCGCCATCGTTCGTCAGAGCAAGCCTGACCATCTTCCGGGAACCGATATTTATTCCCAATCAACTTTGTTAAGGCGCGCGCTTTCCCGATTTTGGTGCAACTCATCTTTGTCGATTCATGCGCCGTTCAGCAATCATTCTCCTAGCCGTCCTTGCGCTGAATGCAGGCAGTCCCAATGAAGCTTTTTCACAGCTTCTCTCCGAGCGTTTTTTTATAGAGGCCCGAATCAGAACAGCGCTCTACACGGGCGAGAGAGGCCTTCAGAACGTGACTGGCTTGGAGTGGCTGGTTGAGAGCGTGGGACCGGGCACAGAACTCAGCCTCGGCTACCGCTTGAGCGAATCGTGGGATGTGGTCGGACAGTTCTCGAGGGGAGCCTATCCCGGTATCACCTCCAACGGAAGAAATATCCCCCGCCTTGATCCAAGGTTATCTGACGACAGCAGGATCTCCTTTGTAGTGGAAGCTCGATACCGCCTCCTCCGTTTCGGAAAATATGAACCTTCTCTTTCCGCCGGAATTGGCGTCACATCGGGATCCGTCCACGAAGAGGGAAAGACCGGCTTTGGGCCTGTGCTGGGGATTGGCCTCGCCAGGCCTCTTGTACCCATCGTGCTGTTTTCTCAGATCCAGCAACACCTGATCTATCCCAACAAGGCCCTGGATGCAGCGGGATCGGGCGACTTACCCGACGCGTTGACTTCGTTCAGCACGGGCATCCGATACCAGTTCAGGAAAAAAACAGCCCGCCTTGGCAAGATAAAGATGTCGGCTCCTGGCTCGCTGGACGAGGGAGAAGAGGGTGTGTTTACGCTCACGACAGATCTGGACCCCGTAGATTATTCTGTCAGATGGGATTTCGGTGACGGCACGACCTCAAGTGGATACGCGGTCAAGCACACGTTCGCCCGCGAAGGCGTCTTTCTCGTGAGGGCAGAGGCCACCAGAAATCGACAGAGTGTGACCATCGAAACCAGTGTCAAGTCGCAAAAACGGTCGAAAACGTATCAATTGTACCAATCTCCGCCGTACCAACGTCAGCGAGTGTGGGTGATGTCATAACGTTCAGTCCTCTCGTGCGCGGAAGCAAGGTCGGCTGCGAGTGGGATTTCGGAGACGACTCGACAGCTTCTGGCTGCGATACCAACCATATCTATGAGAAGGCTGGGACCTATCGAGCATCCTTAACCGCTTCAAATTCAAAATACTCAGACACGTCCACTCGCTCGATCGTCATCAAGGAAAACGCATGTGACGAAATTCCGACGCTCAAGCAGGTCTTCTTCGCGGCACATTCGTCGGACTTGACGCTGGAAATGAGACAGCTTCTTCGGGATAATTTTTCGGCGACCATTCCGTGTACCGACCGGATCATGGAGGTCAATGGGTACGCGTTCGACACGGAACGCAACGCCTCAGAGCTTGCTGAACAGCGGGCAAGAACGGTCATTCAATATTACATGAACCTCGGTGTCTCCTCTCGAAAGGTGGACCTGGGCATGGTCAATGTTCAGAGAATGGCGAGGTACGGTGACCTTGCCTGGACAGGCCGAAAAGCCTCCACGATTCTCGTGGATCGCTAGGCGCCCTTCGCAAAGCGGCGACTCGCATCGAGCGCGCGTTCAAACGGGTCTACCCAGTCAGAAGCAACGCACAGACGCATTCTTGTCAGACAGACTTCATCCGAATTGATAAGGAAATTGGAGCGATCCCGTGGTGCGTCGATCCCGAGTAGTGTTTCATCCGATACCTTTCGGCCAACCGACAGCCTACCGAAATTGGTGAACCAGCTCGATCGATCGCACATCACCTTATAGACGATATCGTCAAGAACTTCCTCTGTCGGATTGCCCTGGAATCTATAGAGCGCCTCAAAGCCTCCGTAGACCAGTGCGATGGCATCTGAACATTGTGGATTCAGCCCGTAATGCCTTGAGTCGCAAATCGCGATACTTCTGTCACGGTACCGAATTACGAGTCCCACCTCTTTCTCACCGTTGGGAGTCGATATCCACACACCGACATCGATCCTTGTCTCTCCCACGAGTACTTGTCGGAATCGAGATGCCAGACGATTGATAACGTTTGTACGCGTCCTGTCCCCCTCAAGTGAGTGGTCTCGTGGAAATACGGGCCCGCGATCGCGGGCCCTGGTGCGAAGCCATTCGAGGGTCGGGTATGCGGTTACTTGAATCATGGTGTCGTAATCGAAGAATTGTTGTCTCAACTGTTTCCATGATACAGAGAGGGTGTGACACCTTTTTGTCATACCGAGTAAATTAGCTCAAGAGGCCCCTTTCGTAGGACGTCAACCTTTGAGAAAGGCGCGTTAACGGAGTGGCGTTCCGAATCGAAAGAAAAATCCCCCACTGGTCGTAGTGGCGAAATCCAGCCTGACCGGAAGACCGAATGGGTAGGACAGTCCGACTCCGAATTCATGATGAGTTTTACTGAACTCGCCGAAGTTGACCGAGGAAGAAAATCCGTGACCTCCAAACACTTGAATCCCCATGCCCCCGTCGGCCAGTCGCCAAAGCCCGAGTTTTTCGAACAATGCGGTGGTAAAATCGTGCGTCCAGAATACTCCCAGAATATCATTCGCCAATAACGGTGTCTTTCCGAGGGACCGGAAGCCCGTAAATTCCGAGAACGGACTCGCCGATCCGGTAATTGAAAACTGTCTTTGAACCGGAAGGTCACCGCTGCTCCTGCCCGCCAAAACCGATACGCGGAGCCAGTTGGGTCGACTGCGCCTTCGGTAGAATGTTTTCACTTTCAACGAGCCTCGAAGGCTGTAGCGGCGAAACTTGAAATCCGAGCCCCATGCTGAGCCTGGAGTGTATTCCATGAGAAAATCCACAGAGATGGACTCCCGATTTCCAAGTTCGGTCTCAATCTCGAATGAGCGAAGGTCTCCGTCGGCAATCGATGGATTTTCGCGCTGAACGTTTCTGAATAGCCAGCCATTGAAATCAGATAGTTTTCTCAGTGAACTATGGACTTCGGTGTTGGCTCGAAGAGTCAACTGGATTGGCACTGAAGCAGGAACGAACGTAGCGAAGACAGAGCCGCGTCGCAGCTCATAGTAGTCGTAGAGGTCGTCCCACCCGAGATAGGTTGCCATACCCGGAATGAAGCGGCCGAGACCTTCCACATCAGCTACGACCGATGTGGCATCCGAGCCCGAGACGCCAACGATGCCCCTGAGAGAACCGACCTGCCAGGGAAAGCTGACCTCACTCCGGTGAGATAATCGTTTCCTCTCGGTAGAGTAGCCGATAGATGTTCGCCAAGACAGGCCAGTCGTGCTCTCACGGCCATATCCAAGACCTGGGTGCCACCCGTCAACCCGATTGAACCAGAGCCAATCGCCGCCGACAATCCGATTGGCGAGTTCCTGCCTCGAGTTGGCGTCCCGGTCAGACTGCTCCCGGACAGACACAGCTGCATATCCCGACAGCAGCCCAAGAGGAGGAAAAGCGCGTTCCAGAGTCATTCTCGGATCGAGCGTCACCAACTGTTCGACTTGCCTCGGCGTCAGCGGAATGAAGGAAGGATTTCGAGCAAACAGCTCGTCACTGACTCGAGCTAATGGATGTCTGAGTTGCCCCGGGCCTGGTACTGCCATGGAGTCCGGGACGGGAGGATTGACGACGTGAAGTGACAAGCCGGAGACCTGCTCATACCGAGCAGTCGGATAGGAGACACCGGCGCGGCCGAACGTCACGCTGCCTGTTGCAACTAGATCCAGAGGCACCCACACGGAATCGCCGATTGAAAAAAACCGCTGTTCCATGTACACGTCGTGGCTTTCGATCGGCGGCGTGACATCGGTTCCGGGATGAGGCCGAGCACTTATCTGCAGGACGGCAAAGACAGAATCCAGGACAGCCATGTGCCCCGAAAAAGACGGGCGAGTGGGGCTGCGGGGTGTAAAGTAGATATCGTATACCCTCTGGCCGTCCATTCTGCGGCCAGGGCCAAGGGTGAATACGTACAGATCGAGTGCATCCCGATGAAGAGGGCCCGCATATCTGGTTCCGAGCACATCAATGTCATCGTCATAAAAATTGACCACATGGTGCGGCGAAGCAAAGGCGAACGTGCCGCTCCGTGCGGGCTGCGACCGGTCGGCGCGAACCAATTCCCTTCCTCCTGAAGCTGGCGTCCACCACCACGCCCTCACACTCTCGTTCATCTGCACCAGATCGAACTCTGAGTAGAGCATGAAGCGCGTGTAGGTGTCCGCATAAAATGAGCGCACATTTCGGAACATGCGCTCCTTCGCAGCCAGAACTTGTCGGATGATTTGATCAGCCGGATTATCTCCTGAAATGACGACTTCATCCAGCGTGACGATTGCGGGCGTCAGACGGACCACCAGGTTGGCTACGTTCTGTGCGGTAACCTCTACCCTTTCGCTCAGGTATCCGATGTATCTGATCTCCAGGGTCGTCGGGTAGCGAGAGATGGTGATCACAAATTGCCCAGAAGCATTCGAAACGGTGCCCCGAGTTGTAGATGCGATCTGAACTGTTGCGTGGGGTAGGGCCTCTCCCGTCGATTCGTCTACAATCAGGCCTCGGACTCTCACCTGGGCCGCAGCCGACTGAGCGAGGAAGAAAAATGCCATCATCATGAGTGCCACCCACTTCCAGTAGCGGATTTCATGCGTGATATCTTTCAACTCTGAAATCAATTCTGTGGGAGGTAATGAGATCGGGTTCGGTGGCAAGAACTGGACGCGAAATGTACCTACGCGAGACTAATTACTGGAACGTTTCTCGGAGGCAAGTATTGTGATTCTTACGTTGAAGCAACATAACATCACTTCGGAACCGAAATTTCGTGTATCACTTGATTGGCAAACAGGTCAGAGTTCATCTCTATAGCAGGGAGGGCATCACCGTGGGTACGGTTACCGGCCGTGTCGCCGACGTGGCGCAGGCTGTTGAAGTAGCCAAAGGGATGAAAAAGGACCTAGCCTTGATTGTCGACATCGATACCGGTGACGACGAGCATCCATATACCAATAGTGCCGGCATGGAAGGAGAATCGTGGTTCGCGATTCAAGACATTGAGGTAATTGAAGACGATTCTCCGCGCTTGTTCAGCAACTGATGCGGCGGTGAAAAGCTGCTGGAACGGTCCCTCCGAAGCTAAAACTCCTCAAAAGGCCCTCAAAACGCCTCTCTGGCTGTTTGAAATGTAACAGTTTTGGTTACTTTTAGCTTATGGCCAATACCCGATACTCAACCGCCCTACATATTCTCGTACTGCTTTCGGCAAACAGGGAGGCCCACCACACGTCAGCTTCCATTGCCGAACAGCTCGGGACGAATCCTGTCGTGATCAGGCGACTGGTCAGCGATCTGGCGAAGGCTGGATTGGTTTCTGCACGCCGTGGAGCAGGCGGGGGGGTCTCACTTGGCGCGGATCCAGCCGAAACTTCGCTCGGCCAAATCGCCGACATTTTGGAATACGATCTCACCTTTGATGCACACGACCTACCCGTCAGAGAGGGCCGAAGCCATCTGCCCGGAGCCATTCTTTCGGCGATCGAAGCGCAGCGGCGCGAGCTGCACACGGCATCCGTCGTCGAACTGGACAGGGTCACACTCCAGGATTTGACCCATGCGGCGACCGTGCGTGCAGGTCTGGCAGAGCTCGTCGGGCAGGGAATGTCAAATGCCGATATTCGAAACGGATACCGCATTGAAAACGGTCGCCTCATCCCGAGGGATGATCGATGAACAGAGTCGTGATCGGGCTGACCTTTCTCCTCTGCTCATGTACCGCCCCGAAGCCTACCAATGTTGTGCTGATAATCGTGGACGACCTTGGGTGGAAGGATCTCTCGGTAACCGGAAGTGAATTGTATCAGACCCCTCGCATCGATGCGCTGGCTAGCGAGGGACTTCGATTCGATAGGTTTTATGCCGACAGCCCGGTGTGCTCGCCGACGCGCGCAGCGCTCATGACCGGTAGACACCCGGCGCGGCTACACATCACCAACTGGATTGGCGGATCTCAGAAAGGCCAACTCATCGGAGCTGAATACGAACATCAGCTTCCACTGGAAGAAGTTACTGTGGCCGAGAGATTTCGAGACGCCGGCTACCGGACGGGGTTCATCGGAAAGTGGCATCTCGGCAGTGACGGATTTCACCCCCAAGACCAGGGATTCGATCTGAATGTTGGCGGACACGATGCCGGGCAACCTGCGTCTTATTTCTGGCCTTACAGTCGTGAAGGCGGTTCTCGCTGGGATGTACCAGGTCTGACGGAAGGCACCGAGGGAGAGTACCTCACGGACCGCTTGACAACAGAGGCCATTACCTTTATCGAGGACAACGCGGACCGGCCATTCTTCCTCGTACTGGCTCATTATTCCGTTCACACCCCGATTCAGGCGAAAAAAGACAACGTGGATGATGTGGCGGAGCGCTTGGCCCAAGAGTCAACCTGCCCAGCAGATGTATTTGAGGAGGATCCCATCTGGTCAACCACACGCACCTGTCAGGACGATCCGACCTACGCTGCAATGGTTGAGAGCACCGATGAGAGTGTCGGTGCGCTCCTCGATACGCTGGAGCGGCTGAATCTCGAAGAGCGAACAGCCATCGTATTCGTCTCGGACAACGGCGGCCTCAGCACACTGCGGCGCGGTCGGGAAAACGCGCCAACTTCCAACCGACCTTTGAGAGCGGGAAAGGGATATCTATACGAAGGTGGCATCCGCGTCCCATTCATAATCAAAGATCCCTCCTCTAAGGAAGTCGGAATCCGCACTCAATTGGCCTCCACCATTGATGTCGTACCCACGCTGCTGCACCTCGCCGGGCTGGATATGCCTGAGCTTGACGGGCTGAGCCTTCTTTCTATTTCAGAGGGTGAGGTTGGCCTTTTGGAGCGACCCCTGTTTTTCCATTTTCCGCACTATCACGGCTCGGGAAATCGACCATCAGGAGCCGTCATCGCGGGCCGATTCAAGCTCATCGAGTGGTTTGAAACGGGAGACGTAGAACTCTACGATCTGGCGCGAGACGAGGGAGAGCTGGCTGATCTCGCAGCTGCCCTGCCTGTTATTACAGATTCTCTCCTGAAAATGATGCGGGAATGGCGCCTGGAGGTCGATGCCAACATGCCCACATCCAATCCAGATTGGTCGATGGACTGAGCACTAAGCTCCTATGGCGTACCGAGCCGGATTGGAAATCGAATTCGGGTCAGTTCCCACTCTATCACCAGATCTACGTTCGAGTCATTTCGCTCCAGGCGAATGGTGAAAAGCTCGACGGGTTCGGCGAGTCACTCGACAGGTGCCACGGCGAAGCCGAGGTCTGCCTCCAATACCTCTGGGCTGATGGGGACTCCCCATCTCTGAACATTTTCATTCACCGTCAAACCCCACTCCGTACTGTCGGGCATGGCGTGAAGAGAATACGACCCTGCCGAAACATGTAGGTCGCCAAGCATGATTGATACGGGTGTGTGCAGAATCGTTGCCTCGTTGGCGCCCAAGCGCCATGGCATTCCAAACGGAACCAGGCGGCCCATGATTGGCCGCCCGAGGGCACGGGGTCTGCTGTAGCATATTTTGAGCGTGTGGCCTTCCAGAGTCGTACTCGTTGAGTCGAACGGGCTTATGCGAATCTCGAGGTCAGCTCGGTCACCCCGCAGTCAGCACGTGGGTGGATCATTATAATCCTGGGATGTGGCCAAACTTGGAGCGGGAGTCGAGGAGAATCCAACGAGCATCGCAGCGGCAATCAGGCCGACTGCAGCGATGGTAGTTGAAGTTGAAAGGGTCATGAGGGTCGGTACGGGTTGGTGGGAACTGACATGATTGAGGGGGCAAGGGTTTGGTCGACCACCACTCGCCAGTGAGAAGCAAACCAATTACGGCCCTACAGCAGAACTCTGTGCACGAGAATCTACGGTTTTCCTTGTGTCGGCACGAATCTTGTATTTCGAAACTACTGGTGACGTGACGGGGTTCACGCAACGGGTCTTATGGCCATATTCAGTGCTGGTGAAACCCGAAGCCCACCTCCCCCGTCTATCGTCGCCATGCGTTAGAATCGGTCATCAATTACACTTTTGAACCCATTTCATGGTGCGGTCAACTTCAATACTGGCTTTTCTGCTGATCCTCATCGCAGGGTGTACGTCAACACAGATGCGTACCATTTCCAGCGGGTGGACCGAGATCGACGCCATTTTCCAGAACAAGTGTACTTCATGCCATGCAGGTGAGCAGGCTGCAGAGGGATTGCGGCTGGACTCGTGGCAAAATCTTTTTGAAGGCTCTGATCATGGCGAGGCGGTAATCGCGTATGACTCCGAAAACAGCTTGCTCATCGAACTGGCCACCAAGTACACGAAAGGGTCCCACCCGAGTGAGTTGGGAGAAGAGGCACTCACAGACGAAGAAATTCGGACGATCAGCGAGTGGATAGATGCAGGGGCACCTTCGGCAGATGGTGACATACCGTTCAGCAATCCAGACGATCCACGCCTTTATGTAGCCAATCAGGCTGCTGGAATGGTCGCTGTAATCGATATCAATACCAACCAGGTTGTTCGCATGGTCAATTTGATGGGTCTCGGTTTCAATGAGTTCTCCATGCCCCATCACATTGCCGTGGAACCCGACGGATCCTTTTGGTACGTCTCTCTGATCATGGCAGATAAGATTCTGAAGTTCACAAGGGATAATGAACTGGTTGGGCAGGTCGAAGCCACGCGACCCGGCCTGGTAGCTCTGGACCCGGTCGGTCCCTGGTTGTATGCCGGGCGTTCCATGATGTCCGTCTCGCCTCCTGAGAGCATAGTCCAGATTGACCGCGATAAAATGGATGTCGAAGAAATCGGCCTGTTGATGCAACGACCACATGCGCTTGCAGTCAGTCGCGACGGATCAGCGACATACATATCGAGTCTGGCGCAGAACCGGGTCGCCACTTATAAAGACGAGACGGGTGATGTGGTTTTTTATGACGTTGAGGGAGACCGCCCGCATGTTTTCATCGGATTCACCATTTCGCCGGACGGGACAACGATGGTTGGAACCTCAGAAGTCACCTCAAATGCGTTTGTATTCGATCTGACGGCGGGTGATGGAGTCACCCTCATCGACACGATCCGTGTACTCAGAGCTCCGTGGCATCCGATTTACAGCGCCGACGGCAAATGGGTCTATTTCGGCAACAATTGGACGAATACCATCACCGTGCTGAACATGGAGACGCGCGAAGTGGCCAAGGTGATCGAGGGATATGGTCTGGCGCAGCCACACGGAAGCGCAGCATCGCCTGACGGTCGCTACATGTATATTTCCAATAGAAACTTGGCAATGCCCGACGGCCACAGCAAACAGGATCACGTCTATCATCCCCGATACGACTTGGGCGACAATGCCCACATCGGCACGGTGTTGGTCCTGGACACAAGGACACATGAGATTGTTAAAATCATTGAAACCGAAGAGTATGCGTCCGGGATGGGAGCAGCGGTGAATCGAAACTGAATGACCTTTAGACCCTCCATATTCACGATAATCCTGGCATGCGCAGCGTCTGGACCGGTCTTGGCCCAGGATTACGTCGTTGTAGACCTCGAAAACACCTCGTCCATCCGCGGAAGGGTGACGCTGAGCGGCGACGCGCCGGCTCCCCTGCGACTGTTGATTACAAAAGACGTTGAGATATGCGGACTGGGATACCGGGAACGGACGGAGGTCGACGTGGACGAGAGGAGCGGACTCAGAAATGTGGTCGTGTATATCGAGGAGATTACCGAGGGAAAACGCTGGGATAGCGCTCCGACAGGGGGCTTCATCAACCAGGAGATCTGCCGGTTTCAACCCCACATTCAGGTCATGCGTCGCGCCGTGGATATCGACATCATCAACAGCGACGCAACGCTGCATAATATCCACGCCTACGAGTTGCTCGGGCGCGCTCGACGATCATTGTTCAACATCAGTCAACCGGAAATGGGAGCCGTTCCTCAATTGATGCATCCCCGCAGCGGAAACCGCGTAAGCCTCGAATGCGATTCGCATGATTTCATGCAAGGGTGGGTTTTTGTTGCTGACAATCCCTATTCAGTGATTGTCGACGACTCAGGCAATTTCGAACTCTCCCAAGTGCCGACAGGAACGTATACCGTTTCCGTATGGCATCCTAAGCTTGGTGTTCAATCCCGAGAGATAACCATAAGCGGCCCCGACGGCGCCGAAACCAACTTTGAATTTGTTATCGATTAAGAATCGAACTAGACGGCGCTGGGCGATTGCGGCATTCTTGCTGCCGCTGTTTGCGTTGGCCCTGAACGGTTGTGGCGAGAATCCGGTGCATGATGAGGCGGCCCTGATCGAACTCGGAAATTATCTCTTTTTCGATCAGCGTCTGTCAGGAGATGGAAGTATCAGTTGTGCTACCTGCCACGATCCCAATCACGGCTGGGCCGATGGCTCCCCGCTTTCCCAGACCTATCCAGCATCAGATGGATTCCGGAATTCGAAATCGCTTATCAACGTCTCCTCCAGGACTGTTTTTTACTGGGACGGGGCGTATTCAGGGTCAGATCCGTCTGAACCCACGGCAGAAATGATAACGGGCAAGCTCTTTTTGAACATGCACGACTATCTGCTCACCGAGAGAATGAAGCAGGTACCTGAATACGTTGCTTTGTTTGAACGAGCCCTCGGGGCAGAACCATCTTTCGATGGCGTAATTCAATCCTTAGTGGCGTTTCAAACCACCCTGACCACGGGCGATGAGCTTGAGTCCCTTGAGAGTGCGTCGGTTCAACGGGGAAGGGATTTGTTCGGAGGAAAGGCCCAGTGCAGCACCTGTCACTCTGGAGTGCGAATGACGGATGCCCTGGCTCATTCAACAGGCGTACCTGAAAATCCAATCATCTTTCAGGATCCTTTGAGGCACACTGCGTACCGGGTTTATCTGAAGGAACATGAGGTCGAAGACTACATGACGATTGGACAGGATGTCGGCCGATTCGCGGTTACTAAAAATGAATTGGATCGGGGAGCCTTCATCACGCCGGATCTTCGCCAGGTCGCTGATACTGCTCCTTTCATGCACAATGGTGTATTTTCAACGCTGCAGGAAGTCGTCCGCTTTTACGACGAACGAGGAGAAGGTCTCGGCTTGACGCCAACTGAGATGACAGACGTGGTTTCCTTTCTGGAGAATCTCTCTCGGGCGATGCCCGAAATATCCGATATGCCAAGTCCTGCATACCAGGTGAGTGCCGAATGGTTGGAGGTCAGTAATTAGGATGCGTCGACTCTTGAATATCCCGTTCGCTCCAGTCTTTGTCGGCCTGTTTCTGGTCGGTGCCACCGTGTTTTCGGGGGCACTTGAACCGGTATTTGACGCCTTGTCAGCGCTTGGACCTCCTCCGATACCGGCCGATAATCCTCAGTCTGTTGACGAAGATGGGTATCCGCTTTCCGACGATCCTAAAGTGGAACTCGGGAAAATACTCTATTTCGAAAACCGTCTGTCGGGCGATGCGAGCGTCAGCTGCGCCGATTGTCACAGCGACCAGTTCGGGTGGTCTGACGGTCAAGATCTATGTCTCGCGTATCAAGGCACTGGAAACTGGCGAAATTGCCCGACCGTAATGAATGCAGCTTATCTAGACCGGTTATTCTGGGATAGTCGCTCCGATCGCCTGGAAAATCAAGCTCTCGACGCCGCGACCAGTGCGGTTGAGGGCCATGGGAATCAGGAGATGATGGAAGAACGTCTTCGCCAGATTCCGGATTACGTGGCCCGTTTCACTGAAGTGTTCGGAACAGAATGGCCTGAGAAGGAAGACATCTGGCGCGCTATCGCGGCCTTCGAAAGAACCATCATTCAGCCTGATACACCGTTTGACAATTATATGCGGGGTGACGAGCTGGCACTCTCACCAGATGCGATTGCCGGCATGGAGCTTTTTACCGGGAAGGCAGCTTGCATTCAGTGCCATACCGGTCCTCTGCTCACGGACCAGAAGTTTCACAATATCGGCGTGCCGGACAATCCGCTGTTCGCAAGCGATCCTCTGGTTCAGATCACCTTCCGTTTTCAGCAGTACATGAGAGGCGTGCCCGAAGAGATCTATAGAAAAGCGAAAACGGATCTCGGGGTCTATCTGGAGACGCTGAATCCTGAGGATATGGGGAAGTTTCGAACGGCCCCTCTCCGATATTTGATATACACGCCGCCGTACATGCATAATGGTGCATTCTTTACGCTTGAAGAGGTCGTAGACTTCTACAATCAGGGCGGTGGGTCCGACCAGGTCGAACATCTTGCAGGTATGCGAACGCGCACGTCTCTGCTGCGACCTCTCGGCTTGACGGAGAATGAAAAACGTCAGCTTATCGCGTTCCTCGAAAGCACGAGTGGTGAAGAAGTCAAAGTCGAACGCCCTGTTCTTCCGGAATACGCGGTCCTGGAAACCCACGATTGAGCTCCATGGTCCTTTTGATCGCTCGGAAGGCAGCACGATAGCCGCTAGGTGTGCCGGGTGACAAGTCACCCGGCACACCCGACGGATCCCACCTCCACTACTTCGCTACTTCACTGTGCCCTCCTCAAAGCTCATCCCGTTGGTATCCAGAAATGTAGCGGTGATCCCCCAGCCGCCGAAACCCTCGCTCACTACAAAAACGAGTTCATTGACGCCTGGTTGGAGTGAAAGTGGAACTTCATCAAACTGTCCGATGGTACCGAGATATCGATAGTCCCGAGAGACGTAGGTGTTGTCTCCCCTGTATAAAAGCGTTCCGTTCAGGTAGACACTCACCCTGTCGCTGTAACCGAATCGAACAGATCTGACGAGGCGATCGGAAGCATTTATTGAAACTCGCGCCAGCGTCGTCCGGCCTTCTTTTCCGACCGCGGCCCGCGCCAGGTTGGTGATTCCTGATTCTTCGGCCCAGACTGATTGCCAGTGGTGCCGATCAAGCCCTCGGCCCGTCAGCTCACCGGCGCTCGGGGTGTCTGCTTCTGCGAACGGGTCTGAAACCTACCACGTCTGGACCGTCCCTGCCTTGTTTTCGGCGTATTGAACCGGCTCCTTCTGAGCGCCGCCACCGCCGGCGTTATAGGCAAAATTGGTGTAGTAGGCGACGTTCAGTTGGCTGGCATAGACGCCGAATCCGCCGCTCTCCCATCCACCCTTCATTCGGAAAGCAAACGCAGATGTATCTGCATCGATATAGACCTCTCCAACGCCATCTTCAACAACGATTTGGATGTGCATCCAATCGCTTGTGTACACACTTGGAACACTGTATCCGTCGCCGTGCAACAACTGCCACGCAGAGACACCAGCAATGACCGGGGTGTACTGATTAGCGTCAGGCATCCCCGATAAATTTGATCTGAGGTAAAATTCCTCATAATTGCTTCGATCCTGGACGTTCCAACGAACTCCCTGGAATGCTCTCGTATCTGAAAATGCGATGTCGAAATCGAAGGCAATCCGGGTGCGTGTCGAAACAGCGTGATCGTTCTCATTGGCAAGGGCGGCAGAGTCTCCGTGCCGTTCAGTATCCCGGGATGCAGCGCGCAACTCTACCTGGTTGCCGGCAACAAGGAAGTCTCTGGTCGGAACAACGACCTGAGCAGTCTCGGAACCGACCTTTCGGTCTGAAAATCAATCAGAATTGGCATCAAGGACCGTCTGGTTTTCGTCGAAATCGACGGTGAAAACGCGTACCAGGTGGCCTATTCAGAGGAAATCGGAGATATTATTGGTCTTCGATACCGCTTTCACGGAAAGGGCAGGATCAGGAACATTTTGCTGGCAGATGGAGCCGGAAAAATGATTCTGGAAGGATTCTCGGACTGACTACGCATGACTAGGTCGTCGGGGTGCCGGAGTCGCGTATTCGATTGGTGGCTGCGACGAGTTCCTTCGTAATTCCAGGTTCGTGCGATGAATGCCCCGCGTCCGGCACAATAACAAGGCTCGATTCCGGCCATAGTTCGTGGAGATCGACTGCGCTGGCGACCGGGCAAACAATATCGTATCTGCCGTGGACCATGAACGTCGGAATGTGACGGATCGAATCGACCCGCTTCAGAAGCAGGTCCTCTGGATTCAGCCGAACATTGCGGAAATAGTGAGCCTCAAGTCGAGCCACGCACCAGGCCTTGTTTTCGTCGTGAAAAAACGCTTCAAATTCCGGATTGGCTAGCATCGTGCAGGATGCTCCTTCATAGACGCTCCAGACGAGAGCGGCAGCGAGGGCCTCAGCTCGATCCTCGCTGTTGAACTTTTTCCAGTAGCCCTCAAGTAAATCCGCACGGTCTTCCTCAGGAAGGTGTTCGGAAAAGACCTTCCACCGCTCCGGCTGAACCAGGCGCATTCCGTAGAGCCACCAATGGATCTCCTCGTCTCTGAGCAACCAGATCCCGCGAATGGTGAGGGTTCGGCAACTCGCGGGCCTCTCCTGAGCATAATACAGGGAAAGCGTGCTTCCCCAAGATCCGCCAAATACATGCCACGTTTCTACGCCGAGATGCTCGCGCAGCATCTCAATATCACCAACCAGATCGTCGATGGAGTTATTGCGCAATTCACCCGCTGGCTTGGAACGCCCCGCGCCCCGCTGATCGAAGAGCGTGATGCAGAAATATTGGGGGTCGAAAAAACGACGATCCGTATCCGTACTGCCTGCCCCTGGTCCACCGTGCAAGAAAACAACGGGTTCGCCGTCTGGATTTCCGCACTGCTCCCAGTAGATCGTGTGGAGGTCGTCAACCGTCAGCTCACCCGTCTTAAAGGGTTCGATTTCGGGGTAGAAATATTCGTTGGCCATCAAGTTTTAGGATTGGTCGCGAAAGGAGTCACGAACTACGGCACGGCGGGGCGATCCGCAAGTGCATGGACCGCAATCCTCACTTATTGCAGGTTGGCGTTGCGTTCAGGACATTGATCTCTACCAGACATTATTTACGGTTATTGAAGCACAACCAACTTTGACAAGCCATGAAACTCCTGACCCTTCTTTTCCTCGCTATCTGGAGTGTCCCAACTAGCAGCGCTCAGGATTTCCAATTTGTCTCCTTCCGATACGGAACTCCGGTGCGGGGCGACGGCTCGAGCCGGACCGAACTTCTGGAGTTTCAACTTCGGCTTCCGCTTCCCGTCTGGGAGATGGGCCCAAAAACGCGTTTGCAGGGATCGGTGGGCTTCCATCACATATCATTTCAACAGAAGCTCAATTTCTGGCGTGATTCTCCGTACGATACGTTCAAGTTGGATGTTTTGCTTTCGAGAGAACTCTCCTCTCAGTGGAGTCTGGCAATCGGGGCTTCTGAGCGCTTCACCAAAGAGTTTCTGACAGATTCAGGAGGCCGCCAGCTGTTTTCGCAGATTGCTCTGATTGCCAATCATTCACGAACTAATGGAGATCTGATCCGATTGGGTATCGCTTATCGAACTGGAGTGCCGCAGTCCGTTATTCCGTTGATTGGTTACGAGAGGGATTTGACACCAAAGCTTCGCCTCGAGGCTCTGCTCCCATCGCGGCTCAACCTGTGGCGTCACTCCGGGACTGGATCCTCCCGCTATGGGTTGCACGCCAGCTATCGCTCCACGCCGTATAGCTCAACTGATTCTGGGAGCATCTCCCTGCGTCATACCCTGGTACGAGTCGGAATTTCAGGTGAGAGCCGTATAACCGGAAACTTCTTTTTGAGGCTGGATGCTTCGGTCGCTATCAGTAACGTATTGCACGTAAAGAACTCCTCTGTCAGTGACCGCACGGTTTTGAAGCGCGGAGGTATCTTCGATGTTTCACTTCGTTACAAACTTCCGTCCCAGTAACACCGGCGAAGAAAATGGTACATGGAATAATGGAAAGAGTGAAAAGTATTACCTCGCTCATCCTAATCCCTGGGCTATTGTTGTTGGCGGGGGCTTGCTCGGAGCCAGCACCCGAGAATCCATCGTTGGACGAT
>Ga0066376_10000528_pt1 | contig 35521 bp, 30 predicted proteins | sample Knorr_S15_td_Bot_FD_77009 | JGI IMG/M metagenome (GOLD analysis project Ga0066376, IMG submission 77009) | Marine microbial communities from Southern Atlantic Ocean transect - Knorr_S15_td_Bottom_ad_5009_LV_A | ecosystem: Environmental > Aquatic > Marine > Oceanic | place: Southern Atlantic... | reverse complement strand
GCTAAGCACCTTCCTCCGAACAGATCGGAAGCGCGGCCGTAGCGTGACCAGATAGGTGTTAACTGAGTACAGCCTCGTTGGGTGAGGAACCCAACGGTCTCCCACTCGAAGAAGATAAAGCTGATTCCTCACTCAAAAAAGCGACCCTAGACGCCCCCAGGGGCCAATTTGCCTTTGAAGCTGTTTGCGTACAGCGGCTTAACCGATTGATTTAAGGAAGGTTAAATGGCGGGGCCGACGAGACTCGAACTCGCGACCTCCGGCGTGACAGGCCGGCGTTCTAACCAACTGAACTACGGCCCCGCATGGTCGTGCTTTCGTACAGTTGTAAGGATGCATTATAGAGCAGACCTCACTTGGGGAGCAATGGTCACCTTAGTGGGACTTCCTCCTAATCGGGGTGACACGCACGTAATTCCCGAAATTGGCCCTATAAATCAAGGTGTTAAGAGAGGTCTGGCACCGAATTCAGTTAGGAAGGGCAAGCTGAGGTCGCCGGACTTGGGGCTTTAGGGGGTCAAGACCTGCCGAAGTCAGCGCTATCGGTACCAGACTCCTCTCAACTTGTTGATTTACAAGAGTGCTTTTGGCAATTCCGTGCGTGGCACCCATTCACGAATTCACCCCAGCTCGACTTCCTCCAGGTACTCCGGAATCACGATCTTGGAACTGATCACCTTTTCCAGTTTGCCTTTCAGGCTTTCCTGGGCCTCCAGTTCTCCATGAACCAGAAAGATCCGCGAGGGAGGATGATTGATGTGGCTAACCCATTCCAGAATCTCCTCGGAGTGGGCATGGGCGGACAAGCCATGAAGAGACACAATCCGAGCCCTTACCGCTATCCGCTTTCCATGGATCTTGACCTCTTTTCTTCCTTCAGCAAGGAGCCGACCCAGCGAACCCTGCGGCTGGTAACCCACGAACAGTACAGTATTGCGGGAATTGGAAAGGCGACTCTTGAGGTGATGGAGGATGCGACCTCCGGCTAGATTTCCGCTGGCCGAGATAATGACACAGGGTTCCTTGAACTGGTTTAAGGCCTTGGATTCTTCCGTCGACTTCACCATGCGAACGCTGCCCGTCTCCAAAACGCAAGCCTCGGCCGTGAGACTCTTCATTTCAAAGTCGTGCTCATCCAGATGATCGCAGTAGACGGAAACCGCACGGACCGCCATCGGGCTATCCAAAAAGATGGGCAAGACCGGTATTCTCCCTGCCTCCTCCAGTTGACGAAGATAATAGAGAACATTCTGGCTTCTTCCCACGGCAAAGGCGGGAATAATCAGACTTCCCCCCCTTTGAACCACATCCTGAATCAGAGTCTGAAAATAAGACAGGATATCGTGCTTCTCATGAACCCGATCGCCGTAAGTGGACTCGAGAAGCAAGTAATCTGCTCGATCGATGGTCTCCGGATCCTTGATCACCGGTTGATGGGATCTGCCCAGATCGCCCGTTAAACACAGAAGGGTCTCGGCTCCTTTTCCCTTATAGGTCAATCGAATCATGGCCGATCCCAGAATGTGACCGGCATGTAGATACTCGAAGCTCAAGTTGTCCGACAGCCGGCTCAGCTGATGATAGGGCACCGTTTTCAAGTGCTCGAGAACCTTTCGTGCCTCGGCCTCGGTGTACAAAGGCAGGGCGGGATGGTGACGAGAGTACTTCTTCTTATTGGCAAAGGCGGCATCCCGCTCCTGCAGATAACCGGAATCCGGCAAAAGAAGCGCGAGCAGATCAGCGGTTGCAGAAGTACAGTAGACCGGTCCCCCGAATCCTTCCTTGATCAAACGGGGGAGATACCCCGAATGGTCGATGTGGGCATGGGTGAGAATGACCCCATCCAGATCTTCGGGCGGAGTAGGAAAAGGCTCCCAGTTTCGCTCTTTTAAAGCCCTCCCTCCCTGAAAAAGCCCGCAGTCGATCAACAGACGTTTCCCGTCGATGTGCAGAAGAAAGCGGGATCCGGTGACCGTCTGAGCCGCACCTAGGAATTGCAGGGTGAACATAGTCGGGGATTATTGCGACAATATCCCGCTGGGAGGGTCAGTTTGACAGCAGGAATTGAGGAATGACAGTATACCTCTTGGGCCATACATATAGAGAGTTACTATAAATAAGGAGACCAGCCGTGAGCAAGCCAAGAGCACTTGAAATAATTTATTGCGACGATTGACAGTACACCCCACGAGCCGCCTGGATGGCGCTAGAATTGCTCAATCACTATCGTAGAGACCTCTCCGAGCTGAAGCTCATTCCCGCCGGCGGAGGCGCCTTTGAAGTCAGTGTCGACGGAAAGCTTGTTTTTTCTAAATTGAGTGAGGGTCGTTTTCCGGACCTGAAGGAACTCAAACAACTTATTGGGTAGAGGTACAAAAAGAGAGGCTGTAGCTACTGCTCCTGCAGATTGAATTGCAGTCGCTTACGAATGGCGTTGGAATCGACATCGGCCAATCTGCACCAGTAGGGAAAGCCATCATCATCGCTGCTGATCCATTCAATGGCCTTCCGTTTGAGCAGACGGTAGTCTTCCCGGGAGGTTTCCTTGACGCTGTACAGATCAAGCACGGCTTCGTGCCAGGCTTGACGCAAAATCGCAACCGCCAAGTTTTTCTCGGACCGGAAATCTAACTGATTACTGGCCCTATTGGTTCTGGGGGATAGTCTCCTCAATCGCACGGGCGATATCATAGCACAGATTGTCAACCCTTCTGACAAAAAAATGGGCCCCTGCCTCATAAAGGGTGCAGTGCCGGTGGAATCTCAAGTATGAGATACTTGATTCAGACCCCTATGGCGTGAACAATTATGGTTCAGGAGAAGAAGTTCCGCTACATCATCGATCAGGAAACTGAACTTCGGTTATTGGAAGAGGAACACACAGAACCACTCTTTGCTTTGACCGACGAAAACCGGAAGTACCTTCAGCAATGGCTCTCCTGGGTCAACGGAATCGAGTCGTCCTCCGATATCGGCAGGTATATCCGCTCTGCCTCCAGGCAGTTTGAGGAGGACAGGGGTTTTCAGGCAGGCATCTGGTTTCAAGGCAACCTGGCCGGAATTATCGGTTACCAGAACCTGGACTGGGTGAACCAATCAACCACCATCGGCTATTGGGTAGGAGCCTCCTTCCAAGGCAAGGGGTTGGCTACCCAAGCCTGCAGCGCCCTGGTGGACTGGGCCTTTCGAGAGTGGCGATTGAACCGCGTGGAAGTCCGCTGTGCTACGGAGAACTACCGCAGTCGGGCCGTCCCGGAAAGGCTGGGGTTCAGCCAAGAGGGAATCATACATCAGGGAGAGTGGCTTTACGACCATTTCGTTGACCTGGTGGTCTATGGTGTGTTGGCACAGGATTGGCCCAGAATCAGTTCAAGGCTGAGGGAAGCAGGTTCCCTGTGCCGTAACCCGCGAGCTCAACGTAGCCCTGACCCAATCTCTCGCCGCTGGAACTCAGGATCGTGACCGCTCCTTCCCAATAGTAGAGATCCGACAGGATACGACTGCGGTTTTCCTGGTTGGCCAGCTGGGGAACGATCTCCAGTTCCAGATTATCCCGGACCAGCGTGATCCTCCAACGGGAGGGATACTGAGCACCGGTTTCAGGACTTTTCCAAGTCTGGGTGCTCTGGATCCTCCAGTCCTCCGGTTTCAGGTATTGGACCTCTCCTGTTTCCGAGACCACCGTTCCCCGAGCAAAATCCGTTGCTCCGGCCTGATTCCGCAAGTGGTAGAACATGACCTCTCGTCCATCCTCCAGCTGCAGGCTAAACCAATCCCAGCCCACCTGATTTTCAGCCAGTTGGTTGGACCCGAACTCCTTGTCCATCCAGCTTTCCCCCTCCACCTGAAAGGTCTCTCCACCCACAGTGAGACTGCCTTGGGTGGCAAGCCGGGTGAAGCTGTAGTACTGGCTGGCCGCCCTGGAATCTTCGCCCGTGCGGCTGTAACCATTGGGCCCCTGGAAGACCAGAGGTTTTAAGGGATGGGTCGAGAGCTGGAAAGCGATGCCTTGGACCTGGTCCCGCATTTCGAAGTCAAACCCTTCCCCATTCCAGTGAAGCTCCCAGGTGCCGGCAGTCCCGGCAGGGGCTCGGCTCCAGGCAATCAGCGATTCAGGATAGGACCCGAAACCTCCCAGAAAGGAAACTTCTCGGTAAAGGGTTTCGCTGAAAATGTGCCGTTTCCCCTCCAAGTCGCTTATGGCAGCATGTCCCATGATCAGGTTGCGAGTAGCCCACTGGGACTCCAGTGGAGGGAGTTCGGGCCGAAGACCGATCCGGAAGAACGTGAACTGGTAGCCGAAACGGCGTTCAGGGTTCTCTCGTGATCTCAGGTGGCCGGTGAAATACCACCACTCGTTTCGATATCCGCTTCGGGCCCAGTGATCCTGAGGAAAGGACCAGGCATACTCCGGCTGGGCAGCCTGCCACTCCAACTCAGCGGCAATCACCGGGAAAACGAAAAGCAGAGACAGCAGAAGGGTTGCTTTACTGAAGGTCATCTCGACTCAATTCCGCAGCAGGAGTCTTGCTGGCCCGAAGGGCCGGATACAGACTGGCCAAAAGGGCCGCCGTCAGGATCGTCGCCAATTGCTGCAGGACGGGCCAACCGGGCCAGTATACCTGGATAGTCCATCCAAAATAGGTCCGATTGATGACGAAGATCAAGATCGCGGCCAGAACGGTACCCCCTGCAGACCCCAAGCCCAGCGCGATCAGCCCCATCCCCAGACCCTTTCCCACAAAGAGGCGAAAGATCTGCAGACGGCTGGCTCCCAGCGCCTGGTAAAGGGCCAGTTCCGAGACGCGTTCCCTGGCCAGCACCAGGAGTGTCAGCATGATTCCACAGACGGCAATCAACAAGCTCATCATTTGAAGGATCCGTACAACAGCGAAGGTCTGGTCAAAAATCTCAAAGATCTCCTCTCGCAGGCGTTGATTACTCCGAATCTGAAGAGGGATGTCGGGAAAGCGGGCTTTGATCTCATCAACAACTCGCTCCGGGTCACGATCCTCCTCAAGATAAAGAGAGAGACTATTGATGGGACCCGGTCCGAAGATCTCACCCATGACGGAAAGATCCATGGCCACCGATCCCAGCTCCGATGTGTAATCGTAGTAAATTCCGGCAATGGGAAATTCCAGTTTCCCCGGTCCAGCATAGACCTGGAGAAGATCCCCCACGTCGAGCTCTGACTTGCGGGCCAAAGGCTCTGAGATGAGAACCCCGCCCTGCTGCACATCGCCCAGCACCTCCATCCGATCCCCTGTGAGAAGAGGAAAGCGTGATTGTCCACCCGAGAGATCCATATCCACGCCGACCAGGGAAATCCGTTTGTTGTCAATGGACACCAGCAACCGTCTGAGCCGATCGACCGATACCACTCCCGGATGACCCGCCAGAGCCGAGACCAGTTCCCCATCAAGGGTCGCTTCGGGTTCCGCTCTCCAGGATGGGGTGGTCAGGTAGATGTCCGCCTGTACCGTGGTCTGTACCCAAACCTCCACCGTGCGGCGAAAGCTTCCAATCATCAGCGTGATCCCCAGCAGCATGCTGACGGCAATGGCCAGGGAAGAAACGGCGAAGGAAGTGGTTTGCAGTCGCGCCGCTAGACTCTTGAGGCTGTAACCCAATCCAAATCCACGCGTTTTGATCCGGCCACAGATCTGCTGGATCAGGAAAGGGGTGAGAAGGGGGAGTGACACCAAAACCGCTACCGCCAGCACGAAGCCGGCCGGCTTCCAGCTGTGCCCCAAAAACCAGAACCATAGAGCGGTCAGTATCAGAACCAACCAACCCATCCCAAAGACCGGCAGAGCAAGGGAATTGGATTTTTCATGCAAGGTGAAGGCGGTCAGTAGATCTTTACTGTTCTTCCGGCTGATGTCGATGGCAGGGAACAAGGCTCCGGTGATAGCCCCTCCAAGACCGATCCCTGCGGCCAAGACATACAGAGAAGGAGAAAGCTGCAGAGAATCGATTTCCTGAAGGAGGTAGAGATTGGTCAGAGTGGCACTGACCATCTCCACGTTGGATTGGGCCACCCAGTACCCCATGGGCAAACCCAGGATCACGCCCAGCAGTCCCAGCAAACTCACCTCTCCCAGGATGAGGCCAAACACCTGGGCTCGGGTGGCCCCTACCGAACGCAGCAGACCAAATTCCAGGCGTCTTCTGAGCAAAGAGGCCTGAGTGCTGGTATAGATGAGAAACAACCCCACGAACAGACTGATCCAGCTGAGGGCCGTGAGGTTCAAGCGGAAGGCCCCCATCAAGGCAGCCGCCTGTTGCTCCCTCTGCCGAGGAGTAACGATCTGAACCGACGGTCCGAGTCGATTCTCAAGACGCAAGATCAGTTCCTCTGTGTGGGTTTCCTCCTGGATCTGGATATCTATCTGATGAATCCGTCCCGAGCTTCCCAGAAGACCTTGAACCTGAGCAATGTCCATGACCGCCAGTTTGCGGCTGGCCAGGGGGCTAACTTTTTGGAAATCGACCAACGCTCCGATCACCAGTTGCACCCGGCGCATTCCACTGGTCACGACGATGGGATCCCCGATGGACCACCCCATTTCCAGGGCCAGAGAGGGCGTCACCGCGATCCATCCCGGCTCGAAAAGAGCCTGGGAAAAATCTGCGGGCGAACTGTTGAAAGGCAGGCGAACCTGAGAAAGGAGATCCACTCCGAAGACCTGAAGAAAGAAAGAATCACGATCGGCCAGGGCGACATCGATCTGGTAAAGCGGCCAGGCGGCGGCCACCCCCTCAGTGGCCAGAACCTGGCTGTAGAGTTCCTCGGGGAAAGTGGTTGTCTGACCCAAAACCGTGAGATCCACTTCTCCACTCACGGCCTTGATTCCAGCCGAAAAGGCCCCAATGGCATTTTGGTTAATGATCTGAATGGCCACCACCGAGGCCACCCCAAGAGCCACCCCCAAAACAGTGAGCAGGAAAAGGCTGGGCGCCTTCCGAAGGTGAGCGATCCATGCGGCCAGAAAATAGCGGATCACGATGGGTTCAGGACTCCACTCTGGAGCCTCCAGACCTCATCGGCGAGGCTGGCCAACTCTGCACTGTGGGTCACGTAAACGAGGGTATTGCCTTCCTTGGAAGCAAGTTTCAGCATGAGATTCATCACCAAACCACTGTTGGCATCATCGAGGTTTCCGGTCGGCTCATCGGCCAGCAGTAACCTGGGCTTTCGGAGAAGGGAGCGGCAGATAGCCACCCTTTGCATTTCACCACCACTCAGTTCTTGAATGTTGTCCTCCGCCCGATCCAGCAGTCCCACTTCTTCCAACAGTTCGGATGCTCGTTCCTCGAATTCAGACACTCCCTCGCCTGCAATGAACCCGGGCAAACACACATTTTCCCGAACGGAAAGATGGGGCAACAAATAGAAAAATTGGAAAACCAGTCCGATTTCCTGGCGCCTCACCAAAGTCCGAGCACGGTCGGACAAGGCGGCAAGATTGCGACCTCGGATGGAGACCTCTCCTTGGGTCGGTACATCGATTCCCGCTGCCAGATGAAGCAAAGTGGATTTACCACTTCCACTTCTTCCCACGATGGCCACCTTGAGCCCGGGCGGAATGTCAAAGGAGACCTCTCGAAGAGCGAATCGGCTCTCTCTGGAAGAAGCGTCATAGACTTTGCTGACCAGGCGGAAGGTGAGAGCCGGGGTGGCGGTCATGGTGAAAGCCGTTCAAGCTGCCATGGGCCACCGGATTGCCGCTGGTAAAAGAATCGGTCGTGCAAACGATCCGACCTACCCTGCCAGAACTCAATGGTGGCAGGAGAGAGTCGATAACCTCCCCAATAGGAAGGCAACGGGATCTCACGTCCCTCATACTCTGCCAGCAATTGCTGGAACCGATTTTCCAGTACCTCTCGACTGGCAACCACTTGACTCTGACTGGAGGTCAAAGCGCCGATCTGGCTTCCCCGGGGACGGGTTCGAAAATAGGCTTCAGATTCCTCTCGGGAAACCTTGCTGACCGTTCCCGTAATGCAGATTTGTCGTTCCAGTTGGCGCCAGTAAAAAACCAGCGCTGCGTTTGGATTCTCGGCAAGCTCTAAACCCTTGCGGCTTTCATAGTTGCTATAAAAGACAAAACCGGTTTCATCAAAGTCCTTGAGCAAGACCATCCTGCTGGAAAGTCTTCCCTCTCGGGTTGCTGTGGAAAGGCTGACCGCTTCCGGAAGAACCGGCTCAGCCTCGGTGGCCGCCTGAAACCACTGTTCAAACTGTTTAAAGGGATTGGGATCCACGTTCTTCCTGGTAAGGCCCGGGGTCTTCGATTGCATTGGAAAAGTCTATTATGACGGCGGCCCTTGAGCAAGCAGCCCGCGGGTCAACCTTCCGCCCGGAGAACCTCCAGCGGCGAACGATCGGACAATCCCCGACTGTTGATGATGCCTACCAGGAGAGTCAGCCCCACGACAACCCCCAGGATCACGAGAAGCGGTCCTACTGCCACCACAAACTCCGTCTTAAAAACAAAGAAGGCCAATGCCCAACTGGAAGCGACGGCCAGGGTCACACCCGTTAGGGCAGCAAAGATTCCCAAGAAAAAATACTCGATAGCCAGGATCTTGGTGATCTGCTTGCGGGAAGCTCCCAGGGTTCTCAGCAGCACACTCTCTCGGGTGCGCTGATAGCGACTGCTCACAACGGCTCCCACCAACACGATGATCCCCGTTAAGATGCTGAACAGGGCCATGGTGCGAATGACAAAAGCCACCTGACCCAAAACAGTGTCCAGGGTGTCCAGAACCAGTGCCAGATCAATCGAAGAAACATTGGGAAAGCGTTGCAACACCCTCCGCTGCAACTCCGCAGAGGCCTCAGGCCCAGGGACCTGGGTCATCAACACGTGAAATTGAGGAGCCTCCTCCAGAACCCCGGCCGGGAAGACCAGGAAGAAGTTGGTTTGGAAACGCCGCCAGTCCACCTTCCGAGTACTCCCCAACCGGGTCTCAATGGGCACTCCCTGAACATCGAAGACGAGACTGTCCCCTATAGAAACATTCAAATCTCTTGCAATCCCTTCATCCAGGGAGACCCGCACCGGATCAGAAGGGTCTTCCACTCGAGTTTGCAGGGTGCCGCTGATCAGCTCCTCGGAATCGATCAAGCTCTCTCGGTAGGTGGCACGATATTCTCTAAACAGGAGAAATCTCCGGACCGATGCAGCCGGATCCTCGGCTATCTCCTCGACAGGCCTACCTTTGACCGAAGCCAGGCGCATGGTCACAATGGGTACTGATTGTTGAACGGGCAGATCCAGGGAGCGAACCAGTTGGGTGATTTCTTCACGTTGATCGCTTTGGATGTCGAAGAGCACCAGGTTGGGTTTGTCTCCACTACCGGCCAGAGAGACCTCCTGCAATAACGTGCTCTGGACCAAAAACAAGGTGGTGATGAAGAAGGTTCCCAATCCAAGAGAGAGCATCACCACAATCGTCTGGTTGTTGGGACGATAGAGATTGGCCAGGCCCTGTCGCCACACGTAATTCCAGGAATCAGGGAAATACCTTTTAACCAGCAGGGTGATCAGCTTGGCCACCGCCGCCAGCAGGAGAAACACCAGCACGATGCCAGCGGTAAAAGCCACACCATGGATCCAGCGCGGGGTTTGAATGATAGCAAAAAGGCCGATGACCATCACAATAACGCCGTAGACAAGCCACTGGAGAGGTTCCTTGGGAAGCGTTTCCTTCTCTTCGTAAGAGAATCGAAGGGCCAGAAAGGGTGAGATCTTACGAAGGGGTAAAAGAGGAAGCAAGGCAAACAACAAGCCAATCGCAAGTCCCATACCGATCCCCTGGGAAACAGCCATCCAGGACACCTCAAAAGGGAGTGTGACGGGGAGAAAATCCTGCATCACCTGGGGCAGGAGTGCCCGAACGCCAATCCCCAGCAGTGCCCCCACCGTAGCCCCGACCAGGCCCATCACCACCGCTTGAATCACATAGATGGAAAAAGCCTGCCTTGAAGTAGCACCCAAACAACGCAAGGTAGCGACGGTCCCCAGCTTTTGTTTGATATGGATGTGAATGGCACTGGCCACCCCGATTCCTCCCAGCAGCAAGGCCATAAAACCCACCAGGCTAAGAAATCGGTAAACGTTCTCCATGGAGCGGCCCAAACGGGCCTTTTGTTCTTCTACCGTGGTGCTTCTCAGCCGCTGCTCTCTCAAACGGGGCTCTTCCCTTTCAAGAAGTTCTTCTACGTCCGTCCCAGGATCGAGTTTGAAGTAGTTTCTATAGCTGACCCGTCCCCCCAACTGGACAAGACCCGTTTGATCCAGATAAGAGAGGGGAATATAGACCCGGGGAGTGATCAAGGTCTCGGTCATGGTCTCACCCGGGATCTTCTGGAGCCCTCCGGCAACCGTGAAAGTGAAATCCCCGATCTTCACCGAATCACCCACCCTCACCCGGAATTGGAGCATCATTCGCTCATCGACAAGAGCGTAGGGTCCGAGTCTGAAACTCTCCGCTGCCTCAGAGGGTGAGGTCTCCAGCACTCCATAGTAGGGAAAATCTCCTGCCAGAGCTCTGATCTGGACCAGGCGAGCACCCTCTCCTTCAGGAAAGTACACCATCGAAGAAAAACGTGTTTCCCGGGATTGCTCCCCTCCCCAAGTCTGAAAGAGGCTTTCTGTCTCAGGGGCGAAAGGGCCCCGGCCGCTGATCACCAAATCAGCCCCAAGCAGGGACTTGGACTGCTGATTGATTTCCCGTTCCAGGCTTTCACCGAAAGATTGAATGGCCACCAGAGCAGCAACACCGAGAGTGATGGAGGAGATAAAGAGAAACAGCCGTCCTCGGCTGGATCGGCTTTCCCGCCAGGCCATCTTCCAGATCCAGGTGTCGAGAAAGTAGGGTGTCATCGAGCCAGGTCCTGACTCTCGCGAAATAGATTTTCATCCGACCCAATGCTGCCGGCCTTGAGAGTAATGATCCGCTGGGTCCGCTGAGCCAGTTCCAAATTGTGAGTCACCAGAACCAGAGTGGTTCCCGCGGCCTCATTGAGCTCAAAGAGAAGATCAGAGACCTTTTCGGCGGTCTCTCCGTCAAGATTGCCCGTCGGTTCATCGGCAAAAAGAATCTTCGGCTGGTTGATAAAGGCTCGGGCCAGGGAGACGCGCTGCTGTTCCCCACCCGAGAGCTGGGCTGGATAGTGATCCAGCCGATCTCCCAAACCCACCTGGTTTAAAAGTTCAGTTGCCTGTCTCCTGACCCCCGACTCACCCCGCAACTCAAGGGGGACCACGACATTTTCCAGCGCCGTGAGGGTAGAAATGAGCTGGAAGGTCTGGAAAACGAAACCCACATGTTGATTGCGGGTCTGAGCGAGCTCGTCCTCGTTCAGATCGTTTAGGGCAACCCCGTTCAAGGACACCGAACCGGAGGTGGGACGATCCAATCCTGCACACAGACCCAGAAGAGTCGTCTTACCGCTGCCGGACGGCCCAACAATGGCACAGCGAGAGCCCTCCGGCACGGTAAAAGAGACATCTCGAAGAACAGTCAGCGTCCGTTCTCCGCTGCGGTAGGTCTTGGTTAAATGTTCCGCTCGTAAAACCGAGGTCTCAATCATCTTCGCAACAACCTGCGTCTATTCAGAACACCCAGCATTTCGTATATCATATTAACGTTTATGAGTATTCATCGTCTGCTTTTTCTCTGGATCACGGTTGGACTTCAGACCGCGGCAGCGCCTGCTTGGGTGTCTCCTCTCATGGGGAGCCAAGGGGCCGGACCCTCTGGTCGGGAAGAACCATCGGGTGTCATTCTTTTCTTCGGAAACAGCCTGACGGCCGGATATCGATTGGAACCCTCCCAGGCTTTTCCCGCTCTAATTCAAAAGAAAATCGACGCTTTGGCGTGGAACTTCAGGGTGGTGAATGCCGGCCTGAGTGGAGACACGACCTCAGACGGTCTGCGACGGATTGACTGGGTCCTGAGAAACAAGGTCGATGTCCTGTTTCTTGAGTTAGGCGCCAATGACGCTTTACGAGGGATTCCCCTGGATCTCACCGCACGCAATCTTCAAGCCATCATCGACAAAGTGCAAACGAAGTATCCGGGGGTTCGGATCGTCATTGCAGGCATGCAGGTTCCTCCCAACTTGGGAAGGGAATACACTGAGCACTTCCGCTCCATCTTTCCCGAGTTGGCGAAGAGCAACGAGGCAAAGCTGATTCCGTTCCTGTTGGAAGGAGTGGCGGGGAAGATAGACTTGAACCTGGCAGACGGGATTCATCCCACCCCCGAAGGGCACCAGATTCTGGCTGAGAATGTGTGGAAGGTGCTGAAACCGATGCTGGAAGAAGCTAACCGCTGACAACTGACACAGCCGGCGGACCGGCTGAAATTCTAAATCCCAAATCCCAAACAAATCCAAAACCTGGAACTTGGAACCTGAAACCTGGAACGCGGGCGAAGCCCGCCATCTGGAACCTGGAACTTGGAACCTGGAACGCGCGCTAATTCGCGCGGCGGAGTTCGATCAGCTTGGCCTTGGCAAGATCTTGAACAAAGCGATGAACGGCGGTCACAGAGACGGGGTGTGTCGCTCCCACCAGAGAATGGCGGATTTCCAGAATCGTGCGTCTTCCATCGATGAAGTTGACTAAGAGATAGGTATCCAGGGACTGAGCCTCGGCACTTTCATACCAACTCCGCTCTGTTTCGGAGAGGCGGGCCTGGGGAAGGTCGTGCCCCAACGGTCCGCGGGTCAGTCGCGCGGGGATCCAGGCAGCCGCCTCACGTTCCTCAAAGGTGCGCACCTGGGAAAAGGATAGGTTTCCTCCCCGTTGCCGAACCAGCGCCTGAAGGGTCCGGATGATGACCTGCGATTGATTGTCCAAAGCCTGATTCCAGGTCTGGACAAACCGCCGAGAGGGGCCGAGGGGAGAGAAATAGAGGATGCTATTGAGCGCTTGCTGCTCTCTTTCCAGGGCGAAAGTAACGACCCGCCTCCCTTCATTGTACATCTCTTCCAGACGATCAGCTGGAGCCTCGAGCAACCAGCTGGAAGCTCGCTGACTATCTCGAGCCAAGCGCTCCTGGGCTTTCGCAGCTACCAGATTGGCCAATCTCAAACTCTGCTCTTCGGAAAGGTTGGCCAGATACCAGAAGGCGGCGGCCGCGATCAGCTCGACCCGCTCCATCTCAACCGGATCGACCTTTTCGGCTGTGTCCTCACTGGTAAGATGGGTGTAATCCGGCCAATGCCCCAACATGACGGAGGGAACCCGAATCATTCCGTCGTTAAAGATCTGATGGTCACTACCTCCCTTGAAGGGGGTGATCCGGTAATTGAAGTTACTGTGCCCCGTCGGAGTCGTCCTTTCAATGCTGTCGACGTATCGGGCCATATGAGCCACTACATCGGTTAGGGCGCTGGAAATCGACTGAGGGGTCCAGGTGACAATCAGTCTGCTGTGGAGCAATTCAAGATCCGTTCCCACCACGTCCAGATTGAGATTGGCTAGAAAGTTGCCTCCCAACTCAGGACCTTGAATTTCCGGATGGGCGTCGATGTAGGCCATGGTGCCAAATAACCCGGGAACCCATAAGAAGCGCAGGGTTCGTTTGGGAGGCTGTAGCTTTCCTTCATTGATCAAGGTCTGGAAGCTGCGGGCAATGTCAAGGATTGCCGCACTGCCGCTGGCGTTGTCATTGGCTGATTCCTTGGGATGGTCCAGATGAGCTGTGTAAACCAGCTCCTGTTCGGGTGTTTCCGTGCCGGTAATGACGGCCACCACAACATCCAGGCTCCCAAACTCGATCCCACGTCCCTCTATGGTGGCATCCAAGACCACCTGGCGCCCACTCACCAGTAGATTTTTGAGCCGATTGCCCTGCCGCGAAGTGAGATTGAAGCCAGGAGTAAAGCGGTCCAGTTCGTCAGAGCCCAGTTGCCACGCTGCATACCAAAGCATGTCGGGCCGCTCCTCGGCAAGTTCGTCGTCCCGATAGACCAGCACGGCTGCGGCCCCATATTTGAGAACGGCCAAACGATGCACGGCACCATTGTCTCCGGTGGCCAATACCAGCTTTCCCCGGACCGTTATACCCTGATAATCCTCATCAGAGGTTCCCTTCCCCACAGACACCAATTCCCCTCGCACATGACCCGGGCTCGAGTAAGTCATGATACTCATGGCACTCTCGGGATAACTCACAATCAACTCATTCTCAGGTTGGATCATCCGCAGTTCAGCCGATTCGATCCGATAACCGGGAGGCGACTGCCAGGTTTGATAGCTGATTCTGCCTTCCGCTGGAAAGCTTTCGATCCACGCTCTGAAGCCGAAGCTGTGAAGCTGTTGGAGAACATAGCGGGCAGCATCCGAGTAGCCGGGGGAGCCCTGAATCCGGTGATAACCGGAGAGGGCAACCACATGCTCCTTGGCCCGCTGGCCCGAGAGTTCTTCCTGAAGAAGGGTCAAGGTGGGTTGATCCAGGAGGAAGTTTTCGACTGATTGAGCGGCTATAACGCTATGGGAAATCAGTCCGGTTAGCCATAGCCGAACAATGATTCGAAAAGTGGCGGCCATTTCTATCTCCCGTCAAGCATAGCATGAAAGGGAACTCAGCCTACGATATCAAAATCTAGCACGATGGGATCATGGTCGGAAAGGACGACCTCTTCTCCGTGGACGTCTCCCACAACTCGAGGCGGGGAGTTCGGAGACGGAGAAACACCTTTACCGGCAAACCAGTCGAGCTTAATGGAACAGCAGCCATCATGGCGCTGGAGCGCCCAGTTGATGAACCAAAAGCACCAATTGGGTATCCAATCACCCATTCTCTTGTTGGCCGCCAGGTCCTGAACGTCGTAATGAAGGGTACAAACCCCAGACTCATTCAAGTCCTGGTACTGGTAACCTTGACGTTCCAATTCCCGAAAGAGATGTCGCTCAAACCAACGATCCGGATAGGGATTGTGGTTTTCAACCACATTGCGCACACCCATCAACACGCGCCTGCAATAACCCAGGATCGAATAGAGGGCTCGACTGGAATTGTAAGTTGAGGTGTTCCAGTCTCCACCAATCAGAACGGGAAGCGAAGGATTCAGGGTCGCCAGATGATCCAGAACGATCTTCATTTGACGACAGCGGTGCTTCTGAGTGGAATGGGCATCCAGATGCAGGCTGACCACTCTCAGGGCTCCGCTCGGATGGTCGATCGTGGCAACCACCGCTTGCTGGTATCCCAGACGCTTCTCCTTTCCCCACATCAGATCCTTCCCATTGGGCATTGCAATCGAGTGGGCTTCACGAAGGGGATATCGGGAAAAAAGAGCATTGCCGTGAAGAGACTGAGTATTCTCTCCCGGGACCTCGCTTTCCAATCCACTCCCTTTATTGAGAGCGATATAACAGGGTGCAAAGGCGTAGTTGAGTTTCAGTGCCTGAGCAACTTCCTGGGCAATCAAACGATTGTGGCTTCGCGCCATCCCCAAATCCAGTTCGGTGAGAAGCAGTATGTCGCTGTCTTGAAGAAGGGGCTGTTCTTTGAGCACCCGGATCACACCCTCCAGGTGAGTTCCCCGCTCGATGTTCCAGGCGGCAGCCCGAATCGAGGACCTAGAGGTTGAAACGTCTGGAGCAAAATCCTCCTGGACCACCGTTTTAAGTACTCTCGTGATTTCGGGTTCCAGCCTGGCATACAGGTCGGAGGCTTGCAAAGCGGCGGTGGAGTTAAAGCGACTCAACTCGGAAAAGAAAGGCCCCAGTTGATGATCGAGCCTACCCGGAGAGTTGGACTGTTCCTGCATGGTTTTACCTGGCGCTGTCAACACGAGCGCGTATTGTAGCAGGTTCCGGTGCCCAAGCGCGCTCCGTCACTCCGTGACGGCGTGCTGTCGTGCGCGTTCCAGGTTTTGCATTTGTGTTTTGGAATTTGTTTGTGTTTTGGAATTTAGGATTTAGGTTTTCCGCTGACCTCGGTCAGCGGTCTGCGGTCTACAACCGACTCACCAGGAGGATGAAAATCACCAGGTTGATGGCGTGAGAGGTAAAGCAGAGCTTGCAGGGAACTCGGGTAAGAAACAGCAGCGAGTAACTGAGATAAATTCCCAACAGAACGGTGACCAGACTGACCAGTAGATAAAAATAAACAAAGGGTTCCGCAAACAGAAAATCTCCCACCACCGCCACAATCAAGGCAACGTAAAAGACCTGACCCAGGAGCGAGTTGGGGAGCCCAAAAACCCGAGCACGCGGTGTAAACACGATACTGGCACAGGTCTGTTCACCCATTCGGCAAAAAGAGGGGATCCAGTTCGCATCCGGCTTAATCCAACGATAGGCAACGGCCGTGAAGTAACTTGAGATCAGAAAACTCAAAGCCGCCAATATACTGATCAACATGATTCAAAGCCTGATTGAGAGCTGCTCCTATCTTCTGTCTCCTACCTCCTGTCCCCTGTCTTCTTTCCTGGAAGCGCGCTGCAGCACCCAAGCCACCACATGGTTCACTAAAGAAGGGGAGATTCGGTTCAACCCACAGAGGATCCTACCGGGAAGAGTGAGATGAACCTCGCGCTTTTTGTGGCGCACCGCACTCACAATGGCCCGGGCCACGGCTGCAGAGTCTTGACCACTTCCCGGGCGGTTCCAGGATCCTTGACTGACGGTATTTTGAGCGGATTGCTGAAACTCGGTCGCCGTGTAGCCTGGACAAATCACGCTCACTCCCACACCGGTCCCCTTCAGTTCTCCCCAAATGGCTTCTCCGATCGCCACCTGCGCGAACTTGGTAGCGCAATAGCTGGCTGCATAGGGAAAGGCCTTCTTCCCAATGACGCTGCTCACCAGAACAATATGTCCCTTTTTTTGTTTCACGAGATGAGGTACGGCAGCATAAATCGATTCGTAACCGGACTGAAAGTTGACCTGCCAGATGCGAGCCATGTCCTGTGGAGAGACCTCCTGAAGGGGACCGTAGATTCCGTAACCTGCGTTGCAAATCAACAGATCCAGACCTCCCAGCTCATCAAGGCACTCCTCGACGATGGTCGCTCCCTGGCCCGGGACGCTGAGATCGCGGGCTTTCAAGACCACCCTGGAAACACCTTTCTTGAGGCAGGCTTCAGCCACCTCGGTCAACCGTTGTTCCCGGCGGGCCACTAAAAACAGTTCACATTCGGGTTTGGAATAAGCGTATGCCGTCGCCTCTCCGATACCTGAAGAGGCTCCTGTGATCAATACCTTAGCCAAGATAACACTCGATGACGCCTGCAGCGCCCATGCCTCCTCCGACACACATGGTGACCAGTCCATAACGCACTTCACGCCGTTTCATCTCGGAAAGGAGGGTTGCTGTCAGCTTGGCCCCGGTGCACCCCAGAGGATGACCCAGTGCAATAGCGCCCCCGTTGACATTGACAATGTCCGGGTCAAGGCCGATCTCCTGAATCACACTCAAGGCCTGAACCGCAAAGGCTTCGTTGAGTTCGATAAGGCCCATGTCTTTCAGCTCCAGTTTAGCCAGCTCGAGAGCTTTGGGAATGGCATGTACTGGACCGATGCCCATGAGTTCCGGGGCCACCCCCACCATGGCATAAGACAACAGCATCCCTAAAGGTTCCAGAGTGAGCTCCTTCGCCTTTTGCCGCGACATCACCACCACTCCGGCAGCTCCGTCACTCCGCTGACTGCTGTTTCCCGCGGTGACGGTGCCTCCCACTTTGAAAGCAGGCTTGAGTTGAGCCAGGGCCTCCATCGAAGTATCCGCCCGTGGACCCTCATCCGCTCCAAACTCCACCACCTGCGACTTTTTGCGTCCCTGTACCAGTTCTTCCTCAGTCACCTGGAGGGAAATCAATTCCTCCTCGAAGCGTCCAGAGGCCTGAGCATCCAGGGCTTTTTGATGGCTCCTGAGTGAGAAATGGTCTTGCTTTTCACGAGATATTCCGTATCGATCCACCAGATTCTCAGCGGTGAGACCCATGGAGAGATAAACGTCGGGGTCTTCCTCCACCAGGGTAGGATTGGGAGAGAACTTATGCCCCTCCATGGGAATCAAACTCATGCTTTCCGTCCCTCCGGCGATCACCACCTGGTTCATCCCGCTATTGATGCTATGGGTGGCCAGGGCAATCGCTTGAAGACCGGAGGCACAGAAGCGATTAATGGTCATGGCGCTGACAGAATCGGGAAGTCCAGCTCGCAGCGAAGCGATCCGAGCGACGTTCATCCCCTGTTCCGCTTCCGGCATGGCGCACCCCAGAATCACATCCTCTACATCATCCGGGGCCAGCGGCTTGGCTCTTTCCAGCAGGCCTAGAATCACCTGTGCAGCCACGTCGTCAGGGCGAGTATGCCGGAGTGCTCCCTTGGAAGCCTTGCCGACGGGACTTCGACCCGCTGCCACGATCACCGCTTCTCGCATGGTCCTATAAAGGAAGTCTGACCTTGAAAAGATAGGATTGCAGTGTCAGGGTCAGACCCCGATCCTTTCTCTTCCTTTATCTCACTGTCGAGGCCCGGCAGTGAGAATCTCTTGGGCAACATCTGAGAAACCTTCAGCGTTCTCTGCAAAGCGCTTGGCTAATTCGTTGGCGCTTCTATCGTAAGCGTCCTTGTCTTTCCAGGTGTTTTTGGGATCCAGAATTTCTGAAGGAACCTCGGGGCAGCTCTTGGGAACCTCGACCTGAAAAACAGGATGGGGTTGAAAATCGGCCTTTGCCAGCTCACCACTCAGGGCCGCAGTAATCATGGCACGGGTGGAGGGGAGCTCCATGCGGTGACCTTCTCCATAGGGTCCAGCCGTCCAGCCGGTATTCACCAGATAAACGTTTGCCCCATGCTTTTCAATCCGTTCGCCCAGCATTTTTGCATAGCGGCTCGGATGCAAGGGAAGAAATGGAGCTCCGAAACAAGGTGAAAACGTGGTCTGAGGCTCCGTAATTCCCTTTTCTGTACCCGCCACTTTGGAAGTGTATCCGGAGATAAAGTGGTACATGGCCTGGGTTGGGCTCAACCGGGCAATCGGAGGCAGGACACCAAAGGCATCGGCGGTGAGAAAAATCACCGTCTCGGGATGTCCCCCAACTCCAGGAATGACCGCACCCGGAATAAACTCAACCGGGTAGGCGACCCGCGTATTCTCTGTGATTTCAGAGCTATCGTAGTCCACCTTTCGGGTTTGCCCGTGAAAGGTGACATTTTCAATCACCGAACCAAAACGAATGGCCTCCCAGATCTGGGGTTCATTCTGGGGAGAAAGCTTAATGCACTTAGCATAGCAGCCTCCTTCAAAATTAAAGATGCCGGAATCTGACCAGCCGTGCTCATCATCTCCAATCAGGCCACGCTTGGGGTCAGCCGAAAGGGTGGTTTTGCCGGTACCCGACAAACCGAAGAACAACGCAACATCTCCCGGCTCCCCAATATTGGCTGAGCAGTGCATGGGAAGCACGTCCCGTTGCGGCATCAGGTAATTCATCACCGTAAAGATCGACTTCTTAATTTCCCCCGCGTAGTGACTCCCCCCGATCAGGATCAGCTTGCGGGCCAGACTCAGGAGAATAAAGACATCGGAGTGGGTCCCATCCTGTTCCGGGTCAGCTTTTAAATTAGGGGCGGAAAGAACCGTGAATTCGGGGTGATGATTCGCCAATTCCTCCTCACTGGGACGAATAAACAGCTGGTGTGCGAAGTGATTGTGCCAGGCTATCTCGTTCACCACCCGAATGGGAAGCCGGTATTCGGGGTCTGCTCCAGCAAACCCGTCAAAAACATAGAGGGGCCGATTTTGCAGGTGAGCTATCACCTTTTGATACAGGCGTTCGAAAACTTCCGGCTTGATGGGGCGATTCACGTCTCCCCACCAGATCTGATCGGAAACTTCGGGATCGTCCACCACAAACTTGTCGTTAGGCGATCTTCCCGTGTTCTTGCCCGTGGTCACACGCAAAGCGCCGGACTCCGCTAAAACGCCCTCACCGCTTTTCAAGGCGTGTTCGATCAAAAGGACAGGAGAAAGATTGCGATGCACTTCAGCCACACTTTCAAGACCTATCGCTGATAAGCTTATCTTCGCCGCCATTTGCTCATATCCTCACTTTCGGCCCCTTATGTAACAACAAAAGGGCCCTAAGGGGCAAACGAAATTTCGGTTTGATCGGGTCTCTCGGTGCTGATCTGGTTTCGATCCGCATCATCGGCGGAATGACAGGGTGAGTAAGTACTTAATTCAGGCTGCGCAGAAATTCGATCACCGCGTTCAGTTCCCGGTCCGAGGTCCGGTTGAATTTGGGCATAAGCTTCTGCTTGCCCTCAAATCCGGGGACAACCTCGTGATCGGGGATGGAAATCGGGTTGGTCAGTTGCCCTTGAAGCCACTGGGGGGAGCGATCTCTGTGGGCCTGCTGAGTCAGATCGGGGCCGATTTTCCCGGTCAGGTTCAGACCCCGCGCCTGCAGGGTATGGCACAAACCACATTCGTTATTGCGGATCACGCGCTTGGCCATTTCTTCATCGGACTTCGAGATCCTGACGTCCGCATGCGATTCCAGACAAGCACTTGAAAAAAGCGCTAACATAGAAACGCTGATAAGAAGGCCCCAGAAGCTTTTGGAGTTGGATAACATGGTTTAACTCTATTATCGCATATTATTTAGCGTGGTCAAGTTTCATATTTAGTCATGGCTAAAAAACCTAGAATCCTCTTTGTCTGCACAGGAAATTCAGCCCGCAGCCAGATGGCCGAAGGACTTGCTCGCTTTTACGGGGGAAACTCCATTGAGCTGGAGAGCGCTGGGATCGATCCCGCGGGATTAAATCCCAACGCGGTTTGGGCAATGCACGAGATAGGTATGGACATCTCCCATCAGACCTCCGACTCTCTGGACAGTAAAAACCTGGAGGAATTCGACTACCTGGTAACCCTGTGTGGAGATGCCAGGGAGTCTTGCCCGGTTTTACCTGCCCACATCAAGACCGAACACTGGCCGCTTCCCGATCCCGCCGGAATTCCTGGAAGTCTGGATGACGTGATCAAGGGCTTTCGGGTGATCCGCTATCAGATCGAGCACCGGGTCAAGGACCTCCTGGACAGAATCGAAAAGTCACTTTCTTAGAATTTCGACCCCTTTTCCGGTACAATCTCTTCCCATGTTACGGTCATTGCACCTCTCGTGCCTGCTGCTGCTGGTCTTGCAGTGGGGTTGTTTCTGGAAAAACGACACGCCGATTGAGGAAAAGATCTTCGACGTCTACGGCACGGTTCAATCCATTTCCGTGAGCGAACTGGTCATCCAAGGCAAGAAGGAGGAAATCACCTTCCGAATCAGACCAAGTTCCATCAAGGGAAGTGCTTTTGAGACGGGGGCCTATGTTCACGTCTACTACAAATTGAAAGGCGACGTGAAAGAGGTGACCATGGTGGTTGAGAAGATCAGCTGACCCTGGCTGGAAATCTGTGTATCCATAACCTGAGTCCATGATCTTGGGATCAAATGCTTTGAGCCGATGAAACGATACTTTGTCTGCTACTATCACGAAATCATTCTCAAGGGGAAAAACCGGCCTTTTTTTGAAAAGCGCCTCAGTCAGAACGTGCAGAAGGCCTTACAAGGTCTACCCTATAGTTCCATCCGTCGCATCTCGGGACGAATCCTGGTTAAACTCAGGGCGGACTCACCCCTAGAGCAAATCGGTGCCCGTTTACAAAAAGTCTTTGGACTGGTCTATTGTTGTCCCGCCTGGCGGTCAGTTCAAGACATGGAAGTACTGCAGGAAGATTTGTGGAAGCTGGTCTCCCCAAGGAAGTTTGAGACCTTTAAGATTGACTCTCGCCGAGCCAACAAAAAGTATCCTCTTTCCTCCCAGCAGATGAATGAACTTTTGGGAGAGGTTGTTCGCACCCGGTCTGGACAAACAGTCCGTCTCAAGGGTCCCGAGCTCACCTGCTATGTGGACATTGTCGAAGACTATGCTTTCTTGTACTTTCGCAAGTTGAAAGGCGTCAACGGTCTGCCTGTTTCCTGCTCTGGCAAGGTCGTGGTCTTGATGTCGGGGGGAATCGACTCACCGGTTGCCGCTTTCAAGGTGCTGAAGAGGGGTTGTCGTGCCATCTTCGTTCATTTCCACAGCCTCCCTCACACCACCCCTGAGTCCCTGGATAAGGTGCGCCAGTTGGTTTCTGTTCTGACTGACTATCAATATCGTTCCAAGATTTATATGGTCCCTTTTGCCGAGTTGCAAAGACAGGTTGTGGCTTTCACCCCGGCTGAGACCCGGGTGATCCTTTATCGTCGCCTCATGATGCGATTGGCCGAAGAAATTGCTCATCGGGAAGGCGCTCATGCCCTGGTCACGGGAGAGAGCATCGGGCAGGTCGCTTCCCAAACTTTGGAAAACCTGCGTGTGATTTCCGACGCCACCCAACTACCCATCTTGCGACCCTTGATTGGAGAGGACAAGGAAGAGATTGTCGCCGTGGCCCGGCGCATCGGAACCTTTCCCATCTCCATCTTGCCTCACGAAGACTGTTGCTCCCTGTTCGTTCCCCGGCATCCTGAAACACGAGCCAAACTGGATGGGATTCAGCGAATCGAAAGTCGATTGGAGATCAACCCCATGGTCCAGGAAGCCCTCAAACAGATGGAGACGGAAACAATCGAGTTTCAGGGCCACATGGAACAAGAAGCGATAAGCAGGTAACCCGGATGGATCATCTACCTCAAGTTCTGCTCCTTATAGGAGGGATCGTCGTAGCCGCCAAACTGGCCGGTGCAATCAGCGTACGCTATGGTCAGCCGGCGGTTTTTGGAGAAATCGCGGTAGGTCTGATACTGGGTCCCACCGTCTTGGATGTTCTGAATCTGGGTGTATTTTCACAGGCCAGCCCTCATGCTACGGGGGCCGTTGCCGCTTTGATCGATGCCGCCCAGGAATCCAACTCACTGGTCGCACTGGGAGAAACAGCCAACTCGCTTTATCTCGAAGCTCTGATCAAGGACCTGGCAGAAATCGGGGTGATCCTGCTCATGTTTGTAGCGGGTATGGAGACCGATCTGGAGGAACTGAAAAAGGTGGGAAAAACTGCCTTTTGGGCCGCCATGGGAGGGATTAGCCTGCCTTTGCTGGGGGGAACCCTTGTCAGCTATTACTTCGGATATCCTCTTTACTGGGAAGCCATTTTTGTGGGAACGATTCTCACCGCAACTTCTGTTTCCATTTCCGCCCAGACTCTCATCGAACTGAAAGTCTTACGTTCTCGAGAAGGGACCACCATACTCGGTGCAGCGGTGATCGACGATGTCCTGGGGATCATTATTCTCGGTGTGGTGACGGCTTTGTCCGCCGTTGGAGCCGCTGAGGCAGGCGAGTCGACTGGAATCGGAGTTGTCCTGGGTATTGTGTTTTGGATGGCTCTCTACTTTGCCATTTTCTGGTTCGTCGGAAGCAGATACCTGGAAAAATGGTGTGAGCGGGTCAAGAAGATTCCGGCCAGCCAGGTTCTTCTGGCTTTTGTACTGGTGTTTGCTTTCTTCTATGCATGGGCAGCCGAATTTATGGCCTCTCTGGCGGCCATCACCGGCTCTTACATGGCGGGAGTCCTGTTTGCCCAGACCCGTTTCAAAGAGGAAATCGACGAAAAAATGCAGCCGCTGACTTACTCGCTTTTTGTTCCCATTTTCTTCGTGAGTATCGGACTCCAAGCCAATGCCCGGGAGTTGGGCAGCGCAATCAGCTTCCTCCTGGCCATCGTTTCTGTGGCCATCCTGACCAAGATTGTGGGTTGTTTCCTGGGTGCACGAGTGACCGGTTTTGACAATATCGAGTCGTTGCGGGTGGGGGTTGGAATGATCAGTCGTGGAGAGGTGGGACTGATCATCGCAGGTGTCGGTCTGAGTCGCGGCATCCTTAGTCCGAATATGTTTTCCGTCATGGTGATTATGGTTCTGGTGACCACCATGATCACCCCAATCCTGCTGCGCTACGTTTTCCCCCGTGTGCAGGAGGTTCCCGGTGAAGTTTTCGAATCCATTGGCAGCCAAAGAATGAGACAGAAAGATAAAAACTAATGTCCCGGTTGGGCATCTAGGGATATATGAAAATGAATTTTCACCGGGCAGCCATCCTGGGCCTCTTGTTGATCGTCGGCTGCCTGTACTTCACCGCTGAATCCAGACCGCAAGCAGGACAGGCCAGTGACCCTGGAGTCGCCAAGGTCACCCGAATCCTGGAGGAATTGAGAGAAAATGACGAGCAGGGCACGGTTGCCAAGAAGACTTATCAAGTCACTGAAGAGGAGTTAAACGCCTACCTGTCCGCCAAGCTGCACCAACAACATCAAAAGGCAGTGGAAAGCATTGCCCTGCTTCTCAAGGAGGGAACGTTTCTGACACGGGTGGAGGTCAATGTAGATGAGATTGAATTTCCAGTAGATGACGTGACGACCGGTTATCTCAGGCTTCTACTCAAGGGGATACAGACCCTGGAGATTGAGGGAACACTGGAGGCTGAAAACGGCATGGCGACCTATCGGGTCCAAGAGGCTCGACTCAGCGGCATTCCGATTCCCGCCCGATTGGTCAACAACCTCTTGAGCTCACTGGGCAAAAAGAACGATCCTCCCTTTGATCCGAGCCAGCCCTTCGAGATGCCCTACGGCATTCAGTCGTTCACCTTCCAACCCGGCACAGTGATCATGAGAACAGGAGACAGGAGACCCCTGACCCTCTGACCTCCTGACCTCCTGACCCACACGGCGGCACGAAAGCACGAAGTACTCACAGACCGCAAACCGCAGACAACTGACAGGAACTAGGAGTCAGTCTTTTATCTGATCTCGTAATAATCCTCAGAGAACTCTTCTTGGTGCCATCGAATGAGGTAGCCAAACTCCGGAAACAAGGGAAAGATCCGGTTGCCCTTGAAATAGAGGAACAGGCCCTCCTCCATTCTAAGGTGAGCTTGGACTCTCCTGAAGGAGGTCATTTCGGCCAAACTTGCCTCTTCTCCAGCAATGGTGCGCATCGTCTTCTGCCAGCCTTCCTCACTGTTGGAAACGAGGAGAAAATCAGGCATTTGCACTTGGTAAAGAATCTGACCGGGTTCTCTTCCCCTGTAGATACGGACATTCTGATGTTCTGAGGTCTGAACAGCTCCGAAAACGTCCTTGACGACCTGCTCGATGCGAAGTTCAAGTGCCCGCCGCTGGAAGGGTCGAGGCTTGAGCAGGCCGGTAAAATGAATTCGCCAGGAACCCTCGGGCCGGCCTTCAAGATGGTGGATCAAGAGCCACACGTTTTCAAGCTCATCCCTGAACAGGGAGACCACCTGTTTCCTCACTTCATCGGGGATTCTTTCTTCAAGATCTTGTGAGACCAGGTCAAACCAGCGCCCCAAACTCGAATGCTCCAGAAAATCAAGACGAGTGGGAGGGTGGGTCAGGACCATCAAACCGAGAATATCCTGGGGAACAAATTGCTCATAAGCGCTTCTCTGTTCCGGCTGGAGAAGCCAGATCAGGCTCAGGCTCAGCTGGCACAGCAACAGCACGAAAACCATGCTCAAGCGCATTAGACCATCCCTTTTGAAGATGCTACTCTAGCTCGTCGGATGGATGTTAAACAACTCAAAGAAAAATTGATAGCTGCTCAGGGAGCCCAGGAAAAATTGGAGGTTCTGGATGAGATCGCGGCCTGCTATTACGACCAGGACGAATACCAGGAAGCCGTCACCTACTACGGGGAAGCTGAAAAACTGGCTCCTGCGGGCAATCCTCGAGCCTACTTTCAAGGCATGGAAGGCATTTGTCAGTTCTTCTTGAACAACGATCAGGAAGCTCACAAGGCGCTTCTGAGCGCAAAAAATATGCTTCGTCCCGATGAGGAAGACTTCGACCCGGAAATCAGCGGGCTGATCCATTACTTTTTAGGATCTCTCTATGAGTACAATGATGAAAACGATCGCTCCCTGGAATGCCGCCTTGAGGCCTTCCAGCATCTGAGCCACCTTCATCGAGAACCTCAATGGATGCTGCTGGCTGGGATGAGCCGGAATTACGAACAGAAGGGCGATTTGCGCAACTCCGTGAAATACAACACTCAAGCGATTTCCCTCATCAGCAACAATGATCCTGAAGTCGCCTACATCTTTGAAAAGCTCGGTTCCACCCTCTACGAGCTGGGTGAGTACAAGGAGGCCCAGGAATACTTTGGCCGGATTTTAGAGGTAGATGCCGGATTCGAACGGAAAGACGACGTCTTCTTCAGTATTGGAATGTGTCACCAGCGGCTACTCGATTACCGGATGGCCCTGGATTCCTATCTCAAGTTGCTGGAACTCAAGGAGCTGGAGCCCGAAAAAGATCCTCTGTCTTGGCTTTATCTCGAAACGGCTTACTGCTATTACCATCTGAAAGAACACAAACACTCGATTGAATTTGTTGAAAAGGCTCTACAGGAAACCATCGAAGACAAAGAAGAGCAAGCTGAAATTCAAAGCTATCTGACCAATAATTATCAGGCCTTGGGTCGGCATCAAGAAGCTGTCGAAGCGGGTGAAAAGACACTCAAGCTTTCCCATCAGTTTCATAACATAGAAATCATGCTCCCCAATTTGACGCTGAGTTACTATCACCTGGGGCAGGAAGACAAGTTCCACTTCTATCGTGATTGGTGCAATCGCGACTTCCCCGACCTGAATTGGACCCAACAACTGAACAAGTTGGAATTATAGAAAGCTCTGCGGTCACCGGATGTCCCTGCAAGAACGGGTTGATCCCCATCTGTTAAAGGGCGCTTTAGCCATCCTCAAGACCCTTCACGATCAGGGGCATGAAGCCTATTTTGCCGGAGGTGCCGTTCGGGACCTGCTCCTTGAGAAGAGCATCTCTGAGATCGATATTGCCACCTCAGCTTCCCCACAGGAAATTGAGCAGTTGTTCCCCAAGACGATCCCCGTGGGCAAACAATTCGGGGTGATCGTCGTGGTGCAGGACACCAATAATTACGAGGTGACGACTTTCCGAAAGGAAGCGGACTACGTGGATGGTCGTCATCCCACCCGGGTGAGTTTCACCGATGCCCGGCACGATGTCGAGCGTCGCGACTTCACGGTGAACGCACTTTTCCTCAATCCCTTCACTGAAGAAGTCATCGACTACCTCAACGGAAGAGAAGATCTCGAGCGCAAGTTGATTCGCACTGTAGGTCCTCCCCAATCTCGATTCCAGGAGGACAAGCTTCGCCTCCTGCGGGCCCTGCGCTTCGCCTGCCAGCTTGATTTTGAGATCGAAAGGCAGACCTACCAACAAGTGAAAGAACATGCCTCCCAACTCACCGAGGTGAGTTGGGAGCGAATCCGGGACGAGGTGTTAAAGATTCTCACCGGTCCCGATCCCTCTCGCGGACTGAAGTTGATGTCTGATTCGGGAATTCTGGAAGTCATCTTACCTGAGATTGCGGCCATGCGAGGCGTCCAGCAACCCCCACAGTTCCATCCGGAAGGCGATGTTTTCGTGCACACCTGCCTGATGTTCGAGCTCTCCCAGGAGCGCAGTGAGACTCTCGCTCTGGAGATTTTGCTTCACGACGTGGGCAAGCCTCCCACCTTCACCGTCAAAGAGCGAATTCGCTTTGATGGTCATGCCGATCTCGGAGCCAAGATGGCCGAAGAGATCTGTCGAAGGTTGCGGATATCCAACCAGCAGATCGAAGAGGTGGTTGATGTGGTCAAGGATCATCTGCGCTTCATCCACGTTCAGGAAATGCGGGAAAGTACCCTGAAGCGTTTCCTCCGTAAAAGCAATTTTAGCGACCACCTCGAACTTCACCGCCTGGACTCACTGGCCAGTCATGGGAAACTCTCCAGCTATCACTTCTGCCAGGAGAAACTGGAGGAACTGAGCCAAGAGGCGATGCGGCCCAAGCCTCTCATCAATGGCCATGATCTGATCGGTCTGGGCCTGGAACCGGGCCCCCTCTTTTCCGAGATCATGAGTGCTATTGAGGACTTCCAATTGGAGGGTAAGCTGTCCTCCAAAGAGGAAACCCTGGATTGGGTGAGAAAACACTATCTGTAGGCAATCTCAGAATCCCATTTTCGTGTCGATTTTGCTGGTGCCTGGGTTCACGGAGTGCTATAAAAAAAGTCATGACAAATAAAACACTCTTCCTAGCATCTTTGGTCCTGCTCAGCTACTCCACGTGGGTGGGTTGTGGTGAAGCGGAAACCCCCGCCGATGAGGCGATCGCTCTCGAGCCGGAGATCGTCAAGCCCAAGCCGGGTGAGAGCGTGCTCATTCCAGCAGGTGAGTTCACGATGGGGACGGACCAACAGGCTCCCCCTGAAGTGGCGGTGCCTTCACATACCATCGACCTGCCGGCCTACTCGATCGATGTCTATGAAGTGACCCACGGCGAGTGGATCAAGTTCATCACTGAGGTGGACTTTCGACCGGAAGGCAATTGGCGCCAGTTCTACAGTATTGGTAAAGAAGACCATCCCGTGAGCAATGTGACCTGGGAAGACGCCAAGGCCTATTGTGAGTGGGCTGGCAAGCGCTTGCCGACGGAAGCTGAGTGGGAGAAGGCTGCTCGTGGTCCGGATGCCTACAGGTATTCCTGGGGTGAACTCTGGGATGCCAGAAAGTCCAATTCCTCGGAGATGGGCATGCGCAATACGATGGAGGTTGGAGAGATGGCGACGGATAAGAGTGCCTATGGTGTTTACGACATGGTGGGCAACGCCCAGGAGTGGACGAGCGAGGAACTGGCTCCCTATCCCGACAGTCCAGCTCGTCGGGACGAGGCCTTTCGAGCCGATTACATCGCAGTCCGTGGCGGTTCCTATAACGTGAAAGGGAGAACCATGGGCCTCTACAGTCGCAGCGGCTATGCAGCCGACTCCCAGTATGGTATTAGCTTCCGCTGTGTGCAGGATGTGGATTAGGCAAGTCCTTAGCCAAAATAATGCGTAAGCCAGGTGGAACACCTGGGAGCGCGAATCCTTAACGACCCCAACTTGACAGGTTCGCAGTATCCCCTTAGCATAACTTCGCGGGGTGGAGCAGTCTGGTAGCTCGTTGGGCTCATAACCCAAAGGTCGAGGGTTCAAATCCCTCCCCCGCAACCAACCATAACTCCAATACCTTCAGCATCTTCAATTAAACTATCCTGTTCAGTACACAAGATAGTGTTCCCACTTTTTAACGATTCTTTAACGTCTTTCGAACAGGGTGTCCAGAACAGACTTAAGTCCTGTCACGCCGGCCTTGGATTTCATGTCAAGGGTCCTTTTTCTTCCGAAAGCCTAGTAACACCAACTCCAAGAATCCCGTTAAAATCCGTCAAATTGCCTTCAAGAACTGGTTGATTTAAAGCGGGTTAACAACCCGAATTTGGGTTATCAAACCAAAGGTCTGTGTCTCTCGATCGAACATGGGTGTAATGCTTTTGTAATCGATAAAAGGGGTCAAAAACAGCTTGAAAATGGATACCTCAGCAGGCCCCTGAACAACCGAAATAACCTCCCTTGACCGATTCTTTCCGACTTCGATAGACTTCCCTTAGCAAAAGAACTTCCTATCGAAAGGAGAGCCATCATGTCCGTCGTTCCAGGTCCTGATCGAGGTCGTCGTGCATTCCTGAGGTTCCTCGCAAGCAGTCCTCTCTTCGCGACTGCGGGATCGCTCGGTGCCGTCTTTCAAGACGACTTCATCATATCTAGGCCGGAAGAGGCCATCAATGTGATGGAGTTCGAAGCGGCTGCCCGGATGACCTTACCCCCTGCGCATTGGGGCTACCTGGCCACCGGCGTGGACGATGAGGCAACGCTGAAAGCAGACCGAGAGGGTTTCTCGCACTACCAGTTGCGTCCGCGGCGCCTGGTGGACGTCAGCACGATCGACATGAGTGTCGATCTCTTTGGGACGAAGTGGGAGACACCGATCGTACTGGCGCCATGTGGAACCATCTTTCATCCCGAAGGGGCATACGCTGTCGCGCGGGCCGCGCAGAAGCTCCAGACCCTGCAGATCCTGGCCAGCGGCCAGGAAGCGAAACGTCCGATCGAGCGAGTGATGAACGTGCGAGGCGGTCCCGTCTGGTATCAACTCTACGCCTCGCAGGACCTCGGAGACACGTTGCAGACGGTCAAGCGCGTGGAGAGTGCGGGCGCTCCGGTTCTAGTGTGGACCGTCGACAATCTCGCGGGCAGGAATCCTGAGACCACGCAGCGACTTCGACGTCTCGATACGCGTCAATGTGCAAGTTGTCATACCACCGAGCCGAGGATTGGCCGACCCGGAGGGACTCCCCGGCAGAACCGTCTCACATGGGACGCACTTCGCAGGATCAAAGATGCCACGACGATGAACGTTCTTGTGAAGGGGATCGTCACCTCCGAGGATGCGGAACTCTGCGTCCAGTACGGTGCTGACGGCATTATCGTCTCCAACCATGGTGGACGATCGACGGAAACCGGGCGGGCAGCCGTGGACTGTTTGCCGGAAGTCGTTCGGGCCGTTCGTGGCCGGGTGCCGGTGTTGGTGGACGGAGGTTTTCGACGAGGCACCGATGTGTTCAAGGCCCTTGCCTTAGGAGCGCGCGCGATTTGTATAGGTCGACCGTATCAGTGGGGAGTGTCGTCGTTTGGTCAGATCGGCGTCGAGACCGTCTTGTCCCTTCTCCAGCGCGAGCTCCATCTCGTGATGGCGCAGTGCGGGACACGTTCCATCGCTGAGATCGGAGCCGCTTCCATCGTCAGGAGATCCTAGCGATTCTGAAAAAGGGTGTGCCGCGGATCGGTCTTTTCGACACCAGTCTTGAGCCCTATTAACCCGCCAGTGTCTGGTTCTGGGATCAAGTTCGACCTGTTGGAAGAAGAGGGAGTATCTAGCCCACTTTGGAGTGCACGCTCGATCAATAGAAACTCTGGTCTATCTGGAGCGCAAACGGGCGGTGTGGCGTCAAACTTTTTGACGAATTTTAACAAGCTATGCCAAAACTAGCTGCAAGGTCAAAGGTGAGCGAAAAAGCAGAGCGTGGTTTAAGTCGTTGAAATCGAAAATGTTGTAGGCCAATCTAAACCGAGCTAAAAACAGCTGAAAAGGGGCTACTTTAAACTCACGACCCAAAGGTCGAGGATTCAAATCCCTTCCCCGCAACCCTTTAAAAGGACCATCCCACCGACGTGTCTGGGGTATAATGCCCATCTTGATCAAGATCGCGGGCTACCTCCTTGCTGCTCTGATTGTCGTTCAGCTTCCCTTTTTCTATGCGCTCTATCAAACTCACCGCGTTGCCCGATACTTGGGCAGCCTTCCCCGCCAGCAGGTTGAATCGCCTCCGTTCGTCGATGTGAAAGGAACGATCCACGTTCACAGTGCTGCGGGGGGGCACAGCACAGGCACCTATCCTGAGATTATCGAGGCGGCCAAGGAAGCGGGCTATCGCTATCTTTTCCTTACCGAACACCGCAGGGAATACACCCGCTATCACCAGATGGAAGATCCTGAGTTGATTCTCATTCACGGTTTTGAAGAACCTGTGGCACCATCCGCTACGATTCTCACCAGTGGCAACCGGGAGGTCACGATTTTCTCGGGTTCCTCATTGGAAGGGGTCGACACATGGTTCGACGGATTGGAAATCTACAACATGCACGAGAATGCTGTGGCGAGGAATACACCCTTTCATTGGATCAGCTTTCTTTATCATCAACTCCTCTACCCTGATCTCTTTTACTTTCAGCTCTGGGAGCTCAACCCGAATCGCCTGATCGAGTGGGACCGCTTCCTTGAGACCAAGATGGTGACGGGTACGGCAGGAAACGATGCTCACCAGAATATCGGAATTGTGCTTCAGACGACTTCCGGCAAAAGTATCCTTTCCCTGAGGGTCGATCCGTATCTACAGAGTTTTAGATTCGTGACCAACCACGTGTTCCTACCTCCTGAGAGCGAGGTCTCTCGAGAAGCCATTCTGGAGGCCTTAAAGGCAGGATCTTCCTACATTGCTTTTGAAAACATCGCTGATCCTATGGGCTTCTCCTTTCACGCGCGGACGGAGGGACAATTTCATCCCATGGGTGCCCGGGTGCCTCGGGGATCTGAACTTGTCTTTCAATCTCCGATCCCCGTACGGTTTCTCTTGAAACGGTCGGGGGAAACGATTGAGGAGCTCGAGGGAACGTATTTTTCACTGAATCCTGATCAACCCGGCGCCTACCGTGTGGAAGCCTACTTGATAGACCCTCCAAGCCTGCTTCAAGACAAGCCCTGGGTACTGTCCAACCCCATATTTCTTGAGTGAATTCGGCCATTCCTTAACGAATCGATGGACTGGACTACTCGGTAAGCATGTGAAGATCGACCAACTGATGGGCCTGTAGCGTTCCGATAGCGAGCTCGTCTGATCCAAGAGATTTAAAAGCGAAAGCAATCATGTTAGTATTTGAGAAACTGAGGTTGGCTGCCATGCTAAGAACCGTCTTGGGCTGGATTGGAATCGCCTTGGTCGGAGTGGGCTCACTGCAGACAGCCAGGGCGCAGTCCTTGAGTCCGGTTCCGGCACATGCCTCCGCCCAACGGGCGGTCCTGGATCGCTACTGCGTTGTCTGTCACAACGAACAAGCCCTTACGGCCGGACTGGCGCTAGACAAGATGGACATCGAACAGGTCAGCGAAGAAGCGCCCGTATGGGAGAAAGTGCTGCGCAAACTTCGAGGCCGGGCCATGCCTCCTGCCGGCATGCCTCGTCCGGATGAGGCCACCTACAACTCCTTGGCCAACTACCTGGAGACGGCACTGGATGGCGCCACACCCAATCCCGGCAGGCCGGTCCTCCATCGCCTCAACCGTGCCGAATACACCAACGCTATTCGCGACTTGCTGGCATTGGAGATCGATGGGACATCGCTTCTCCCCGCCGACGATTCGGGCTATGGCTTCGACAATATTGGGGACGTCCTCTCTGTATCGCCCATGCTGCTGGAAAGATACATGTCAGCGGCACGGAAGATTGCTCGTCTCGCCATCGGCGATCACACGGGACGCCCCGACTCGCAGACCTATGATGTTCCCAGGTTTCTGGGTCAGGAGGACCGCACCAGCGAGGATCTGCCGTTTGGTTCGCGGGGTGGAATCGCGGTTCGCCATTTCTTCCCTCTCGATGGGGACTATCTGATCAAGGTCCGCCTGAAGACCAGCTATGACGGCTCTGCGGTTCTCGGCATCGCCGAGCAGCACCAGCTCGACATTCACCTGGATCGCCAGAAAGTGGGACAATTCACGGTGGGTGGCGTCGGCCTGAACGCGCCACGAACCTCTGCGGTGGGAGAGGAGGCACCGGATGCCCACCTGGAAGTCCGCATACAGGTAACCGCCGGTCCCCACCTGGTCGGGGTCTCGTTACTGAAGGAAACCTGGGCACGTGAACAGATGATTCAACCCACCTTTGCCAGCCTGGAGCGTGAGGAACCTGGCGTGGGCCGTGTGACCATCCGTGGGCCCTACGATCCACAGGGGCCGGGGGAGACGCCCAGCCGGAGTCAGATCTTTGTGTGCCACCCGACCAACAGTCAGGATGAAGAATCCTGCGCCAGGAAGATCATCTCCACCTTGGCACGCCGGGCCTATCGTCGACCGATCGCGGATGATGAACTACCGAACCTGCTCGTCCCCTACCACACCGGCCGAAGCGAGGAGGGGTTCGAGGCAGGAATTGAATGGGCGCTTCAAAGAATCCTGGTTTCCCCGGAGTTTCTCTTTCGTATCGAACAGGACCCGGAGAACCTAGAGCCAGGTACCGCCTATCCCATCAGCGATCTGGAGTTGGCCTCCCGGTTGTCCTTTTTTCTCTGGAGCAGCATACCTGACGACCCGCTTCTGGATCTGGCGGCCGACAGACAACTCAAAGACGCCACAGTGCTGGAGAGTCAGGTGCGGCGTATGCTCGCCGATTCCCGCTCCAAGGCTCTGGTCAGCAATTTCGCCGGACAATGGCTGTATCTGCGCAATATGAAGACGATAGCGCCGGACTTGGGGGAGTTCCCCGAATTCGACGAAAATCTACGGGAGGCACTCCAGAAGGAGACCGAGCTTTTCTTTGAAAGTATGTTGCGTGAGGACCGCAGTGTAGTGGATTTACTGGATGCCGACTACACGTTCCTGAATGAACGTCTGGCCCGACACTACGATATTCCCAACATTTACGGTAACCACTTTCGGCGGGTGGCGCTGGACAATGAGCAACGGAGAGGATTGTTGGGCAAAGGAAGTATTCTGACAGCGACGTCGTATGCCAACAGGACCTCCCCGGTTTTGCGTGGCAAGTGGATATTGGAAAACATCCTGGGCACACCCCCTCCACCGCCGCCGCCCGACGTTCCAGAGTTGCAGGAAGCAACCCAGGATGGCAAACCTCTCACCATGCGCCAGCGTATGGAGGAACACCGTGTGAATCCTGCCTGCGCGGCTTGCCATGCCCGCATGGACCCGTTGGGCTTCGCCCTGGAGAACTTCGATGCGATCGGTAGGTGGCGGGCCACTGAGGCGGGCATTCCAATCGATGCGTCGGGGGTTCTCCCTGACGGTACCCAGTTTGAGGGCGCGTCCGGACTCCGCGAGGTGTTGTTGAGCCGCCGCCTAGAGTTCGTCAGAAACGTCACCGAAAAACTCCTGACCTACGCCTTGGGTCGAGGAACTGAGTATTACGACGCTCCGGCCGTTCGCTCGATCATGCGGAAGGCTGCTCCCAGTGATTACCGCTGGTCTTCGCTCATTGTGGGCATCGTCAAGAGCACACCCTTTCAGATGAGGAGGTCAGAAGAGCCATGATCATCACCAAGAAAGCCCTGCCTCGCCGTACCTTTCTACGCGGTATCGGCGCCTCCATGGCTTTGCCGCTGCTGAACTCAATGGTTCCGGCATTGGCGGCCGCGTCCACAACAGCGGCCCAATCGCCAACCCGCCTGTCCTTTGTCTATGTTCCCAACGGAATGATCATGAACCAGTGGACTCCCAAGGTGCTGGGCTCCCAGTACCAGTTGACCAAAATTATGGAGCCCCTGGCTCCATTTCGGGATGACATGCTGGTGCTGAGCGGACTGGCTCACAATACGGGTTGGGCACTGGAAGGCGAAGGCCCGGGAGAACATGCCCGCGCCAGCGCCACCTTCCTGACGGCCGTTCACCCCAAGAAAACGGAAGGCGCCGACCTGCGTGCGGGGATTTCAATCGACCAGATCGTGGCCAAGGAATTCCGCCAGCACACCCAACTGGCGTCACTCGAGATCGCCCTGGACTCCACCGAAGTGGTGGGCACCTGCGATACCGGCTACAGCTGCGCCTACAGCAATACGCTCTGTTGGCGCAGCCCCACCACGCCAGTGCCCATGGAGAACAAACCGCGCGCGGTATTCGAACGGTTGTTCGGCGACAGCGATAGTACCGACCCGGCCGAACTGCACGCCCGAATGCAGGAGGAAAGCAGCATCCTCGACTTTGTGAACCAGGATGTAGCTCGTCTCCT